>Ga0209061_1001770_pt1 | contig 32380 bp, 28 predicted proteins | sample Coa_R1_10_FD_187157 | JGI IMG/M metagenome (GOLD analysis project Ga0209061, IMG submission 187157) | Surface soil microbial communities from Centralia Pennsylvania, which are recovering from an underground coalmine fire - Coalmine... | ecosystem: Environmental > Terrestrial > Soil >... | reverse complement strand
CGGCTAACGATAATAAACACGTAAATTGCGAGCAGATTTGCGCTTACCTTCCCCGGAGCTACATTGGGTGAGGCGGTTTTCTGCTCTGCCGTCTGTCCTGCCGTCAACACTGCCGCTCCGCTCGTATTTCGATTCCGCATTTGGTTAACCGCTTCTGCCACGTATGTCGCTGAAAATGAGCGACTTCCTTCCTAGCTAAATTCTTCCTTGGAGAGAAGGTGAACTCCCCTTAAAACGAAGTCCGCGGCTAAATCGATAATTCTCCCCTCCATGTAGATGTTATCCAAGCCACTGGTTTGAACGAGGTTTATGGTATTTTGCAACTCGTCCATCGCGTTGCGGAGGCTCTAGGCCCCTTTTCGTTTTGCGCTGCGTCGGGTCGTGAATCCGTTCGGGTATCCGATGCGTCTAAAATTTTGAGGGCACTGGACATGCTGAAGGCCGGTAGGCTTCGGGCGGGGTTGCTGGTTGTGGCTCTAGCGGGCATACTGGCGCTATCGAGTCCGTCGAAAGCGAACGCGGCAGTTTTCGGATTCGGATTCGGAATCGGGCCTGCCTATCCTGTCTACCCTTACCCATACCTGTACACGTGTGACCCATATTGGAATCCGTACTGTTACGGGTACTACGGCTATCCGTATTATGTATATGCTTGGCCGTATTGGAGTTGGGGATGGTGGGGTGGTTGGTGGCATTACCCCTATTACTATGGCGCTTGGCATTATCCCTACTACGGACGTTTCGGCTATGGAGGTTTTAACCGGGGCTTTTACCCCTATCGGTTTTTCGGAGGTCGTGGATATTACAACGCTCCTAGTTTTGTAACAGGTCACGGATTTATCGGGAATCGTGGTTTTATCGGCAATCGTGGATTTCCGGCCGGTTTTGGCCGCGGATTTGGCGGTGGATTTTCTGGAGGCTTCCGTGGAGGCGGCGGAGGTTTTCACGGAGGCGGGCACCGTTAACCTTGCAGAAGAATTTGCTCCTGATTGAACCCATCTCTCAAACATGTTTCAATAAAGTGATCGGCTCTCCGGTCAACTGCACATCAAATGTGCAGGTCTCTAGACACACCAGGAGTTGACTTCTTTGATTCCAGCAGTTCTCGCCCTGGAGGACGGGACAGTCTTTGAGGGCATGAGCTTTGGTGCGCCCATACAGCGCACGGGCGAAGTCGTTTTCAATACCGCCATTACCGGTTACCAAGAAATTTTCACGGACCCATCATACTGTGGCCAAATCGTTGTTCTGACGAATCCGCAAATCGGCAATTACGGTGCAAATCATTCCGACTGCGAATCTGCGAAGCCTTGTATTGAGGGCCTTGTGGTCCGCGAAATCTCATCCATTGCCAGCAACTGGCGCGCCCAAGACAAGGCGGAACACTTTCTTGCCCAGTATGGAATACCCGTGATCGCAGGCGTGGACACCCGGCGGCTCGTACGGCACCTGCGTGATCGAGGAGCTATGCGGGGCGTGATTGGAATAGGAACGGTCGATTACGCTTCTCTGGTCGTCGCGGCAAACGCAGCGCCTCCTATGACAGGTCAGGATCTTGTGTCAAAGGTCACGACTACCGAGCCCTATTCCTGGCTGCAGGGCCTTGAACCCGTTTCTGCCTCAGATAGGATTCAGCCGAACAGCGAGCCGCAATTTCATGTGGTTGCGTACGATTTCGGCATAAAGCGCAACATTCTTCGGCATCTGGTCCACATTGGGTCGAGGGTGACTGTCGTCCCTGCTGATACGAGCGCTGCCGACGTCCTATCGTTAAAGCCTGACGGCATTTTTCTTTCCAACGGTCCCGGTGACCCGGAACCGCTCCAAAGGCAATCCAATGAGATTAGAAAACTCATCGGCAAGGCGCCAATTTTTGGCATTTGTCTCGGCCATCAACTCCTCGCACTGGCTTTAGGCGGAAAGACCTACAAGCTCAAATTTGGACACCACGGTGCAAACCACCCGGTGTTGAACTCCCGCACTCAAAAGGTCGAGATTACCTCGCAGAACCATGGTTTCTGCGTTGACCCCGATTCTCTCCGCGACTCAGAGATGGAAATTACTCATTGGAATCTCAATGACGGCACTGTTGAGGGCTTGCGACATCGAAGTGAACCAGTGTTTTGTGTTCAATATCACCCGGAGGCTGCGCCGGGGCCCCACGATTCGCATTATCTCTTCCAGGATTTCGCAAAGCTGATGAAGGAGAATAAGCATTAATGCCCAAGCGGACGGATCTTAAGCGCATTATGATCATCGGCTCGGGGCCGATCGTCATCGGGCAGGCTTGTGAGTTCGACTACTCCGGTGCGCAAGCTTGTAAAGCGCTGCGCAGTGAAGGCTACGAAGTCGTGCTGATCAATTCCAATCCGGCAACGATTATGACCGATCCGGAACTGGCTGATCGGACCTACATCGAGCCATTGAGCCTGGCATTCGCAACAGAAGTGATTCGGAAAGAACGCCCGGATGCCCTACTTTCAACAGTCGGAGGTCAGACGGCGCTGAATCTTTCCGTAGAACTCGCCGAAGCTGGGGTTTTGGACCAATACGGGGTGGAGCTGATTGGCGCCAAGATTGACGCCATCAAGAAGGCTGAGGACCGGTTACTTTTCAAGGACGCGATGAAAAAAATCGGTCTCGAAGTAACCCAGTCACAGCTTGTCAATAACGTCGAAGACGGGTTGGAATTTGCACAGCGAATTGGCTATCCGATCATTCTGCGTCCCAGCTTCACACTCGGTGGCACGGGAGGCGGCATTGCCTACAACCGTGAGGAGTTAATCGAGATTCTGGAGCGAGGACTCGATCTCTCGCCCGTGCATGAGGTGCTGGTCGAAGAGAGCATTGTCGGATGGAAAGAATTTGAGCTTGAGGTGATGCGCGACCTCGCCGGCAATGGCATCATTGTCTGCTCGATTGAGAATTTTGATCCCATGGGTGTGCATACGGGCGACTCCATCACGGTTGCTCCGGCTCAGACCCTCACGGATCGCGAATATCAACTCATGCGGGATGCCGCATTGCGCTGCTTGAACGAAATTGGCGTAGACACCGGCGGATCAAATGTGCAATTTGCAATAAATCCAGAAAACGGGCGCATGGTGATTGTGGAGATGAACCCTCGCGTCTCACGCAGCTCGGCTTTGGCATCCAAAGCAACCGGCTTCCCTATTGCGAAAATAGCGGCAAAACTCGCCGTGGGCTACCGGCTGGATGAAATCAAAAACGACATCACGCGCCGAACTCCGGCTTGCTTTGAACCGGTGCTCGATTACGTCGTGGTCAAGATTCCACGGTGGCAGTTTGAAAAGTTCCCTGGCGCCGAACCCGTGCTCGGAACACAAATGAAGTCCGTGGGCGAAGTGATGGCTATTGGGCGCACCTTTAAACAAGCCCTCAGCAAAGGTCTGCGTAGTTTGGAAACGGGGAAATCTGCCACTGCAAGGCGGCTCGACCCCGATCTCATTCCCCAACGCCTCATTACTCCTAATCCCGAGCGGATCGAATACATCCGGTTTGCATTCGAACAAGGCTACAGCGTCGACCGCGTGCATGAGATGACCTCGATCGATCCTTGGTTTCTGCAACAGATCTTCGAGCTTATGCAGTTGGAGCGGACGCTCAAAGGCCGCAAGCTGGAATCGATCGATGCACGAGAATTTCGCGAACTGAAACGTGCTGGATTAGGCGATCGCCAAATCGGTGAACTTTTGGGAGTGGACGGATTAGCAGTCCGGGATAGACGGATTCAGTTGGGAGTTCGCGCCGTTTTTAATCGCGTTGACACCTGTGCGGCCGAATTTGAAAGCTTTACGCCCTATCTTTACTCAAGCTACGAATCCGAGGATGAAGCCGAGCCCACAGAGCGCAAAAAGATCATGATTCTCGGTAGCGGTCCAAACCGGATCGGCCAAGGTATCGAGTTTGATTATTGCTGTTGTCATGCTTCCTTCGCGCTGCAGGAATTCGGCTACGAGTCGATTATGGTGAATTGCAATCCGGAGACCGTCTCGACCGACTATGACACTAGCAACCGCTTGTATTTTGAACCTCTCACGCAGGAGGAAGTATTAAACATTTACGATGTTGAGAAGCCGGATGGCGTCATCGTACAGTTTGGCGGTCAAACACCACTCAACCTAGCTATGCCGCTCAAAGCGCGTGGCGTTCGGATCATCGGCACCGATCCTGCAAACATTGATCTTGCGGAAGATCGAAAGCTTTTTGGCAAATTGTTACAAGATCTTGGTATCCCGTCACCGGCCCACGGGACTGCCACGAGTGTCGAGGAGGCGTGCGATGTAGCGCGCCAACTTGGCTTCCCGGTCTTGGTCCGACCCAGCTATGTGCTCGGTGGTCGCTCTATGGTGATCGCCTATAACGAGGACACCGTCCGACGTTACATGCAAGAAGCCGTTGAGTTCTCAGTAAAGCGGCCGGTTCTGATCGATCGTTTCCTCGAAGACGCGACGGAAGTAGATGTCGATGCGCTATGCGATGGCGAAAACGTTCTCATCGCGGGCATCATGGAGCATATCGAAGAAGCAGGAGTCCATTCGGGTGACAGCTCATGTGTATTACCTTCCATTTCCATACCCAAAACAACACTTGAAACCATCGAGCAATACACCGCCAAGCTGGCCCGTGCGCTCCACGTCATTGGCTTAATGAATGTGCAATATGCGCTGAAGAATGGCACAGTGTTCGTACTGGAAGTGAATCCACGCGCTTCGCGAACGGTACCCTTTGTGAGCAAAGCAACGGGCGTGCCCTTGCCAAAGTTAGCAGTGGGTCTGATGCTGGGTAAAAAGCTGAAAGACTTCGCGCATTTGACCGGCGGAATTGTAAACGGCACCTTGCCGGTACCCAACTATTTCGTCAAGAGTCCTGTTTTCCCATTTATGAAATTCCCTGGCGTTGATCCTGCCCTGGGACCGGAAATGCGCTCGACCGGGGAGGTCATGGGAGTAGGTGAAACGTTTGGCGAGGCATTCGCAAAAGCGCAGCTTGCAGCGGGAACGCCGATTCCTGACAGCGGTGCCCTATTTATCAGCGTGAATGATCGGGATAAGCCCTCGGCCGCCGCAGTAGCGAAAAAGTTTCGAGAGTTTGGATTTGAACTTTTCGCGACACGCGGCACCGCTGCCGCGCTCAAGGCCGAAGGACTTCCTGTAAAGACTGTATTTAAGGTCAACGAAGGCCGGCCAAACGCGGTCGATCTGATAAAGGCTGGCAAGTTGAGTCTCATTATCTACACCACAACCGGGAGCCATTCGTTCCCAGACGAGCAAACCATTCGCCGCAACGCAGTCACGTATCGAACCCCCTGTATTACTACGATGAGTGGTGCAAAAGCGGCTGTCGAGGCCATTGCTTCTCGCCGTGCCAATCCGGTTCGGGTCTGGAGTTTGCAGGATTTGCACGAGGAGAAAGCATCTCGCGCCCAGCTTTCGGCCGTAGGCTCTTAGCGTAAAGGCGAATGCCAGTGCTCTCCCAGAGTGGTTCTTTTTGTTACATCTGTTCACTGGATTTTTGCTGAACTAACAGCCTCACGTAAACCCAAGCCACATCCAGCACGTTAAACTACTAGAACCTTTTTATGCCTAATCGTGCGGCGTGGCTCTTCCTGACTCTTTCCGTCACGCTCCCGGCAGGAGGACAAACCTATTCCTCCCAGATGCGTGGGGCGAGCAGCGTGACTTCTCCAGCTCCAACCTTAACCGTCACCACGCGGCTTGTGCAGATCAATGTATTAGTACATGATCATCACGGAAGACCGATTGGCGACCTGACCAAAGATGATTTCGTTGTAACAGATCAAGGGAAGCCGCAGACCATCAGTCTGTTTACCATCGACAAGAGACTGGCAACACCTTCGGTTGCATCATCTGGCGTTATGGCGCGCAATGTGGTTACCAATCGCCCAACTCAAACCGCCGGACAAGGCAGCGTTACCGTGTTGTTGCTAGACTTTTATAACACAAAACTAACAGACCAAATGTATGCAAGACGGCAACTTATCAAATTTTTACGCCAGATCCAGCCGGGCGATCAGATTGGTATATATGCCCTTAAGGGCTCCGGCTTCAGTATTGTCCACGATTTCACCAATAACGGGGAAGCTTTGGAAGAGGCTCTCGAACGCGTCATGCCTGGTTTCAGTCACGAGCTAGATGCTTCGAGCCCCGAGCCTGCCAGCACTGCCGATGATAACGTGAACGACATCATCGATACCAGCAATACGGTCGTCGCGACATTCTTTACACGGAATCGGGTTATTAACACCTGTGAGGCTTTTAAAGCGCTGGCCAATCACCTGGAAGGTATTCCGGGGCGCAAGAACTTAGTGTGGGTTTCAGGAGGTTTTCCTATTGATATTGGATTTGGCGATTCGGACGACAGAACACGGTCGCCGTTGTTCTCACAAATTGCAGCAAACGATCCAGAGTTATTTGCCGACTACATTGAGGCGGCCAGTGTTGCTTTAAACACAGCGAATGTGGCAATTTATCCAGTCGATGCGCGAGGGCTGATGGGACTACCGATGGCTGATGCCAGCAAAAACATCCGCGTCAATCCGCGCACACACTCAATACCACCCGAGTTCATGCATGTCGATATGCGAAATATTGACACTATGAACTACATCGCCGAACTTACCGGTGGCAAAGCGTTCTACAACACAAATGACATCGGAGGCGCGGTGAGAAGAGCAATTGACGATAGCGCGGTTACCTACACGCTGGGCTACTACGTTCCGGAGGATAACTGGGATAACAAATATCACAAGATCAAAGTAAGGGTAAAGCGTCCCGGAGTAACCGTTCGTACTAAAAAAGGATATCTTGCAGTAGAACAACCAGCATCGCCTTCGGCTTCGCAACTGGACAGTTTACTGCGGGATGCCGTTTGGAGTCCATTAGACTATACGACACTTGGTTTGACTGCGCGAATCGACCCTAGCGCCGCACTACCCAACGCCTCTCTGCTTCGTTTTTTGATTGATCCCGCCGAACTTCAATTCCGCCAGGAAAACGGCAAGTATCAAGCTTCACTCGATGTACTATTTGTTCAGCAGACCCGGCAGGGGAAACGTATAGCTGATTATAAGAAAACACTCAACATTGCTGCAACTCCCGCCCAGTATCAAAATCTTAGAGCTAAGGGAATGCTGCTCTCGGAGGATTTAAGATTAACGCCCAACACGCAAGCGGTGCGTATTGTCGTGCTTGACCGCCTTTCCGGAACTCTGGGATCGCTCACGATTCCGATTACTCCCGCAGACAAGAGCAGTAGCCAAGTTCCGGCCAGTAGCAAGCGATAACGCTTTCTAGAGAAATCCTCCGGCCGAATTTGACGGCTCAGCCAGAATCACGGATGCCGGCGCCGCAGTGAGATGGGGCGCATAAATGGTACGAATTCCTGCAAAAGGTTATACGCAGCATCTGCACCCAAGCCGATAAAGCCGCGTTCAATTCCATGGCCCACCGAGGCAGTGCTCTTGGGCTGCCAAACATTTACGAACTGAGCTGCGCCGAAATCACTGAAAAGCCGAGCATAGGCAAATTCGCTTCCGCCTCGATCAGTCTTACAAATAAAAACCTGTTTCAGCGCATTTAGAGCTCGCCGTTTGAATGCTTTATCTTCTGAGGGAAAATAGCGCGGATCTTCATGGAACGCTGTTTCCAGCGCAAATGCGAAACTTTGACGCGAAAGATTCGCCGCAAAGCCGGATCCATATCGCTCGGCATAACCGGAAAATCCCTGACCCCATTCGTGGGGGGAATCGTTCGCTTGACCGATGGCGGCGCTGACGGCCGCGCCTAAAAACCCGCGCAAGCCAAAGCTCTGCACGACACGGTAGCTGAACTTATCGGCCACCGTGAAGGGAGGGGCGGAAACCGTGTTCGGGAGCTGCTCGTTATGTTGTCCGATTTGGCCAGGCTGCCGCGCACTACCCGATTGGGCACATAATGGCAGAGCGCTGAACAGCGCCAAAGTCGCGATAGAAGCAACTGGCTGATTCAAAGTCCTGGTTCCTGGAATAAACGAATGCCTGCGATGCCAGTTGCGCCTGCCTGAATACAGCTACCCGCATTTTCCCAATTCACACCCCCAAGCGCAAACACAGGTTTGCCGAGCTGGCATGCCGTGCGCAGTGCATCTAATCCGAGGGCTGGGCCTTTGCCGGGCGATTCAAAAATGGGACCGAAGGTAATTAGATCGGCACGTGCATTCATTACTTCCTGAAGTGTGTGACACGAGCGTGCCACGATCAGACCGGGCAATGTTTTCTGCGGCGCGTCCGCAGGAAGATGCACTCCATCTGCGCCCGCCGCCAGCGCCACATCAGCTCGCGAGTTCACCAGGATTTTGCAGGAAACTCTCGTGCCAGCCTCGCGACTCCGCACTTCGAGTACCGTCAGCGTAAACTCAAATAGCTCACGCGCAGTGAGATCTTTTTCTCGTATCTGTATGTAATCTACTCCGAGCCGCATCTGATCACGGATCGTTTCAAGCAACGGACGAAATCCACCAAGCGCTTTCCGGTCTGTGATATAGTACCGCTTCATGGATTCGAAGCAAAGGGGTTCAAGTCTTATTAGGCCACCACGTTATCCAAATACCTCCTGATGAATACCGACAGTGGCAAAACTACTTCTAATGTAACTCTAAAAGAGCATCCCTACCGCACCACTCCTGCTCCGCCAGTCTGGGCCCACGGCTGCGGCTGGTAATCCCATGCGCGTGTGCGGTAGTCGCCATAGGTAATCAGAATCATGATCGATAGCCAAATCAGCCCCGCTACAACAAACAGCCGTGTCATCTTCGCACTGTGGCGCACGCCCATGAAAATCCAGGCAACCAGTGACGCCTTAACAAAGGCAATCAGCAACGCGACGACTACATGAAATTCGCCCAGATCCCAATGGGAAACCGTCACGGTTGTGAATGTGAGGATCAGAAGTGCTATCCACACTCCAACGTAGCTGCGAACCGAATCCACGTGATGTTTCATTTGCGGTATCCAATCAGATAGAGCAAGGGGAACAGAAAGATCCAGACAATATCGACAAAATGCCAGTACAATCCGATCATCTCGACCGGTGTGAAATAGCTTGAGTTAAAAACCCGCCGGATCGATTGCACAAGCAAATATGTTAACAACCCCATCCCTACAACCATGTGCAGCGCGTGCATCCCGGTCATACAGAAGTAAAGGAAGAACAAGATCTGCGCATGATAGAAATATTGGGGATATTCAGGATATTGGAAGTTAAATCCAGGTACGTGGTGCTCTACCCACTTTTCGTGCCACTCCACATACTTAATGACCAAGAAGGTGGCGCCGAAAATCATGGTCAGGATCAGAAACGTTGTGAGGGATTTGTATCTGCTTAACTGAGCCGAGCGTACCGACATGGCCATGGTTAAGCTGCTACAAATCAGTACGCCAGTATTGATGCCACCGAGAATCACAGGCATGTACTGACTTGTACTTTCAAAGGCTGCCGGATACAGAAATCGATAAATCGTATAGGCCGTGAACATGCCGCCGAAAAAGAGGACTTCCGTAATCAGGAAGGTCCACATCCCGAGCGTGGAAGCATCGAGCTGCTGTTCCGGCGTAGCAAAATGATGGCGCAGATGACTGGCTTCCGCTTCAAGATCATGAGTTGCGGAAGCAACAGAGGGTTGAGCGGTCTCAGCCAACGACTTCCTCCACAGGACCGTAGTTGTATGCTTCTTCCGTCACCGTCGGCGTTTCTTCGAAGTTGAATGTAACAGGCGGCGATTGTATCTGCCACTCAAGTCCGGTTGCTCCCCAAGGGTTATTCCCTGCTTTCTCTCCGTATTTCAGAGAATACAGGAAATAGATCATGGGGATCAGATAGCCAACACCTAACACAGAGGCGCCGGCAGTGGAAAGCACATTCAACACTTGAAATTCCGGCGGATATGCATGATAACGGCGCGGCATTCCGAGATAACCCAGGATGAATTGCGGGAAGAAGGTCAGGTTAAATCCCACAAAAACCAGCAGAGCAGAGAACTTAGACCAAGCCTCCGAATACATACGACCTGTAATCTTCGGCCACCAGAAATGCAGGCCTCCCATGAAAGCCATTACCATTCCTCCCACCATCACGTAATGGAAGTGAGCGACGACAAAATACGTACCGTGCAATTCCACATCAGTAGCCAGAGACGCTAAAAACAGCCCGGTCAGGCCGCCTATGGTGAACAGGCCGATAAAGCCAAAGGCATATAGCATGGGCGTTTCAAAGGACACTGAACCTTTGTACATGGTTGCTGTCCAATTGAATACTTTAATTGCTGAGGGAACTGCAACAAGGAAACTAAGCAAAGAAAACGCGAGGCTGGAATACATACTTTCGCCTGTGACGAACATGTGATGTCCCCAGACGACAAAGCTCAGAACCGCGATCGCCATGCTGGAAAATGCCACGAAGTTATAGCCAAAAACACGTTTTCGGGAAAAACAGGCAACGATTTCGCTTATTACGCCCATGCCAGGCAGAATCATAATGTAAACCGCCGGATGGGAATAGAACCAGAACAGGTGCTGAAAGAGAATGGGATCGCCGCCGATATTCGGGTCAAAGATGCCCACGTGCGCGATACGCTCAAAGGCCAGCAACAGCAGCGTAATCGCCAGCACGGGCGTTCCCAGGATTTGAATCAAAGAAGTGGCGTAGTTGGCCCACACAAAAAGCGGCAACCTTGACCAAGTCATTCCGGGCGCACGCATCTTGTGTATTGTCACTATGAAATTCAGGCCTGTGAGGATGGACGAGAAACCCGCGAAGAAGACACCGAAGGCTGCAGCAAGAACGTAGGAATTCGAATAGGTACTGCTATAAGGCGCATAAAATGTCCAACCAGTATCGACACCGCCTCGAATCACTGCATAAAGCGTGAACAGCCCGCCGAATACGTAAACATACCAGCTCAATAAATTGATGCGCGGAAAGGCCAAGTCCTTTGCGCCTACCATGATCGGGATAAGAAAATTTGCCAGCGTTGCCGGGATGGAAGGAACCAGGAAGAAAAAGACCATGATGATGCCGTGCATCGAGAACAGTCGATTGTAGGTTTCGGCGGAAAAAAGCCCTTCCGGCACCAATAAATTCATGCGGAATGCGACGGCTGCTGCGCCGCCCACAACAAACATCAGCGTGATGGAGATGAGATAGAGAACCGCGATTCGTTTGTGATCCGTGGTGAATAGCCAGCTCTTCCACGTGTGGCTGACGTTCAGATAATTCACCTGTTCGGCTGTTTCCGGCTTCTCTTGCGCGATGGTTGCCATAAATCTATTTTGTCCCTACTCTCTTATCTTGTATGACTAGCCAGTGCCGGCCCCTTTAACGGAGTTGCCGACAGCGGCCGCTGTTGCGGGCCTTGTTGGGAAGCGGGTGTGGTCGGAGAAAGCGACTTTATATAAGCAATTAGCGCGATCACGTTCTCCTCGCTTACCTGGCCCTTAAAATTCGGCATCACATTGGGCTCAAAGCCCGCGACAATCTTTGCATTCGGATCCAGAATGGATTCGCGCAAATAAGCATCATCTGCAATAACCGTTCTTCCGTCATTGAGCTGCACTGGCTTGTTATAAAGGCCTCTTAAATTCGGACAGCGGCCCTGCGTATCCAGCAAATGACATGTTGCACAACCAAACTGCTGAAACAGCGCTTGGCCCTGTTCCGCCAGACTACCTTGCGCCCCACCGCCGCTTGCCCACTTGGCGTAATCTTCATCGCTCATGACATATACCCATCCGATCATGGCGGCATGTCCATTACCACAGTACTCCGTGCAGAACAAGTGGTAGCGTCCGACTTTTGTCGGCATAAACCATAAGCTGTCATAGTGCCCGGGGATTACGTCGTGGCGAACAAAAAACGCTGGCACGGAAAAGCTGTGGATCACGTCTTCGGAAGCCATCGTCAGCTTCACCGGGTGTCCCACGGGAACGTGCAGGGCGTTGATCTCCCGTATTCCGTTTGGATATTGGATCTTCCACATCCATTGCTTCCCCGTGACGAAAATCTCCATCGCGTCCTTTGGTGGGTGTTCTGCTGCGTAGTAAAGCTTTGCCCCCCAGGCAAACATAATCAGCATCACGAGAAAGGGGAGAATGGACCACGTTAATTCGAGCCTCGTCGAGCCTTCAATTTGAGTCGCATGAGCATGGCGCCGGCGCTGATATTTCCAGGCAAACAGAACGATGCAAGCGAAAATCAGAACCGTCATGATGATGGAAACGGCGCTGATAAACCAATAGAGCGAATTGATTTCACCAGCCTGCTTAGAGGCAATCGGTGGAAATAGCGGAAGATCACCGTAAAGCGGCACCATCAAAAAATTATGCATGCCGCACCTCTTTCCGACCAAGCTTGTTTCTGTCGCCTTTCATGAGATAGAAGATAAGGGCCGCTAAGCCAATCACAGTCGCTCCCGCGGCAAGTTTTAATACGTTCAGAATCGCCAAAGTATATTTACCGGTCGCCGGATCATAGCGACAGCAGTAAAGAATGAAGACGTCTACCGGAGATCCAATCTTATTGTGTGAGGCTTCCACCAGCGCAAGCCGCAGATCGGGCCCCGTGAAGTCTACACCATAGAAGTAGTGCGACAACTTCCCTTCCGGCGTCACGACCATAATGCCAGCCGCATGTACGAACTGTTTCGTTTGCTCATCCCACCGGTAACGGAAGCCGACAGCAGATGCAAGTTTGGAGATGGATTCCTGGTTTCCGGTCAGGAAATGCCAACCAGCTTCGAAACCAGAGCGTTTAAAATCGCTGGCGATCTCCTTCTTCTTTTGTGCGGCGATAGCCGGTGTTTCAGAAGGATCAATGCTTACCAGCACCACATCGTAGTCTTTGCCTGGCACAAGGGAAACTCGCTTCAGCGCACTAGCCAGATTTTCGAGTGTCACGTCACAGAGCCCAGGACAGCGGTAGTAGACTAGCGCCAGAACTGCAGGCTTTTCCCCGAAATAGGCACGCAGGGGTACGAGCTGGTTACTCTCATCCCGAAATGTATCTTCGAGCGGTACGGGGGCATTTAGCTTTTGATCTAAGCCCACCCCTCGCGTAATCCTAGGAGGCGCAAACTGGGCCGACAGAAGACTTGCCGCTGTAAACGCCATTCCCATCATCCAGAACAACTTACTTCTGGGCATGTTTCTCAATCTCCCCTCGAATTTCTGGGGCACGCGCCGCCGGTTGTTGATACTGCGGCGGCATCTGACTCAAGCCATGTGAGAACTGAAGACCTGCGCCGCCAGGCGTAGTTAACCCTTCCGGTGCATTCGGCGCGACTTTCAATGTCGGCAAAACAGCCTGCATCGCTTGTTCGATCGGAATATGGTAGTGGCCTTCTGCATCACGGCCGCTCGCGTGCAGAAGAGCCTCTTCTCGCGCATTTACCTGCGGCAATGTCTCCCACGGATGCACTTCAATCAGCGGACCCGAAGGAATGACACGCGCCGGCGCTAGAGGACTCGTTGGCTTTCCGAGCGGTGTTGTATCCTGCAGCGTCCTTTGAATCGGAATGCAAATCGCCATGGTCACCACCAGCATGACAACGATAATCACCAGTGACCAGATGACCATCTTGACACTTGCATCCACACCTTCATAACGTGTGCCGCCGTGTCCCACATGAGGCTCTGATGGTTTCGAACCGTGAAATTGAAGCAACTCGCTATTTTGTAGAGGCCGATTTGTGCTCATCCAGCAGCCTCCGGCAGCGGAGTCATGACACGAGGATCGCGCAGCGGCAACAGAGGCCGCCTTCGTAACTGTCCCAAAAACACATACAACCAGAGCCCGCCCACCCCGAAGAATGCAGCAAAGTCAGTCCAATAGACCGCAAATCCATGTGTTCTGAAAGTGGGCTCCACGATCCAAAACATATCGATGATTCGAGCTACTAGAATCCATGCAGCTACCCGGGCTAATCGCACCGGATCACGCTTACGATCCTGCGACAAGAGCGCGAAAAAGGGAACCGCAAACATCACAACGGCAATTAGCGAGACGATCACAGTCCAGCCACCGCGAACACGCACTAAATACCAGCCGATTTCTTGTGGCAGGTTAGCCGGCCAGATGATGATGAGCTGCGACAGCGACAGATAGGTCCAAAAAATGGTAAAGGCAAACATCATATTGCCGATGTCGTGCAGGAAGGCCGCATTAATACGGCCGCCGAAGCGATCGCCGCGGGAGGCAAGCACAATCGCCAGAATCACAAATGCGAATGTCTGCAGAACATCTCCAAACAGGATCATCGCGCCATAGATGGTCGAGTAGAACTGTGCATCAGCAGAAAGGATCCAATCGATATAGGCAAACGTCGCAGTAAAGGTCACTATTAGGGCGCCGGGAGCGCCAAACTGGCGCATTCGCTCTTTAATAACAGGATCGCCGGTACGATCCTGCGCGTCTGACATGCGGTAAAGCCGAAATCCCCAAAACAGCCAAATCGCAAAGTAGATTACAGTGCGCGCAACAAAGAAAGGAAGATTGAGATAGGGCCGCCTGTGCCAAAGGATCGCCCGCGAAATCGGATTGGGAACGCTGTTAATGTGCATCCAAGGGTATAGCTGATTCATCCCGAAGAGCAAGACGATAAAGAACACAAATACCAGCGGAAGTGTTCTCATCGCTGCTTCGAGGAATCTGCGGGATGTTACGCCCCAGCACCCGCCGACAGTGTGGTTTAAGACCAAAATTCCCAGGCCGCCGATCGCGAACCCTCCCCAGTAGAGAAACGCAAACAGATACGATTGATAAAACTGTTCGCGATTGAAGAAAAACGCTGCGCAGCACAGCAGCACTCCCAGGCCGCCAATTACTCCCGCCCAGCGTTCTAGGCTAGCAGCTCTTGGACCTAACCTGATTTCCGGAACCGGAATATTGTTGTTCAGTTCGTGCGCGCTCACTTCACCTCTCCCGTGCGTGCCTGAGCAATCGCCGCAGGCGCATTGCTACTAAACTGCAGCGCCCGGATATAAGCGGCAATTCGCCAGCGGTCATCCACCGGAACACGCGATGCGTAACTGTACATCGCACCATAACCATTTGTCATGACGTCAAAGAAATGTCCTACAGGTGCGTTCACCAATCGTGGATCTCTGTAGTCTGGTGGCTGCCGTAATCCACGGACCACCAGCATGCCTTTGCCATCGCCCGCCAGACCATGACAAGGCGAGCAGAAAATGTTAAATCTCTCCTGGCCGCGCTTCAGGTCTGCTTCTGTAATCTGTATGGGAAAGTAATCAATGTCTTTGCCGTTTACTTTCCCCGTATAACGTGCCTCATCGAGGTGCAGTTGTCCGCGCGCTACCGTGTCGGGGATAGTCGGCCGCTCGGAGCGCCCATCACCGAAGAAATCCGTCGGGGCAAACGTATCATAGCGGGGCGCAATATGCATGTCGCGCCTGCACGCGCTTCCGAAAAGCATAGCCATCACCGGTACGAGCCAAAGCAATCTACGCCGGAACAATGGTCACCTCTTTCCCCCCAAGGTCGCGTAAAAAGTCGATTACGTCCGGAGTGCGAAACTGCGGATCCGATGACTCGATGCAAAGAAAGAATTTATCGATTGAGGCTCTTTCAAAACGCTCCACATTAAAGACCGGATGGTATGGCTGCGGCAACCCATTCATGGCTAACATGCTGAATAACGCAGTTAGTCCTGCTAACAGGACCGTGCACTCGAAAGTAATCGGAATATAAGCTGGCCAGCTATTAAAGGGACGCCCACCCACGTTATGAGGAAAGGCGACACAGGTAATCCACTCGAGTAACCCAAAGCCGCCAGCGGCTCCGCAAATCCCCGCAATCAGTACACACAGCGCCACACGGTTTTTCTTAAAACCGAGCGCTTCAGCCAGTCCGCTTACAGGCATCGGCGCATAGGCATCCATTCGCCGAAATCCCGCTTCGTATGCACGCTTACAGGCTTCAACTAGCTCTTCCGGCGAATCGAACTCGGCCATTGCGCCATGAATCTTAGGGAGTTCGCTGAGCACCAGTTGATCGCTCATAGTTTCTCCTCATAAGCCCGTTCCATATGTTGTTCGTGGTGCACCACTTCGCGTACCTCGAAAATCGAGATCGAAGGCAGCAGACGCACAAACAGGAAGATCAGGAACATGAAGAATCCCAGCGTTCCTAAATAGGTAGCCCAATCCCACTTTGTCGGAATATAAGTACCCCAAGAGGACGGTATAAAGTCGCGCGTCAAACTGGTGACCACGATTTCAAACCGTTCCAGCCACATGCCACAGTTCACAATGATCGAAATAATCCAAACCAACTTAATGTTGTGGCGTACCTTGCGCGACCATAATGCCTGAGGTATCGCAATATTGCAAAGGATTAGCAAGGCCCAGCAAATGCCGTAAGGACCTGTTATGCGGTTCCAGTACATGAAGCTCTCATATTTATCGCCGCTGTACCAGGCGAAAAAGGCTTCCATCGCATAGCCATATGCCACGATCAAGCCAGTCCCCAGCATGACTTTTGCAGAGGCTTCAATGTGCCGGAGCGTAATCAGATCACGCATGTTGTACCAGGCGCGCAGCGGAATAATCAGAGTCAGCACCATGGCAAAGCCGGAGTAGATCGCGCCAGCAACGAAGTACGGCGGAAAGATGGTCGTATGCCAGCCTGGAAGAATGCTGATCGCAAAGTCGAAACTAACGACCGTGTGTACCGAGAGAACCAGGGGCGTAGATAAGCCTGCCAGTAAGAGGTAAGCTTTCTGGTACCGATGCCAGTGAATCGCAGATCCGCGCCAGCCCAGCGCTAAGATGCCGTAGATCTTCCTCTGCCATAGCTTTGGCGCATTATCACGCATGCTGGCTAAGTCCGGAATTAAACCGCAATACCAGAAGACCAGTGAAATTGTGAAATAAGTGGATACCGCGAAGACATCCCATTCGAGCGGGCTGCGCGGCTGCGGCCACAACCACATCGAGTTGGGATAAGGGAATAACCAATAAGCCAGCCACGGGCGCCCCAAATGAAGAATCGGGAACATTCCCGCGCAAGCTACGGCAAACAGGGTCATCGCTTCAGAAAAGCGATTGATTGAGGTTCTCCAGTCCTGTTTCAAAAGAAACAGAATCGCGGAGATCAGGGTTCCGGCATGGCCAATACCGATCCACCAGACGAAGTTAATAATGGCAAAGCCCCAGCCAATCGGGATGTTGATTCCCCAGATGCCCACGCCTTCTGCAAAAAGCACCCACATCGCAAGGACGAGTAAGTTGACAAAACAAAATGCGATGAAGGCGCCAACGTACCACTTCTTGGGCGTCTTCTTTAACGGAAGATAGACAATCTCCGAGATGCGGTCGGTGACCGTCTCGTAGTTATGACCGGGCCCGATAACACGATCTGGCCCGGGATCGATCAATTCCCGACTGTCAAGATTCTCTGTTATTGCCACTCTGACCTCTCAGCTTGTCGAGCTCGTCGTTGGGATTGCGAACGTAACCAAGATATTTGGTGCGCGGTCTTGTGCCCAGGTCTTCCGCCATGCCATAGACACGGGGCAACTTCTGCAGCCTGGCCACCTTCGAATTCGGGTCGTTCAAATCGCCGAATGTAATCGCCTGGGTCGGACAGACCTGCTGACAGGCCGTAAGGATCTCGCCATCGCGCACACGCCGGTTCTCTTTTTCCGTGCGGATCTTCGTCTCCTGAATGCGCTGGATGCAGTAGGAGCACTTCTCCATCACCCCGCGGCTGCGCACGGTAACGTCTGGATTGCGCAAGCCATACAGGCTTGGTGTATGCCAGTCCGAATAGAGATAGAAATTGAATCGCCGGACCTTATAGGGACAGTTATTCGAGCAGTAGCGTGTCCCTACACACCGGTTATACACCATCTGATTAATTCCTTCGGTGCTATGTACGGTTGCGGCAACCGGGCAAACCACTTCGCATGGCGCGTCTTCGCACTGCATGCAGGGAACTGGCTGGTTGTAAATGGCCGGATTGTCTAAGTTGCCTGCATAATAGCGGTCCACCCGAATCCAGTGCATATGGCGCCCCCTGGCAACCTGATCTTTGCCCACAACTGCGATATTGTTTTCCGCCTGGCAGGCAATGATGCATGCGCTGCAACCCGTGCAGATATTCAGGTCGATCGCCATGCCCCACTTATATCCCTGGTAAGGATAAAGCTCGGGGAAATACAAAGTGTTGTTCGGATCGAGCGGTTTGTCTTCCGCCTCCATTGTGGGGAAGTCGGGATGCTGGCGGTACTCCGCTAGATTTGCGGCGCGTACCGGATTCCGCCCCGCCATAGTCTGCGTTTCCTGCACATCAGCAAGACGGTAATGCTCGCCCATGCTGCGCACCGACCCTTCGGCCACGTAACTGGTCGAACTCGGCTGCAGCAAGTAGGCATTGTAGCCAATGTTATTGCCGACACGACCTGACTGGGTCCGCCCGTAGCCGAAGAAAACGGTAATGGAACCCTCGGCAGTACCTGGCAGGATCCACGCAGGACCTCTCACCTTTCGTCCGCCGACTTCGACTTCCAAAACGTCGCCCAAGAACGCATTTAATTTCGTCGCATCCTTGGGGCTCAAATAGATGACATTGTCCCAAGTCACCTTGCTCTGCGGCTTGGGCAACTCCTGCATCCAGCCGTTATTGGAATATGTGCCATCCCAGATCGTCGGATCCGGCCTAAACACCACTTCCCATCCGCCGATCTCTCTCGATGCGAGCGGCGGAAGTGTGACGGTGCCGGCCGCTCGAATTTCACCAACTCTGCTGCCCTCAATCCAACCATTGTGGAGCGAGGTCTTCCACATCGCGTCAAAGTTGTCGCCCTTATATTGGCTTTGCCAGTAGCTCTTGACGATGTCGTGCGAGCTCTGATCGGGCTTGCCCAGCAGAATAGTAAGGATTTCCTGGGCCGACTTTCCGCCATACAGCGGCTCGATCAAGGGCTGTTGAATCGTTACCGTGCCGTCAAACGCTCGGGAATCGGACCATGTCTCCAGATAGTGGGCCTCTGGAATATGCCAGTGACTCCAGAGCGAGGTTTCATCATAATATTGGCCCAGCCGTACAACCAACCTCGCTTTTCGCATTGCATTTACAAAATTCAGCGCCGCTGGGGAGGCATAAGCGGGATTGCAGCTCAGGATCACCAGAACTTCCACATGCCCGCTGTTGAGGTCGTTTGTCAGGTCCTCGATCGAAAAGGTGTTTTCCGGCTCAACGCCTTCCAAGAGCACGACTGTGCTGCCTATATTGCCTAAAGCCGCATTAATCGCATATGCCGCAAGATGCACGCTCTCGGGCTGATATTCGCCAGGAATGACCACACAGCGGCCTTTAGCCCTCATTAAATCTTGCGCGATGAGATTCAGCCAATCCGGCACGGCCTCGCCCGTCTCCGGCGCGTTTACTCCGCAGGCTTTTGCGAGCTGATAGGCGAGCTTTGGAATGGCGCTGCTCTTTACGGGAATTCGATGATCCGCTAATGAACCACTCACGGAGGGCGCGGATTCGATCGCATACATCCGGCAGGGCGTTGCGCCATTGTCCACTGAGCGTCTCGCCGCAAACTGACGCGCATAGGCAATGGCCGCAGGCCCAATGTTCAGAAAATCGCTCTCCAGGCTCACAATCACATCCGCCTGGTTCAAGTTGTAAGAGATGAATGCATTACGCCCGGCGATCTTCCGCGCGGCGCTTCGAATCGCAGGATTTACCGTCGAGTCAAAGACGTACCACTTCGCCCCCGGCCACTGGCTCCGGAGCGTGTTCATTTGATTAATCAGCGAGGGCGAAGTGACCGGGCCTGTCAGAATCGCCAGCCCCTCTCCCTTGCGCAAATTGAGGCTTTGCGCTTCCGTACTAAAGGCGCCTGCGAAGTCGCCCCAAACGCTTAACTCGCCCTCGTGTAATACATTTTGCGAGCGGTCGGGGTCGTAAAGATTCAAAATCGAGGCTTGTTCAAAGATCGTCGTGGCGCCGAGACTTGCAGGATGATCGGGATTGCCTTCGATCTTGGTGGGCCGGTTTTCGTGACTCTCCACCAGCAGCCCTCGCGCATATCCGCCCACCGGCATCGCTGTCGCGTAAAACAAGGGGACGCCAGGAATGATGTTTTCCGGCTGCCTGACGTAAGGAACGATATACTCTTTGGGCAACTTGGTGCAGGCTGCCGCGCCAGCCATGGCAAGAGAAGCTGCCATGACTTTCAGCAAGCTGCGCCGATCAATACCCTGAGGCACCTGCCCGGAAAGTCCCGGAAACTCCTGCTCAATGTATTCGCGAAGCTCCTCGCTTTCGGCCGCCTCATCGAGCGTGCGCCAAAATGCCGGTCCCCGCCCCGCTGCGAGCTTCTGGCGCAATGCTTCGAGATCGACCGGACGCCTCGGAGCCGGTTCTAATAGCGATTCCAATGATACAAACGATGAGTCTTTCATCTGTGGCACGTAAAGCAGTCGGTTATCTCTCTGGCTGATTTCACGTGATACTCCTTCACCAGCTTGGCTCCTAGTTCAGCCTGGTTCGGCGGATATTGATAGGCGATGTTGAAAACCTCAGAGCGCGGCCGGATATATCTGGCTGGATTCCGGTGACAATCGATGCACCAGTCCATGTACAGGTTGTGGACGCGATAGGTGAGCGGCATCTCGTCCACTCGCCCATGGCACGTCGAACAGCCAATCCCTTTGTTGATATGAATACTGTGATTGAAGTAGACGAAGTCCGGCAGCGCATGGACCCGCACCCAGCGGATGGAAGTTCCGTTCGCCCAGCTCTCTCGCACAGGCTCAAGAACCGACGCATTCGTCCAAATTTGCGAATGGCAGGTCATACAGGTCTCCGTCGGCGGCAAACCAGCGAAAGCTGACGTTTCGACGCTGGTATGACAATAGCGGCAATCAATGCCGTCATCCTTTACGTGATGCTTGTGACTGAAAGGCACTGGCTGTTCAGGAGCCATCAGTTGGGTTGTCATCCACGGACCGCGGTCCATCACGTAGCCGATTGCCAGTAGTGAGCCAGCACCCAGCAAAGCTCCCGCAATCATGACCTTCGCTACTGTATTCGAACTAGGTCGAAAAAGTTGTGCCATAGGAGAACTGTATTGACGGACCGCCTTCTTGCTTTTTCGCAAGAATCATTCTGGTGTCGATGTAATCAGGATTTAGCTTACAACAAATCGGCGCAATGATAAAGATCACACCTTAAGAGCAAAGTGGCACTCAAGGCGAGAATTACACACGACGTGACACCTGCGGGGATCTTATTTTTCGAACGTAACCGTGCTTTCGCCTTCGAATTTGTGATAGTTGCGGAAATCGATGGTGTTTTTCGCGCAGATCGTAGAGCCCCGCTGGCAACTGAGGTTTTCCGCATGCACGGGCAGCAGAAATTCCCGGCCGCCTAAGGGAATCATGTCATAATCGACTGCTGATTCCACGTCACTCATTGGAAAATCCTGCGGAATGTTATCGGCCTGCATTTCGAGCCTGCGGACCACCGCCGTCTTTTTATCGATCCAGACGGCCCCGCTATAGGCGGGACGAAGGGTTTGGCCGCCCACAGTAATGGTCCAGTCTGAATGGGGCAAGGTGACTTTAAAATCGTACACCGCCGTCTCTGTATCACCCAGATTCGCTGAACTATGGAATTTGAACTGCGTTTGGCGAGCTGGATTGAAGAGACTGTAGAGCATGGACGCAAATTCACCTGTGGAAGTCTGGCCGCCCAGCTCCATCATGCTCTTATTGGTCTTCTTGCCCCCCACCGTGATGTCTCGATAACTCTCATGGCCATCCTCGTAAACCACCTTCGCCGTTACGACATCCTGCGCCTCCCAGCCGGTAGCCCTGGATTGCTCAATGTAGCGTGTTGTGTCCTGCTCACAGAGATAATTGGGCAGGCCCTGCGTAAAGGTGAAGACCCATTGCCGCGTCTGCTCGATTAAATCGTCATAACGCGTGTGTAGCGGTTTGGTAGCCGTGTCGCTGTCAATCGTGAAATCGACGACACTATTCGAATTCGACTTGGGAGTAGTGGTCGGTTTAGCTTTTGCCTCATTTTCGACCACAAGATCCGGATCGTTCGGCTTTCCCCGGCGTAGAATGGGACGATCTGGCGCCTCTACGGGCGCATCCAAGATCGTCGGCCGCTCCTCCGCGTTCCCGCCAGGGGCGCCCGCGACTTCAGCGGACGCCTCTTTCAGCAATTCGACTCGTACTGCCGTGAGATACGCCTCATCATCTTCAGCGGCCTCCACATGAACCGTCGTGCGGGGAACGATCTTGCTCGCCGGAATGTCACTTCCACCCTGTAGAAATTTCGTATCCGGGGTAATCGACATCGTCAGCGTCCGGCCATCCTGGGTCTCAACGACCAGCTTTTTACCGTCGTTTGAAACCGTTCTGCCTTCCGCATTCAGAATCTGCTGATTCTCGCTGCTTTTTTTCTGGCTCTTGTGGTGGCCAGGACGGGGAATCGTGGCTCCGCCCATGGGGGGATAGGGTCCCGCAGGATAGTTAGGCGGATAGGGATATTGGGCTGTCAGGGCCAGACTGAAAGCCGCAATGAAAATGACAAGCTTTGTCATTTTCCCATTAGACGCCTTTACGTGAGTAACGGGTTGCGATTACCACCTCAGCAAGATCAGCTCTGAGCAAAATCCCGGACCCATTGCTGCTAGTATGCCCCAAGTTCCTGGCGCCGGACGCCGGTTCTTCATTGTTTCTTCCAGCACGAACAAAACAGAGGCCGACGAAAGGTTGCCGGTTTTTCGCAGACACTGCCAGGAGACGTCAAGTTCGCCGTGATGAAGATCCAGAGCCAATTCCGCTGCTTCGAGCACCTTGGGCCCGCCGGTATGAATGATCCAACTCCCGATATCACGTCTCGAGAGCTTGTGATCCTCAAGGAATTCATCCACATCGCGCCCTAGGTTGGCAAGCACCACCTCTGGAACATCGCGTGACAGCACGATCTTAAAGCCTTTTTCAGAGATATCCCAGCCCATTACATGTTCTGTATTTGGGTAAAAGATCGACCGTGTTGCGATGATCTCAGGGCCGTCGGCTTCGCGCCCGCTGCCGGAGACCATCACGGCCGCTGCTCCATCTCCGAACAACCCTGAACTGATCAGGTTTGCCGTCGAAAAATCGTCCTGTTGCACTGTAAGCGAACAGAGTTCAACCGACAGCAGCAGCGCGATTTCATGGGGGAAGGCTTTTACGTAGTCAGCCGCGCGTGCGATCCCGGCTGCACCCGCTACGCAGCCCAAGCCAAAGATCGGAATCCGTTTTACGCGGCGGTTCAGTCCCATGCGATTGATGAGCCGGGCATCAATCGAAGGACTCGCGATTCCCGTGACGGATACAAAAAAGAAAGCCCCGATGTCCTGAGCTGCGACGCCAGCCTGGGTCATTGCGTGACAGATCGCTTGCACGCCAAGATCAAGAGCGGCCTCAATCCAATGGTCATTTGCCTCGCCCCAGCTCTTGGGGGGATAGGCTTGGAGCGGCAACACTAAATAGCGTCCCTCAACTTGTGTTGCGATATGCAACCGCTCCAACATGTCAAAGCGATCCAGTTTTGGGCCCCAATGCTGCCGGAACGCCTCGATCAGCGTCTTTTGCGGGTAGTAATGCGAAGGTAATGCGGTAGCAGCGCTTGCGATTTTCATGTCTTTGGGAAGACCGTCCCTTATCGGACGTGACCCCTCGCCTAGCAGTAACGCAATAAAGCCAGATTTTGCAACCGTCCGCTAGCGTAAATGTTAAGCTATGGACGCGTGGAGCGGCTCATAGCAGCACTGCAGGATGATCGTTCAGAAGTTCCGCTGGATGTGGCAGCCCTGGAACTGGCGCGTGTTGAGTTCCCTCAACTCGACCCTAAGGCATCCTTGATCCGGCTCGATAATTTGGCAGCCGAAATCCAGAGCCAATTGACAACTAACGCCAGCGGACTTGACTTTATTAGCGCCACGAATCAACTGCTGTTTGAAATTCTGGATTTTCGTGGGGATGAACAGAATTACTATGATCCGCGCAATAGCTGCCTCAATTCGGTCCTCACTCGCCGTCTAGGTATTCCGATTACTCTCTCCGTTCTGTACATCGAGATCGCCCGCCGCTTATCACGTCCTGTATACGGCGTGGGCTTGCCCGGCCATTTCATCGTTGCCTATGAGGACCGCAATTCGCGCTACTGGATTGACCCGTTCCATGGCGGCCGTATTCTGTCCTTTGCCGATTGCTGTGCGCTTGCCAAAGAAACCGCTGGCGTGAATTTGCAGACCAACCCAGCCGTTCTTGCTCCCGTGAACAAGCGGCAGATCCTCGTACGCATGCTGAGCAACCTGAAAGCCATCTATCTCCGAGGCGGTGCCTTCGATAAAGCCCGCCAGGTCCTGGACCTGCTGATTCTCGCGATGCCCGATTACGCCGAAGAATACCTGCATCGCGGGCTGATCCATCTGCGGCAGTTCAATCATCAGGCAGCTAAAGTCGATCTCGAGACGTATCTCCGGCTGGAGCCGAACGCCCCCGAACGCGAGCGTGTGCAGAAGCAATTGACCTTCATCAAACGCTGGAACGCCGGATTAAATTGACCCGCATCCTTTTTGCCCCCAAGGACATCTACTTGGAACGAAGTTGTTCCCCAATCTTTAATCCGGGAGGCTACACGTGAAAACTGTTTACAAAATCGACCCCGCACACTCTACTGCTCAGTTCGTGGTGCGCCATATGATGATCACCAACGTTCGCGGAGGCTTCAGTGGCATTCAAGGCACGATTGAGTTCGATCCGCAAAGTCCAAGCGACTCTCGGGTAGAAGTGGTAATTGATGCCAGCACGATCAATACACTTGACCCCCAGCGAGATGCGCACCTGAAGAGCGCCGATTTTCTCGACGTCCAAAAATATCCCAATATCACCTTCAAAAGCAAGAAAGTCGAACGAGTCGGCGAAGACAGGTGGAAGGTCACAGGAGAATTAACGATTCATGGCGTCACGAAGGAGGTCGTGCTGGATGTAGAAAGTTCTATGAAGGAAACCAAAGATCCATTTGGAAACATCCGGATCGGTGCCTCCGCCACCACCAAGATTAAACGCAGCGATTTCGGGCTCACTTGGAATGCTCCGCTCGAGACGGGCGGCTTCCTTTTAGGAGATGATTTAAAGATCGAGCTCGAAGTGTCCGCGATTAAGGCAGAGGCAGCGGCGGCAGCTTAAAATCGTTCCTGCCTCCAGCACAATCAGATCAATCTCAACTCTTTAGCCTTGTTTGCAATGAGCCGCATATCGCGGAGAAACCGTTGATACTCTTCTTCGTAGCGCTCTGAGGCGCGCAAAATCGCGGAAGGGTGAACGGTGGCGACTACCTGCTTGGCCCAGGGATGCGGGAAGAAAATTCCGCGTTGTTCTGTAAGACGAAATCCCGGGCCGAGCAAGGATTGCACGGCTGTCACACCGAGACAAACCGTTATTTCGGGTTCGATCAGAGCCAGCTCTGCTTGTAGCCAAGGTCTGCACGCCCGAACTTCCGCCGCGCTTGGCTTGCTGTGAATGCGGCGCTTTCCGCGCTGTTCAAACTTAAAATGCTTAACAGCATTCGTTACATAAATCTTTTCGCGCTCTAAACCAGCCTCTCGTATAGCTTTGTCCAAGACGCGCCCGGCGGGCCCTACAAAGGGATGTCCCTTCCGATCTTCCTCATCTCCCGGCTGTTCGCCGATCATGACGAGTTTAGCGTCTGGCGGTCCCTCGCCAAACACAACCTGAGTTGCCCTCTTGTAAAGTTCGCACCCCTGGCAAGCACGCGCTGCATCTTGTAAGGTCCTGAGATCCTGTGTCTCCGGCACCCACTTGGCCGCCGAAGTCTCCTGTCTTTCAGCCATCTGGGAGAAACGATTCTAAACACGCTCACGCGCGAGTGCGGACTTATGTGCCTTGCTCGCTTTGCGTGCAGCCGCTTCGAAATCGCCGAAGTCATTCGAACTCAGGAACGGAACTTCGAAAGGTGCGGAAACGACCTTCGCCTGCGGATATAGCGATGGCACAAGATTTTCACTCACCGCTGTATGTACCAATTCAAGCGTATTGCGAATCCGGCAGTAGGTTACTTGAGAGAGATCACTTTTGCCGACCGTAGGCGCGATGTGATCAAGCACATCTCGGTCTGAGGCAAAGTGAATCGGTGTACGGATGCAGGCTGGCGTGCACGCAGTAAGAGAGTTGATGTAGGTTGGCTTCCAGTCAATCGCATTCAACAACCGGGCGTGCACGACATCCGCCATGCCGATCCCTACGCCACTTCCATAGCTTAGTTCGGTTATCCCGCGGACGTAAATTCGATGCACAATCGGCGTGTTAGGAAAGGGATTATAGTGGCAGTTTACGCTCCGGTTAATCACCTTGGTGTCCATGCCTGCGCCGCTAATATTTTTGCCAATCTCATCCACGATCAGCACATCAATTTCCGGCGCGGGTAGAGTCGCCATCCAGGATTTCACCTCCTTGAGCAGCTCCTCTTCGCGTTTCAGCATTGCCTCTACGCCCTGACTACCATCTACGACCACTAGCCCCGCCGTTTCGTGGTGCGCGCCTTCCTGAATCGCCAGTGCGCCCAAAATCTTTCCGCTAGAAAATACCTTGGAGCCTGCGCTGCGAATGACACGCTCCAGTCCCAGGCGATAGCCGAATGTGTGGTACTGCCGCGCACCGGCAAACTTTCCCAGCCCAATCGCCATCATTTTGAAGATGCCGCTTTCTATGGAACCTGAGAAATCGGTATGCCATTTAATGCGGCTGATCAGGAACACGCCGTCTGAATGGTAGGCATTTTTGTCCATGAAGGTCTCCATACCTTCCGGCGTTTTGCCCAGCGATACGACATCGAGTGAGCTGATCACCGGAACCCCCATGGTCGCCTCGTGGATACCGAAATGCGCGAGCACATCGGCCTGCCCTTCAGCAGTTGCCGCACCGTGACTGCCCATGGCTGGGAAAATAAACGGCTGGGCGCCGTGTTCCTTCCAGAAGTCAGCGACCGATCGGACGATCGTGGCGATATTCGAAATACCGCGACTTCCGACGCCAATCGCGATACGCGCTCCAGGTCGGACTCGATTGGCTATGCCAGATTGCGACAACTCCTGGCGGATGTGTTGGGGAATATCGCGAATGCTGCGGTCGGGGAAAGACTGTTCAACGAGTACAAATCTCGGAAGTTCCATCTATTTCAGCATAGTCCGCTGCAAGAAGGACTGAACCCTATCCTTCGCTAAAATCAACGTTCCAGCTTTTCTCAAGGATCAGCGTATACTCTCCCGAGGCATAGAGATCAAAAACAAACTCATGCGGCTGCGGACGATCATATCCGGCAATCAGCAACCGTTGTTCGTACCACTGGTCGAGATAGCGATGATAACGCCGCAGAAAATCAGGAGAAAGATGCTCCACAGGCGGGATCTCCTGAAAGACGCTGTGCAGGCCAAGTGCGCGGCGAAAAAGCGAACAGAAATCGAGCACGCCCCAGCCCTCCAGTTTTGCGCGGACATGCTGGGGGACGTGATTCACCAGAAAATAGGCAAACGTCTCCGGGCCAATTTTCCGGTTCTCAAATAAGTTCGAAACCGTTACCACCTCGGTGCATTGTTCCATCCACCGAATCAAATCTTTGCCGATATAAAAGAGCATGCGCAGCTCGGCATAACGTCCCCGCAAGAGTTGCTGATCCAAATCGTCATTGCCCTGCTCTTTCGGCAAAAAGCCCTGAAGGGCCAAACTGGCCCTTGAACTTTCGATCAAGATGGAGGTGTCTTCGGCAGTAGAAAATGGGTGCAGGATCAACGGTGGCAGCCGAAAGGGCTCTAGGCTTTGACTGTTCATCGCGACGGTGTGCTCTTGATTCTCTTTACACAACACCTCATTCCCAGCCGGTATCCTGTGCATTCGATCGATCCACTATCTGTATCGACCATTAAAGCTAAACGAAAGAGTCAAAATGAACCCTTTTCTTGTACTAAGCGTACTAGTCGCTCTACTTAGGAACCAAGCGTGGGATCGTCACCTCACAACAATTCTCTTTCTCCGGACCGGCTATCTCTTTAGGCCGGTTGAACTCCATTTTGATCAACGTATCGAGCGTTTCCCATGATACTGCTCCCGATATCATCCGCCCATTGACGAACAGCGTGGGGGTTTGCGTGATCCCCAGTTCGCGACCTAGTCGTACGCTACTATTGACGGCATCTGCAGCAGAATGTGTTTCGACACAATGATGCACCGCTGCCTCATCGATTCCTTGTTGCCTCGCAATTTCTGCAGCTTGCAATTCAATCGATCCCTCAGGTTGTTTGGCGTCGGTTACTTCCTGCTGATGCGCGAAGATCCAGTCGTGAAAAGCCCAAAATGCAGTTGCTTTCTGTTCTCCCAGGCAATGCGCAGCCTCAGCCGCTGCTCTGGCCCAACGGTGGGAACTTAACGGAAAATCCAGAAAAATCACCCTCACATCGTTCGGGTAAAATCGCGGGATATTTTCCCGCATGGTTTCCGCCATTGCTTTGCAATATGGACATTCAAAATCACTGAAAACCACGATCGTCACTCGCGCATTTTCTGGACCAAAATGAGGCCCCTGAGTAGGAATGCGCTCCAACGTGTCGGCAAATGGATTTTTATTTATGTCCCAGATTTGGCCGTTTACAAAATGCTTTCCATCAGAGCTCACATAATAAACACGGTCGGCTACCTGCTCTCTGAGACTCAAGCGAACCAAAACCCGAAAATAGCCCTCGTAAGCGCTCGGGACAGGATCGCCCACTTCGATCTTTACGTCCGGCGTAAACGCTTCCGCATAGCGCACATAAGCGGCAAAGCGAGTTTTATCGATTTTAGGCGGGACTTCGGCAGCAACGACAGGACTTGAGCCGATGATGGAGGCGATTACAAACGCCAGCAATTTTGCCTTCATGATTCAACCAGTGTATAAATCATCGCTCATTTTCAATTTCATCGAAACTATACACTAAAAGTTGCATTTCCCTCGTCGGTATCTATCTTCCGTTGCAGTAGCGGCCGCTCTTGCAGCCCTTTATCTTTACGACCTTAGCGGTGTCGGTCTTCTCGGTCCTGACGAACCGCGCTACGCCGCGATCGGACGCTCGATGGCCCAAACCGGGAACTTCATCACACCGCGCCTTTGGGGATCGCCATGGTTCGAGAAACCGCCCTTGTTGTACTGGATGGTCGCAGCCGCTAGCGCTTTGGGCCTTGGTCCAGAGCTTGCCTCAAGACTGCCTGTAGCGCTACTCAGTCTCGTCTTTCTCGCGCTCTCATTTCTCCTGTTACAGTCCGAATTCGGCGTACTCGCGGCTGCCACATCTGTGTCCCTGCTGGCAACTTGCGCCGGTTGGCTGACTTATAGTAATCTCTGTCTCACCGATCTTCCGCTCGCCGTCTTTTTCTCATTGGCCGTGTTTCTCTCTCTGCCCCTGTTGCATGAGCGCGCTGTTCCGCGCCATTTGAGCTCGCGCTTTGCTGGAATCGGCGCCTCTCTGGGGGCCGCCGCACTTGCGAAGGGGCTCGTGCCTGTAGCCTTGGCAGTTCCCCTTATTTGGTTCTTACGCCGCTATTGGCGCCAATGGTGGGCTGCGATCCTGGCGTTCCTGTTCGTTGCCTTGCCTTGGTATATCTTGGTGTATCTCCAAAACGGAAATGCGTTTTTAGAGGAATTTTTCTGGAAGCATCACATTCAACGCCTCTATTCAGCCTCTTTGCAACACGTGCAGCCGTGGTATTACTACTTCCCGGTCCTATTGTTGGGCCTGTTTCCCTGGACGCCGCTCCTGGGTCTGCTAGCCCTTCACACCACCAATTGGGATATACGGCGTCGTTTCCTGGCTTCACTTGTTTGCTTTGGATTTCTGTTCTTTTCGATCTCCTTAAATAAGCTGCCCGGCTATTTGTTGCCGCTGTTGCCTAGTTTATTTGCCCTAGTTGGTGCACAACTGGAATTGCAAAGATTTCCCGTTTTTAGCCGTAGTTGGCTCCTGCCTTGCGCCATTTTGATCGCATCGGTGCCTTTGCTTGCCCGCTCGCTGCCACAATCGCTGGCCTTAGGTCGTTTCTCTCCAGCTTCAGTTGGAAAGATCACCGGAGCCGGAGTATTTTACCTATGCGTTCCTCTCCTCGTCGTGTTTCTGGCGCAACGCACGCGAATCTTCGCTCTTTTGGTGCTTTGCACAGTGGCAGTTGGACTTTATCTGAAGGCGACAACATTCCCGATTCTCGATCGCGAGGTCTCCGCTCGCGGCTTGTGGCGGCAGATTGCAAACATTTCCGCACCGGTCTGCGAGGAGGGCATCAACCGGGACTGGATTTACGGACTCAGTTTCTACCGCGGCTCCTTGTTGCCACATTGCGGCTCAAATCCAACGGCCGTGCTCTTGCCGAATCGTGATCATCCACCGCAGCTTGTGCTCATAAGACATCCCTGAGGCAGGGCCGTGCGATACAGAAAGTATGATCGAACGCAAAAAACTCGGTAACAGCGATCTGGAAATTACGCGCATTGGAATTGGCGCATGGGCAATGGGAGGCGCTGGCTGGCAATTCACTTGGGGTGAACAGAAGGATTCGGATTCAATTGCGGCAATCCGCACCGCCTTAGATGCTGGCATGAATTGGATCGACACCGCCGCTGTTTACGGTCTCGGACATTCTGAGGAGGTGGTCGGTAAGGCGCTTAAAGGAGTCACAAACAAGCCCTACATATTTACAAAGTGCGAGCGCCGTTGGGACGAAAAAAGGCAGATCTTCCCTTGCCTCAAAGCCGAATCCATCCGCAAAGAGTGCGAAGACAGCTTGCGCCGCTTGCAAGTCGATGTAATCGATCTTTACCAAATTCATTGGCCACAACCGGAGGAGGACATCGAAGAAGGTTGGACTGAGTTGGCGCGCTTACGGGAGGAAGGCAAGGTGCGCTGGATCGGGGTCTCGAATTTCACGGTCGCGCATATGAAGCGCGCGATGAAAATCGCGCCGATTACCTCATTGCAGCCACCATACTCGCTGCTCGCAAGAGATGCCGAGCGAGAGATTCTTCCTTTTGCAAGAGAACACGGGATTGGCGTCATCGTCTACTCGCCCATGCGTGCGGGCCTGCTCTCCGGTCAAATGACTCGGGAGCGTATCGCAAATCTCGCACCCGACGACTGGCGCCGGCGAGATCCGGATTTTCAAGAACCACGGCTGAGCCGCAATCTCGAGCTCGTCGAACTGTTGAGAAGGATCGGCCAGCGGCACGGACGCACCCCGGGCGAGGTCGCAATCGCGTGGACGCTGCACAATCCTGCTGTGACCGGCGCAATCGTTGGCCTTCGAAACGCGGACCAGGTAGCAGGCGTGAAAGGCGCGCTCACGTTCCGGCTTTCGAACGAAGAAGTGGCAGAGATCGAGACTTTCTTTCAGCAGCCGGCAGGAACTTCTGCTTAATTAAGGCGGACACGAAGTCTGCACACGAGAGGCATTCGTGTCCGTCTCGCTCACCTTTTACTGAGCAGATATACGGGAATCCCGCAAGCTACAATCACCAAGCCGGGCCAAGTAGTGGCAGACCTGTAAGCAAATAGGCAATATAAGATCGCCAAACCACCAACGATATAGATCAACGGCACAACCGGATATCCCCAAGCGCGATAACTTCGAGGCATATCTGGTTTCGTTCTTCGCAGCCGGATCACGCCGGAGATGGTGAGCACGTAAAAAATAAGTGCGGCTGAAATGATGTAATCGAGCAGATTGCTGTATAAGTTTCCATAAGTATTGTTTGCCGGATTATAGGTACGAGGCAACACTAATGCTGCCGACCAGATTCCTTGAATGAGCAGCGACCAAGCGGGCACACCGGCCTGGTTGAGGTTGCCGGCGCGCCTCGGAAACAGGCCATCTTGCGCCATGGAATAATACACACGCGGACCGGCGAGTATCAGTCCGTTCATACAGCCAAATGTAGAAATCATGATCGCGGCGGCCATCAAAATTTCTCCCCAACCAGGGAAAATCACCTGCAGCATTGCCGTCGCGACACGGTCTGAAGGCGCGTGCTGAATGGCTCGTAAAGGAAGCACAAGCAAGTAAGCCACGTTTGCCAGTAAGTACAATCCTGTTACGCAAATCGTTCCCAGCGCGAGCGCACGCGGTATCGTCCGTTCCGGATCCTTCACTTCTCCTGCGGCAAAGGTAATATCATGCCAGGAATCGGCAGAAAATAAGGAGCCGGACTGCGAGACGCAAATCGCCGCAAACAGTCCC
>Ga0209061_1001769_pt1 | contig 32384 bp, 30 predicted proteins | sample Coa_R1_10_FD_187157 | JGI IMG/M metagenome (GOLD analysis project Ga0209061, IMG submission 187157) | Surface soil microbial communities from Centralia Pennsylvania, which are recovering from an underground coalmine fire - Coalmine... | ecosystem: Environmental > Terrestrial > Soil >... | reverse complement strand
CGCGCCTTCCTGCTTCGTTCTCGCTGTGTCACTGCGCCTCCCTCTCCGCCATCAGGCACAGTGCTCCACTCCACCTCGCCCAAACAAGATGCGCTTTACGTATCGCTCACACAATTCCGGATCCAGTTCTGCGTGTCCAGGGGGCGGAAGCGTTGTCGCGCAAACCGTGAATACGTACGACTCCTACTCAGCCAATTGCCCGGGTAGCGGCTTAAAATTGGTCTCTGGGGCGACCAATCACGACGACGCCGATTTTGGCGTAGGTTACACGACTCGGGGCAATTTGACTCAAGTTCAACAGTTGGTCAGCGGTTCGTCATATTTGACAACGACGTATTGTTACGACACCACGGGCCAAATCACTGAAAAGTTTGATCCGGCGGGAAATCCTACTGGATATGGCTATACAGATAGTTTTTTCAACGATACTGGTTCGAACGACAGCGGCCAGGGTTCAAACTACGGAACAAATGCATACCTGACAAGCATTACGACACCAATTGGAACTATAACCGCAGGTTATTATTATGGCAGCGGAAAGCTCGCCTATGTGACGGACGAGAACAACGCCACAACCGACTACCACTATATGGATCCGCTCGACCGTCCCACGGAAACTAACCTGCCGATCGGCTGGAGCTTAGACGCCTATCCGTCCGACACCGAGATAGATGCCTACACCGCCGTGGGCGATACAAGCGCCTCAACGGGGTGCTCCAGTTGTCAGCACAGCCAGATGTTCTTCGATTCATTTGGTCGACAAACGGAGCAGTCACTGGAAAACGCCCCTAGCGGCGCAATCAATGTCACGACGAATTATGATCCAGAGAGTCGCATCACCTCTCAAAGCCATGCTTACACGACCACGTCGGACCCAAATTACGTTTTCGAACAATATTCCTACGACGGTCTCGACAGAACGACCCAGGTCTCCCATCCAAATGCGCAGTATTCAAAGGTCATTTATGGAGCGCTCGTGGCCCAAGCGGGAGGGCTTACATCGCAGCAAGGTTCGCCTAGCACGTACGGCACGGGCTACCCGGTGCTCCTCGTAGACCAAGAGGGGAAGGTGAAACAGGAGTGGATCGACGGCTTTGGGAGAATTATTGAGGTCGATGAACCCAGTCCCGGCAATGGGGCCAGCGTCGGTTCAGTGTCAATATCTGGCCAAGAGCGATCCGGGTATTTTGAGGTCTGCATTAAGCCTTCGAGGAGTGGCTGCTTGGAATGGCAACAGGAATTCATAAGCGATACAGGAACCGTCTCGATCACTGTTAACGGCCTCGAGGAATCAGTGAATTACGGCTCGTCAAGCACGGACTCATCGATTGCGTCGGCGCTCGCCAGCGATTTCAACTCTGCACCAAGCTCGGTCGTGACTGCGTCGGCTAATGGTGGAGTAGTGTCTTTCATCTCCAAAACCACTGGCGCAGGGACGAACTATAGCCTTTCGGCGAGTTCCTCTACCTCAGAGTCTCAGTATTTTTACGGACCTTCATTCACCCCCACCACGTCTGGGGGCAGTCTGACGAGCGATCTGGCCTTTGGCTCGCTCTCCGCGCCGCAGGTTACACTTTACACGTACGATGCAGCGAATGATCTCACCAGCGTGGTGCAGAGCAGCGAGACTCGGACGTTCAACTACGACGGGCTCGGTCGTAAGACGTACGAGAACACACCGGAGGGCGGCGTTGTCAATTTTGCATATACGGCTGCTGGCGGAGGGCTCTGCAGCGGCGACCCGAGCAACCCGTGTTCGAAAACCGACGCGCTGGGAATAACGACAACGTACACTTACGATGCTCTGAATCGAATGACTTCCAAGAGCTATTCCAATGGCCAAGGCAGCGTCACATATTCTTATGACCAGGGAGGCGCTTCGGTTTACGCGATAGGCCGATTGACGGAAATGGTTGACCCTTCGGGATCAGAATCGTATACCTACGATGCTGACGGGGACCTTACAGAGCTCCAAAAAGTCATCGGCACGACAACGTACACGCTTCAGTACGACTACAATGCTGGCGGGGAGCTTACGCAGGTCACCTACCCTTCGGGCCGCGTAGTGCATTATTCTTACGATCAAATTGGACGCTTGTGCAACGTTGCGCCTTCCACGTCCGACTCCTGCTCAAACGCCAACCCCTATGCCACCAGCTATGCTTACGATTCGGCAGGCCAGGTTACTGGACTTACCTTCGGCAACGGAATCGTCGGGACGTTTGATTATCTTCCCGATACGAATCAGTTGAGTAGCTTGAGTTACGCGAAAAGCGGCACCAATCTGTTCAGCCTAAATTATTGGTATCAGAATGACTCGAACAATTGCAAAACGGGGACCTGGAATGACGATGGGCCGATTCAATGCATCACAGACAATGTGGATTCGGGTCGCACCGCGACGTACACATATGACGGCCTTAACCGGTTGCTTACAGCGGCGACCAACGGTTCAACCAATTATCCGGCATGGGGTTTGTCGTGGAGTTATGACCAGTGGAACAACCGTCTTTCGCAAACCGTCACAGCGGGTTCGGGGCCATCGAGTTCATTAACCTTCAACGGGGATAACCAGCCCACAGGTTCGGGGTACGGCTATAACGCCGACGGCGATATGACGTACGATCCGGCAACGCTCAACACCTACAGTTACGATGCGGATAATCGGCTCGTGTCCGTCTCCGGGAACGCGACCGCGACGTACACATACGATGGAAATGGGGTGCGTGTAGAAAAATCAGCGAATGGCACGACGACCGTATATATTTACTCCGGTTCGAAAGACATCGCGGAGTACGACAATGGCGCACCGCCTTCGTCGCCTTCGCGGGAGTTCATTTACGGGAATGGGCAATTGCTGGCGATGGTGAGCGGCGGCACAACCACGTACTACCAGAAAGATCATTTGTCTGTGCGCATGACGAGTGATGCGAATGGAAACGTGCTGGGCCAGCAGGGAACCTATCCGTTTGGCGAGTTGTGGTATTCCTCGAATGGCAGTTCGGAATGGGAGTTCACAACGTACCAGCAAGACCAGGAAACCGGTTTGGAATACGCCATGGCGCGGTATTATGATCCGCGCACGGCGACGTTCTGCTCGGCGGACCCAGTCGAAGGCGACCCGAGTGACCCCGAGTCGTTCAATCGTTACGCCTATGCCCGCAACAACCCTGTGATTCTCACCGATCCCAGCGGACAATTTTTTGAGTTCGTGGTGGCATTCATCGTTGGAGCTGTCTTGGCTGCGATTACGGGAAATCCGAAGTTCATCCCGATTGTAGGTGTCCTCGGCTCTATCGTGTTTCCCAACCCCGGCTCGACGCCGCCGACTTTCCCCGGCAGCGGCCCAACTGTCACATGGAAGCAATTAGCCATACCTGGCTATAACAACGTGGCGAGGTTCGTCGTGCCGTTCGCTCCGAATACTTCGTTCGCCAGCGGTGCAGGTGGCGGCCCGCAAAAGAAAAGCCCATGCACCCTGCCGGGGCGTAAGAGAGCTTTCTTATCGGCCCACCTGAAAGCCGCGGAGTTTCTTGGCACAGCCCTAAATACGAGCCCATCTAATATCCTTGGTCTCGCGGCTCAGGAAACTGGGTGGGGGCGAAACTCGGAGGCGACCGTTGCGAACAATTACTTTTCGCTTCATGTGGGCCCGGCTTATCTCGGAGGCTCGGATGGGGTATATCAAGCCGGTAACAATCCGAACTTGTTTTTTGCATACCCCGGGCCAGACGGCTTTTTGAATTCTGGTGAGTCTTTCGCTCTGAGTTTCCAGGGCGCCCGGGTATGGGGCGCAGCAAGCCCCGGCGCCTTCGCTGCTGCTCTCACGACCAAGCCGCTTGCCTACAACGGCCATCCCGGTTACAAACAGGACTTAGTGGCAACGATTGGGAGCGTACAGCGGTGTCTTCATGGAAGTGGGGGTGCCCTATGAAAGCGCGCTTGGTTCTCGCAGTTGCATTTCTGCTCTGCGCTGCTCCTCTTCGTGGCGGCTCGAGGTCGGCGCGAGGCGTAAGAGAATCCGCGTCTGAAATCAATCTCTATGAAGCAGAGATCCTTATTTACGTGATGCCAGACTCGGCTGCGGTGCGGGCACAGCACAGCGATGTCGATTGGGAACGGACCCTGAGCCGCGACATAAACCAACGTGACTATTTCTTTTTTTGGGTGCTCGACACAAGCGTAGGTCATCCCTACAGCTCCGGAACGGTGGGGAATTATGCAGTCAACAAGCATACTGCTGATGTTTGGGGCCTGGATCCCACAAGATTGGTGTCGTCAACCGAGTTGAGAGGTGTCCAGAAGATCCTGCGGGCCGAGCACGATATTACCGCGGCGACAATAAAGAAATACCGCTCCGCTCGAACAGGGTTCTAGGACAACCCCACGACTTTCCCGGGCAGCGGCCCGACGGTGACATGGGAGCAATTAGCCATTCCTGGCTATGTAAGCAACCTCATGAAATTCGTGAACCCAACCTTTCCTAATGTCGGGTCAGCTGGGAGTTCTTCTGAGGCCTTGGGCGGCGACTCTGGCGGAGCCGCGGGTAACGGAAATCTAACCCCTCAATCGAAGAGTGATTGCCCACCCATCCCGCCGCATCCGCCGGCTGCCGATGTAAATGCAAACATTAACGGCGGGTGCCCCATGCTCGGTTTGGGAGCGTGGGGGCTTTGGAGCTTTTCTGGGGGAAAAGCTGTCATTCAACAGGGGTCGATCCCGATGAGAATGTCTCCATGCTGCTGATAGAAGGCGTAGCTGCTCCACGGCCAATCTTTTGGATGCTCCGCCGGTCCGCGCGTGAGCGGGTTGGCGTGCATGTAGGCGAGCTTCTCGATCTTCTTTTTGCGGCTCCAAACGTTGAAATCGTAAAATCGGCGCTGCCAGAATTGGGGCAGGGGTTGGCCGTCTGGCGCGAAACAAAAGGACTTCTGCCTTGGCGACGAATTGCGACGCCGTTTGGGCCTCAGCCGCCGAGAGACGCGCTGCTTGAGCACTTTCAATACCGTGGAAGGCGTACCGCGAGCCGGTTCAGAGAGGAGCAGATGCACGTGCTCCGGCATGACCACATAGCCGACCAGCTTGAAACCAGATTCCTTTCGCACTTGATCAAGAACGCGGACGAATCGGTCGCGGGCCTTCGCTGAGCCGAGAAGAGGCAGACGCCGGTAACAACTGAAGGTGATGAAGTGCAGATGGCCGAATCCGTAGATGCGTTTCAGGCGCTTGGGCATGGGGAGGACGAAAAGCCCCACGCTCAGAAGGCGAGCATGGGGCACCCGCAAGAGCAAAATACCACAGCGTTAGCTGCCGCGATGGTATCATGCTGCGATGTCATCAACGGAGCGAGCCTCATGCAAAGCCTCGGCCACCCGCCTACACCTATACGGGTGCCGCGTTCAATTCATTGGAGATTGATCAACAGGAGACAATCCTGATTCACGAAATGGGCCACGTCTATACAAATAGTGGCTTGATTCCCGACATCAGCAGTGAATACTCGTATAGGAACATCATCAGTAAGTGTAAAACAGCGATGCCCAGTTGGAAAATGTAGGGGTATTGGAATGCACAAAGCGACATTCGGGGTGGTCATGCTACTTGCCTTTAGCTTCAGGGCAGGAGCGCAGAAGCCGCAGCCTCGTTTCGTGACGACCGATGAAGGGATCTTGGTTCATCTACATCAACCGCGAAGCCCTTTTCTGGCGGGAGAATCGATTCGGGTCCGGGCGTACCTGTCCAACAACAGCAAGCATACGCTTTTGGTCTGTCGGGACGTGGACATGACAAGCGATTCATGTCACTGGGAATTTGAATCCCGCGACGCCTCGGGCCGAATATCGCCAGGCTGGAAATACGCGGCTGATCGACTCCTCGGTACTCCAGCCCCTTTTTCTAGCGCTCTGATCTCAAATTGGATTGCGCTGGCTCCAAAATACGAGTACGGAACGACGCTCGACCTGGACTTGGCATTTCCCTCGAAACCCCAGCCCGGACGTTATACCGTGAGAGCGATCCTCAGCTCGCAAGGCCCCAACTCTCCATCTATGTACAATGATCTTGCTCGATATCCGAAGGAACTGGCGAATCTTCCTTACCCTGGTTGGAAGGGGAAGGCTGTGTCCAATTGGGTCTCCATCACGATAATTGGGGCCAAATAGGGCCACACCTGTTGCCTTCGGGAGAAATCGCAAAGTAGCAGGAACATGACGAACGTTCAGCTTTGGCGAAAGCTTCGTTGCAGACCGGCGGTCTGCGGCTTCACGCTGCTCGAACTGATGATCGTAATCACAATCATTCTGACCCTGGCGGCGATGGCTGCAACGCGCTACGATCTGATGGTCGCTCGGGCGAAGGAAGCGGCGCTGCACCACGATCTGTTCGTGATGCGCGAAGCCATCGAACAGTACACGTTGGACTACCAAAAACCTCCGGAATCGCTCAATGAATTAGTGAGCGCAGGATATCTGGGGCAAATTCCAGCCGATCCGATTACAGGTGCGAAGGATTGGACCACGGACGCATCTGGCGTTCTGCTGACGTCAGACGAACGCGGAATCAGCAACGTGCACTGCGGCTCCGAGAAAGTTTCGCCATTTGAAAAGACGCCATACAGCTCGTGGTAGCAACGGACATCTTGCGCGTATTGCGACGAGCCTGGTTACAGACAAAATAACGAGATGACAAAAGCGGTCATTTGAACCTTGTGGAGGCACTATGATTCGGCGAATGAATTTAGCTGTTGTGACTGCGGCCGCGCTGCTGCTGCCGCTCGCCGTGCTTGCGGATCCGTATTCCGATTTGGCCAAAGCGCACGCAGCATTTCAGGCGTTGAAGTCGTGGCACGCGGTGGAACATTTCTCGAACGGAAGGACCATCACTCTGGATTTCTTGGCACCGGACCGCTGGCGCATCCAACCGATGCCGGACATTACCGAACTGCTGATCGGCACCAATGTGTACATGGTGCGAGATGGGAAATCCATGAAGTTGCCCGTGAACGGCGGAATGATAAGCAATATGATTCAAAGGGCGAGCGAGCAGCCGTTGGATCCTTCGGTGAAACAGACGGCGCGCGATTTGGGCACGAAAACTGTGAACGGGAGAACCGCGCACGGGTATTCGTACGCGACGCATGGAATGGATGTGACCATGTACCTGAGTCCGGACCTGCTTCCGATTCAGGAGATTGTGAAAAATGGCAGCATGACCACGACGATTGATTATTCGAACTTTAACGCGCCGATTAGGATTGCACCGTGAAACGGCGGCGTCCCGCCCCCCAGCAAATTGCCCCGTTAGGTACAGGTTAGGTACAAGTAGAAGAGGGGAAATGAGGTCGTCTGTCCCGTAAGCGACGCCAAGATAAAGCGTTATGGGATTGAACTGATTAGTTCGGGACCAGGAGGTCGGTGGTTCAAATCCACTCGCCCCGACCACTCTTTCTCTCGTAGCCTCAATCGATTACGCCGCTTTTGTTGCGCCTGGTTTTGGACGATTTTCGGTACATTCGGTACCACTGACGGCAACTCGAACTCGAAGTCGCTTCGTTCTGCCCATTTTCTGCGGAATGTAACCTCCTCTTTGATTTTATCGTAACGGTCGCTCATCTCCCGCTGACCCAAAACTCGGAAACTAACACAGGGAAAGTTAGAGGTAAGCTTGGGCGAAATTCCGAAAGAGGAGATCGGGAGTTTACGATATCATTGCGGAAACCCTTTCTGGTTCTGAGAGCGCTACTTGCTCTGCGCCTCTCATCTTTTTGCGCGAGCCCAGCCACAGCGCCACTCGCGAATGCACTTCGTATGCCGCAAGCGGAATGATCATCGGCTCCATGGGACAGCGATACCACCCTCCAACGTGCGTGAGGTAGTAAATCAGCGGGAAGAATATCAGGACAGTGGCATAAGGCGTCGCTACATGGGGTCCTTTTTGCCGGTACGCACGCGCCAGCCCCATGAAGGTTAGAACGCTGAGGAGCGTCAACAGTGGTACGGTGACAAAATCAATCTTATGATCCGCATCGGGATCAGCCATGTATTTGTGACTGAAGCTCCAGAATCCAGTCCACACATATAGAAACCGCCGCGCTATCATTCCTGCGTACCACAGCGGATGCGCTTCGATGTAGGCCTTTGCCTGCTCGCCTTTCAAATGGAAATACGCGAGCTCGCCCATGCGCGTATATTCGTTCCATTCCGTGTTGTTGATCCATGGCACCCATGGGCCTGCGGTGATGGTCAGGGGTTCGGAGCTGTCTCCGTTATTTCCCACGCGAAATTCGAGCGGCAAATTGTCGCGAATCGGAATAATTTTGTGGAATACTTGATAATTCCGCACCGTCCACGGCGTCACCACCAGCAGCACCGCAATAATCGATGCGAATCCGGGCACCAGCCAGCGTTTTCCTTGTTTGCGCAATCGCCATGCCGCCCAGAGAGCAAGAAGTGGCAGCACGCCCATAACAATCGGGTCCACCAGCGCCGCGAAACCAGCGAGCAATCCAAATCCGATCCAATGCTTCATTTTGGCGCTGTGCTCGAGCTTGAGAATCACGCTAAATAAAATCGCCAGCAGAAGCGTGGTCAGCCAGGTATCCCAAATGCGGTACACGGGCCAGTAGACCGCGTATGGATATACCACCCACGTCCATCCGGCTGCGAGGGCCGCGCCTTCACCCAGTGTCCGCCGCGTGAAAAAGAAAATCGGCAAGCATGTCAGGGAAGAAACAATTGCGTCGAAACACAAAATCGCGATACAGGATCCGGCCGTAAACGTCCCGAAAATCTCAAAGAATCCCGCGAGAATGTATGGGTATACCGGGGCGAACCACGCCGTCGGCCCTGTTTGCGTGTACAGCGGATTTCCGAATCCGTGCCCTTGCACAATCGATGCGGCCACGTGCCCTTCTTCCTGGCCCATCAACCAGTAAGTCATCACCGGATTCATCCGATCCTGATAGGTACACAGCGCGACGACGAGGCGAATGCCAAATGCTACCAGGACCATGACCCACAGCATTCGCCTAATATTGTGGCCCTTTTTTTTTCGCGGAATTCGAGACCGCGCTTGCTTGTGCGCTGATGAAGGTGAACTTCCTAGAATCGCCGGCACGAGCGGCGGAGGAGAGATGCTTGGCCCGCCGGCTTCTCCGCCGGTGTTTGTGCGATGCGGAAAGCCGTTTGCGAAACTGCAATCCGGTTCTGACATTCTGACTCGCTGAGGGCTTTGGGCCTAAGTTCGCCTTCTACCTGCGATTCGATCCGCTTGTGCACGAACCTTTGTGTTGCTTTTTACAAGCAGGCTGGAGATTAGTTCGTCTGCTGGGTTCCTGAAGCTGAGCTTACAAGTTTGGGATTGCCTGAAGTGATTCCTTTTTGCCCTTTCACGCGATCGCCGGTCTCCTCCTTAAACATGTGTCCAAGCGCTCTGTTTCAGCCAATGCTTTCTTCGGTGTTTTCACCGTATACCTCCTGCCGCCTGAAAAGGTTTGATGCGCGCACGCATGTTCGCACGCGAGGGGGAAACCCGTAAAATTCGAACGTCTGAAACCTACCCCGCGCGTGTGAAACACCCTACGGCTTTACCTTTACGACCAATTTGAGAGTCGCGCACATTCATTTTCGCCAGCGCACCTCGAAATTCCCGACCATCTCCCCGTGGGGAAACTGTCTAGCAATCTTCTCCTGCAATGTTTCGGAGGGTGGGGACGAAAGCGCCGGAGTGGTGTTCAGAACTATGACCCGAACTTTCGGATTCGCGAGCAGCCGGTTAATTTGTTCGTGACGCTCCGTGGAGCTGCTCAAAAAATCGTAAATGTACGGCGTAGGATTTGCGTATCCCGCTAGAAAATAAACCTCCGGAGCATCCGGACCGGAATAAATTTCATCATCGCCGGCGTGCGCGCGAACGAGGGGGATCAATTCGTTGTAAATGCTGGCTGATTCGGGATCGACTCGCAGTCCACCGGCGCGTGCGTAGTCAAGGCTTGCGGTTTGCGTTTCCGGTGAATATGAGTAGCCCATCGGATAAATGAAGCCGGGCGTAACTTCAAAAATTACATAAATCAGAAAAACCGCGTATGCGGCCGTAAGTATCGCCTTCGACATGTGCGGAAAACTTTCCAGCACGGCGGCCAGCGTTAGAATCACCAGCGGTGCAACATAGCAAAAGTAAATCGGCGAGGAAAACGGAAATTCCACCAGGCTGCACAGTGCTGTTACTGAAACCAGCAAAAAAATCCGTTGCTGCGCCGCCGGATTTTCACGGTGCAGCCGGCGCCGCGCGAGCAAAAAGCATACCGCTGCCGTCAGCACCGGAACAATCCAGTATGCCGTGGACCAAATTCCGATATAAGCATCGTAGTTGAAAAGCCCGTAAATCAAGCCAAAGGCAAAAAGTCCGGCGATGCTGGCGATCAAAATCCCGCGCCATTTCTCATTGAGGCGCGAACTGATAGCCAGCGCCGCGGTCAGGCAAATGGTCGGAATAATCGTAATCGTATCGTCAGGAAAGGCATGCACCATGGCCACGCGCGACGACGCCTGCACAAAGAGATCGTGCAGCAGGAGCCCCAGAGCGTGCGCCTGGATGTAAGGCGCCAGGAAAATCAGAATTGGCGCAACCGCGCCCGCGCCGAAGGGGACGGCCGTGCGAAGCAAGTCCGCGAAACGCTTGCGGCTCAATCGCACGCTGGGCATTTCGAATTCATTCCAGGCCAGAAGCGTGCACAGCGCCGCGCTCGGCTCTAGAAATAAAACTATATCTCCTGACTCCGGCAACTGAAAGACGAGCCGCGCCAATAGAATCAAGAATGCCGTGAGTGAAGCGAGCACAAACGCGCTGTACCATCCGATTCGCCAGCGCCTTTTTTGCCCTAATGGGTCATTCGCATGCGCCACTCGATCCGCATCGCCGGATTCTGTAATCGCGATCTGCTGCGCAACGCTTTGCTCCCGAAAAACCAAAAACAGAAGCACTCCGGCGACATAGCACAGGCCGACCGACTTCGCCAGCAAAGAAAGCCCGCCGCACGCGCCTGCCATCACGAGCCATTTCCACGAAGGGCGCTTCACATAGGCCAGCAGCGCGGCCACACCAAAGGTTGCGAAAAACAGGTTGTACCACGAGGGCACGGCCTCGGAATAATTCGGCACGCTCCACGCCGTCGCCAAAAAAACCAGCGCGCCGGCGATCCAGTCGCGACAAAATTGCGAAGCGATCCAATAGAGAGCCGGTATCCACGCGATGAAGAACACGAAAAGCATCATGCGTTCGGCCGTAAGATTTGTGCCGAAGATGCGCATCGCGGCCGCGTTCAGATAGGTCAGTCCGCCGGTGTAAACTTCGACGAAATCGCGATGCGGCAATTGCCCGCCGAGCACGCGCTCGGCGCTCTGGGCATACGCACCCGCGTCCCAGGGCACCCAGCCGCGCTTCAGGTGCGCCCATTCGTAAACCCCGCTCGCGCACCAGACCATCAGCAGCACAGCCAGCCAGCGCACCGGGCGGCGCAGCGGGACGGCGCGGACACGAACCTCAAACTGCTGGCAATCACTTACGTCAGGATATCGAAGCGAGTTCGCCATGCCAAAAATCCAGATTCACTTTTTGCCTGGTCCCAATTTAGAGATGCGACTCGACCGAGCTACAAGGCGATAAAAATTCTTCGACAGCTCTAAAGTTTTTACCTTACACCCGGCTCGGTGGCATTTCGCGTCTCGTTAACCAGTATCTCAAATGGGCGTTCGTCGAAGCCGCGAACTGTGCGGCACGGCTCAAGGCTCATCGGCGCGCTCATATCGGCTCTCTTTATTCAAAGACTGTTGGCCAAACGCGGACATGGCCGCGCGGTAGTCGCCGTCGCTCGGCACTTGGCCGAGGCCAGTACTGGATTCTGCGCAAGCAGGAACCCTACCGCGCACCGCAGCAAAATCGAATTTCGTCCAGGATCGGGTAAGCGCGAGACACGTCTGGCCCTTTTCTGCAGCACGAGGAAGGAGGCCTCGGGGTGAATGCGAAACCCGTAACCGATATGCTCATGCCCGAAGCAGGGCGAATACATGGCTCACGACGAAATTGCATGCGCGAGCAAAATGGACGCAAGAACCGAACAGCACTGAAGATTTATGAGAGAGGTGCCCGCCGACTTCAAAAAAGCTCTGCTAAGAGAAAAGCTTCCCCTGCTCCTGCCTCAGCGCGGTACCCACACTGAGTCCGCGCGCCCGCGCCGAAGTGTGACTTGGCTGTCCCCATTCACCGCGAGAATACTGAAAAGCGAACCAACTCCGTCCTTGACACATCGCCGCGCTTTCATACATGACGCGTCATAGGCCCACCCGGTGCCGCAGGCACCGTCTTCGACTTACGTATCGCTTCCTCTCGGATGTGAATGCGTACTGGAGCGTCTGGAACGGATTCGCTCATAAAGTTTCTTCGGAGGACGCAAACAGAGAGCCACCCACGGAATCACCGCAACGCAGCCCGCCCCTAACGCCGCCACCGGATCGAGTCCCATAGGGCGAACAAGGAAGTACACAAGCGGTGCCATCCCCGACAGGACCGTGAGCCCAGAGGCCAGGATAACCGGTCGTGGGTCTTTGGCGAATTCCGAACGCTTACGAGCCCAATGGAACAGTGGGGCGCCCACGAGAATGGCAAGTCCGGTACACAGGAAATAGAGGCCAATGAAGCTCAACCAGGACACGTGCAACACCAGTACGAGCAGAACGAAAAAGGGAATAACGAACAGGGCTGGCCAGACCAGAATGAACACACGGTAGTAGGCCTTTAGGTTGCTGTCCTTATCGAGTCTATAGAACGGCATCTGTGGCTCCCTACCCGCCACCACAAGTGTCGGAGCCAGATGGCGGCAACGCTGGCGATGTCAATTTCTTCCATATTGAACCGGCATTCTTAAAGTAGAAATAGTTGCCGACTACGATTGCACCGCCGCCTACAATATCGACAGCGACCATGCCCCCACACGCGAAAACCCATCCAGGCTCGGGGACTCCGCATGCATAGCCAGTCGCGGTACCCATACCTCCCAGCACGGCTGCCGATCCCGCAGGGAAAAGGCTAAACAGCAGCGGCCCCTCGACCGCATGATCCGCTTCCGCAAGTTGCGTCATCCCTTTGGCTTGGTTTTGGACTGCCGTGCAGGGCTTCTTAGGTTGTGTCGGTGCTTGCGGCCTGTTGGCGAGGAGGCCTGCCGCCTTCCCGGCCAGGTTTTCGAGATTCTGAGTGAAAGCTGCTTCGCTGGGAAATTCGAGTGATGCACCCGCGAAGCTGTCCGTGCTGGTACAACTCACACCCGAATCGATTGGGCCGAGCGCACTGGTTGACACGCCGGGCGTCGGCCGGCCATTCACTGCTTCACCGAAGCCGAACGATTCCTGATACGAATAAAAAAAGCAGTTGCCGGCCTGCATAGTCCAGAGTCCGAGCGGATCGATCAGATTTTCCGTGTTGTTCAGCACGTAGGCGTAGCGGTTCTGCGATTGCGGATTGATGCTGCCGCCAAGCGGGTCGGCGCTCATGAATCTTCCCAATCGCGGATTGTAATACCGCGCTTCGGCGTAGTACAGACCGGTCTCGGAATCCTTCCAGTAGCCCGCGAATTGGTAATTGCTCGGGCACGCGGCGTACTGCTGCGCGTGTCCCAGTTTCTGATCGGCGACGATTTGTAAGGCCGGGTCATGACGCAGACGGTCGGCATCGTCGGCATCTTCGTAGCCGGCCACGATCTGATAAACGCGCTGCCGCAACAGCTTCAGCGAATCATGGCGCACCCGTTGGTTGTCTCGCGAATCGTGGACGACTGCAACCTGCTGCAGAAGCGTGTTGAGTTTCCTGCGGGAGACAGACGCGTGTCCACATGGACTGCCCTGCGATTGGAAACCACAATTCCTTTCGCGCCAGAGGGTCCCGAATCGCGCGGAAATGGTATCGTTCGAGTTGACACCGCACAAGCGCGACGGGATAATTCAATGAGCGAATATCGATTTGGGTGTTGGAGTTCGCCCCAACCGCCCAACTGGGCAAATAACTCCTACGAGGGGATTTTCCTGAGTGGGAGTTGACTGGGCTCCTGGTTTGCCGTCCCCGTCAGGACTGAAATTCCCCGCACAATTTTACGAGCGAAGCGGACTTTCGCGGGCGAACCATCTGCTCGCAGCGATGTAATCGCCCTTTTGTTCGATTGTTTGGGTAAAAAGGATGACCTTTCATAGCATTTTGTTTCGAAGCCCCGATGAGGCTATAGCCCGAGAATCGCCCGGTGCTCCTGCTTTTTTCCGCGATTTGAATCTCGACCAAATCGTCCAAGCCGTCACCGCGGATTGGAACGAATATGACCTTGCTCCGTTCTTCTGCGCTCCCCTCAAAGATGCCGATTGCATCGAGTATCGTCAGGAAGTGATGCAGGACTTTCAGGATCCCGTGCTGATGGAAGCCATCCAATCGTTTTCCCGGCAAATGCGCGAGATGCGCGCGTGCCTTGCGAAAGTGAAGGACCTCTATCATAAATACGCGCTAGAACGATGGTTTCTAGGCGCGGCTGAAATCTTCGTCGAGGCTGTGGGGCAACTGTACCGAACGTTGTGCTCGGGCGACCCAAAGTCGCGCGGTCTCAGGTCGTTTCGCGAATATCTGAACGCGTACACAGGCTCCGAAGGGTTCCTTAAACTTTCGGCTGACGCCGAGAAGCTGAAATCGGACTTAGCATCAATCCGATACGGCATACTGCTTAGAAATGGCGGGGTGACAGTGAGCCGCTGTAATAACGAGGACGACTATAGCGCGGCCGTTGAGGAGACGTTCCAGAAATTTCGGCGTAGCGCAACGACCAGTTATCGACCGGAGCTGCGCGGTTCGCCGGGAATGAATCACGTTCAGGCGCAGGTATTGGACCGCCTGGGGTTGCTTTATCCCGAGGTGTTCGGAGCGCTAGATGATTTCTATTCCTCGCACCGAGATTATCTCGACACAACCGTCGTGCGCTTCGATCGGGAAGTTCAATTCTATGTTGCCTATCTAACGTACATTGAAAAATTCCGGCGTGTCGGCCTGAATTTTTGCGTGCCGCAGCTCTCCCAAACATCGAAAGAAATCAGTTGCCGAGATGGCTTCGATCTCGCATTGGCTCGCCGCCTGACCGACCAAAAAACGAGCGTGGTCCTCAACGATTTCTATCTGAGAGAACCGGAACGCATCCTGGTCATCTCGGGACCGAACCAGGGTGGCAAGACCACGTTTGCACGGATGTTTGGGCAGATACATTACCTCGCAGCCTTGGGCTGCCTCGTCCCAGGAAGTGAGGCTCACCTCTTTATGTTCGATCAGCTTTTCACGCATTTCGAACGCGAAGAGGACATCACGAATTTGCGTGGCAAGCTCCACGACGATCTTGTCCGGATACGAGGGATTCTCGAAGTCGCCACAGGCAACAGCGTGATCATCATGAACGAGATGTTTTCATCGACAACGATCCATGACGCGGTTTACCTCAGCAAGAAGATCATGGCGCGAATTTCGGAATTGAATGCTCTGTGCGTCTGGGTCACATTCCTGGACGAACTGGCCTCGTTCAACGAGAAGACCGTCAGCATGGTAAGCACTGTGGATGCCGATAACCCAGCCGTCCGAACGTACAAAATACAGCGAAAGCCAGCCGACGGTCTCGCCTATGCTCTTGCAATCGCGCAAAAGCATGGCGTTACGTATCAGCTTTTGAAGGAGCGAATCAAGGCATGAAAGTACTTCTCATGCACCGGGACCGCGACTTCGATCCTCATGAATCGTTGCGAGATGTAATGTACGGCTACCGAGACGCGCATGAGAATCTGGAGCTGCAACTATCGAAGCACGATCAGGCGCTGATCCAGGATTTGGAATTGAATGTGTTGCTACGAACTATGGCTGGCGGTGACGACTTCCTTTTCGAAGTGGCGCGGAAGGCAATTCTGTCCGGTTGCAAAAATGATCCGGAAACCATCCTGTACCGCCAGCAGACACTGAGAGATTGCCTAAAGAACGCCACGGTAATGCGACAGCTTTACGAAATCACCGTGGAAGCGACCGAAGAGACGCGGAAAAGGTGGTGGAGCATTTCGAGCTACCAGCATCCCTCCTCAATTCTGTACCGAGCCATTGATATGCTCGAGGTGCTCTCACAGAAGCTAAGGAAACTGCGTAACATCAGCGAAGCGCAAGCAGGCATGTTCGAATCCGAAGCTTTCCGCACGCTGTTCGCAATGCTGCAGAAGGAACTGAGCGATGAATACCTCGCAAGAGTCGAGGGCCACCTTTCTGACGTAAAGTTTCGTAAAGGCGTTCTCCTGAGCGCGGAACTCGGTGACCGCAACCAAGGCACGAACTACATGCTGAGGCGCCCCTCCAGAGAGGAGCCGAACTGGTTCAAGCGCATGCTCGGAAAAGGGCCGCAGGTCTATACGTTTCATATCGCCGAACGTGACCAAGCTGGCGCGGAGATTGTGTCGGATATGCGCCACCGCGGAATCAGCCGAGTAGCTGTTGCACTCGCGCAGTCGGCCGAACATGTGCTTGGTTTTTTCAAGATGTTGCGAATCGAGCTTGGTTTCTATATCGGGTGCCTGAATCTGCACGATCGACTTGTGGCGCAGGGATCATCGTTTTGCTTTCCCGTTCCCTTTGCTGCAGGTGAGCAAAAACATCAATTCCGGGGACTCTATGATGTCTGCCTCGCCCTTCAATTGAACTGCAAGATTGTTTCAAATGACATGGAGGCGGGAGGGAAGCACCTCATTGTGATCACGGGCCCGAACCAGGGAGGCAAATCAACATTTCTCCGCAGTATCGGAATCGCGCAGTTGATGATGCAGGCTGGCTTGTTCGTCGGTGCGGAGATGTTCGAGGCAGAGGTCACCCCAGCGCTGTTCACTCACTATAAGCGGGAAGAAGACGCGTCCATGGAGAGCGGAAAATTTGACGAGGAACTCGCAAGAATGAGCAACATCGCCGACAGTGTTGTTCCGAATGCGATTGTGCTCTTCAACGAGTCTTTTGCTGCGACGAATGAGCGCGAAGGCTCAGAGATTGCGCGGCAGATTGTGTGTGCGCTGCTCGAAATGCGAGTGAAGGTGTGCTATGTAACCCACTTATATACGTTTGCCCGCACAGTCGCTGAGACAAATGACGGGCAGGCGCTCTTTCTACGAGCCGAGAGAAATCCTGACGGGACGCGAACGTTTAGGATCATTGAAGGAGAGCCGCTAGAGACGAGCTATGGTGAGGATCTCTATCGCCAGATATTTGAAGTAAATGAACAGAGGGGGTACCGACCGAAGAGGGCACCGTCAGTTATTGCTTCTGAACTTTGCTCGGAGCGGTAAGCCTCAGCGGCGAGACTTCCGGGTTAACCAAGCACCAGGAGGCCAGGTGAATGTACGTCGAGTAGTTCTCGATGTCGACAAGGCGATTTCTCGTCCTACACTGCTCGAAATAGCACGTGCAATCGCCTCGGTTACGGGAGTGCTGGGTTTGAACATAACCGTGACCGAAATCGATATCGAAACCGTCGGCACTGACGTCACGATCGAGGGGGAAAACCTCGATGTTGATGCGCTGATACATGCTATCGAATCCGTCGGCGCGGTTGTCCACAGTATCGATCAAATCCTAGCAGGCAGCCAAATCGTTGAACGTGTAGCTCGAAAACGATAAGAGTGATTCCCGTGACTTTCCGAAGGAACGTGCTGTTGCCTTCCGTACTCGGACTTACCGATGGAGTTCTGACGGCTGTAACTCTCGCTGCCGGAGCTCTCGTAGCGCCCGAAGGCCATCCAATGTCCACTCGTCTGGCAGTTCGGATAGCGTTAGCCGCACTGGCCTCGAGCGCTTTTGTGTTCTACGTCGCTCAGTACTCTCATTTACGCGACGAGTTGGTTCGGCTCGAAACACAACTCTCGATGACGGAACATGGAAAATTCGCGGCGAGCCATTTAGGACGCCAAGTCGCAATCGAGGCATTATTTGCTGCCGCTGTGGCGAGCACCGCAAGTTTTTTGGGGGCGTTGATTCCACTCCTTCTCGGAGCGTCGTTCCATAACTTCCGCTGGACCGCCATCGTGGCGGCGGTTGGATCACTAGGAGTTTTGGGAGGAGTTTTAGCCCGCCTGGTTCATGGTAGCTTTTGGCGTTGGCCGATTGTTCTTATGGCGGGCGGTGTTGCTCTTTCGACGTTAGGAATAGTACTGCATATTGTGTAAAGAGATCGATCTGCGAGCGAGGGATGGCGTGCCCGAAATCAGACATAGCCGGGAATATTCCTTCAGAAGTCTCGTGGGAGTTGTCGAGAAAGATGCCTGCGTGCTCAGGAGGCGGGGTTCTGCCCGACAAGATTGAGAGGCGACTCTTAGGGTCATTCTGACCGGCCTCGCCGCTGGGATGTCCGCTTGAACGGTCGATCACTGATGGTGGCAGAGTCACCGCAACCCAACCTGAGTAAAGTCAGATGTGTGAGATACGGTATGCTCGAATGGCATAGACAAGAACCCAGAAGCCACATGTCTGGCCAAGTCGCCGTCGCGGTGATAACCGGCCGATCGGTAGAGGAAATCGTCGAGCGCGTAGGGCACAGTCATCGCACCACCACACGAGAGCTTGCCACTGTGCTCGACAGGTACGGCTTTTTTTGTCCGCGCCGTTGCGTTTCACTGAAGGATCCCAAAGATTTGCCAAGGCTCGCTATCGCACAGGTGCATTCCGGTCGGTCATCCCGCTGGCATTGGGTTGCGATTGAAAACGGTCGCATTTTTGATGGTGTCTGGGGTGATGCATACGGAACTGTCGATTGGCCCTCCGATTTCCGCATTACTTGTTATCTTCCCATCGAGATCTAAAGCACGCAGAAAATCGTGTGCGAAAGCTGGCCAGCCAGCGAAACAACCTCGAGAGCGGAATCCGCGATCTGGTCGCAGATCTTATCGGGGCGTCCCTCAGATACTGATTCTGAACTGATATCTTGCCTTGCGCGTTCATTCCCTACGGAAACTGACATTAGGCCCTCTTGTCATTTCGATTCTCCTCTTATTATTGCTTTGTACTCGAACATTACGAGAGCCGGAATAACACAAGAAGGACTACAAGGAAGAGCAACGAATATGCAACGTAGGCGCTCAAACGGCCATGATGCATTCGAGCGAAAAGCCTCGCAAACCAAGTCATCGCGTTGCCCATCGGGTGAAAGAATAGGCGATCCACTAGATATGTCTCGTCTCTCCGCCGATGAATTGCCGTTCGGAAGTGGACCGCCACTGTTTGGCGAGTATCTTCCACGACGTTGGGCCGAAAAATCGCCTGGAACACAACGCGCACGGGATTTGAAAAACCTGTGGCCGTGTATGTCATCTCCGACAGAAGGCGAGGGATTCCGCCAGCCCAGACTTCGCCCCGGACCACAGACCGTCTCCGCGCCAGCCATCTAACACCGAACCAAGTCGCAAGAAGAAACAGCAGGAGTGCAACAAAACCGTACGACGGCGACATCGCGAAAACCACCGGATTTGCTGTGCCTCCGCGATGCAACAGCACTAAACCACGTCCGGGCAGAATGCTCTGACCAACCTGAGCTCCCAAATTGTGAAAGTCCGATACAAAGGCTCGGGGTAACTGGGCATGTGTGGGACTGGAAGCGAAAAACGGCGGTACGAGCGTATTCACCGTTCCCAGTGGGATAAAAGGGCGAAGGCCATGATCGATTCCACAGATAACATAGGTCGGGAGCACGCCGAGGAGGAAACAAAGCACTGCCAGACAGACCATTGCCGAGACTGCTGGAGCGCGAGTCTCAACAGCCTTCGCAGCGGCTTCAGATCGCGAGATGCCGAGGAATGCCATCGCAAACGCCTTTACAAAACAGGTCACCGCCAAAGCGGCCGTCAAAGCAAGCCCTGCTCCACACAAGGCAAAAACAATGCGCAGCAGCGCCGAGGGAAGTTCCGCACTGCGGAGAAGTGTTTGTAAGGTTAGCCACTCGCTAACGAAACCATTGAACGGCGGAATCCCCGCAATCGCCAGCGAACCAACCAGGAATGCGCCCGCTGTCCAGGGCATGGCGCGCGCCAGGCCACCGAGCTTGTCCAGGTCGCGAGTGCCTGCGCGATCGTCTATCGCACCGGCTCCGAGAAAAAGCAGCGCTTTGTAGATTGAGTGATTGATCGTGTGGAGGAACGCCGCGGTGAAAGCCATTCCCGCCAGAAGCGGGCGACCATAGGCGGTGAAGATTACCCCAGCTCCCAACCCAACGGCAATAATGCCCATGTTTTCAATGGAGCTGTGCGCGAGTACGGTTTTCAGATCCGTCTCGGTGGTCGCGTAAAGAATTCCCACAAGTGCAGACGCTGTTCCGACGCTGAGGATGAGCACCCCTGGCCCGAGTGTGGTAACCGGGACTATATCGAAATTCAGGCGCACGATGCCGTAGAGTCCTAGGTTCAGGATCACTCCAGAAAGGATCGCCGAAACATTCGCTGGCGCTGCCGGGTGCGCTCGAGGCAGCCAAGAGTTCACTGGAATGAGGCCCGCCTTAACGCCGAAGCCAAAGAAGGTCGCAAGGAAGATGGCCCAGTGTGCAATCGGCCCCAATCCTCCCACCGCCGCCCTGAGCGACGAGAATTCCAGCGAACCCGACTTCATAGCGAGAACGATTAACACGATTTCGACGGCCATGAACCCGGCCTCGCCCATCGCAAGCATAAGATATCCGGCGGCGCTGGTCCCCTCTCGTTGGTGCTCGAAGCTGACGAGGAAATAGGTCAAGAGCGACATCGATTCCCACGCTAAAAGAAAGCTCAGAATATCGCTGGCGATCAGAATCCAGACTATTGAAGCAAAAAGGAGCAGATACCAAACCGCGAACGCAGACAAATTGTAATGTCCCGAGTAGCGCTTCAAGTAGGTCGCAGAGAAGAGGGAGCTCGGCAGTACAACGAGAGCGGCAAGCAAAATGAAGAAGGCGGACAGATGGTCGATACTTACAGAGAGCCTACCGACAGATGGAATCGTCCACAATCCGTGATGAAACGTGGCTCCGAAAAGCGCGGCGCCACTCGCCCAGACAGCGGCAAGCGCCGCGAGCGAGCCGCACCACGCCACGATTGTGGGAATCCGTCGCTCGGGATGCGCCGCAGCTAAAAGAATGCCGATGCCACAAAACACAAACACAAGCACGAGCGGAAACGCTACGGAATTCATGGCTCAGCCGCTTTCAGGCCGGAGGTAAAGCCCGCCAATGAGAAGAAGAAATGATTCCGGAAGTGTTCGAGCGCGTCTTTGCGTAGCACGGGCGAAACTGCAAGAGATCCGGCGAACTCGACCACTGGCATTTTGTTCCGGGAATAGCCCGCGAAGAACATGATGCCTCCCGTGATCAGGAGTCATCATCTGTCTCGACGAGAGGCGGGACAGCAGTTTGGGGCGGAACTCCTTCGCCGCTTGCGCTAGGATAGCAAGCGCACTGGGGAATGCAAGCCATCGATTTTGAGAGCACCCGCTTCGCGGATTGGCACACGGAGCTGGAACAAGGAAAAACCACCGCCATGAGGCAGCCTCGTGTATGAGTTAATCAGCCGGACCAAGTCGCACAAGCGGGCCCTTCAATTTGTCCTGATGATCGGAGCCGTGAGTTTCTTCGCGGATTTTACATATGAAGGCTCTCGCAGCATCACCGGGCCCCTGCTCGCAGTTCTGGGGACAAGTGCCACGGTGGTGGGAATCATCGCCGGTCTCGGCGAACTATTGGGCTACGGATTGCGTCTCGTTAGCGGTCCCTTGAGCGAGCGAACCGGAAAGTTCTGGCCGATCACGCTGTTCGGGTATTTCATCCAAATGCTCTCGGTTCCCGCGCTCGCGTTGGTCAGCACCTGGCCTCAAGCTGCACTTCTAATACTGACGGAAAGAATCGGGAAGGCGATTCGAAATCCCCCGCGCGATGTGATGCTCTCGCATGCGGCAAAACAGATCGGATATGGATGGGGATTCGGCGTCCACGAAGCGCTCGATCAAACAGGAGCTCTGGTTGGACCATTGCTAGTGGCGTTGGTGCTTTCCTTTCATCGGCAGTACCGGCAGGCGTTTGCTGTCCTGCTGATTCCAGCGCTCTTGACCCTGTCGCTCTTGCTGGTTGCACGCTGGCGTTATCCGAAGCCGGAAGAGCTCGGCCCTAAATCACCTCCCGGCATCGAGACCAAAGGGTTTCGCCGCTCATTTTGGCTGTACCTCGCCGGCGCGGCACTTGTAGCTATGGGTTTTGCGGATTTCTCGTTGATTGCGTATCACTTTGAAAAGGCGGGCATCGTGCACCGCGGTTGGATACCGGTGTTTTACTCTGCCGCCATGGCGGCAAGCGGACTCGGTTCGCTGGTGTTCGGGCGGCTGTTTGACCGGGCGGGAATTCGCATCCTGATTCCGTTAACGATGGGCACCGCGTTTTTCGCGCCCTTGGTTTTCCTCGGCGGCTTCCGATTATCGCTCGTCGGTGTGGCGCTCTGGGGGATCGGAATGGGGGTACACGAATCAATCATTCCCGCCGCGGTGGCAACAATGGTGCCGGCGACCAAGCGTCCTAGCGCCTATGGAATTTTCACGGGATCTTATGGCGTCTTCTGGTTTATCGGGAGCGCGTTGATAGGATTTCTCTATACCATCTCGTTGTCTGGACTGATTGCGTTCTGCATGGCTGCAGAACTCTGTGCCGTTCCTCTGTTCTTGTGGGTTCACCGGTTGGAACGCCATGCTGCCGCGAAAGGATAGCCAGCTACAAGCGCACTTTGCCCTTAGACAATTAAGATCTGCCATCGCTCAACGATTTTTCGGCTGGAGTGGAGCGTGGGAAGCCAAGCCAGGACTCAAAGAGGCATGCTTGCAGTCAGAGGCCCGAGGTCTTGTTCGCACCATGCGTTTAGGAGTCTCTATCTCGACCGCTCCTTACAGTCTTGGGAGCCACCCCGTGCTGTGCTCGATTTGCCAGTTCCCGCCGGACGTGGGGGCGCACGTTGGAAGGAACTGACGAAGATTGCACCAATATCTGTAAGTCGATCGTCGATATGCTGGGCAAAAATGATAGAACGGTCGCGAGCGGCGTCTGCGGATTGCGGACCAGAGCCAAGCGCACGCTGTAATGCTGGATCCAGCGCCCATTGGTTGCGATTGCAGCGATCACCCGAGCAGGCACGTTTATTCGCGAGAGTGCTCTCAGCACATGACCTTCGTTGAGAAATGGGCTCTCCAGGACCGCGCCAACTACCTCGGCCTGTCCGTCCGCTAGCAACGCTCCTGCGATACGAGCCGTTCCACGACGCGCCAGGATCATCTTCTGCGCCGGAGGTAATTGCGGTAATCGAGCCAATACTAGCTCCTCAGCAAGGTGTTTCATTGCTGGTGCTCCAGACGGCGAGAGCGCTAGTTGGACGAGATCGGCCACATAAAGTTCGTGAACCAATTTTAGGCCAAGCGTCTGCGGTACGTGCGGGTGAAACGCCAGTGCGCGTCGTACCGCGTAATTCTTTAGCCAGCGCTTCCGTCTGGCAACCCGCTCAATAAAACCAACGGAGAGCTCTTTCCGCAATAACAGCAGGCAAAGATGTCTGTCGTCGAAACGAGCATCATCGAGGAGCCGCACCAGCGCATCCTCTGGCCCTTCGTGTATTAGGACCGAGAATTCATCGTTCGCGGTGGATGCTGCTCGCTCGGGACTAAGTCCTTTCGGCGGTGTGTCGTCCTGGCTCATCGGACTCTTGGGCGTCACCTCGGTGCCGCAGGCTTGCGATTTGCTATTCTTCGCAGCGCATTCCGGGATGCAATTCGTACTCGCACGGGTCCGTGTTCGGCCGCCTCGTTCAAACATTCGAGCGCGCGAGGGTCGGCTATCTTGCCCAGAGCTTCCGCAGCCGCTTCAGCCAGAAATCCGTCGCTGGTTGTCTCCACTACACGGATCAATTGGGGCACCGCCCGTTTCTCGCGCCTCTCACCGAGAATCCAAGCCGCTCTCACTGCAGTCTCGGGCTCAGGGTGATTGAGGGCCGAGCAAAGCTTTTCGAGCATGGGTCGCGCGTCAGCAGATGCCAAGTCGGCACCGCAACTCTTACAGGTCCGATCGTCCTTCGAGACTTCCGACCAACATATGGGGCAGTAGAACGTCATCTCGACTCTCTGTCAGCGCCGCTCCGGGACATCTCATCGCTTCATGATCCATGAATTTGAACGGTCCATCCCCATCAAATAATCGACGTGAAGCACCTTAGTTTTAATCTGGTCGCTGTAGTGGTACCGAGCATCCGCCGCGAGTCTGCACATCTTGACAATTGCGCCCGGCAAACGACCGCTCAAACGCAGAATTTCTTCGCGAAAACCTTCAAGATCGAGGGCATTCAAACCGAAGCGCCGAATGCAAATTTCCAAAAGTTCTCGCGCAGTGTTCTCCGGCAGCTGTCCCAGCCGTATGCGGTATTCCTCCGTCCAAAACAGGCTCCAGGCAGAGCCGATTTCTGCGGCCGTACAGCCTGCACCCGCAAGGTAAACCGGCGTCTTACAACGGTTGATCAATTCCTTCATCAGTTTGACTATGGCGTGATTCGGTGGCGGAAGCTGATCGACGAAGAACCAAAATTCTCCCTTCTCGGCCGCTGCAAGCAGAATCCCTCGCAGCCGGATGAGCGACTGACTCTGCAGCCATCGGCTCAGAGTCGCCGCCGAGGCGCCATCGGCATGCACTTTCTTTCGCACGAGACTATCACCGGCTTCATACAGCCCTCGAACAAAATGGGAGGTCAGCTCCCGGCCAGTCACTGCACCGGACCAGCAAATGCATCGCTTGCGTATCGGTTCTGGGAGATCAGCAATCGCGCGTTGAATCAAAGCAGTCTTGCCGGAATCCTGTGGTCCCCAGATTAGGCGGCTTGAACGCTTCTGAATCGCCATTCGAAGCTGCCGCAATTCGACCTCGCGCCCCAGAACAACTTCGAGATCGGCGTTCGGTGACATACGCCTTGTTCTCCCATCCGGCAGTTATCGCGTCAGCGCCGCGGAAACCAACACCGCTCTCACTTCTTACGTTTTGAATACCGAGTCGGGTGCACATTTGGTTGGCCGACGATTAGATTCAAGCACCGCTCAGGAGATTGATGTTCCTCCTGGGTCGCCAATTCCATATGCGAGCCGCCATGATGCAACGCAAAGCGCTGCATGCTCTCGGCGAGTCGCTCAAACACAGCCGCAGAGTGTTCCACCATCGATTTCGCGAGTGATGCTTCCGGAGCACGAGCGACAATTGCAAGCAGATGGGTGAGGCACACTGACGGGAGGTCATCCTGATCGCTTGTCCCCAGATTCATACGCTCTTTGACAAAATCAGTCAGGACCGCGCATTCAACCGCCTTTACGGCCTCGCACGCTGGGCACTTTTCGTGACCGGGCAGGACTTCCTCCAAACGGCTTTCCCAATCCTCATGCGAGCCACTGTCGGCCACCATTGTTCTGAGCCGTTCTGCGAAGGCTTGTGCAGTAGGCGGGTACCCGGCCGAAATTCCTTGGGGTGAAGCAAGCCTGGCGTATTCGCGCGTGTGTAAGGCGCAAAATCCGCTCCTCGAGGCGTGCGAGAATTGACGCTCCCGGTTGTGGAACAGTTCGTATTGATACTGGCTCAAGAACTTAAACGTCGCATCCGACATTTGTTTGCAAACGAAGCAGGAAGCCACGTAAATCGTTCGGTCATCCGTCTTTGCGCTAACGGAGAACTGTATATGCCCGGGTAGCTCCGGCCGTGCCACAGAAGGATCGGCAATGGTCAGGCGGATGGCTTGCAAACGGTCCCGGAGCTGTGCAGTTCTTGGTGCATCGGCTGATTCCAAGAGGGTTTCAATGCGGTCACACATCCGAGTCAAGAAATCCTGCGATTTTCGCTCGACTAAGTAATCCACGAGAGCCTTCTCGAAAGAAGTAATTTGACTCCGCCCGATCCGTTCATCGTCTTGCTCCAGGCGCCCGCCAAGAGCCTCCGATGCGGAGAGCGCGAATAGCGGAATGTCATCGCCGCTTAATTCTTCGTTTACACGCGAACGAATAAAATCCGCGACCTGGTTTCGTTGTTGCGGCAGGCAAAGATCCAGCTTATTGATAACCAAAAAAATCTTGCGCCGCAGCGAGCGCGCTGAGCGCAGAAAATTCAGCTCCTCATTTGACAATGGAAATTCAAAGCTGGTGACCAGAGCGAGTGCGTCGATTTGCGGCAGAAAGCGCCGAGTTGTCTCGGTATTTTCCGTGACCGCGGAACCAAGGCCAGGCGTATCCACAAAGAACGCTCCTCGTCGCAAGATTTCGGCCGGAAGCTGCACTTCTGCCATTTCAATCCGTTTCCGATTCCCCGGATTCCCCTGTTCCGTCACCCACTCCGGAAGTTCAGCTAGTGAGGCCTCATGGGTCAGGTTGCTATTTTCAAAATGCATGACGACTCGTTCACGCGAGTTGTAACTGACGGCCGTAATTACCGAAGTGACTGGAACAATTCCTGTCGGAAGCCGATCCATACCAAACATGGCGTTCATCAACGTCGTCTTGCCGCGATTGAACTGTCCGGCAAAGGTCAGATAGAATCGGTCCGCAGCCAGCCTCCGAAGCAACGATCGGAGCTCGCGTTGCAGCACATCGTTTTTCTTTGCCCAGGCGTCCTCGGCAGCTTCGCGGAGCAGGCCGGCCAGTTCGAATTTTGTCTGCTCATAATCACGGAGCTGCTTTCGCGTGCCCTCCGTGTCAGGAGACGTGCCACTTGGCGATATCTCTGCCATTTCTTTGCTCATCGCATCTACGGCGCGTGCAAGTGCGCGGCTTGATTTTTCAAGTTCACCAAGAGTCGCAGAATCACGTCCATCGCCTGCTCTCTTGGGCCGGCTGCGCTCCTCCGATCGATTTCCGATTCGACCGCCCTGCGCGCGAGATCAAAATGCCTTGCCAAAGCCGCCTGTGCCTCGCTTTTTAGGAACCAATTGGCGCCAGGCAGGGTCTCGATGAGACGCCGAACTGCGCGCTCCTTATCCTCTGGGGGCGCGACGTCCAGGGCCAGTCGAGAAACCGTGATTGCAATCTCCGGATCTTTATCATCGAGCAGGGTTTGCAGGTGCCGCCAGTCGTCTTCTGACACCTGCTGTTCGCATGCCAGCCGTAGCGACCATCTTCGGCGCTGCCTGCTGCTAGGGCTTTCTTCGTCCGCCGAGGGGCTGGGTTTGATGGCGGCATCGATGAGAAATGGCACTGCTTGCACCCCCAACTTTTGGATCGCTTCTTTCGCCGCTGCACGGCAAATGTCGTCCTCCAGCGCTCTCAAGAAGTACGGCATCGCCTCAGTGTTTCTGAACCCACCAAGCGTCTCCACGAGTCCCGGCAGTAAATGACCGCGCGCGACATTTTGCAGTCGCTCGAAGACATCGCGGGTGGGAAACCGGCTAAGCTCCCTAGCTGCCGTGCTCTTGACCGCTTCTTCGCCGAATCGAACTACGGCATCTACGGAATGGGCTGATTGCTCCAAGTACTCAAGCAGTACGTCCTTCGCTCCCAGCTCTGCGAGCGTCTCAACCGCCAGTTGTCGCGGCTGGTAAATGCCGCGTGGCCTTCCATGCAACAGAAACGAGCGAAGGTAAGGAACCGCACGAGGGCCACATCCGACCAGTGCGGCGGCAGCCATCTGGCCACCCTGTAGCGATTCAAGGTCTCTTACCAACGACGCAATCTGGTCGTCCGTGTAGTCCCGGCCAGTGCTACTTAAATTGGCATTCATCATCGCTTCCAATTGGCGTAGACAGTCCTTCCTGCGTACGTCGCATCTCGCCCGAGTTCATGCTCGATTTCGAGAAGCCGGTTATATTTCGCAACTCGTTCACCGCGACAAACGGACCCGGTCTTAAGCTGGCCTGCCCCGGTAGCAACCGCAAAGTCGGCAATGGTCGTGTCGTCGGTTTCTCCTGACCGATGGGAGATCACAGTCGTGTAGCCGTTCTTGTGAGCCATTTCGAGGCAACGCAGCGTTTCGGTTATGGTTCCGATCTGATTGAGTTTAATCAGAATCGAATTGCCAATCCCTCTTTCTATGCCCTTCTGGAAAATCACTGGGTTGGTCACAAAAATATCGTCGCAAACGAGCTGGACCTTGGAACCCAACTGCTGCGTCAACGCAACCCAGCCGTCCCAATCGTCCTCTGCCAAACCATCCTCAAGCGAAAAGACTTCCGGGTATTCCTTGAGCCACGCTGACCATAGCTCGATCATTTCCTTCGAAGATTTGCAGGCGCCATTGGACTTGTGAAACACGTATCCGCCCTTGTCGAAGAATTCGCTTGCAGCCGGATCCAGATTGATTGCGACATCGACAGATGGCTTGTACCCTGCCGCCTGGATCGCGGCGCGAAGTAACTCCATCGGCTCCTCATTCGAACGCAGGCGAGGGGCGAAGCCGCCTTCATCGCCGACACTTGTTTCATACCCTTTGCGGTGCAGGATGCTCTTTAGCGTCTGAAAGATCTCGGATGCGGCGCGGAGAGCTTCCGAGAAGGTCGGTGCGCCAACCGGCGCAATCATAAACTCCTGAAAATCCACGTTGTTGTCGGCGTGTCTACCCCCGTTCAAAATATTGAACATCGGAACGGGCAGAACATATGACGAGCGGTCCTGCAGATATCGATACAAAGGCTTACCCTTCTCGGCAGCAGCGGCTCTTGCAGTCGCAACCGACACACCCAGGATCGCGTTAGCACCCAGTCGCGCCTTGTTCGCCGTTCCATCCAGCTCTGTCAGCTTCGAGTCTAGGGAGCATTGGTCGTCTGCATCCATTCCCAGAACAGCAGGCTGAATCACATGGAGGACATTTTCGACCGCATTGCGGACCCCTTTGCCCATGAAACGCCTCTTGTCGTTGTCGCGTAGCTCAATGGCTTCGTTTTTACCGGTAGATGCTCCGGACGGAACTTTCGCTACGCCTACTACACCGCTCTCAAGCCGCGCCATCACTTCAATGGTCGGGTTGCCGCGAGAATCCAGGATTTCAAGCGCGTCAAGCGCTGTGATTTTCGGCATATTCCGTTTCGCTCCCTGATTGCGGCACCGAGCCCGTCCTCAGGACGTGAATTAAGTCATCCTGAATGCCCTCGGGAATCGGCATCGCTCGAATTTTTTGAACTGTATTCTCAATTGGATAGTCAAATGAACACAAACTGACATGCCCGTCTTCGACAATTGCATACCGCGCTCGCGGATCACCGGACTTCGGCTGCCCAATGCTGCCGGGATTTACGACGAGGGTGTGGCCAACCTGTTTCTTGAAAGGCACATGTGTGTGCCCGACCAGCAGTACGTCAGCCCTTGCGAATCGGCATTCTTCTTTCCATCGCTCATCCGCAGGCAAGCAATATGCATACAGCGGGTCTCTGGGCGTCGCGTGACAGAGTCGATAGCTTTTGTTGCCAATCTGGACGAGCTGTTCAAGTTGCAGTTGGCGAAGATACTGCTTATCTCTCTTGCTTAGAACCGAATCCGTGTACTTCCGCGTCGCCTCGGCCATTGCACGAAACGATGAGGAGCACTGCGGGTCTTCGCCGTAACCGATCGATTGATCATGATTCCCTCGTACCGCGTGGACTCCGCGACTCCGAACAAATTCGATGACCTCGGCAGGCTGCGGGCCATAATTCACTAGGTCCCCCAGCACCCAGAGTTGGTCGTAATCCTCCGGCAGGGCGGAGAGTGCATCAAAATTCCCATGAATGTCGGAGATAACGGCGATCTTCATTTCAGGTCACCGGAACGTTGGTGCGGTTCTGGTCGCAATGTGTCCCTTTTCGATCAGGAATTCGAAGAGGTCCTGAGCCCGTGCGAACCCTCTGAAATCGGCCCGGGATTCGTCATCCCCTTTGAAATCAAGCTCGACGAATTTGTTTTCACGAACAAAAAATGCGTACTGAACTGCTTGGCTAGCCTCGTCGGGGGCGTCGCGATTTTTGTCTATGTTTAAATTCAGGATGTCGATCTTGGGCGCCGATTCGGCATCGCCTGCAAACTTTGTCCTGAGGAGCTCCGCGAACTCGCGCGTCGCCGCCCAATCTGTCGAGAGAATCATGGCGACATCAAGGTCGTACTCGATATCTCCGCTGCCGGTGCAGTTGTGCATCGTTGGCCGCGCCTTGGTGAGCAACTCATCGAGGTCCACGTCAGGGCCAGGATCCTCGTCCAAACGGCAGCCGTCCTTGTCGATGGCGGAAATTGCGAACACCGGGCAATTGAGATCGAGGCTCAGATCCGCCAGGCGCGTTGAAATCTCGTCGATACGGGCGCGAGCGTCAGTAATAGGGCTGGTCAGAGGTATCTTCTGAAGGTAATCCAAAAAGATTGCCACCGAATCTGTACGAAAATCGTGCATAACGTTGTACGCGGTTGCCCGTATCCGATCAACCGTGTCCTGCCGCGATCCTTCCAGGACGAACACCTCGCGCCCGTATTGGCGCACTCCAGTTAGTCCCTTCGCAAGATGCTCCAACCCATTTGGCCGCGACTCCAGGTCTTCGGTGAGCATGGTAGTGGGGTTAATCCCAGATTCCTTTGCCAGCAGGCGTGCGGTCAGCACGCGGCGCGTTTGCTCCCAGGAATAGAAAAGCACGGGAATGTGGTGATTGGCTGCCACGTAGCTCGCCAGGTGTAATGCGAAATTCGTTTTCCCGCGGCGCGGGGCCCCCGCAAGACCGTAGTAAAAGCCGGGGCGAAGCCCCGAAAGCAAACGTGTGAGCCGTAGAAATGGAGCAACGGAGTAGCCAAGCAGCACCTTTTCGCCCTTAGAGCGCTGCTTTGAGTCTGCCACGATTTCTCGGATCGTATCTCCGACTGGGCGCAACTGCCTCCGCATCCGTTGTCGCTGAATGTCCAGCAACTCCTGCATCGCGCTTGCCGTGAACTCCGGCAGCGCAGCTTGCCCGGGAGCGCGCTCGCGGGCGTAGCTTTCCAACCGTGTTCCAAGAGCCAAAAGACGTTCCCGTGCCTGCCGATCTTTTAAGAGCTCCAAGTAGGTTACCAGTTGGTCGATTTTAGGGGGTCGCATTCGAGCCATAGCGTCGAGATACTGTGCGACCTGCGGAGAGCACTGACCGTGCTCTTGGAGCGTCGTCTTAACTAGCAGGAGATCGACAGCCTTCAGGCTTTGCTCCCGAAGCCCCGCGAGTGTTTCAGCCACCAGGCGCCCAGGACCGGAACGCAACAACTGAGCATGAAATCCTTCGTCGAGCGCCTTCTCCAGAAGGTACCGGTCGCTTGACGCACCCACCAGGACGGCCATCTCTACGTCGATGGTTTCACCCGGCATGGCGTTTTCCTCCTTTCATCTCATCTCTGCGGAACGGCGCGCTTAGCTCACTCCGTCAGGGTAAGCCCCGTCGTGATGATCCGTATCAGGGAACTGATCCAGGCCGATAAGCAATTGGATTGCGTGAAAGACCGCACCCTGCCCGGAACCGAGGAGGGTCGTCACGGTACTGCCAATTGCGCTGGCGGATATATTCGTTGACATCGGTAGCAAGCCGATCTCTGTATGTGCGGAAGTATTTCTCAAGCCACGCATGCCCGAGACACAACCGTCCCTCACTGAAGAGCTTTGACCATTCGTCCTCAATGACAAACTCATCCCCTCGTGAAAAAAGGATGAATCGTTACGCCTCTCGGTAGCAATTAACTTGGAGCAGACCAGACATTCGCGGAGAAGAAAGCCCCGACGTAGGGAGCTTTGCCTGAACCAGTCCGTTTGTTTCGGCGATGAGTGCTTGTGGTCGGACCCGATCACATGCGGCCTCCAGTCGTCGGAGGAAAGCTTTTCGCCGCTTGACGCGGACCGTTTTCTCCGACAACTTCGTTACTTCCGAGCTTGGGATCGTTGCCGGGCTACATGACTCCGCGACAAGAATCCCTTGTCAGGAGTCATCATCTGTCCCGGCATTAGGAGGGACAGCGGTTGAAGGCCGAACTCCTTCGCCTGAAACTAATCATGACGGATCCCGAAAGCGAAGTCAACTTGGCCAGATGATCAGTCTCCGATCTGACAACAGCGCTTTTCTCCATCGGCCGCTGAAATAACTCTTTGGGTTCAGAAAGTGTTAGGCAGCGCAAGCAAGAGGTTCCGAACGCGGTCGTAATCTAGCACGGTTAGGGATGACTCCACCGAGCGCATAGCAGCACGTACATGAAGTACAAGTACTGTTCTCGTTCAGAATGATTGGTGACACTCGGATTAGAGTGTCAGCATGCAAATTCGATGGGGGAAGATACCCCAAGCGCGACAGCTGTCGCGCTTGGGGTGCGCGCTGAGCCGAGCGGGTCAGCTT
>Ga0209061_1001767_pt1 | contig 32410 bp, 25 predicted proteins | sample Coa_R1_10_FD_187157 | JGI IMG/M metagenome (GOLD analysis project Ga0209061, IMG submission 187157) | Surface soil microbial communities from Centralia Pennsylvania, which are recovering from an underground coalmine fire - Coalmine... | ecosystem: Environmental > Terrestrial > Soil >... | reverse complement strand
CTGGGTGGGACGATTGGCCAGCATCAGAATCGCCCGTCCCAGCGCGTCATTCAAGCGCGCCTTAGTCCCGCCCGTTGTGATGTGCTGCAATGCCTGGGCCAGGGCGTTCGGATCTCCCGTGAAATCCTGATCCACACGCACCGTATCATCAAAGGTGATCAAGGCTGCCTGCCCAGGCTTTCCGAGAAGCAGCCCGGAGAAAAGGGAACCCAACGGCCTCACCTGGTTAAGAAGCGGCCCCACCGCCTTATTCGTTTGCACCAGAATCACCAGGGCCACCGGCTGCATTGCCAACCCAAACTTGCTGATGCGCTGAGGCACGCCATTATCCAGTATGCGAAAGTCGCTTTCCGCCAGGTTCTCTATAAATTGGCCGGAAGAATCCATCACAGTAACCGGCGCCTGAACGAGCGTAGACTGCACGTGAATGCTGGCCAGATCAGGATAAGGCGTCGGGCGAGGAGCGTTGGGATCCTGCGGCGGACGGCTCGAAAGCTTCGGGGGCCCGCTTGTCTGTTGTTGCGGCTGCGGCTGCGCCCACGCGGCGTTCCACGCGAACAGCAGCGCCAGCAACAGGAAAATCGAATGGGATAACAATGGGCAACGATTGATTTCAGGTCTCATCGACAGCCCTCTCTTCTGAAGTATGACATAAGCCGTCCCACAATGCCTCGCTATGTTCGGTTCAGCCCACTCCTCGTCTCTTTCGCCCTTAGCTGATTAGATGAAAGGGTCTACCCCTCCGTTTGCCGTTCAGTTCACTTCTCTTTTCATCGGCTTTCAGCTACGCCCACTAAACCAGCAAGGTACAAGCTTCTATAATCACCATACCCGTTATTCCTTGTTAACTAACTTATAATTTTGAATTCCGCCTCTCCACGAGGGCTATAGACACCGTACTGGAAAATTCTACAAGCGCATCTCCCTTACGGCTCACTCCATTACACCTTTCATGGCGTTTCCTGCTGATTTTAAGGGAGTTACATCCTCAAAAAGATTGGCAAACAGAGTGCTACAGCATGGGCGGAGGAATGTTTATGAGTCCAACAAAGTCTATTAAATTGGTTGCATTGGGATTAGGTGTGGTCGTGCTTATGACGGCAGGTTGCGCAACGAAAAAGTTCGTTCGGCAGTCAGTACAGGAATCTGTCCAGCCGCTTCAGGCGAACCTCAACAAAGTGGATCAAAAGACGGATCAGAACGCTGAGCAGATCCGCGATGTGGATCGAAGATCAGAGAGTGGCATTGCCCAGGCGCAAAACGCAGCCGATCAGGCTCACCAGGCGGCTACGACGGCTGATCAGCACGCTCAAGCCGCGCAGCAGGTAGGCGAAAAAGGTCTTGCGCAGGCAAATGAAGCTCAGGAGATGGTCAATAATATTGATAACTATAAACCGGCGCAGCAAGCGACGGTCTTATTTGGCTTGAATAAAAGCACCTTGACGACCGAAGACAAGCAGCGTCTGGATCAGCTTGTGCAAACCGTCAAGACGCTTAAACATTACGAGATTGAAGTCCAAGGCTACACCGATAGCACCGGGCCGAGGGCATACAATCTGCAACTGAGCCAGCGCCGGGCCGACAGCGTCGTTCGCTATCTGACCTTGAATGGAGATATTCCGCTGGTGAAGATTCACAATTTAGGCTATGGGGAGGCAGCGCCCGTCAATCCCAATAACACTCGAAAAGGGCGAGCGTTGAATCGACGCGTGCAGATTACCGTCCTCGTTCCTCAGATGCCTAATGCCCCGCAATCGGCGGCACAGTTAACGCCAGCCGAATCGACCCAATAAGCTTTTCGGGGTCGCCGCATTGCAACTCACCCGACAGCAGGAGGATTTTCGCGCGTCGCGAGAAGCCTCCTGCTGACGCTCACCGCCAACAGCGCCGCAGAAATATCGCTTACCTTCATCCAGACCACCCCAATTTGCGGATTTACTTTCCCATCGTCTCTTGTCCTTTCCCCTCAGATTCTCATCTGGCGCTCCGATTGATCACCCGATGGCTGGAATAACGAAAAATGTTTTCTGGTAGAATGAGGAGGTGATGGCGAACTCACAATTTGTTCATCTTCATCTTCATACGGATTACAGCCTGCTTGACGGCGCCTGCGATATTCCGAAAGTGATGGACCGCGCGGCGGAGCTGAAGATGCCCGCGGTGGCCCTCACCGACCACGGCAACATGTTCGGCGCGGTGAAATTTTACGACGCCGCCGTGAAGCGAGGCGTCAAGCCCATCATCGGCTGTGAAGTTTACGTCGCTTCCACCAACCGCTTCGACCGGTCGCCTGAAAGCGACAGGCCCAATCATCTGGTGCTGCTTTGTGAAAACGAGCGCGGATACCGCAATCTGGTGAAGCTGGCGTCGCTCGCCTACACCGAAGGCTATTACTACAAACCCCGGATTGATAAGGACCTGCTGGCGCGCCACTCCGAAGGGCTGATCGGGCTCTCGGCCTGCCTGAAAGGCGAAGTGGCTTCCGCCCTGATGGGCGAGCGATATGAATCCGCTCGCCAGGCCGCCTACGATCTGCGTGACGTTTTCGGCAAAGGGAATTTTTATCTTGAAATCCAGGATCAGGGCGTGCCCGAAGAACGTCGCATCAATCCACATCTCACCCGCCTTTCGCGTGAAACCGGCATCCCGCTGGTCGCCACCAATGATTGCCATTACATTCGCCAGTCTGACGCGCGCGCCCAGGAAGTGTTGATGTGCATTCAGACGGGCAAAACGCTGAGCGACCCCCAGCGGATGAAGTTTGCAAGCGACCAGTTTTACTTCAAGTCTTATGAGGAAATGCAGGCTGTCTTTCATGAAATTCCTGAAGCGCTCGCGCGCACGGTGGAAATTGCCGAGCGCTGCAATTTGCATCTCGAAAAGAGCCAACACGTTTTTCCGCGGTTTGAGGTGCCGGAAGGCGAGACGATCGACAGTTTCTTTGAGCGCGTCACACGCGAGGGCTTTGAACGGCGCCGCCCGCAACTCGAAAAGCTGCACGCCGAAGGCAAATTGCGGCGCCCGCTTGAAGCCTATGAGGAGCGTTTGAATCGGGAAATTGAACTGATCAAGCAGATGAAGTTTGCCGGCTACTTTCTGATCGTCTGGGACTTCATCCGCTTTGCGCGCGAAAAATGCATTCCTGTCGGCCCCGGACGCGGGTCAGCGGCGGGCAGCCTGGTTTCGTATTCCCTCTATATTACCGATATCGATCCTCTTCAGTACGACCTGCTTTTCGAGCGCTTCCTGAACCCCGAACGCATCACTTTCCCCGATATCGACATCGACTTCTGCATGCGGCGTCGCGGCGAGGTCATCAACTATGTGACGGAGAAATATGGCCGCGAAAACGTCAGCCAGATCATCACCTTCGGGACGATGGGCGCCAAAGCAGTTATCCGAGACGCAGGGCGCGCGCTGGATATGCCCTTTGCGGAAGTTGATCGCATCGCCAAGCAGGTGCCGAATATTTTGAACATTACCTTGGAAGAGGCGCTCCAGCAATCGCCCGAGTTGCGCCAGTTGAAAGAGAATGATTCCCGCGTGGCAGACCTTTTGACCGTTGCGATGAGTCTTGAGGGCCTGTCTCGGCACGCCTCGACGCACGCCGCCGGCGTGGTGATTTCGCCGCAGCCGCTCGATGAAATCGTCCCCCTCCACAAGAGCAACAAAGACGAAATCACAACGCAGTATGCGATGGACGATCTCGAAAAGATCGGCCTCATCAAGATGGATTTTCTGGGGCTCACGACGCTCACCATCCTCCATGACGCCGTGGAACTGATCGAAAAGACGCGAGGCGAAACGATCGATCTCGAGCACCTGCCGCTCGACGATCCCGAAACCTATGAACTGCTCGGCAAGGGTCTGACAGGAGGCATCTTCCAATTTGAAAGCCGGGGGATGACGGATATTCTCCGCCGCGTGAAACCCAGCCGCTTGGCTGACCTGACCGCGCTCAACGCCCTCTACCGTCCGGGCCCCATACAGGGGGGCATGATCGACGATTTTATTGCGCGCAAGAGCGGGCGCAAGAAAGTGACTTATGACCTGCCACAACTGAAGGATATTCTTGAAGAGACTTACGGCGTGATCGTCTATCAGGAGCAGGTCATGCAGATTGCTGCGAGCGTCGCGGGCTTTTCGCTGGGCGAGGCTGACGTATTGCGCCGCGCCATGGGTAAAAAGAAACCGGAAGTCATGATCGCCATGCGGGAAAAATTCCTGGCCGGCGCTCGCAAGAATAGCGTTCCTTCCCAAAAGGCTGAGAAGCTCTTTGAGTTGATGGAACAATTCGCCGGTTACGGCTTTAACAAGTCGCATTCGGCGGCCTACGCGTTGGTGGCCTACCAAACCGCTTATTTGAAGGCCCACTATCCGGTGGAGTTCATGGCCGCTCTGCTGACGGCGGAAATCGGCAATCAGGATAAGCTCACGCACTACCTCAATCAATGCCGCGATATGAACATCGGCATTCTTCCTCCCGACGTCAATTCAAGCGACCACACGTTTACGCCTTGCGGAAACAGCATTCGATTCGGCCTGACCGCCATCAAAAATGTGGGCGAGGCGGCGATTGAATCCGTGCTCGAAGCGCGCAAAAAGCTGGGCCGCTTCGATAGCCTCTTCCAGTTTTGCGAAAATGTGGACCTGCGGTTGCTGAACAAACGCGTCATTGAAAGTCTGATTAAAGCAGGAGCGATGGATTCGCTGGGGGCCCATCGGGCGCAGATGATGGCGACGCTCGACCGCGCGATGGAAATGGGTCAAAGTCGCCAGCGGCAGGAAGCGGCCGGGCAGGCCGGCCTTTTCGGCGGATCAAATCTGGTCGCCGAGCCCGCCCGGAGCATCCCTCTGCCGGACGTTCCCGAATGGTCAGAAAGCCAGAAACTCGCGGGCGAAAAGGAAGTGCTGGGGTTCTACATTACGGGACACCCGCTTGAACGATATCGGGACGTTGTGGCTTCGCTGACTCAGCATGACAGCACTTCACTCGAAGAATTACGGCATGATTCGTCCATCACCCTGGCGGGCATTCTGACTTCCATCCGCATCCGACCCAGCAAGAAAGGCGATCTTTGGGCCAGTGGCACGCTGGAGGATTTGCGCGGAACGGTGGATTTATTGGTCTTTCCGCAAGCCTTGCAGCAGGTTCAGAACCTGCTCAGGCCGGATGCAGCGCTGCTCGTCCGCGGTCGCGTCCGCCAGGAAGAGAATGCGCGGCCCAAAGTGGTGGTGAATGAGGTTCAACCGCTCGAAGCGGCGGCCAGCAGGGCCAAACCTGAGGTGCTGATCCGTTTGAAAGTTGGCGAGACGCTGGAAACATTGCTCGACGACCTGGAAAACCTGCTGGCATCCCATCCGGGAGAAAGTCCTGTAACCTTTGAACTGGTCCAGCCCGGCGATTTCACAGCTCGCCTGCGCGCTCGCAAGCCTTCTGGCGTTAAGGCGGATGAACCCTTGCTTGGGCAACTCAAAACTCTCTGTGGGCAGGAAGCGGTCTCCATCGAAAGGCAAAAATCGGCCAACGGTCAGCCGTAGCGCCGACCTATTTTTGGCGATCCGGGGGAAACCCCGCAACAAGGAATTATGGCAGCTCAACCCAAACCGCAGCCGTCATCGGCGCTTCAGGAAATCGAGCGGCAGATTGCCGAACTCGAAAAGACGCCGGAATCCGCAGGTTGCCAGGAAGAAATCGAGCGGCTTCGACAGCAGGTTGAAGCTTTAAAAAAAGGTCCGGAAGCAACTTCCAAGAGCAAGACTCACGATGCCTGGCATCGCGTCTTGCTGGCCCGCCACCCGCAGCGCCCTTATACCCTCGATTACGTTCAGATGCTCTTTACTGATTTCACCGAACTACACGGCGACCGGCGGTTTGGCGATGACGCGGCCATAACCTGCGGCCTTGCGCGCTTCGAGGGAAAGACTGTGATGGTGGTGGGGCAGCAGAAAGGCCGTGATACCAAACAGAAGGTGGCCCGCAACTTCGGCATGCCCAAGCCTGAGGGCTATCGCAAGGCCCTGCGGCTGATGCAATTTGCCGCGAAATTCAATTTGCCGATCATCACCTGGGTGGATACCCCGGGCGCTTATCCCGGCATCGGCGCTGAAGAACGCGGCCAGGCTGAGGCCATTGCCTATAACCTCAAAGAGATTCCCAAGTTGGCGGTTCCCATCATCGTAGTAATCCACGGCGAGGGCGGCAGCGGGGGCGCTTTGGCCATTGCGGTCGGCGACCAAGTCATCATGATGCAGAATGCCATCTATTCCGTCATTGCGCCGGAAAGCTGTTCTTCCATTCTCTGGCGCGATTGGAATCATAAGGAGGAAGCGGCGCGCATCCTGAAGCTCACCGCCGAAGACCTGCGGAGCTTCGGCATTGTGGATGAGATTGCGCCGGAGCCTGCCGAAGGCGCCCATGCTGACCCGCGCTCGGCGGCAGAAATGCTGCGTCCGCTGCTCGCCCGGAGTTTGCAGGAGCTATCACTTATCCCAAAAGAAGAGCTTCTCCGACGCCGACACGAACGCCTGCGCCGTCTCGCCACTTTTGTGACTGAGCATTAAGAGCTCAAAACGCGACTTTAACCGTGGCTTGCGGGAGGAGCTGAAACGGCGGGCAGGTCGAGACGCTGGTAGATCACGTAGAGCACCAATTCCAGCCGGTCAGCGACGCCGACTTTATCATAAATGTGGCGCAGGTGATTCTTGATTGTCTGTTCGCTGATCGCGAGCTGCTCCGCAATCTCCCGATTTTTCCAGCCCTGCACCAGATAGCTGATGATGGATTTTTCGCGCCGTGTTAAGGTGTCTACCGGGCGCGGAAGGTGTAGGGGAGAACTTCCCAGCATATCGGCCATTTTTGTGATCTCGCGCTTGGGAAGCCAGATTTCACCTTGCATCACCTTTCCGACGCACTTGATGAAAAGCGCCGGATCAAGCGATTTCAGAACCACTCCTGAAGCGCCCAGACGGATGTAACGCAAGGATTCGCCTTCGGTCAGCGATGCTGCGGTGATCACCAGTTTGCAGCCCCGAGAAGCATTGCGCAGTTTGTTCATCTGCTCGGCAATCTTCTCGGTGAGGAGTTCCGCCTGCAGAAAGACCAGGTCTGGCTTCAACTGCCGCGCCATATGGATCGCTTGCGTCATGTTTTCCGCTTCCGCGATGCCGCGCAGATTGTTCCGCATCGTCAGCAGCCGGCGCAGGCCGAATCGGAAAACCGCTTCCCGGTCAATAATCAGAATCTGAATTTTCTTCCTGAAATTTCGCGCGGGTTTCATCTCGACGCTGCTAACCAGCCTTAAATGTGAAAGAATGGATCGTTGGATTTCAACATCCTGCCAAGCTCCAAACTGTCATCGTCCAATTTATCGGCAATTGCGAGAGGAATCATGAAACTCAGCGAGGTCGCATTCCGCATCCATTGCAAACTGGAAGGCCCGGCAGACGCGGAAGTCATCGGCGTGGCGAGCCTGGAAGAAGCGGGTCCTCAAGACCTGACTTTTCTGTCGAATCCCAAATACTACCGAAAAGCTCAACAGACGCAAGCCGCAGCGATTATCGTGGGCGAAGGCGTTGAACTCACCGGCCGCGCCTTGCTGCTTTCAGAAAATCCTTATCTGGCTTTCGCCCACGCTCTGGAACTGTTTTATCCCGCCAAGCGTCCCGCGCACGGCATCCACCCCACGGCCGTTATCGCGCCCACGGCAAGCATCGGGCGGAACCCATCCATCGGCCCCTACGTCGTCGTCGAGGACCATGTCAAACTCGGCGATGATTGCGTGCTAAAAAGTTTTGTTGCAATTTACCGTGGCGCTCAAATTGGCGACCGTTTTCTGGCTCACTCGCACTCCGTCGTGCGCGAAAACGTTCGGATTGGTCACGACGTGACGCTGCAAAATGGCGTCGTGGTTGGAGGGGATGGGTTTGGCTTTGCCAGGCAGGCAGACGAGACTTATTACAAAATCCTTCAGACAGGGACGGTGGTGATTGAAGACGGCGTCGAGATTCAGGCCAACTCCTGCATTGACCGCGCAAGCGTGGGCGTCACACGAATCCGCCAGGGAGCCAAGATTGACAACCTGGTGCAGGTGGGGCACGGCTGCGAAGTGGGCGAGAATGCCTTACTCTGCGGTCAGGTGGGACTGGCTGGAAGCACCAAAGTGGGGCGCAACGTCATCCTTGCCGGACAGGTAGGCGTCGCCGGTCACCTGACCATTGGCGACCGCGCGATCGTCAGTTCGCAATCCGGAGTCCCTAACGACGTCGCTCCGGGCAGCGTGGTCTCAGGCTATCCAGCAATTGAAAACTCGCTTTGGCTCAAATGCGCGGCCATTTACGCCCGGCTGCCGGAAATCTACTCAACCCTGCGCAAGATTCGGAATTATCTGAACCAGAGCGGAGCGAATTTATAGCCGCATTTTCGCAAGGATGCTCCTCAACATTCCTCGCCATCCGCCGATAAATTCTCTGGAGAAGCTGTTTCACGCTGTCGGATGCGCGCGGTAGCGGCGGCGGCGCTGAAAGTAGCGGGATAAACCCGCCACTGCTCTACATGAGCCATCCGCGGTTTTGAGACAGCTTCCATCGATGGATAAAAATTGCAGTGACAGCCCCGGCTGTAGCGCCGGTGTCCCCACCGGCGGTTTTTCTGAAAACCTCCGCAGCCTGTCATTCCGAGGAGCCGCAGGCGACGAGGAATCTCTGCATCGGCTTGATTCTCCAATACAGGGAGTCTTCGCTCAGAATGACGGGTAAAAGGTATCACAGGTCCTCCCATGAACATTGATGAACTCTTGCGAAAGGCGTGCGAGGCCAACGCCTCCGATTTGCACCTGAAGGCCGGAAACTTCCCCCACGTGCGAGTTAACGGGACGCTTTATCCTCTCACCCAATTTCCGCGCATGACGCATGAGGCCATGCAGTTCATTGCCGATAGAGTCATGACCGCCCGCCACAAGCAGAAATTTCAGGAAGTGGCAGAACTGGACCTGGCCTATAGCGTGGCTGGCATCGGGCGCTTTCGCGTGAACGTCTTTCAGGACCGGGGAGCCGTCTCCATGGTGTTGCGCATCATCCCGCCTGTGATTCGCAGCATCGATGAACTTCTCCTGCCTCGCGTTGTGTATCAGCTTTGCGAGGAGCGCCGGGGATTGGTGCTCGTGACCGGAACTACGGGCAGCGGCAAATCCACCACCCTGGCGGCCATCATTGACCGCATCAACTCGACTCGCACCGACCATATCATTACCATCGAAGATCCCATCGAGTTCTACCACCCGGACAAAAAGGGGTTCGTAAACCAGCGCGAAGTTGGAGATGATACGCCCAGTTTCGAGGCGGCCCTGCGCTCGGCTTTGCGCCAGGACCCGGACGTGCTCCTGGTGGGCGAAATGCGCGACCTTGAGACCATGCGCACCGCGATCACCGCGGCGGAAACCGGGCACATGGTTTACTCGACCCTCCATACCCTGGATGCTCAGGAAACCGTGCAGCGCATCATTGCGGTGTTTCCCGCTGAGGAGCAAAAACAGATCCGCCTCCAACTGGCCTCCACCTTGAAAGGCGTCATCTCCCAGCGCCTGGTGCGGCGGGCGGACGGCAAGGGTCGCGTCCCAGCCGTCGAGATCCTGGTGGCTACGGAATTCATCCGCGACTGCATCATCAATCCCGACAAGACCCGGCTCATTCGCGCGCTGCTCGCCTCAGGCACCTCCCAATACAGCACCCAGACGTTTGACCAATCGTTGTATGATCTTTATTCGAAGGGTTTGATCACTCTGGAAGAGGCTTCGCGCTGGTCGTCCAATCCTCATGAACTGCAGCTCCGCGTGGCAGGCATCAGCTCGGCCACCGATATGGCCCGGGAGGAGATGGAACAGGCCGCGCGATCCCAGATCGAACGTTTTGGAAAAGCCTAAGAAACCGTTGAAGGCGGAGGCAGGGTCATCCTTTGCGAATGGCAAGGCTGGCTCAGCGCCGTCTCCCGATCCGTTTTCCACTGCCGTCCGCCTCCTGGCTCGCCGCCCTTATTCCGCCGCTGAGCTACGACGAACCCTTGAGAAGCGCTATGGCGAAACCGAAGAAGTCCGGGAAGCCATCGCCCGCCTCCGCCAGCTTGGATATCTGGACGACCGGAAGTTCGCCCTGCAATACGCCTCATTCCTTGCGCGTCATCGAGCGTTCGGACGCGAGCGCATCCGCCGGGAATTGAAAGCCAGGCTGGTGGATTATCGAGCCATCGATCCGGCGCTTGAACAGGCTTTTCAAGAGACTAACGAGCGCGACTTGCTCGAGCGCGCACTTGAAAAGAAGCTCCGCACCATCCGCCTGCCTTTAACCCCTCGCAAATTCTATTCCCTCTGCCAAAGTCTGATGAGGCTGGGGTTTCGCTCCGATGATATTATGAAAACGATGCGCTCCCGGCCGGAGTTGAAGCCGGTGGCAGAAGAGGCTGAGTTGCCCGAGGCTGAAGAAGGACAGAAGTGAATTCTGAGTGATGAATGCTAAGTTATGAGTTATGAATGGAGACAGGGAAATATTACGCAAGGAGCTGCAAATACTGTAATAAGTAAGCCAGGCAAACGCAATCCGCGAGATATTCAGTCACGAGCGTTTGCTTATGCTCTTTGATCCGTCAGGCTTTTTCACCACTTGCAGAAACAGTGTGACGGAGCCGGGCGGATCCTTGCAAAACAATATCTGCGCTCTGCGACATCCATTGGCGCGAATATTGAGGAGGCGCAAGCTGGCGAGACTCGCGCTGATTTTGCGCATAAGCTCGGAGTCGCTCGGAAGGAGGCACGAGAAAGCCTTTACTGGCTTCGTCTTCTGGCAGAATCCGGCATCGTGCCGCAAACAAAGCTGGACCCGTTATTGCGAGAAACTGCCGAACTGCTGGCCGTGATCACTTCGATCATCGTCAGTGCCAAGAAAAAGCAACGCGATTGACGAGCCGGTTTTCCCAATTCAGCATTCACAATTCAGAATTCACAATTTGATGATGACCTCGAACGACATTCGAAAACTTTTTCTGGACTTCTTTGCCGCGCGCGGGCACCGCGTAGTGCGCTCCTCTTCCCTGGTTCCGGCGAATGATCCCACGCTGCTCTTCTCGAACGCCGGGATGAATCAGTTCAAGGACGTTTTTCTGGGCCGTGAGAAGCGTGATTACACTCGCGCCTGCTCCTCTCAGAAGTGCGTCCGCGCCGGAGGCAAGCATAACGATCTCGAACAGGTGGGCCGCACCCGGCGTCATCATACTTTCTTTGAGATGCTCGGCAATTTTTCCTTCGGGGATTATTTTAAGAAGGAAGCTATTCCGTGGGCCTGGGAGTTGATCACCCAGGGCTATAAGATTCCACGCGAAAAACTTTACGTCACGATTTTTGAGGGCGGAGCAGGTATTCCGCGCGATTCTGAGGCATTCGATTGCTGGCGCTCGATTGGCATTCCCGCCGAGCGCATCTTCGAAATGGGCATGAAGGAAAATTTCTGGCAGATGGGCGAGACCGGCCCATGCGGTCCGTGCTCCGAAATTCATTATGACATGGGCCCGGCAGCCAGCGATCTGGGCCACACCCATTGCCAATTCCCGTGCGATTGCGGCCGTTTTGTCGAATTATGGAACCTCGTCTTCATGCAGTACGACCGCATCTGCCTGAATATGGTCGAATCCAAGCGCGACGATGGAACCGCTGAAGTGAAATGCATCGAGTGGGTATTCAAACCGCTCCCTAAGCCTTGTGTCGATACCGGCGCGGGTCTTGAGCGCCTGGCCGCCGTCCTTCAGGGAAAAATCTCCAACTTCGATACCGACCTCTTCCAGCCGCTCATCGAAGAAGCGGCAGAGCTTGCAAACGTCGAATACGGAGCGAACGCCGAAACCGATGTCTCGCTGCGCATCATTGCCGACCACAGCCGCGCCGCAACGTTCCTGATCTCCGACGGCGTTCTGCCCTCAAACGAGGGGCGCGGCTACGTCCTGCGGCTCATCATGCGCCGCGCGCTCTATCACGGCCAGACGCTTGGCCTGAACGAGCCCTTTCTCTACAAAATGTCCGGCCATGTAGTCGAACTGATGAAGAGCGCGTATCCCGAACTGGTTGAGACGGTGCAACACGTGGCTAAGGCGATCAGGATTGAAGAAGAACGTTATGCCCACACCACGCGCGTGGGACTGGAACATCTGGATGAGGCGCACGTGGTGCTGGCCTCAGGCAAGACGCTGCGTTTCGATGAATACAAATCCATTGCCGGAGCGCATCCGGGCGCGCCTCTGCCGCCGGGCGCTGTCCGCGGGGATGACCTATTCCGATTGCACGATACATTCGGCCTTCGTCCCGATTTTGTTCAGGATGTCGTCAAGAATTATGGCCTCTCAATTGATTGGGAGGGGTATAACGCCGAAATGGAGCGCCAGCGCGAGCGGGCGAGAGCCAGTTGGAAAGGCGCAGAGAAAAAGACCGCGCCGCCTGCCTATCGCACATTGGCTGAAAAGCAGCCTACAACCTTCGACGGTTACACACAAACAAAGTCTACGGATTGTCGCATTCTGGCCTTGCTGGTAAATGGAGAACCTGTGCCGCGCGTCCCCGCGCGAACAGAAGTCGAAATCATTCTGGACCATACTCCTTTCTACGCTGAAGCGGGCGGGCAGGTTGGCGACACAGGTCGTCTGTTTCTGGCTTCCACGGGTGATGAAATAGCGTTTGTAAGGGGCGCGCAGCGCCCGGTGGTGGGTCTGACCGTTCATCAGTCCATCGCCCTTCAACCACTCGAAGCTGGGATGCTTGTCACAGCCGAAGTTGACGCCGAGCGCCGCGATGCCATCCGCCGCAATCACACGGCCACGCACCTGCTCCATGCCGCGCTGCGGACGACGCTTGGAACGCACGTAAAGCAGGCCGGGTCGCTGGTGGCGCCCGACCGCTTGCGTTTCGATTTCACGCATTATGCCGCGCTGGATGAACAGGACCTGCTTGATATCGAAGACCTGGTGAACCGGCACATCCTGGCGAACGAAGAGATGCACACTGAAGTGACCGATCTCGATTCGGCCCTCAATTCGGGTGCCATGGCGTTGTTCGGCGAAAAATACGGCGACAAAGTGCGCGTGGTCTCGGTGGCCGACGGATCTTTTTCGAAAGAACTCTGCGGCGGCACTCACGTGCGGCGCACGGGCGATATTGGCCTTTTTAAGGTGACTTCGGAAGGGAGTGTTGCGGCCGGAACGCGACGGATTGAAGCGCTGACCGGCACGGGCGTGCTCGAATATTTGAGGAAAGCCAGCGAAACACTCACTCAACTCGGCGAGGCTCTACGCGCCAAGCCTGAAGAATTGCTCGAAGCGGCGGAAAAGCTGAGCGAATCGGAAAAGAAACTGCGCAAAGAGCTTGAAGCGCAGCAACTGAAACGGGCTGTCGCTTCCGCCGGCGACCTGCTGGAAAGCGCGCGTGACGTGAAAGGCGTGCGGGTGCTCTCAGCCCGGATTGAAGCGCTCGACCGGCCCGCCATGCGCCAGATGGTGGATAATCTCCGCGCCCGGCTTGGATCCGGCGTTATCGTATTGGGCGCCGCCTCTGACGGCAAAGTTTCGCTGGTTGCCGCCGTTTCCAAAGACCTCACTTCGCGGCTCGATGCAGGAAAAATTGTGAAGGCCGCGGCGGCGATCGTCGAAGGCTCAGGCGGCGGCCGCAAAGACCTGGCCGAAGCCGGCGGAAAGAATCCCGCCAGACTGGACGAATCCCTTCAGGCCGTCCCAGGCATTGTCGAGGCCATGCTGTAGTTCAGTTCTGAATTGTGAATTCTGAATTCTACAGGGGATTACAAATTATAGTGACACTATTTGCTGTAGCGGCGCTGTCCTCAGCGCCGAAAAACGCCGGTGGGGACACCGGCGCTACCGAAGAAGTCGTCACTATAATTTGTAACCCTCAATAAATGCTGAATTGAATGCTGAATCCCTTGCTGTGAAATACGCCTTCCAGTTACTTTTCATCCTGCTTAGCTTGACGTCTCTGGGTTTTGCAAAGAATGGCATCCCGCTTAATCCCATCGTATCTGAAAGCCTCGGCGTGGACATCCACTTCACAACTCCTCAGCCGGGTGAAATGGAAGAGTTGGCCGCCGCTGGCATCCGTTGGGTTCGCATGGATTTTTTCTGGCAGGAAACCGAGCACGTGAAGGGGCAGTACGACTTTTCAGCTTATGACCGCCTGCTTGGGGCGCTCGATCCCTATCACATCAGGCCCATCCTGATTTTCTGCTACGCGAACCCGCTCTACGATCATGGCCTTTCGCCACACACCCCGGCGGGACGCGAGGCATTTGCTCGTTGGGCGGCTGCCGCCGCCCGGCACTTTCGCGGGCGGGGCGTGGTCTGGGAAATGTATAACGAGCCGAACGGCTATTTCTGGAAGCCCAAACGAAATGACGGCGATTACATCAAGCTGGCGCTTGCCGTGGGCGAGGCGCTCAAAGAAAACACACCCGACGCCACATACATCGGCCCCGCCGGCGCCATGATCGATCTCGGTTTCCTCAAGGAATGCTTCATGGCGGGCCTGCTGAACTACTGGGATGCTGTCTCTGTCCATCCTTATCGCCAGCGCGTGCCCGAATCAACCGCCAAAGAGTACGCCGAACTTCGCAAGCTGATCGCAACGTATGCTCCCAAAGGCAAGTCAATACCAATCATTGCGGGTGAATGGGGCTATCCCGGCACCTGGCTTTGGCCGGGGATGAGTAATACTTTGCAGGCCAACCTGCTGGCGCGTGAATTCCTCAGCGATCTTGCCGAAGGCGTTCCGCTAACCATCTGGTATGACTGGCGCAATGATGGGACCGATCCCAACAATCAGGAAGCCAATTTCGGCCTCGTCGAATTCCCATATCAGAAAGGAAAAGGCCCTGTCTTTAAACCCAAGCCCGCTTATTTCGCGCTTCAGACGCTCGCGCGAGCGCTCAGCGGCTACCGATTCAGCAAGAGATTTGCGATAGGCGGCCCACAGGATTACATTCTGCTTTTCACAAGGGCTCAGGAGCAGCGTCTTGTAATCTGGACCGCAGCGTGGCAGCCCCATCAGATTACGATTCGCGGCGCTCGCGGCCGTTTCGCGGTCACCGACGTCGAAGGCCGGCAACTCCGTCCGCTTCATGCGCGCCGCCACGAACTGAAGATCACGTTGACTGACGCGCCGAAATATCTGACGCCGCAAAAGGTCGGGGGATTTACCAATGTCGTCCACCGCTGACGCCGCAGATTACAGCAACAATCTGTACTGTAGCCGCGGTGTCCTCACCGCCGGTCTTAATTTTAGCGCCGCTATCCCCAGCGCCGAAAAAAAGGACCGGCGGGGACGCCAGCGCCACAGCGAGATGCCGTCACGCTTGCGTCGAGAGACATCCCCCACTATGCTTGCACTATGAGACTGCGCCCGCGCCGTTCCGCATCCTGGATTGGCCTGGTCTGCGCCCTGGCCGTGATCCTCATCGTTCTTGCCATCCTTCAAATTCGCTGGAGCGATCAGGTAAGCCAGGCGCAGCGCGAACGGCTGGAAGCGAATCTTCATATTGCCGTCACGCGATTCCGGCGCAATTTTTATCTCGAGCTTTTCCGCGTCTGCTGGACGTTCCAGACCGTTCCCAGCGGCCCGCCGGCCAAAATCATGCGGGCCTACGGCGACCATTACTCTGACTGGATGGGCGCATCCGCCCATCCAGGCCTTGTGGCAGGATTATTCGTCTGGAGGACCGGGCGCGACGGAAGCCTTCGACTCTTTCGCTTCAACCCAGCTTCGGCCAGGTTTGCAAGCATTCCGTGGCCCTCCGAGTTTGAATCGCTGCGTCAAAATCTTCTGCGCCAGCCCTCTTCAAGCCTGATGGAACGCCCGGCGGAAACCGACGAAGCGCCGTGGATCATCGACGAGCAGATTCCAGCGCTCTACCACGCGTGGCGAGTCACCACTGGCAAACCGGAGACTCAGGAGGAAATGGACGCCCCGAACGGCGGCGTGATCGTGCAGCTCGACATGAACTTCATCCGACGGGTTCTGCTGCCCATGCTGGCCGATCGCTATTTCCGCGGCCCGGAGGGGTTTACTTATAGCGTCACGATTATGAGCGGCAACTATCCTGCCCGCACGATTTACCGGTCGACTCCAGGCGCAGTCAACTCCGCTTCTCCCACCGGGGATGTCGTCGTTGATCTGCTTTTCAGCGGCATCCATGCCTCGATGCAACCACCCTTCCCGGAAGACAGAAATGCAGTTCATTCCGCGAGTCATGAGGATGCAAATGCGTCATCACTGATGGGCATTGACTCGTTCAATCTCGAAGGGTCCAAACAACCCTTTGCCCTGATTGTTCCGGCCAATCGGACCGCAAACTGGAAGATGATCGTGCGGCACCGCTCGGGTTCTGTCGAGGCGGCCGTCCTGGGCCTGCGCCGCCGGAATCTGACGGTGAGCTTCAGCGTATTGCTGCTGCTCGCGGCCAGCATGGGCTTAATTCTGGTCTCAGCGCAGCGAGCCCAACGCCTCGCCAAGCTCCAGATGGATTTTGTGGCGAATATCTCACACGAGTTGCGCACGCCTCTTGCGATCATCTGCTCGGCAGCAGAAAATCTGGCGGATGGGGTGGTGGGCGCAAAAGAGCAAGTCAAGAATTATGGCGCGCTCATTCAGGCCGAAGGTCGCCGGCTCTCGGAGATGATGGAACAGATTCTGGTCTTTGCCGCCGGGCGGGCCGGCCCGCCATCTTACAGCCAGCGTCCGGTGGATATCCTCGAAATCATTGAGGCCGCTCTTGCCGATGCGCAGCCGACCTTGGAATCAGGCGGCGTCAGCGTCGAAAAGCGCTTGGAATCCGACCTTCCTCTTGTCCTGGCAGATCCATCCGCCCTGAGCCGCTGCATACAAAACCTGATTTCAAATGCCATCAAATATGGCTACGAAAATCGCTGGATCGGAATTCGGGCAGAAAAAGCGATGAGCAGGCAAGGGCCGGAAGTAAGGGTCACGGTCGAGGATCGCGGCATTGGGATCGAGCCGGAAGACCTACCCCACATCTTCGAGCCGTTCTATCGCGGCAAAATCAAAAACACCATGCAAATCCACGGAACTGGTTTGGGACTGAGCATCGCCCAGGAGATTGCTGAAGCCATGGGAGGCGCGATCAGCGTCACAAGCTCTCCCGGCCAGGGAAGCAGCTTTACGCTGCATCTTCCGGGCCTGGTGGCTGTTGAGACGCCCACGGCGGCAGGATGAGGCTTTTGAGGTGTTGCCTCCGGTCTACGGGCAGCGGCCCGCATCTGCCCACGTCAGCCTGGCGTTGCGATCGTGCGATAATCAGCCTTTTACAGGTTCCGATTCTTTCCTATGAATAAAAAGATACTACTGGCGGAGGATGAGCCCGGGCTTGTCGTCACCCTCAGCGACCGTCTCCGGAACGAAGGCTATGATGTTGAAACCGCTTCCGATGGAAAGCAGGCTCTCGACCGCGCTCTAGCAAGCGATGTTGACCTGATTATTCTTGATGTGATGCTCCCTCTTAAAAGCGGCCTGGATGTGTGCCGCGACCTCCGGTCGCAAAATGTCACCATACCGATTCTCATGCTCACCGCCCGCAGCCAGATTGTGGATAAAGTCGTCGGCTTGAAACTCGGCGCTGACGACTACCTGACCAAGCCATTCGATATGCTCGAATTGCTCGCGCGCGTTGAAGCGCTGCTCCGGCGTCCAGCGCCTTCAGGCGCGTCGAACGCAGCCTATCAGTCCGGGGCGCTGCGGGTCGATTTCAAGTCCACGACGGTCTGGCGCGACACCCAGAAGGTGATGCTTTCAGCTCGCGAGTTCCAGTTGCTCCGTTATTTTATCGAGCATCGCGGAGAAACCATCTCCCGCGAGGAGTTGCTTAAGAATGTCTGGGGCTACGAATCCACGCCCAATACTCGCACTGTGGACGTCCACGTTGCCTGGCTGCGCCAGAAACTGGAGAATGATCCGAAGCATCCCCGCCTGATCCTGACCGTGCAAGGACTCGGCTACAAGTTCGCAGACTGAAAGCCAAAACGTCACCAGCAACCCAGCCTTCGGTCGCAACCCAATGAACTGTCATTCTGAGCGAGCGGAGCGAGCGAAGAATCCCTGCATTTGTAAAGCGAAATACGGGGATTCTTCCGCTTCGCGGAGTTTACCCTGAGTGTCCGCCCGCCGGTTGGCGGGTCCATAGTGCCAGAAACTTCTGTTTGCCTCTATGCAGAATCAACAACTTACGTGAAGTTTATGGAGAGCGGAGTCGAAGGGCTCAGCGTCAGAATGACAGGTTCCAAAATGTTTGCAAAACAAGAAATTACGGCCTCGCAATGCAAGACTGCTGGGACGTGCTGGGCGTCATCTGACCTTGTGCCAGCTTTCTTACTTGCCTGAGGCGGCACCGGTTGTTCTCCTCACATCCAGGTATGTGAAGCGCTCCTTTAAATCCGTTACCAGCGAACCCACAAAATTTCATCGTTCTCACCCTTCACAAAACCCACCTTCCGAAATATTAAGACCGTGTTAAGAAATTTTTACTTGGATTTAACGCTTTAAATTCAATGAGTTGGTGCACAATGTCGATACACTTGTGTGCGCCGTTTCCCTGGGCCGGGGCAGTGAAGACAGCTTCCGCGCCTGAGGAAACAGTGGGAGGTGACGGAGTTTTTGTTGTTTAGAAAAAGGAATATTCTTCAGTTTTTCTCGCTGATCTTTCTCGGTTTTTTCTCAATTGCTTCAACACAGGCAGCCCAGGCTAACGCACCCCAGCAGACCAAAACCTTTACTGTCCAGGAGGCTGTTGATTACGCTTTAGCGAACTATCCCGCAGTGCGCGCGGCCCTTGAGCGTTACAACGCCGCCAAGGCCAGCGTGGGGCTGGCTGCCACCAACTATTTGCCTCGGCTGGACGCCGTCTGGCAGGGAGATCGTGGCACGCGCAACAGCGTTCTGGGAGTCCTGCTGCCGCAGTCTCCGAATATCCTGACCGGCACGCAGGGAACCGTTTTGCCCCCCTCCGAACGGCCCTTCTGGGTGAGCGGCGCGGGAGTTTTGCTTTCCTGGGAGCCATTCGATTTTGGATACCGCCGCTCACAGGTGCGTTCAGCGCAATCCACGGCCCGCCGCACGGCGGCTGAAGTCACGCTTACACGGCTAGGCGTCGCTACAGCCGTTGCCGATGCTTCTTTGGCCGTTCTCGCCGACGAGCAACGGGTGAAAGCCTCGCAAGCCGATGTGAACCGGAGAACCGTGTTTGCCCGGTCGGTCCACGCGCTGGTTGACGCGCACCTGCGGCCCGGAGCCGACGCTTCCCGGGCGGATGCGGAACTGGCCGCGGCCAGAACGCAGCTCATTCTTGCTCAGGAAAATCTGCAAGTCGCCAGCGCCGCCCTGGCGGAGGTCCTAGGCATTGCCGGAACCCACGTCGAAATCAAACCCGGGCCGTTCCTCCAGATTCCGCCGGAAAATATCTGGCAAGAAACCTCGGTTGCCAATCATCCGCAGGCCATCGTGGAACAGCAAAGAATCGAGGAGGTCCAATCCAGAATCAACGTGTTGAACCACTCGTTTTACCCCCATTTCACGCTGGAAGGGCTGACTTCGGCGCGCGGCAGCGGCCAAAACTCAAAGGGTTTCATCGCCCCGGGATTGAACGGCTTGGGCGCGGACATCCACAACTGGGAGGCCGGCCTTACTGTGTCGCTCCCCCTGCTTGACTTTGTCTCCATTCACGAGCGACGGCGCATTGAACTCGCCAATCGTCGCCGCGAACAAGCGCTTTACGATCAGACGATTCAAACCATTTCGGGGCAGTTGGAGCAGGCAAAGGTCGCCATCGACGGCGCCCGCCGCGTGGCGCAGAATACGCCCATTGAGCTACAGGCTTCGCGCGATAGCGAAGCGCAAGCCCGCGCGCGTTTCCAGGCCGGAGTGGGAACCATCGTCGATGTGGCCGAAGCCCAGCGGCTGCTCGTACAGGCGGAAATCGATGATTCGCTCGCTCGCCTAAGCATCTGGCGCGCGCTGGCCGATCTCGCCGCCGCCGAAGGCGATATCCACCCCTTCCTCGACTTGGCCAATAGCCTCACAACCGGAGCCCCCTGACCTATGTGGTTAGTCCATGCAGCCTTAAGACGTCCTATCACGGTGATGGTCTCGATCATCGGCATCGCGTTGTGCTCGCTGCTGGCGCTCACACGCATGCCGATTGATATTTTCCCCAATCTTAATCTGCCGGTCATCTATGTGGCGCAGCCTTATGGCGGCATGAGCCCCGCGCAAATGGAGGGCTATCTCACCTACTACTACGAGTACAACTTCCTCTACATCGCGGGGCTGGAAAGCGTTGAGTCAAAGTCCGTCGAAAACTTCGCTCTGCTTAAGCTCACTTTTCTTCCCGGAACGGATATGAACCAGGCGCTCTCGCAGACCATTGCTTATATCGAGCGCGCGCATGCTTACATGCCTGCCGGAACTGTTCCCCCGTTCGTTCTGCGGTTTGACGCAGGCAGCGTCCCCGTGGGCTTCCTGGTCTTTTCCAGCAAGACGCATAGCGTGGATGAGCTTCAGGATCTGGCGCTCAATCGCGTTCGCCCGCTCTTCACAACGCTGCCCGGCGTTTCCTCGCCCGCAACCTTTGGAGGCAGCTCGCGCACCATCGTCATCCACGTCAACCGGGAGAAGCTGAACAGTTACCGCATGTCCACCGGCGAGGTGGTGAAAGCCCTGCTTTCCGGGAACGTCATCGCGCCGGCCGGCGATGTGCGCACCGGTAATCTGGACCGCATTACACCGATGAACTCCGTGGTCACCAATATTCAGGACCTGGCGGATTTGCCCATTCGCACCGGCGCGGGTCCAACCGTTTTCATGCGCGATATCGGCTGGGTCGAGGATGGCAGCGATATCACCCTCGGCTATGCGCTGGTGAATGGCCGCCGGACCGTTTATCTTCCTGTCACCAAGCGGGCGGACGCCTCGACCATCGACGTTGTGAATTCCGTAAAAGCCAGCATGGACCGCTTCAGGAACGTGCTTCCTTCCGATATCCAGGTGAGCTATGAATTCGACCAGTCCGGCCGGGTAAGAAATTCGCTCGCTTCCCTCATCCGGGAAGGAATTCTGGGAGCGCTTCTGACCGGTTTGATGGTCTTCCTGTTCCTGCGCGAATGGCGCAGTTCGCTCATCGTGATCGCTTCCATTCCCTTCGCCCTGCTGACCGCAGTCGTCGCCCTATGGTTCACCGACCAGACCATCAACATCATGACGCTGGGCGGCCTGGCGCTCGCCGTAGGCATTCTGGTGGACGAGGGCACGGTGGAAATCGAAAATATCCATCGCAATCTCCAGGAGACCGACGAGGTAGCCCATGCGGTATTGATCGCCACCCGGCAGACCATCATGCCGCGTTTCCTCTCGGTGCTTGCTATTCTGGCCGTGTTCGTCCCTTCCTTCCTGATGGTGGGCGTCACGCGGGCGCTATTTGTGCCTCTTTCGCTTGCCGTCGGTTTTGCCATGATTGCTTCTTATCTGCTCTCAAACACCCTCGTGCCCGTGCTGTATATCTGGCTCAACAAGCGGCTCCATCGGAGCGAGGAGGAAAGCAGCGGACGCTCAAAATTTGATCATTTCCGGGATCGTTATGGGAACTTCGTTCAAAAGTTGCTGAAAGGACGCCGTATTCTGGCGGGAGCTTATCTTGCCGTTACGATTCTCATGATTTTTCTGCTGGCGCCGCAGCTTGGTCGGGAAATCTTCCCGCATATTCCCGAAAATCAGTTTCAGCTTCGGCTGCGAGCGCCCACCGGAACCCGGATTGAAGCGACGGAGCAGATCGCTCTCAAAGCCCTGGATGAAATCAAGCGGCTCGCAGGGCCTGGCAACGTGGAAATCAGCATTGGTTACGTGGGCACCTATGCGCCGAGCTATCCCATTAACCTGATTTATCTCTGGACCAGCGGTCCCCACGAAGCCATTCTCCGCATCCAACTGAAGCCGGAAGCCCACATTCACGTCACGGCATTGGAGGAGCAGTTGCGGCCGGCGCTGGCCCGCGACTTTCCGGGCACAGCGTTCACTTTTGAATCCGGCGACATCGTGAGCCAGATCATGGATTTTGGTTCCCCTACGCCGATCGAGGTCGCCATCCACGGTCCCAATATGGCCGCCAATCATGCCTATGCCGAAAAGGTTCGCGCGCAGTTGGCAAAGAATGAACATCTGCGCGACCTTCATTACGGGCAGCCTTTGGACTATCCGAGCCTCAACGTGGATATCGACCGCATGCGAGCGGGGCAACTGGGCCTCACCGTGCAGCAGATTGCGCAATCGCTCGAAACCGCAACCTGGTCCAGCCGGTTCGTCTCCCGGAATTTCTGGCAGGATCCCGAAACCGGAATCGGTTACCAGGTGCAGGTGGAAGTGCCGCAGTCGGAAATGAAGTCCCTGGATGACGTGGCGGACATCCCGCTGATGCAGGGCGGGCCGTCAAACCACCCCAACCTGGGTGATGTTGCGCATCTTTCCTATGGAAGCGTGGTGGGAGAATTCGACCGCTTCGATATGGCGCGCATGATCTCCTTGACCGCCAATGTGGAAGGCGAAGACCTTGGCCGGGCGGCGAATCAGGTGGATGCGGCGATCAAGGCTGCGGGCGCGCCGCCCCATGGAGTCGAGGTTCACGTGCGCGGCCAGGTTGCTCCGATGCGCCAGACATTCCATTACCTGGGTCTGGGACTGGCGTTTGCCATTGTGGCCATCTTCCTGTTGCTCGCAGCCAATTTCCAATCCATGCGCCTGGCCTTCGTCACGGTCTCGACCATGCCGGCGGTGATCTGCGGCGTCATCATTGCGTTGCTTCTGACCGGCACGACGCTGAACCTGCAATCGTTCATGGGCGCCATCATGGCGCTGGGAGTTTCGGTGGCCAACTCCATCCTGCTGGTTACCTTTGCGGAGGAACACCGCCGCGAAACACGAAGCTCCGCTACCGAAGCGGCTGTTTACGGCGGCAGAACCCGCCTGCGCCCGATTCTAATGACCAGTCTGGCGATGATTGCCGGCATGGTTCCCATGGCGCTGGCGTTGGGCGAAGGCGGCCACCAGACGGCGCCCCTGGGGCGCGCGGTGATTGGCGGGTTGATGGCTTCAACTGTGGCAACGCTCCTGATCCTGCCCGCGATTTTCTCGCTGGCGCAGGAAAATGCCAGCGCGGAATCCGCTTCGCTCGATCCTTCGGACCCCAATAGCCCTTACGCGACGGCGGGTTAGCGTTACGGATATGCAGAGCCTGTGGTCACAGCGCGGCAGAGCCGCAGCCCATGTGGCATGGCCGTCTCGGCCGTGGGTACGGGCGGGACGCCCGTGCCACCCAGGGAAAATTTGCGCAGGCCGCAAACATTTTGGCCATCAGTAGTACAGAAGGAGACCTTATGAGACATTCAGCGCTTCCCAAATCAATATTCAGCAGGAACCTCTGGGCGGGATTTGCGGCAGCGTTTGCCCTGGGGCTTGCGCTTGTTGCCAGCGGGTGCAATCCCGCCGGAGGCACGAAGGTCTCGGCTGCGAACACCAAAACGGACGCTGCTGTCATTCCTTCGGTCGATACGGTGAAAGTTGTCTCCCGGCAACTGAACATGACGATCCCCCTGCCCGGCGAGTTGCAGCCCTACGAAGAAGTGCGGATTTTCCCGAAGGTGACGGGCTTTGTTCAATGGATTGGCGTGGATCGCGGATCACGCGTGAAACGCGGACAGCTTCTGGCGCGGCTCGTGGCGCCCGAAATCGTCGCGCAGAAGGCGGAAGCGCAGGCGAAGTTGCAGAGCTCTGAAAATCGGCGCATCGAAGCCGAAGCCAAGCTCGCAGCGGATGAGAGCACTTACCAGAGGCTGAAGGTTGCCGCTGAAACGCCGGGGGTGATCTCCGATAACGAGCTCGAAGTCGCACAGAAAACTGCGGAGGCCGATCGTGCGCGGGTGGTGGCGCTCCGCAACACCGCCGAGGCCGCCAAGGCCACGCTCAAATCCGTCGAAGAAATGGAAAGCTACCTTCTGATCACAGCTCCTTTCGACGGCGTGATCACCAAGCGCAACGTGCATCCCGGCGCGCTGGTGGGTCCTTCGGGAGGGCCGGGATCGCAATCGTCGATGGTTCGGATTGAAGAAGTGTCTCATCTGAGGCTTGTCGTGGCCGTGCCCGAAGCCTACGTGGCCGGCATCGAAAAAGGCGCCAGGGTGAGCTTTACGGTTCCGGCATTTCCTGGCCGAACTTTCACGGGCACGGTGGCTCGTCTTGCCGAATCGATGGATGTCACCACCCGCACCATGCCGGTGGAATTGGACGTCTGGAATCCATCCTGGGAGCTTCATTCCGGGATGTTCCCTCAGGTTTCGTGGCCCGTGCGCCGGCCCCGGCCTTCCCTCTTTGTTCCCCAGTCTGCCGTGGCGCGCACGATGGAATCAAACTTTGCGATCCGCATCCGTGACGGCAAGACCGAATGGGTGAACGTCAAAACGGGAGCGAATTCCGGAAACCTCGTCGAAGTCTTTGGCGACCTGCGGCCCGGCGATGAAGTCGCATTGCGGGCCTCGGAAGAGCTTCGGCCCGAAACACAGGTTTCAACCCATCTGATTTCCTCCAATTGACATCGGCACATCGCGAATCCGTGCCGCAGACCGCCGTCGTTGCGGTCTGCGGCCTTTCCCCATCCCCAGACAAAAAGACGCGGACCGCAAACCCGGCGGTCCGCGCTACGCGAAAAAAATGTCTCAAACGTCTCATCTGTCTCCATCCGCGCTTTCCGCCCTGCTATCCTGAAGCCGCTATGGACACCAGCAATCGCAAGCGACCGCCTAAATCCCATTTATGCCGCTCTCGGGAAAAAACGCGGACCACAAACCCGGTGGTCCGCGCTACCCGGCGGATGAAAACGAACCGACGATCTGCAAGAAACTTGGGCAGTTATGAAGATAATTTGCGATTCCCGATTCGGATTGAAGGCAATGCGCGAGGCGGCGCGCTAGGGTTTGTCTTCGGGCGACGGCGGCTGGCGGCAAGGGTGATTCCGCTCGTAGCGCAGACCGCCGCCGTTGCGGTCTGCGGCCTGTGCGATATCGGCCGCGATTTCGTACCGCAGACCGCCGCGTTTGCGGTCTGCGGCCGTTCCTCATCCCCAGGCGAAAAGACGCGGACCGCAAAGGCGGCGGTCCGCGCTACGGGCTTTCCCCATCCCCAGGCGAAAAGACGCGGACCGCAAAGGCGGCGGTCCGCGCTACGGCTATTCCACATCGCGGAATAATCTCCTGTGATGCGCATCCGGGTTCCATGCCGCCTGGCGCCATTCATACAATATGAATCTCAATGGGGCACAACTCGAAGGAATATCACTGCTGAAAGTTTCTCCTGAAGAGGCTCGCGCAATATGAAAGACCGTATCCTGGCAACTTATTGGGTCGAAACGCCGCACTCCGTCGAGCACGCCGCGGAAGTAATCGCAGGGGAACAATCCTGCGGCACGTTTGTCCGTGTGCCCGGTGAAACAAGCGAACTCCGCGCCCGCCATCGCGCGCAGGTTGAAAGCATCGAGATTCTCGGTTCAAGAAATACTCCGAGCCTGCCCGGTTCGCGGGGGCCAACACGCTCGGGCCAATTGGAATACAAAACGGCAAAGGTCGTGATCTCTTTTCCGCTTGAAAACGTGGGAAGGAACCTGCCGACCGCGCTTTCAACCGTGGCGGGGAACCTGTTTGAATTAAGCGAAATATCGGGTTTGAGACTGATGGATGTTGAGTTCCCCGACGCCTTTCGTCACAGCCATCCGGGTCCGCAATTTGGAATTGAAGGAACCCGCAAGCTGGCAGGGGTCTGGGAGCGGCCGCTGGTTGGCACCATCATCAAACCCAGCGTAGGTCTCACGCCGGAACAAACTGCGGAACTCGTCCGGAAGCTGGCGCTGGCGGGAATTGACTTCATCAAAGACGACGAGCTGATGGCCAACCCGCCCCATTCGCCGCTTGAAAAAAGAGTGGAGGCGGTGATGCGTGAGATCAGCGCCATCGCCGAGCAAACCGGAAAGAAAGTGATGTATGCCTTCAACATCACGGATGAACTGGAAGCCATGCTGCGCCATCACGATGCTGTTCTCAAGGCAGGTGGAACCTGTGTGATGGCGAGCCTTAACAGCGTGGGGCTAGCGGGGATTTCTCACCTGCGGCAGCGTTGCCAGCTTCCCATTCACGGCCACCGCAACGGATGGGGCATGCTCACCCGATGCCCTTCGCTGGGAATGGACTTTGCAGCCTATCAGAAATTCTGGCGGCTGGCGGGGGTGGACCACATTCACGTGAACGGACTAAAGAACAAGTTCTGGGAGCCGGATGAGTCAGTGGTCCAATCCATTAAAGCTTGCCTTAAACCGCTGCTCGGCGGCTACGCCATCATGCCGGTGATTTCTTCCGGGCAATGGGGCGGACAGGCGCCGGAGACCTACCGGCTTACCGGAACGATGGATCTTCTCTATCTGGCAGGCGGCGGCATTATGGCCCATCCTGGCGGGCCGGCTGCGGGTCTTAAGGCGATTCATCAGGCGTGGGAGGCGGCCCTTTCGGGTGTGCCGCTTGAAACTTATGCCAGCAACCACGCGGAGTTGCGCGAGGCGATTGAGAAATTCGGCCGCTTGTCTTCTCCCGCCGCAGCCGCCCAGCACGGACCTGAAGAGCGTGTGCCATGATTTCACGACGGGAATTTCTGGCAAGTATGATGGCCGTTGCGCCTGCGCTGAGGGCCGGACAGGCGCTGGCCATCCCTGATGACTTGAAGACTCCCTACAAGCTGGAACGGCTCGTCATCGGACCCTCAAAGAAACCCGGCGCATTCGATGAAAAGAGCGCTGACGTTCCTTTTGTTTTCCGACACGGACGCCGTTTCCACATGACTTATGTGGGCTTCGACGGGATCGGCTACCAGACGGGTCTTGCCTCGTCCCATGACCTCATCCATTGGCAGCGTGAGGGAGTTGTTTTGAAGCGGAATCCTTCCTCGCCCGTCACTCGTTACAATGCCGCCCTCACCTGGATTTTGCGCGAAAACAATGTCTTCAGGTCCGGCAAGCTGAAGCGCGTCGGCGGCCGCTATCTGGGCGTCTATCATGCTTATCCGCAGCCAGGCTACGAAACTGGCCCGGCGGTGATCGGCTTGTGCTGGAGCCGCGACTTAAGGAACTGGGAAATCGAGCCGCCTTGTCTGCGGCCCGAGGACGGCGCCCAATGGGAGCGCGGCGGTCTTTATAAGGCCTGCATTCTTGAAGAGCGCGGGATCTATCACATCTTTTATAACGCCAAGAACCGCCCGGTTCATTGGCGAGAACAGACCGGAGTGGCCACTTCGCCCGACCTCAAGACCTGGACCCGCAATCCGGCGAATCCCATCCTGAGAAACGGGCCGCCGGGCAGCGATGACGAATATTTCGCAAGCGACCCTTGCGTGCTGAAGCACCGCAAGGGCTGGGCGGTGTTTTACTACGGCCTGGGCCCGAAATTTATCGCTCGCGATTTGCTGGCGCTCTCTCCGGACCTGGTGAAAGTGCGCAAGTGCGCTGGAGTCCTGATTGACGCGGGGCCCAAAGGCTCCATCGACTCTATGTTCGCGCACAAGCCTTCGATCATCTTTCATCGGGGCACATTGTTCCATTTTTATTGCGCCGTTTCCAAAGAGTTTGGACGCGGCATCTCGGTGGCCGCATCGCGTCCCTGGGCGACTTAACAGCCGGTCACCGCCGGAGGTTATGCCTGTCATTCTGAGGAGCCGCAGGCGACGAAGAATCACAACGGGAGTGATGGGTTAAAAGTGACGAGTGACAAAAAAGACAAAACGCTGGGAGCGATTCTTTGCTCGTCACTCACCACTCATCACTTTTCACTGCCTTTCGTATGCTTCGCTTCGCTCATCTCTCAGGTCGTTCCTTCAGTAACCCGTTCGAGAAGCATGGTGAGGTTTTGAAACAGCTTCTAAACAGAATACCCGGCCTCATCCGCCTCCCATCGACAGATCGTCCGCGAATTCATTCGGGCGTTTCATATGCTTACAAGGGAATCAGACGAGGATGACGGCGAATGCTGGATATTGTGCTATGATTTTGCACCGTAATATCACCCTGCAAAAGGGGGTAACAGGCAGTCTGGAGTGAAGGATTGAGTCTTGAGGCGCGGTCCGCGGTTCGTTTTCCGGACCGCTGTGAAACATCAGAATAATCATCAAAACACCCCATAAGCGCGAGAGGGCAAAAACTGGCAGTCCAATGCTGGCAAGGAGGACATTTATGAAGAACAACCCACGTAGGCAGGCGTCAAAAGTCCCGGCGCCCGGCGAATCCACAGCGGCGCTGCTGCGCGAATTGGTGGCCCATCTGCGCCAGAATCGCACTCAGCTCCGCCAGGAATGGGCTCGCCGCATTCGCGAAGCGCAATTACTGACGGCCATGACGGAAGAAGAAATCTTTGCCGAAGCCACCTCCGTTTATGACAACTATGTTGAAGCGCTCGAGACCGGAACTTTTGAAGCTCTGCAAGCGTACGCCCGCAATCTTTCCGAGCGGATTATCCCGCGCGGCGTCGAGACCGATGAAGTCGTCGGTATTGTTTTGCTGCTCCGCGACGTGCTGGCGCGCTCCCTGTTCGCCAAATACCGCGACGACTTCGACAAGCTGAACCGCATCCTGGACGCCTATGAGCCGGCGGCGAACCGCATTGCCAACACCGTGGCGGTGGGCTTCGTTCAGGAACGCGAGCGCATCATCCGCGAGCAGCAGGAGGCCATCCGCGAACTGTCCACTCCCGTGCTCCAGGTGCGGGAGCGTTTATTGATTCTCCCGATCATCGGCGCCATTGATCCTCAGCGCGCCCGGCAGCTTACGGAGCAACTGCTGCGAGGCATCCGCACCAATCGCGCCAAGGTGGTGGTGATTGACATCACTGGAGTGGCGGCGCTTGATTCCAACGTGGCCAACCACCTGGTCCAAACGGTCGAAGCCTCCCGTCTGCTAGGGGCCACGGTAATTGTTACCGGCCTCTCTCCCGAAATCGCGCAGACCCTGGTGACGATCGGGGTGGATCTCAGCAAAATGAACACGGTCGGCGACCTGCAGGGAGGCATTGAGGAAGCCGAGCGGCTTCTGGGTTACAGGGTGGGTCCCATCAGCGAAACAAGCCAGGCATCCTGAGGAAACGCTGAAGGCGCGCTTAGAAAGCCCGGACTTTGAGCCGGTCCTCTCAGACACACGCAACTTCTTTTTCGGCAGTCCGTTTTAAGGAAGCAAGCCATGGAAGTGCCAATCCTCAAGCAATACCACTACCTCATCGCAACGATTCAGGCGGCGCTTTCTGACGCTGATTTGTTGCATCTACGAGATGCGCTCGTCGAGAGAGTGGGCAAATTTCGTTCCCGGGGAGTGATCGTGGACGTGACGGCTCTTGACGTTATGGATTCATTCGCCTCCCGAACCCTGCGCGATCTCGCTCACATGATTCGGCTACGCGGCGCGGAAACGGTGATTGTGGGCATCCAGCCCGAGGTGGCGTTCGCGATGGTTCAGCTAGGTCTGAAGCTGGAGGGGGTGGCAACGGCCTTGGATCTGGAGGAAGGTCTGGAGTACCTGAACAAGAAAACCCGAACCATGGGCGTGGAAATCGAAGAGCGATCCTAGCCTCGCTAATGCCCCAGTGGACACATCACGGTGGCCGAAGAACTGATAATCCGCATCAGCAACGACAGTGATATTGTGAAGGCGCGACAGAAAGGGCGGGAAGTCGCCGCCGAAGTCGGCTTTCCCCTTACTGACCTGGCCCTGGTTGCGACGGCGATTTCGGAGCTTTCCCGCAACATTCTCCGCTATGCCCGGCAGGGTGAAATCGTGATCCGGCGGGCGGAAAACGCCGGTCGGCATGGTATTTTAGTCATAGCTCGTGACCGTGGCCCGGGCATCGCTGATGTGGAGCGCGCCCTAGAAGTGGGCTTTTCGACCTCCGGCGGCCTGGGGTTGGGATTGCCTGGAGTCCGGAGGCTTATGGACGAGTTTGAGATCGTCTCGCGGCGGGGCAGCGGCACGACCGTAACCATCGCAAAATGGAAGCCTTGAACGCCGGATTACTGGAATGGGCCGTAGCCACGCTGACGCTGCCGGGGGAAGCAGAGTCCGGAGATCGCAGTGTGGTCAAATCCTTTCAAGGTGGGGCGCTCGTGGCCGTGGTGGATGGACTCGGGCATGGCGCCAAGGCTGCCGAGGCGGCCAAGCTGGCCATTGCCACCCTGGAAGATCATGCCAGCGAGCCGGTAACTTCCTTGATCCAGCAATGTCACAACGCTCTGACGAACACCCGCGGCGTAGTGATGAGCCTGGCTTCCTTTAATGTCAGCCGGGGGAACATGACTTGGCTGGGCGTGGGCAATGTGGAAGGTCTGCTCATCCGCGCCGGCAATGATGCCTCTCCGAAGTGCCAATCCCTGCTCCTGCGGAGCGGGGTTGTCGGGGCCAGATTGCCGGTTCTTCAGGTCTCAACGACAACGGTCTCGCGCGGCGACCTGCTGATTTTCGCCACCGACGGCATAGCTGGCGACTTCAGCAAGGAACTGAATTTCGGCGAGCGCCCGCAAAAAATTGCAGACGATATTCTGGCCTTGCACAGCAGGGGAATCGATGATGCTTTAGTGCTGGTTTCACGCTATCTGGGGCAGGCAAGTTGAAAGAAACTTTTCCTCATCACGCGCTGCAGCGGGAATACCAGGCTGCCATGAAGCAACACCTGGCTGACGCGGGTGAAACCGCCCTTGCCCAGGCGTACAAACTGGGACGCAAAGCCCTGGAACAGGGTTTGGGAGTTGTAGATATGGGGGTGCTCTACCACCGGGCGCTCCAGGCCGTCCTGCGCCCTGCGCGGACTCCGGTCGAATGCGTTGAAGCCGTAAAACTGCTTGAGAAGTTCTTCGTGGAAAGCCTCTCTCCTTTCGAGATGACCCACCGCGGATACCGCGACGCGCACGCGGCCCTGAGCCGTTTGAATGAGATGCTGGAAAATGACGCCAAACGCATCGCGCATGCGCTTCATGATGAATCAGGACAACTTCTGGTTGCTACGCATCTGGCGCTCGAAGAACTGGCGCGCGAGCTGCAACCTTGTTTGCACGGGAAGCTTCAAAAGGTGCAGGCCGCCCTGGAAGAAATGGAAGAACAATTGCGGCGCCTCTCCCGCGAAATCAGGCCTGCCGCTTTGGACGACTTGGGCCTTCTTCCAGCCCTCGAACATCTCGCCGAAGGCTTTTCAAAGCGGACGAAACTTGCGATTGAGGTAAAGGGGTCTGCGGAAAGACGACTTCCCCCTCTAGTCGAAATTGCTCTCTATCGAGCCGTGCAGGAAGCGCTGACCAACGTTGCAAAGCATGCGCGGGCCACTCGGGTGACGATCCACGTCCAGCAGTCTCCCCGCTCCATGATTCGCTGTTCCATACAGGACGACGGCAAAGGCTTTGACGTCTCCCGCGCTCTGGCGGCAGGAATCGAAGGCGGGCTGGGTCTTCCCGGCATTCAAGAGCGCTTTAAAGCGCTGGGCGGCTCTGTCGAGATTCAGTCTTCGGCTGGCAGCGGGACAGAAATACGAATTCAAGTGCCTCTTGGGGGTTTTCATGCCGACTCAGATCGTTTTAGCAGACGATCATCAGATGGTGCGCGAAGGGCTCAAAGGCATCCTGGAGCGTGAAGGCTTCCAGGTAGTGGGTGAAGCCTCCGACGGCCAGGAAGCTCTGCGTCTGATCGCAAAGCTTAAACCTCATATTGCCATTTTCGACCTTGCGATGCCCCTTCTGAATGGCATCGAAGCAAGCCGCGAGACATTGCGGGTTTCTCCTAAAACTAAAACGATCCTCTTGACGATGTACAAAGAAGATCAATATGTCCTCACGGCGCTTCGCGCCGGGGTCGCTGGCTATATCCTCAAGACCAAGGCGGCGAAGGATCTTGTCCAGGCAATACAGCAGGTGCAGCGTGGCGCTACCTATTTAAGCCCGGAGGTTTCACAAACTGTGGTCGAGGCCTTCCGGGCTGAAATCAAGCTTCCTTCAGAGTCCTTGACCTCGCGGGAACGCCAGGTGCTGCAATTGGTGGCTGAAGGAAAGACTACCAAAGAAGTGGCAAGCATCCTGGGGATCAGCACCAAGACAGCCGAGTCGCACCGAACACGCCTGATGAGGAAACTCAATATTCACGAAACCGCCGGGCTTGTCCGCTATGCTATCCGCATGGGCCTCATCCAGCCCTGATGAGCTATGCGATCTTAAGGCATTTCCCCGATCATTTCTCTTCCATTTCGGCGCAGACCGCAGGAATTTACCTT
>Ga0209061_1001766_pt1 | contig 32416 bp, 28 predicted proteins | sample Coa_R1_10_FD_187157 | JGI IMG/M metagenome (GOLD analysis project Ga0209061, IMG submission 187157) | Surface soil microbial communities from Centralia Pennsylvania, which are recovering from an underground coalmine fire - Coalmine... | ecosystem: Environmental > Terrestrial > Soil >... | reverse complement strand
CTCGTCGCTGCGGACGGCGGGGTCTTCACCTTCGGCGACGCCCGCTTCTTCGGCTCGACCGGCGCGATGCACCTCAACGCCCCGGTCGTGGGCATGGCCGCCACCCCGACAGGCGGCGGCTACTGGCTCGTCGCTGCGGACGGCGGGGTCTTCACCTTCGGCGACGCCCGCTTCTTCGGCTCGACCGGCGCGACGCGCCTCGCTGCCCCGATCGTCGGGATGTCGGCGATGCCGACAGGGGACGGCTACCGCCTCGTCGGTGCAGACGGCGGCGTCTTCGACTTCGGCTCGGCGACGTTCTACGGCTCGCTGGGCGGCCGGCCGCGTCCGTACCCGATCACGGCGATGACCGCCATGTTCAGCGACAAGGGCTACTGGTTGACCACATCGCAGGGCGGCGTCCAGAACTTCGGGGCCGCGCAGCTCTACGGGCGGACGCCCGTGCTCGACGGCGAGGTCGTCGCCATGGCACCGGCAGAGGGGAACGGCGACCCGCCTCCTCCGGGCTACCCGTCCGGCAGCTACGGCTACGACGTGTCCAACTACCAGTGCGGGAACTTCCCCCAGGGCGCGCACACGATCGGCGTCGTCGAGATCGACGGGTGGGGCGACTCCTACACGAACCCCTGCTTCATCACAGAGGTCGATTGGGCGGGCCCGGGCGTCAACCTGTACATGTTCATGGTCTACGGGACCTCGAGCACGCCAGCGCCCGGGTGCTCGGGCGCCCCGGTGCCGGCGGCGTGCGACTTCGGCTACGCCACCGCGGCGAGCGACTTCGCGACGGCGAGCGGCATGATCAACGGCCGGGCCACCGTGCCGTGGTGGCTGGACATCGAGCAGGGGAACTGGAGCCCTGACAAGCCCGCCAACGCCTCGGTCGTGATGGGCGCCATCGACGCGCTGCACGCCGAGGGCGTCGCGACAGTGGGCTTCTACTTCTCCCTCGAGGGATGGACAACCTGGATGGGCACCTACGACCCGTCGGGACCGCTGTTCCCGGCGTGGTGGGGAGGCCCGAGCCCGGCGACCAAGTGCGTCGAGGCCCGGTCGGTCGCCCAGTCGAGCGGCCATTTCATCCCGTCCGGCCCCATCACCCTGGTGCAGTACACAGACAACGTGAACGGCTTCGACGGCGACTACGCCTGCTGAGGGGGTCCCGGGGCCGCCATCCCGCCGGTCTTGTCGCCGTCCCGGACCGCCGCAGCCGGTGCGCCGCCGGGCTGCGGGCTGGCAGGCGCGGGCCGGGGGCTGCCATCATCGCCTCCGATGAAGCGCCCCTACCGCGTGGTCGTCGCCAAGCCCGGCCTCGACGGGCACGACCGGGGCGCCAAGGTGATCGCCCGCGCCCTTCGCGACGCGGGCTTCGAGGTCGTCTACACGGGTCTCCACCAGACGCCCGAGCAGGTCGTCCAGGCGGTCGTCCAGGAGGACGCCGACGCCCTCGGGCTCTCGCTCCTGTCCGGGGCGCACCTCACGCTCGTGCCCAAGGTCCTCGCGCTGCTCGCCTCCGAGGGGCGCTCCGACGTGCTCGTCGTCGTGGGGGGCATCATCCCCGAGGCGGACGTGCCGCTCCTCAAGGAGCAAGGAGTCGCCGAGGTGTTCACCCCGGGGGCGCCGCTCCCGTCGATCGGCGCCTGGCTCGAGGAAACCCTCGACCGGCGCGAGGCCCAGCACGCCGTCTAGAGAGGAAGGCAACCGATGGACCTCTACGAGTACCAGGGCAAGCAGGTCTTCGCCCGCTTCGGCATCCCGACCTCGCCGGGGGGCGTCGCCGACTCGCCCGACGAGGCGGTCGCCGCGGCGGACGCCGCCGGGTACCCCGTGGTCCTCAAGGCCCAGGTGAAGGTCGGGGGACGCGGCAAGGCGGGCGGCATCAAGCTCGCGTCCGACGCCGCCGAGGCCCGCCGGTGTGCCGGCGAGATCCTCGGCATGGACATCAAGGGCCACACCGTCCGCCGCCTGTGGGTCGAGCACGCCTCGGACATCGCCCGGGAGTACTACGCCAGCTTCACCCTCGACCGGCCCGCCAAGTCGCACCTCGGGATGCTGTCGGCTGAGGGGGGCGTCGAGATCGAGGAGGTCGCCGCGACCAACCCGGGCGCCATCGCGAGGATCCACGTCGACCCGATTGGCGGGCTGGACCTCGAGACGGCGCGCCGCTGGGTGGCCGATGCCGGGCTCGACGAGGAGGCCCGCGCGCAGGCCGCGGAGGTCCTGGTCTCCCTCTACCGGTGCTACGACGAGGGGGACTGCGACCTCGCGGAGATCAACCCGCTCGTGCTCACCACCGACGGGCGTGTCCACGCGCTGGACGCCAAGGTCACCTTGGACGACAACGCCCGCTTCCGGCATCCCGAGTGGGAGGAGTACGCGGCGACCGAGACCGAGGACCCGAGGGAGGTGATGGCCAAGGCGAAGGGCCTGAACTACATCGGGCTCACAGGCGACGTCGGCATCATCGCCAACGGGGCCGGGCTCGCGATGAGCACCTGCGACGTCGTGAACCAGGTGGGGGGCAGACCGGCGAACTTCCTCGACATCGGGGGAGGCGCCAACGCCGACGTGATGTCCGCCGCGCTCGAGGTGATCAACGCCGACCCGTCCGTGCGGTCGATCTTCGTGAACATCTTCGGCGGGATCACGCGCGTGGACGAGGTGGCCAAGGGCGTCATCGAGGCGCTCCGCCGCGTCGACCTCCGGTCGCCGATCGTGCTGCGCCTCGACGGCACGAACGCCGAGGAGGGGAGGGCACTGCTCCACCCGCACCTCTCGGAGCGCCTCACGGCCGAGCCGACGATGCTGGAGGCGGCGCGCAGGGCGGTGGCGATGGCAGGTGCGGGAGCCGGACGAGGCGCAGAGGAGCGGGCGTGAGCATCTTCGTGGACGAGACCACCACCGTCGTGGTGCAGGGCGTCAGCCCGACGAGCCAGGGGCTCTACCACGGCCTGCGCAACCGGGCGTACGGGACGAAGGTCGTGGCCGGGACGAACCCGAAGCGCGGCGGAGAGGAGATCGAGGGGATCCCGGTCTTCGCCACGGTCGCCGAGGCCGTCGAGGCGACCGGGGCCACGGCCTCGTTCATCTCGGTCCCGCCCCCCTTCGCCGCCGCGGCGATCATCGAGGCCGCCGAGGCGGGGATCGCCTTCATCGTGTGCATCACCGAGGGGATCCCCGCCCACGACGAGGCGCGCACCTACGCCCGCCTGGTCGCCGAGCACCCGGGGACCCGCCTGCTCGGCCCGAACTGCCCCGGGATCATCTCGCCGGGAAGGTGCAACATCGGCATCACCTCCGGGGACATCGCGCTGGCGGGCGGCCCGGTCGGCATCGTGAGCCGGTCGGGGACCCTCACCTACCAGGCGCTGCACGAGCTGTCCCAGCAGGGGATCGGCCAGACGACCTGCGTCGGCATCGGGGGGGACCCCGTGCCCGGGACGAACTTCATCGACTGCCTGGCAGCGTTCCAGGAGGACCCCGACACCAAGGCGGTGATGCTGATCGGCGAGATCGGCGGCTCGGAGGAGGAGCGGGCGGCAGAGTACATCGCCGGCAACGTGACCAAGCCCGTCGTGTGCTACATCGCGGGGGTCACCGCCCCCCCGGGGAGGAAGATGGGCCACGCCGGGGCGATCATCTCGGGGTCCAAGGGGACCGCGCAGGCCAAGATGCAGGCGCTGGCGGACGCAGGCGCGCTGGTCGCGCAGAACCCGACGGAGGCAGGGGTCCGCATGGTCGAGATCGTCAAGGAGCTGGGCTGATCACTGCGCGCGTCGCGGTGCTGGCCTCGGGGACCGGGACGGTGCTCGGCGCGGTGCTGGAGGCGGGCGTGCCCGTGACGGTGGTGGTCGCCGACCGCCCGTGCCGGGCGCTCGAGCTGGCATCGGGGGCCGGAATCGAGGCGCTGCTCGTGGACCGGCGCGTCTTCGGGGGCTTCGGGCCGGACTTCGACCGGGCCCGCTACACCGAGGTGCTCACCGACGCCCTCGTCGCCCGCGGGGTCGACCTGGTGGCCATGGCCGGGTTCGGGACGGTGCTCGGCGAGCGGCTGCACGACGCCTTCTGTGGACGCGTGCTCAACACGCATCCCTCGCTGCTCCCCGCCTTCCCCGGCTGGCACGCCGTCGCGGACGCCTTGGCCGCCGGCGTGACCACGACCGGCTGCACGGTGCACCTGGCGACGCCCGAGGTCGACGCCGGTCCGATCCTCGCCCAGGAAGAGGTCCCGGTCGTGGAGGGCGACACCGAGGCCGTCCTCCACGAGCGCATCAAGCAGGTCGAGCGCCGTCTGTACCCGGCGACGATCCTGCGCGTGCTCGACCGGCTCGAGTCGGGGGCCCCGGCATGAGGGCGCTCCTGTCGGTGCACGACAAGACGGGGCTCGTCGAGCTCGCCCGGGGGCTGCGCGAGCTCGGCTGGGAGCTCGTCGCCAGCGGGAACACCGCGGAGGCGCTGCGCGACGCCGGGGTCGACCACGTCCAGGTGGCCGAGGTCACCGGCGTCCCCGAGCTGCTCGGCGGCCGCGTCAAGACGCTCCACCCGCGCATCCACGGCGGCATCCTCGCCGACCGCTCCGTGCCCGGGCACCTGGCGGACCTCGAGGCCAACGGCATCGAGCCGATCGACCTCGTCGTGTCCAACCTGTACCCGTTCACCGCCACCCCGTCGATCGAGACCATCGACATCGGTGGGGTGGCGCTGCTGCGGGCGGCCGCCAAGAACCACGCCTACGTCGGGGTGCTCACCTCGCCCGCCGACTACGGACCCGTGCTCGAGGAGCTCCGGGCCCGAGGCACGCTCTCCGACGACACGCGTCGGCGCCTCGCCCGTGCGGCGTTCGCGCACAGCGCCGCCTACGACGCCGCCATCGTGTCCTGGCTCGACGGGGACGACCCGCTGCCGCCGACCTTGCACCTCACCTTCGAGCGTGCCGAGCTCTGCCGCTACGGCGAGAACCCCCACCAGCGCGGCGCCCGGTACCGCTCGGGCCGCGGGTGGTGGGACGAGGCGGTCCAGCACGGCGGCCCGGCGCTGTCCTACCTCAACTACTTCGACGCCGACGCCGCCTGGCGGCTCGCGCACGAGCTCGCCTCGGACGCCTCCTCGCGCGCCGCGGCGGTGATCGCCAAGCACGCCAACCCCTGCGGCGCGGCGGTCGCGGACGACCTCGCCACCGCCTACGGGCGCGCCCTGGAGGGCGACCCGGTCTCGGCGTTCGGCGGGATCGTCGCGCTCGCCGGCGAGGTGACCGACGAGGTCGCGGCGCGCGTCGCCGAGGGCCCGCAGGCCGACGTCGTCGTGGCCCGTGCGTACACGCCGGGCGCCGTGGAGCGCCTCACGGCGCGCCGGAAGGCCACCAGGCTGCTCGCCGCGCCGCCGCCCGAGGAGCCCGGGCGCCAGGTGCGCACGCTCGGTGCCTCGGCGCTCGTCCAGGACCCGGACGTGCTCGGGGGTTCGACCGACGGCTGGACGGTCGCGACCGCCCGTGCGCCGTCGCCGCAGGAGTGGGCGGACCTGGCGGTGGCCTGGCGGCTCGCGGCGCGCACCACGTCCAACGCCGTCGTGGTGGTCCGCGACGGCCAAGCCGTGGGAGTCGGGGCCGGCCAGCAGTCGCGCGTCGCGGCGGCCGAGCTGGCGGTGGGCAAGGCGGGGGCGCGCGCAGCGGGCGCCGTCGGCGCGAGCGACGGCTTCTTCCCCTTCCCTGACGGCCTCGAGGTGCTGGCACGTGCCGGGGTGGGCGCGGTCGTCCAGCCGGGAGGCTCGGTGCGCGACCGCGAGGTGGCCGCCGCGGCCGATGCCGCAGGGATGGCGATGGTGCTCACCGGCGAACGGCACTTCCGGCATTGACGGCCGCCCTGCTCGACGGCGAGCGGGTCGCCGCGGCGATCCGCGCGGACCTGGCGCGCCGGGTGGCGGCCTTGGCCGAAGGCGGGGTCCGGTGCGGGCTCGGGACGGTGCTCGTCGGGGACGACCCGGCGAGCGCGCGCTACGTGGCCATGAAGATCGCCGACACCGCCGAGGTCGGGATCGCCAGCGTCCACGAGCACCTTCCCGCCACCGCCACCCAGCGCGAGGTCCAAGACGTGGTTGCCCGCTTCAACGCCGATCCCCGCGTCCACGCCTTCATCGTGCAGCTCCCCCTCCCCGCGGGCATCGACGCCCAGCGGGTCCTCCTCGGGATCGACCCTGCGAAGGACGCAGACGGCCTGCACCCGGTGAACCTCGGCCACCTCGTCGCGGACCACCCCGGGGTGCTCCCGTGCACGCCCTCTGGCATCGTGGAGCTCCTTTCGGCGTACGACGTGCCGGTCGAGGGACGCCACGCCGTGGTGATCGGCAGGGGCCTGACCATCGGGCGGCCCCTGTCGCTGCTCCTCGCCTCGAAGCGCCCGGGGTGCAACGCGGCCGTCACGGTCGTGCACACCGGCGTCGAGGACCTCGGGGCGATCGTCCGCACCGGCGACGTGGTGGTCGCGGCAGCCGGGCGTCCTGGGCTCGTCACGCCCGCCATGGTGAAGCCGGGCGCCGCCGTCGTCGCCGCGGGGACCTCGTTTCAGGGCCGGCGCCTCCTCTCCGACGTGGAGGAGTCCGTCGCCGAGGTGGCCGGGTGGGTCACGCCCCGGATCGGGGGCGTGGGACCGATGACCCGGGCCATGCTCCTGCGCAACTGCGTCCTCGCGGCTGAGCGGGCGGCGTAGCCAGCCGCCGTAGCATCTGGAGATGGCCCGCATCGCCGACCTCCTCGCAGCGGGGAAGACCTGGTCGTTCGAGTTCTTCCCCCCGCGCTCGGACGCGGAGCAGGCGACCCTGACGCGCACCCTCCACGAGCTGGAGCCGCTCGCGCCGTCCTTCGTCTCGGTGACCCATCGGGGGGGCGCCAGCGCGCGCAAGCGCACCTTCGACCTGGTCACCGCCATGCTGCACGTCACCACGCTCACCCCGATGGCGCACCTCACCTGCATCGGGCACACGCGTCTCGAGCTCGCCGAGATCCTCGTCGAGTACCGCAAGGCCGGTGTCGAGAACCTCATGGCCCTTGGGGGTGACCCGCTGCGGACACCGGGGGCGGGACTGAGCGAGCTCCAGCACGCGCGCGAGCTGGTGGAGCTGGCCCGCGCCATCGGCGGGTTCTCCATCGGGGTGGCCGCCCACCCGGCCGGGCACCCCGCCTCCCCGGACCTCGCCGCGGACCGCGCCCGCCTCGCCGAGAAGCTCGAGCTCGCGGACTTCGCGGTGACGCAGTTCTTCTTCGACGCCGACCTGTACGCCGGCCTCGTGGACGACCTCGCGCGGCGCGGGCTGACCAAGCCCGTGCTGCCCGGCATCATGCCGGTCACCTCCCTCGGGTCGATCCCTCGGATGGCGGAGATGGGATCGCCGGTGCCGCGCTGGGCGCAGGAGCGCCTCGAGCGTGCCGCCGACGCGGGCGGGGGCGAGGCCGTGCGCGCCGAGGGCATCGCGATGGCGACCGAGCTGTGCCGAGCGGTCCTCGCCGCGGGCGCGCCGGGGCTGCACTTCTACACGCTCAACCGCTCCACGGCGACCCGCGAGATCTACCGGGCTCTCGGCCTGGCGCCCACGGCCGCCGCGGCGCGCTGAGCGGAGGGGCGGGCCGCCTGGGCGGCACCGGCGCCGCTCAGCTCCCGAACGACTCGAGCGCCCGGTTGAACGTGGGCGACGGCCGCATCACCTCGGCCGCGCGTTGGGGGTCCGGGTGGTAGTAGCCGCCAAGGTCCACCGGCGACCCCTGGGCCGCCGCCAGCTCCGCCTCGATCACCTCCCTCGCCTCGGCGAGCGTCTTGGCCAGGCCCGAGAAGGCCTCGGCGAGGCCGGGGTCCTCGGTCTGCGCTGCGAGCTCCTCGGACCACAGGCGCGCGAGGTGGAAGTGGCTCCCGCGGTTGTCGATGGTCCCGACCCGCCGGCCGGGAGACTTGCCTTCCTCGAGGAGCCGGCCGGTCGCGCGGTCCAGGGCTGCGGCGAGGACGCCGGCGCGCGCGTCACCCGTCCTCTCGGCCCACGTCGAGAGGCTGACCGCCAGCGCGAGGAGCTCGCCGAGGCTGTCCCACCGCAAGAAGCCCTCGTCGAGGAGCTGGCGGACGTGCTTGGGCGCCGAGCCACCCGCACCGGTCTCGAACAGGGCGCCGCCGGCGAGGAGCGGGACGATGGAGAGCATCTTGGCGCTGGTTCCCACCTCCATGATGGGGAAGAGGTCGGTGAGGTAGTCGCGAAGGACGTTCCCGGTGACCGAGATCGTGTTCTCTCCCCGGCGGATCCGGTCGAGGGACCGCGCGGTCGCCGCAGCGGGGGCCATGATCTCGATGGAGAGCCCGTCGGTGTCCTCGGCGGCGAGCACCGCCCGGACCTTCTCGATGAGCAGGCGGTCGTGGGGCCGCTCCTCGTCGAGCCAGAACAGGGCGGGATCGCCGGTCGCGCGGGCCCGGCGGACGGCGAGCCGCACCCAGTCGGTGACGGCGACGTCCGTGGTCCGGCACAGCCGGAAGAGGTCGCCGGCGGCGACGGGCTGGGCGAGGAGCACCGTGCCCGTGGCGTCCCGCACCTCGACCACGCCGGCCGAGGCGACCTCGAAGGTGGTGTCGTGGCTGCCGTACTCCTCGGCCGCCTGGGCCATCAGCCCGACGTTGGGCACCGACCCCATCGTCGCGGGGTCCAGGGCCCCGTGCCGGCGGCAGTCGTCGACGAAGACCTTGTAGACCGCCGAGTAGCTGCTGTCGGGGATCACCGCCAGCGTGTCCGCCTCCTCGCCGTCGGGGCCCCACATGTGGCCCGAGTTGCGGATCATCGCCGGCATCGACGCGTCGATGATGACGGAGTTCGGGACGTGGAGGTTCGTGATCCCCCGTGCGGAGTCGACCATGGCCAGTCGGGGTCCGGCGGCCGCCTCCGCCTCGAAGGACTTCCGGATCTCGTCCCCTCCCTGGATGGAGCCGAGGCCGTCGAAGATCGCAGCCAGCCCGTCCGCGGGGTCGAGCCCCGCCGCCGCCAGGACGTCGCCGTAGCGGCCGAACGTCGAGGGGAAGAACGCCCGGATCACGTGGCCGAAGATGACGGGGTCCGTCACCTTCATCATCGTCGCCTTCAGGTGCACCGAGAAGAGGACGTCCTCGTCCTTCGCGCGCTGCACCTGGGCGGCGACGAAGCGCGTCAGGGCGTCCACCCGCATGACCGCCGCGTCCACGATGTCGCCCGCCCGGACGGGGACCTCCGACGCGAGGACACACGGCGCGCTCCCTTCGGTGCGGAACTCGATCCGAAGCGACGCGTCCCGGTCCACCACGACGGAGCGCTCGGTGTGGCGGAAGTCGCCCTCGGTCATCGAGACGACGTCGGTCTTGGAGCCGGCCGTCCACGGACCCATCGTGTGGGGGTGGGCGCGCGCGTAGCCCTTGACCGGCGCGGGGATCCGGCGGTCGGAGTTGCCCTGACGCAGCACCGGGTTCACGGCGCTCCCCTTGACGGCGTCGTAGCGGGCCCGCACGTCGCGCTCGTCGTCGGTGCGGGGGTCCTCGGGGTAGTCGGGCACCGCGTAGCCCTGCGCCTGGAGCTCCGCCACCGCCTCGCGGAGCTGGGGCACCGACGCCGAGATGTTCGGGAGCTTGATGACGTTCGCATCGGGCTGGCCGACGAGCCCGCGGAGCGCCTCCAGGTCGTCGGGGACGCGCTGGTCCTCCGGCAGGCGCGCTGCGAAGGCCGCGAGGATGCGGCCGGCGAGCGAGATGTCGCGCGTCTCGACGGCGACGCCCGCCTTCGCCGCGAACGCCCGGATGATCGGGAGGAGCGAGTAGGTGGCGAGGGCGGGCGCCTCGTCGGTGTGGGTGTAGACGATGCTCGGTCGGGTCACGGGGAAAGATCACCACGCCGGGGCGGCCGCCGCCAATGCGGCGGGTGCGCACGCCCGGCGCTTCGGGAGCACGCCGGGGGCCGGAGGTAGGGTGGCCCCATGGCCTCACCGTCTCCGCTCCACGTCACCGTGACCGGCGCCGCCGGTCAGATCGGCTACTCGCTGCTCTTCCGCATCGCCTCGGGCCAGCTCCTCGGCCCCGACCAGCCGGTCGTGCTCCGCCTGCTCGAGATCGAGCCCGCGATGAAGGCGCTCGAGGGCGTGGTGATGGAGCTGGACGACTGCGCCTTCCCCCTCCTGCACGACGTCGTCGCCACCTCGGACCTGAAGCGTGCGTTCGACGGCGCCTCCTGGGCGCTCCTCGTCGGGTCGGTGCCGCGCAAGGCGGGGATGGAGCGCGGCGACCTCCTCGGCATCAACGGCGGGATCTTCAAGCCCCAGGGAAGGGCCATCGCCGAGCACGCGGCGCAGGACGTGCGCATCCTCGTCGTGGGCAACCCGTGCAACACGAACTGCCTCATCGCGCGGTCCAACGCCCCTGAGGTCCCGGCGGACCGGTGGTTCGCCATGACCCGCCTCGACGAGAACCGGGCCAAGAGCCAGCTCGCCCGCAAGGCCGGGGTGCCGGTCTCCTCGGTCACCCGCCTCGCCGTCTGGGGCAACCACTCGGCGACGCAGTACCCCGACTTCGCCAACGCCCGCATCGGCGGGAAGCCGGTGCCGGAGGTGATCGGCGAGCGCGACTGGCTCGAGGGCGACTTCCTCACCACGGTGCAGAAGCGGGGGGCGGCGATCATCGACGCGCGCGGCGCCTCGTCGGCTGCCTCGGCGGCGAGCGCGGCGATCGACACGGTGGTCGGGCTGCGCACGCGCACGCCGGACGACGACTGCGTCTCGGTCGCCGTCGCGAGCACCGGACAGTACGGCGCGCCGGAGGGGTTGCAGTTCGGCTTCCCGGTCCGTTCCGACGGGCGCGGGGGATGGACGGTCGCCGAGGGGTTCGAGCACGACGAGTTCGCCCGCGGGCGGATCCGCGCGACCACCGAGGAGCTCCTCTCCGAACGCGACGAGGTCGCAGCGATGGGGCTCCTCGGCTGACGCCCGACCGGCTCCCCCGCCCCGCCGCCCCCGATGGAGCGGGCCGTCAGGGGTTGGTGGGCCTCAGGGGTTGGCGGGCCTCAGGGGTTGGCAGGGGCGCCCCGCTCCGGGATCTCGATGCCGGCGCTCGTGAGGAAGCTCATCTTCTTGGCGAGCGTGTCCTGCCAGACGACCATCTCCGCGTCGAAGTGCGTGCGGTTGCCCTCCTCGCACGCGTGCTCCACCTCGTCGAACGCCGCGTCCTCGGCGTCGAGGAGCTGGCGGTACCGCAGGAGGAAGTGGTCGTCGATGGGCTGGTGCACGAGGACGCCTCCCGTGTCGTGGGCCCGCCGGTCACGGGCCGGTTGCGCAGAGACTACCTAGGAGGTGGTCCGCTCGGACAGTGGTCCGAGCCGTGCGGCCGCCGCGGCCAGCAGGGCCTGCCCCTTGACCAGGACGGACAGGTCCCCTCTCACCCGGACCCGGCCTGAGGCGAGGAGGCCGGCGGGGTCCAGCGCCCCCCGGCTCAGCGCGACGGCGTCCTCGTAGGAGACCGAGACCGTCACCTGCGGGGCGGGCTCGTCCTCTGGGTCCCGCACCAAGGTGACGCGGCCGCCGTGGACGTGCAGGCCGACGCGCACGGTCCCATCGGGCCCGCCGTGGACCACCTGGAGCAGCCGGAAGGAGAGGCCGGGCTCGGCAGGCTCGACGCCGGCCACCGCCTCGTTGAAGGCGGCCACCCACTCGGGCGAGTACAGGTGCACGCCGGGCGCCCGCGGTCAGTGGGGCGACGCGGCCGCAGCCTCGTCCGGCGAGCGCTTCGGGCGCCGCAGGATCTTGCGCCCGAGCCAGGCGACCGGGTCGTACGACGCGTCCACGGCGCGCTCTTTGAGCGGGATGATGGCGTTGTCGGTGATCTTGATGTGCTCGGGGCAGACCTCGGTGCAGCACTTCGTGATGTTGCAGAGGCCGAGGCCCATGCGCTGGCGCACGAGCTCACGTCGGTCGTTGGTGTCGAGCGGGTGCATCTCGAGCTCCGCGAAGCGGATGAAGAACCTCGGTCCGGCGTAGCTCGCCTTGTTCTCCTCGTGGTCCCGGATCACGTGGCAGACGTCCTGGCAGAGGAAGCACTCGATGCACTTGCGGAACTCCTGTCCCCGTTCGACGTCCACCTGCTGCATCCGGTAGCCGCCGGGTGGAGCGGGGGCGGGGGTGAAGGCGGGGACCCGCCGTGCGACCTCGTAGTTGAACCCCACGTCGGTGACGAGGTCGCGCAGGATCGGGAAGGTGCGCAGCGGCGTCACCGTGATCGGCCCCTCGGGGAGCTCGTCCACCCGCGTCATGCACATGAGGCGCGGCATGCCGTTGATCTCCGAGGAGCAGGAGCCGCACTTGCCCGCCTTGCAGTTCCAGCGGCACGCCAGGTCCGGCGCGAGCGTCGCCTGGATCCGGTGGACCACGTCGAGGACAACCTCGCCCTCGTTGGCCGGCAGCGTGTAGTCGACGAGGTCGCCGCCCGACGCGTCGCCGCGCCACACGCGCAGGGTGACCGTCTCCTCCTCGGGCGCGGCCGGCACGGTCTCGAGCGTGGACAGCGGCGCGTCCTGTGCGTGGGCAGCGGGCTCGGCCACGGGGTCAGCCTCCGGAGCTGTCGGAGCCGGCATCGCGTCGGTCATCAGTGTCCTTCCTCGAGGAGCTCCTTCAGCTCCGCGGGCATCTCGGGCAGCGGCTCGGGAGCGATGTGGATGGGCGCAGCGAAGCCGCGCTCGTCCGTCTGGCGCTGGACGAAGTTCACCTTCCCGAGCTCGGGGTCCGGACCAGGGAAGTCGTCGCGCGTATGGGCGCCCCGGCTCTCCTTGCGGGCGAGCGCCCCCTGTGCGACGGCGGTGGAGACCGTGAGCATGGACGGGAGGTCCGTGGCGAGGTTCCAGCCCGGGTTGTAGGCCCGCCCGCCGCCGACCGAGAGCTTGGCGCAGCGCTCCTTCAGCTCGGCGAGCCGCTCGAGGGCCTCCTCGAGCTCCGAGCCGGTCCGGATGATGCCGACGAGCGACTGCATCGTGTGCTGGAGCTGCTGGTGGAGCTCGTAGGGGCTCTCCCCGCCGTCGCGCCCGAGGGGGGCGAGGGCGTCGGCGACCACCGCGTCGACCTGGGCGGCGTCCACCGTGGCCTCCCCCGTCCGGCCCTCGGCGAAGTCGGCTGCTCCCATCCCGGCGCGCCGGCCGAACACGAGGAGGTCCGAGAGGGAGTTGCCCCCGAGCCGGTTGGCGCCGTGCATGCCGCCGGCCACCTCGCCCGCCGCGAAGAGACCCGGCACGGTGGAGGCCTGGGTCTCGGGGTCGACGCGGACCCCTCCCATCATGTAGTGGCAGGTGGGACCCACCTCCATCGGCTCGACCGTGATGTCCACCCCGGCAAGCTCGAGGAACTGGTGGTACATCGAGGGGAGGCGGCGCCGGATGTACTCGGCGGAGCGTCGCGTCGCGATGTCGAGGTACACGCCGCCGTGCGGGCTCCCCCGTCCCGCCTTCACCTCGGCGTTGATCGCACGTGCCACCTCGTCGCGCGGGAGCAGGTCCGGCGTGCGCCGGTTGTTGATGTGGTCGTCGTACCACGCGTCCGCCTCCTCCTCGGTCTCGGCGGTCTCCGCGCGGAACATCTCGGGGATGTAGTCGAACATGAAGCGGCGGCCCTCGCTGTTCTTGAGGGCGCCCCCGTCGCCGCGCACGCCCTCGGTGACGAGCAGCCCCCGTACGGACAGCGGCCAGACCATCCCGGTGGGGTGGAACTGCACGCACTCCATCTCGATGACATCCGCGCCGGCCCAGATCGCCATGGCGTGGCCGTCGCCCGTGGACTCCCACGAGTTGGAGGTGTAGGTGAAGCACCGGCCGATCGACCCGGTGGCGAGCACGACCGCCTTCGCCTCGAAGACGACGACCTCCCCTGAGGGCCGCCAGTAGCCGACCGCCCCCGTGACCGTGCCCGAGGCGTCCTGGAGCAGCCGCAGGACCTTGCACTCCATGAAGACGTCGATGTCCATGCTGACGGCCTTCTGCTGGAGCGTCCGGATCAGCTCGAGGCCGGTCCGGTCGCCGACGTGGGCGAGGCGCGCGTACCGATGGCCGCCGAAGTCGCGCTGGGTGATGCGGCCGTCGGGCGTGCGGTCGAACAGGGCTCCCCACGCCTCCAGCTCGTACACCCGGTCGGGAGCCTCCTGGGCGTGGAGCTGGGCCATGCGCCAGTGGTTCAGGTACTTGCCGCCGCGCATCGTGTCGCGGAAGTGCACCTGCCAGTTGTCCTCGGGGTACACGTTGCCCATCGCCGCCGCGACGCCGCCCTCGGCCATCACGGTGTGCGCCTTGCCGAGGAGCGACTTGCACACGAGCGCCGTCGACAGCCCCCGGGACTTCGCCTCGACCGCCGCGCGAAGGCCCGCGCCCCCCGCGCCGATGACGACGACGTCGTAGCGGTGGGTCTCGTAGTCGGTCATGGCCGCCTCCCCTCAGAAGATCTTCGGGTCGGTGATGACGCCGCTCGCGACCAGACGCACGTAGAGGTCCGTGAGGGCGACGAAGACCAGGCTGGCCCATGCGAACTGCATGTGCCGCGCGTTGAGGGGCGTGAGGAGCTTCCACAGGCGGTACCGGACCGGGCTCGCCGAGAACTTCCGGAGGTGCCCGCCGCACAGGTGGCGGGCTGCGTGGCACGAGAGGCTGTAGAGCCACAGGAGCACCGCGTTGACGCACAGGACCAGGGTCCCGACGCTGAAGCCGATCCCGCCGGCGCCGGGCATCCGGAAGGCCATCACCGCGTCGATGGTCAGGATCACGTTGAAGATCAGCCCGATCAAGAAGAAGTACCGGTGCACGTTCTGGAGGACGAGCGGGAAGCGGGTCTCTCCGGTGTAGCGGCGGTGGCCGTCCGCGACGGCGCAGTTGGGCGGGGACTGCCAGAAGCCCCGGTAGTAGGCCCGGCGGTAGTAGTAGCAAGTCAACCGGAAGCCGAGAGGGCCGCCCATGACGATGAGCGCGGGCGTGATGTGCCACCAGTAGGCGACGACGGCGGTGCCCCGGGACCCCGGGACGCAGCTGCCGGCGATGCAGGGGGAGTAGAAGGGCGAGATCAGGTCGCGGTGCATCGCGAGACCGACGTAGTAGTCCTTGTTCACGAAGATCGCCCAGGTCGAGTAGACGACGAAGGCCGTCAGCACGCTCACCGTCACGAGAGGCTGGACCCACCAGCGGTCCTGACGGAGGGTCGGGACGTTCGGTCCCCCCCTCGCTCCGATGGCCACCGGCGTGGCCGTCGCGCTGTCGATCGTCGTCACGCGTCCCTCCTCGAAGTGCGCCATCGGCACCTTATTGCCGCCCGCGGCCGGCGACCAGTTGGGGGAGGCCGGCGACCAGTTGGGGGGGGGCGTGCGACCAGTTGGGGGGAGGCCGGCGACCAGTTGGGGGAAGGCCGGCGACCAGTTGGGGGAAGGCCGGCCGTGGCCCCCAGGTGCGCGTCCGGCTCCGTGCGGTGCGCACGTAGGCTCAGACGGGTGCCTCCCGACCAGTGGGACCCCGCCCCTCCCGGGGACCTCCCCCGCACCGTCGGCGAGCTGGCCGACTCCGGCTGGCGGCCGGTCCCGGTCGCCGAGGAGGTCCGTCGCAACGCCGCCGCCCGCATCGCCGCGGGGCGCCCCGTCGTCGACGGCCTCTTCGGGTTCGACCAGACGGTCGTCCCCCAGCTCGAGAACGCGCTGCTCGCGGGCCACGACATCATCCTGCTCGGCGAGCGCGGCCAGGCGAAGACCCGGCTCGTCCGGGGGCTCGTGACACTGCTCGACGAGTGGATCCCGGTGGTGGAGGGGTCGGAGATCAACGACGACCCGTTCCGCCCGGTCTCCCGCTTCGCCAGGCTGAAGGTGGCTCGCACAGGGGATGCGACCCCGCTCGCCTGGGTCCACCGCTCCGCGCGCTACGGCGAGAAGCTCGCGACGCCGGACACCTCGATCGCAGACCTGATCGGCGAGGTCGACCCGATCAGGGTCGCCGAGGGCCGCTACCTCTCGGACGAGCTCACCCTCCACTACGGCCTCGTCCCGCGGGTGAACCGCGGGATCTTCGCGATCAACGAGCTGCCGGACCTGGCGGAGCGCATCCAGGTCGGCCTCCTCAACATCCTCGAGGAGCGCGACGTGCAGATCCGAGGCCACCTCGTGCGCCTCCCGCTCGACGTGCTGCTGGTCGCGACGGCCAACCCCGAGGACTACACGAACCGCGGGCGGATCATCACCCCGCTCAAGGACCGGTTCGGGGCGCAGATCCGCACGCACTACCCCCGCGACGCCGCCACGGAGATCGCCGTGGTCCGCGCGGAGGCGAGCGTTCCCGAAGACGGGGTGCCCGTCACCGTGCCCGGCTACCTCGAGGAGGTGGTGGCCGAGATCAGCCAGCTCGCCCGGCGCAGCCCGCACCTGAACCAGCGCAGCGGCGTGTCGGTCCGGCTCAGCATCGCCAACTTCGAGACGCTCGTCGCCAACGCCCGGCGCAGGGCGCTGCGCACCGGGGAGCCCGAGGCGGTGCCGCGGGTGAGCGACCTGGCCGCGCTGGCGGCCTCCACGCAGGGGAAGATCGAGGTCGAGGCCCTCGAAGAGGGCAGGGAGGAGGAGGTGGTCGCCCAGCTCACGGCCGCCGCCGTCCTGGCCGTCTTCCGCCGACGCGTCGTCCTCGACGACCCGTCGGGGATCGTCGCCGACTTCGAGGCCGGGAAGGTCGTCCACACCGGCGACGACCTCCCGTCCTCCAGCTACCTGGCGGCCCTGCGCGAGGTGCCCGGGCTCGAGCCGCCCGCCCGCACGCTCGCCGCCGAGCACGGCGAGTCGCCCGCGGTGCTCGCGGCGGCGGTCGAGTTCGTGCTCGAGGGCCTGCACCTGACCAAGCGCCTGAACAAGGTCGTCTCGGGCAGCGGCGCCACGTACCGGAGCAGGCGGTGAGCCCGATCCTCGGCGCGCGCTACGCCTACTCGGCGTGGGACGGGTCCCAGGAGCAGTCGGGGATCGACCCGGACTCGCTGCTGGGCGAGCTCACCGACGAGCTCCTCGCGGGCGGGGACCTCGACGCGGCGCTGCGCAGGCTCCTTCGCAGCGGCGTGCGCACCCAGTCGGGCGAACGGGTCATGGGGATGCGCGAGATGCTCGACCGGCTCCGTCGCCGCCGTGCCGAGCTCCTCGCTCGGGGCGATCCCGAGGGCCGGCTCCGCCGCCTGGCCGACGCGGTGGACGCCGTCGTGTCCGAGGAGCGTGCGGCCCTCGACGCGCTGGAGGACGAGGCCCGCCGTTCGGGGGACGAGCGTCGCGCCTCGGTCGCCGCCGAGGCGGCCGCCGAGCACAGGATCGCCCTCGACCTTCTCCCGGGCGACGTAGCGGGGCGTGTTCGGGGCCTGCAGCGCTACGAGTTCGTGTCTGCGTCGGCGCGCGAGCACTTCGAGGAGCTGCTCGACCAGCTCCGCCGAGAGGTGACCGACACGTACGTCAAGGGCGTGTCGGACGCGATGCGCGCCGCGGACCCCGCACAGCTTGGGCGCCTGCGCGAGGCGTTCGACCGGTTGAACCGGATGATCGAGCAGCGCGCGCGCGGCGAGGAGCCGGATCCCGGCTTCGACGCCTTCATGGAGGAGTTCGGCGACCTGTTCCCCGGAGCCGGCACGCTCGACGAGCTCCTCGAGCAGCTGGCGCGGCGCATGGCCGCGGCGGACGCGATGTGGCGGTCCATGTCGCGCGCGCAGCGTGATGAGCTCCGCTCGCTCGCCGAGTCGCTGCTCGAGGACATGGACCTCCGCTGGCAGGTGGAGCGCCTCGCCTTCAACCTCCGACAAGCGGTGCCCGGAGCGGGGTGGGGGGACCGCCACCAGTTCTCCGGGGACGTGCCGCTCGGCCTCGACGACGCGACCGACCTGGCGCAGCAGGTCGCCTCCGTCGAGCAGGCCGAGGAGGTGCTCCGCTCTGCCAGCTCGCCGGCGAGCCTCGGGGAGATCGACCTCGAGGAGGTCCGCGCGCTCGTGGGCGAGGACGTCGCGCGCTCGATGGAGCGCCTCGCGCGCCTCGCGCGCGAGCTCGAGGAGGCCGGCTACGTCGAGCACCGGGGCGGCGCCACCAAGCTGACCCCCAAAGGCGTGCGTCGCCTCGGCCAACGTGTGCTCGCCGACCTGTTCGCCGAGCTCAGGCGCGACCGGATCGGCGACCACCAGGCGACGTGGTCCGGGCCCGGCCACGACCGGGAGGAGACGTCCCGGCCCTACGAGCACGGTGACCCCTTCACCCTCGACCTGTCGCGGACCGTGCACAACGCGCTGCGCCGCGCGGGCGCCGGCCTCCCCGTGCGACTCGACGCATCGGACTTCGAGATCGTCGAGACCGAGGCCCTGAGCCGCTCCGCCACGGTGGTCGCCGTCGACCTGTCGATGTCGATGCCGATGCGCGACAACTTCGTGCCCGCCAAGAAGATGGCGATGGCGCTGCACGCGCTCATCTCGACCCGGTTCCCCCGGGACTACCTGGGCGTCGTCGGCTTCTCGGCCGTTGCCCGCGAGATCTCCCCCGAGGAGCTGCCGACGGCGATGTGGGACTACGTCTACGGCACGAACCTGCAGCACGCCCTGCTGCTCGCCCGCACGATGCTCTCCCGCCAGCACGGCACCAAGCAGGTCATCGTGGTGACCGACGGCGAGCCCACCGCGCACGTCGACCGCGACGGCGAGGTGCAGTTCCACTACCCGCCGGTCCGGGAGACCCTCGAGCGCACCATGGCCGAGGTCGTCCGGTGCACGAGGGCGGGCATCACCATCAACGTGTTCGCGCTCGACGTCGAGCGCACCCGGTTCCCCTTCGTCGAGCAGATCGCTCGTGTGAACGGGGGCCGTACCTTCTCGACCTCTCCGGAGACCCTCGGCAGCTACGTCCTGGTCGACTTCCTCCGGCACCGTCGGGCATTCCGCCCCGCGGGGTGACAGGCGGGCGTCTCCCGTCGGGCCGGGCGCGCACCGGCAATCCCCAGGAAACGCCCCGCCAATCCCCAAGTTATGGCGTAGCGCGTGCACCGCGCCCGGCCGTATCGTCGCCTCGGCCGTGACGTTGCGGCAGCGGGGGGCGTGAGGAGGTCCCGGGCACGGTGCGCCCTTGCATTCTCCCGTTGGGTATGACATCGTTGTAATTACAGCGATGCCACGAAGTGTGGCGAGGGGAGGCGAGCCTGTGGACCTCGTGACGTTGCTCTACGGTCGCCAGGAGCGCAGCTGGCAGGCGCAGGCCAACTGCATGGGGGTGGACCCTGACCTGTTCTTTCCCGAACGCGGGGCGTCCACGAGGGAGGCCAAGGAGGTGTGCCGCGGGTGCGTGGTGCGCGAGGACTGCCTCGAGCACGCCCTCGCCAACGGGGAGAAGTTCGGCATCTGGGGCGGGTTGAGCGAGCGGGAGCGCCGAAAGCTGCGCCGGGCGCGGGCCATGGCCAGGCGGGCAGAGGCCGCAGCCGGCTGACCCGCCCGCCCCGCCGGCGACCCTGCAGCGCCTGCTGGCTCAGCCCGTCGGCGCGGACCCTGCCGGCGCCTGCCGGCCGAGGCGTGCCTCGATGGTGCGGTCCGGCCCGAGGTCGAGCTGCGCCCAGCGACGTGCGGGGACCCGCTCGAGCACCGGGGCCGGCACCAGCCCGACGAGCTCAGCCCTCCCGATGACTCCGCCGTGCCTGCCCCCGGGGCCAGCCGTGCGCAGGAGGGCCTCCACCGCGTCGTAGACCTCGGCAGGCCCGACGGAGGTGGGGTCGAGCAGGTTGCAGGACACCTGCACCCCGGCGGCGAGGTCGAAGCCGAGGGCCCGGACCTGCGGGCTCCGGAGCCCGGAGGCGACCGTCCGGGCCACCGCAGCGTCCGCACCGTCGAGCCACAGGTTGTAGGCGACCAATGGCCGTCGGGCTCCCACGGCCGCCGCGCCGGCGGTCGGGTGGGGGGCGGGGGGTCCGAAGTCGGGCGGGAGCGACCGGAAGGCGCGGCGGCGTACGTCCGGGAGCGACCGGCCGGTGCCCCCTGCGAGCGGGCCGTAGAGGAAGCAGGGGAGGCCAAGGGTCTCGGACGCCCACACGGCGAAGGCGTCGCGCGCCGCGATGGCGGCGTCGAGCCGGTCGCCGGTGGGTGCCGCGGGCGGCGAGCCGGCGGGACGGTCGTGATCGCCGGCGTCCGTGTCGAGCGGGACGAACGGCACCACGTCGACGACCCCGAAGCGCGGGTGCGCGCCCACGTGGCCCGAGAGGTCCAGCGTCCCGACTGCGGCCTCGGTGAGGGAGCGGGCGGCGTGCTCGACCGCCGTGGCGGTGCCTGCGAGCGTGAAGACCGACCGGTGGTGGTCGTGGTCGGCGTGGAGGTCGATCAGGACGTCGCCGCAGGCGCCGGCCAGGGCGCGCAGGACCCCCTCGTCACGTCCCTCGCTGACGTTGACGACGCACTCGAGGGTCGTGCGGGCTCCTCAGGAGCGGGCCGGAGGCGCCGCGGAGACCGGCATGCGCCGGCGCCGCAGGATCCGGCGCCGCTCGCGCTCCGAGCAGCCGCCCCACACCCCGTGGTCGATCCGGTTGGCGAGCGCGTACTCGAGGCATGGCTCCGCCACGGGGCATCCCTCGCAGATCTTCTGGGCCGCCTGCACCCCGAGCCCGTCGCTCGGGAAGAACACCGCAGGCGGGATCTCACGGCACTTTCCTCGTGCCATCCAGTCCGTGTTCATGGGCAAGCCCCCTTGTCGAGGACCAAGACTAGCCGGGCCGAAACGGAATCGTCACGGTTTGTCGGGGAACGGTTCGGTGACGATGGACCGGTCCCCGGGCCCACGGACCGTCCTCGACCTGCCCCCGTGCCGTCACCGAGGCGGTTACGCTGGCCCTATGGACGAGCCGATCGCCGAGCAGCCCTCCGAGCCCGTCGGGCACGTCCGGATCGTCTACCTCGGCCCGGTCGCCCCGCACTGGGAAGTGCAGTCGGAGTACGGGGACCCAGAGGTCATCGACGCCTTCAGGGAGCGGGTGCTGGCGCGCCTCGTCCTCCTCCCGCCCCACGACCCCCAGTTCCGCAGGAACCGCGAGCGCGTGGTCCGAGACGCCGAGCGGGAGAACCTGGCGCTCGAGTGGGACCTCGGGTTCCCCGAGGAAGGCGAGGCCGAGTAGGCCGAGCAGGCGGGCCGAGCAGGCCGAGCAGGCGGACAGCAGCGGTCCAGCACGCGCCGGTGCAGGGAGGGGGCAGCGGGGCTGCAGGCGCCGTTGCCGGGAGCTTCAGGTCTCGGGGAGCTCGGGGAGGGCGATCCGCTCGAGCCACAGGCCGGGGGCGTCCACCTCTGCGGGGGTCGGCAGGTGGCGGGCATCCTCCCAGAGCCGCTGGAGCCCTTCTTCGCCTGCCCGCTCGATCACGCCGCGCACGAAGGCGGCCCCGCGGTCGACCTGCGCTCGGGTGAGGTCGAGCCCGAAGAGCGCACCGGCGGCCCGCTCTGAGGACGCCTCCTCGATGCGGTAGCGGTACCAGGCCTCCCCGAGCGGGGCGGCTGCGCCCACCAGGCCCGACGCGAGGCTGCGCGTGACGTGGTCCACGTAGGCCGCGATGACCGAGGTGGCCGCCACCAGCTCGGCGGAGGTCCGCCGATGGCCGGGGGTCAGCAGGTCGGCGAGGAGCGCCTCTGGGTCCGCGAGGATGCGCTCCAGGGCGTCGGGTTCGCCCGCTTCTGCGCTGAGGCGCTCGGCGAGGCCCTGGTGGGTCGCCACCATGTCGAGGGTGAGCGCGTCGACGAGCTCGTGGAGCCGCCCTGCGACCTGCGGACGGCTCAGCACCGCGTGCGCCGTGAGCTCCCGCAGGCACACCCACAGCCGGGTCTCGTCCACCGGGAGGCTCCACTCCTCGGCGAAGCGCCGGACGTTCTCGGGCACGACGAGGATCTCCGCAGAGGGCGGCCAGGGAAGCGGCAACGCGTACTGCCCGAGGCTCCGCTGGGCGAGGTGGCCTGCCGCCGACCCGAACTGCATCCCCACCAGCACGGGACCGAGCGTGTTCGCGAAGCGCGCGAGGAGCGCCTGCATGTCGGCGCCCCCCTCGAAGGGCGAGCCCTCCAGGGACGGGACCGGGGGCGCCGGGGGCGCAGCGCGCTGCGCGTCGACCATCCGCCCGAGCGTCGGCGCCCACGCGTCGAGGACGCGCAGTGCCCAGGCGCCTCGGGCGACGGGGACGAGGACCGGCGAGCGATCGAACGACAGGCCGGTCGCATCTGCGACATGGAGCTCCGCAACGCGCCCGAGCTCTTCGAAGCGGATCCGCTCGACCGGGTCCGGGTTCGCCTCGGGGTTGCCGTCGGTGGCGACCCCGTGCGCCAGGGAGCGCGCCGCGTCGAGCCATGCCCGCTGGCTGCCCGGCGCCCCCCCGATGACCTTGAGCAGGTCCTGCAACAGGCCCTGGAACGGGTCGTCGGTCGCCACGCCTCGATGCTACGGCGAGGGAGCGAGCCGCACGGTCGCCCGGACCACGTGCCCACCGCGCACGGCGCGGACCGACACGCGCGTTCCCGGAGCCATGACGTAGAGCATGGACCGGAGGTCTGCAGCGGAGTGGACGCGCCATCCGTCGACCTGGACGATCACATCGCCCGCCCGCAGCACCCGGGCAGCCGCGCCGCGCGGGTCCACCCACACGACCCTCGTCCCTGTCCCGCTCGCGAGTGTCGTGTCGGTGATCCCGAGCCAACCGTGGCGGACCCGTCCGATCGTGTCGAGGTCGGTGGTGACGCCGAGGAGGACCGACGAGGGGAGGAAGGAGCGGTCGGCGCCGTCGGTGCTGTCGAGGATGCCCTCCACCCGCCCCTTGCGGTCGACGAGGGGCTCTCCCGGCATGGCGGGGACCGCCGCGCCGCGGACGGTGATCTGCGCCATGCCGGTCGTGGGCGAGCCCGGCGGCGGGTTGCCGACCGACACGACCTTCCCGGACGCCCACTCGGGCTGTGGTGCGCCGTCGCCGGTCCCCGGCCGCATGGCGACGGCGATCGCGGGGCTCCCCTCCCCGAGGGTGTCCCCGACGTCCATCTGCGCGGCGGGGAGCGGCTCGCTCAGCCGCAGGACGGCCACCCCCGATTCCCTGTCGGTGCCGAGCACCTCGCCCGAGAGCATCCGCCCTGTCGCCGCCAGCACCCGGACGGTCCTCGCGTCGGCGACGGCTGCACGGGTCGTGACGACCAGGCGGTCCGAGACCACGACCCCGCAGCCGGTCGCGCCCGGTCCGACGGTCGGCTCGATCGACACCACGGCTTGCTCGAGGTTCCGGGCGAGGAGCGGCGAGAGGGTGCAGCACTGGGTGACGGCCGCGGTGCCGACCGGGATGGTGTCGAGGGTCGGCGTGCCCGGCGACGCCCCCGTCCTGGCCAGCAGCAGCGCGCCGGCGGCGATCGCCAGGAGGGCGACGCCGCCGACGAGGACGCCGGCGCTCCTCCGCCAGCCGCCCGCCGACGTGGCGACGGCGGCCATCCCCATCACGTGGAGCTCGGAGGGATGCCGCCAGGCGCGCGCCTCGGGCGGGACCCACCCGCCGCCCTCCGGCTCGAGCTCCTCGGGCTCGTCCTCGGGAGTCCCCCAGCTCACGGGGCGAGGTTACCGATGCGGCCGCGCCGATCGGCATCGCCCCGGCTCTGCGTACCATGACCCCGTGCCCCGTGACCTCGCGATCGACCTCGGCACCGCCAACACCCTCGTCTACGTGAAGGGCAAGGGCATCGTGCTGAACGAGCCCACGGTGATCGCGATGGACTCGCGCTCCAAGGGGGTCCTGGCGATCGGGGACGAGGCGTGGCAGATGATCGGGCGCACGCCCGGCTACATCGTGGCCGTGCGGCCCATGCGCCAGGGCGCGATCACGGACTTCGAGATCACCGAGCGCATGCTGCACGTCCTGCTCCGGCGCGTGGGGGTCAGCAAGGTCAGCCGCCCGAAGGTCCTGGTGTGCGTGCCGTCTGCGATCACCGCGGTGGAGCGACGTGCCGTGATCGAGGCGACTCGAAGCGCCGGGGCCTCCGCGTGCTTCCTGATCGAGCAGCCGCTCGCCGCGGCGATCGGCGCCGGGCTCGCGATCCACGAGCCCGTCGGCTCGATGATCGTCGACGTCGGTGGGGGCACGTCGGAGACGGCGGTCATCTCGCTCGGGGGCATCGTGGCCATGCGGGCGATCCGGTGCGGGGGCTTCGACCTCGACGCGGCCATCCAGTCCTACGTGCGAGCCAACTTCGGGGTCGCGATCGGGGAGCGGACCGCCGAGGCGCTCAAGCTGGCCATCGGGTCCGCCTCCTCCTATCCGGGCGAGCCGGACGCCGACGTGCGGGGCCGTGAGGTCTCGACCGGGATGCCCCGAACCGTCGGCCTGAGCTCGGCCGAGGTGCGCGGCGCCGTTGCCGACCAGGTCGCACAGATCCTCGACGCGGCGATCAACTGCCTCGGGGACGCCCCCCCGGAGCTCGCCCAGGACATCATCTTCCAGGGGATCCACCTGACCGGCGGCGGCGCGCTCCTGCGGGGGCTGGACCAGCGCCTCGCCGACGCCACGGGGGTCCCGGTGCACCTGGTCGAGATGCCCCTCGAGTGCGTCGTGCTCGGGGCGGGGCGCTGCATCGAGTCCTTCGACCGCCTGCAGCCCCTGTTCGCCGCTTCAGAGCGCTGACCCCGGCGGCGGCGTCCCCTCGACGTCGAGCAGGATCTCGGCAACCTCCCGGACCTGCCAGTCGCGGTCGCCCGCGCTGCGCTCCAGGGCCGCCCGCACCTCTTCGCCGTCGAACGCCGCGAGGGCGACGACGGCCCGTCTCCGCACCGTGGGCCGGTCCTCCAGGGCGCCGAGCACCGCGGGGAGCCCCTTCGGGTCGCCGAGGGCGCCGATCGCCGCGACGGCCGCCTCGCGCGCGCGGGCGTCCGGGTGCGTACGGGCGGTGCGGGCGAGGTGCTCGACGACCGGCGTGGCCGCACGTGACTCCCCGAGTGCCCAGCACGCGGCTTCGACGACGAGGGCGTCGGGGTCGCAGAGCGCCTCACAGAGCGCCTCGATGAGGCTCCCTGTGGCGTGCAGCGTCGCCGCGAGGTCGGCGGCGCGGCGCCGGACCGCCGCGCTGGGATCGGCGCGCAGCAGTCGGACGACGGTGGCAGCCTCGAGGGCCCCCGCGCGAGCGAGCGCGCCGAGGGCCACCTCCCGGAGCCGAGGGTCGCCCGAGTCGAGCGCCCGCCGGGCAGGACCGGCGTCGCCGCGGTGCCCGGCAGCCACGACGTCGACCAGGCGGACCGGGACGGCCGTGGCAGGATCGTCCCCCACCGAACCGAGTATGTCCGAGCTCGACCCGATCCGCACGCCGCACGGCAGCCCCGACCTGCCCGCCTCTGGCTCGAGAGAGCCGGACGGTGTGTCTCGTGCCCCCGCCGAGGAGGAGCCGGGAGGCCCGGGCCGCCGCGGACGGCTCTGGGCGCGGATCGCGGTGGTCGTCGTGCTCGTGCTCCTCGTGGCGGGGGTCGTCGCGGACCACGTGGACCTCGACTACTACGTCCTCACCCCTGGGGTGGCCCAGCCCGTCGCACCGCTCGTGCAGGTGCCGCCCTCCCGAGCCCATCGCCTGCGCGGCGGGATCTTCTTGACCGACGTCTACATCACACGGGTGACGGCGCTCGGCTACCTCTACGACGAGCTGCGCAGCGACGCGCAGATCCTGCCGGCCACAGAGGTGCTCGGGCCGGTGACTCCGCCGTCCGAGCTCTTGGCACAGGGCTACCTCGAGATGGCCCAGTCGCAGGAGGCCGCCAAGGCCGCCGCCTTCGGCCAGATGGGGTACGACGTCGCCGGCAGGGACGCCGGAGTCGTGGTCTTCTCGGTCGTGCCGCGATCGCCCGCATCCGGCTCCCTCGAGGTGGGCCAGGTCGTCACCGCCGTGGACGGTCACAAGACGCCCGACGCCTGCGCCTTCGCCCAGGCGCTCGCGTCGAGGCGTCCGGGTCAGAGGGTGCGGCTCCTCGTGGAGCGCTCGCACGTGAGCACCAAGGCCGTGATCGTTCCCGGCCCGACCGCGCCGGTGACGGTCCGGCTCGGCCGCTGGCCGTCGGACGTCACACACCCGGCTCCCACACCGGCGTGCCCGGGCACGGGATGGCACGGACAGGGGTTCCTCGGCGTGGAGGCAGAGACGCAACAGGCGTTCCGGTTCCCCTTCGCCGTGCGGTTGCACACCACATCGATCGGCGGCCCGTCGGCCGGGCTCGCGATGACCCTCGGGATCATCGACAAGCTGTGGGACGGCGACCTCACCGGAGGCCGGAGGATTGCCGCGACCGGCACGATCTCTCCGACAGGAGCGGTCGGGGCGGTCGGTGGAGTCCCCGAGAAGACCGTGGCGGTCGAACGTGCCGGCGCGACGGCCTTCTTCGTACCTGCCGCACAGGTCCGGACAGCCGAGTCGAAGGCGACGCGCTCCCTGCGCGTCTACGGCGTCCGCACCCTCGCGCAGGTGCTCGAGGACCTCCGGAGGCTCGGCGGCTCGGTGCCGCCTGCGGCCGCGCTGCACCGCGCGCGGGCTGGCGGGTCGAGCGCCCCTTCGGCGGCCCCGTCGGGCTCGGGGTCGTAGGCTCTGCCCGGTGGTTGACGAGCGAGTGACCTCGAGCCCGCGTCTCGACCCCGCCGAGGTCGCGCGGCGCACGTTCGGGACGGTCCGCCGGGGCCTGGACCCAGAGGAGGTCCGCGCCTACCTCGAGCTCGTCGGCGACGCGCTCGAGCAGGCCGACCGCCGGGAGCGGGAGCTGCGCGCGCGCCTCGACGACGCCGAGGAGCGGGCCCGCCATCCCGCCATCGACGAGAGCCTGCTCACCTCGGCGCTCGGCCAGCGGAGCGCGGCCGTGCTGCGGAGCGCGCACGACGAGGCGGCGCGCATCCTCTCGCAGGCCGAGGAGAGCGCGGCGGCGATGGTGCGAGAGGCCCAGCACCAGGCGACCGACGTCCAGGTGAACGCCGAGTCGTCGGCGGCCGAGCGCATCGCGGAGGCCGAGCTGGAGGCGAACGCGCTCCTCAGCCAGGCGCACGAGCAGGCCGCGGCCGTCGTGGAGACGGCGCGGGTGGAGGGCGAAGCAGTGGTCGAGCGCGCGCGCGAGCAAGGCCGAGCGCTGCTCGACCAGGCCCAGGAGGCGCGCCGGCGCGTGCTCGCCGACATGGCGCAGCGCCGACGGGTGGTGACCGAGCAGATCGAGCTCCTACGGGCCGCACGAGATGAGATCGCGGGGTCGGTCGTCGGGGTCCGGCGATCCCTCGATCGGATCGTCGAGGACCTCACCCAGGCAGAGGACTCCGCTCGTGCCACGACCGCCGCAGCGGCCAGGACCCGTGGTCCAGACGTGCCCGAGCCGGTACTCGTCGAAGAGGCCGAGCGCGCCGTCGCCGAGCTCGCCGAGGAGTCCCGCGCAGCGGGGGCCGGCGAGGAGCGCGGAGTCGGCGAGGAGCGCGGAGCGGGCGAGGAGCGCGGAGCGGGCGAACCCCGGGCCGCCCTTCGCTTCGACGACGTCGCGACCGTCGTCGAGCGCCCCGCGGGCGGAGCTGCGGACCCGGGGGAGGACAGGGTCGCGGACAGCTCAGTCGGGGGGGAACCGGACGCGCCCACCTCCGTGGGCGGGCACGCAGACAGCCCAGCCGGGGCGGACGCGACGGACGTGGAGGGCTTGTTCGCGCGCCTGCGGGCGCAGCACGCAGCCGAAGAGCCCACCGCGATGGTCCGCGGCGATGAGGCAGAGGTCGCCAAGGCGGAGCCCGGCATGGCCGATCCCGGCGGGGACGGCGCCGAGCAGGCGGAGGAGCCCGCCCAGCAGGCCGAGGAGCCCGCCCAGCAGGCCGAGGAGCCCGCCCAGCAGGCCGAGGAGCCCGCCCAGCAGGCCGAGGAGCCCGGTCGGCAGGCCGAGGAAGACATGATGTTCGCGCGGCGTGCCGAGCTGCTCGACCCGATCGTCACGGCATTGGCCCGCCGGCTCAAGCGAGCCCTGCAGGACGACCAGAACGCCCTCCTCGACCGGCTCCGCCAGGGAACCGGCGAGTGGCGGGACGAGCTGCTCGCCGATGCCGACGCGCAGCGCGGCCTGTACGCCAAGGCAGCGTCGGCCGGGTTGCGGGAGGCGATGACAGCAGGGGTCGTCTTCGCTCGTTCGCTGGTGGGCGGCCGACGGCAGAGGGCCGCCGGATCGCCTGACGCGCATGCCGTGGAGTCGGTAGGCGAGGAGCTCGCGTCGACCGTTGTGACGCTGATCCGTCGCCGCCTCCAGGATGGCGAGATCCAGGACGCAGCCGAACGGATCGGTGCCGCGTACCGGGAGTGGCGGGGCGAACGCATCGAGCGTCTCGCAGAGGACGCTGCGATCGAGGCCTTCTCCAAGGGCGTCCTTTCGGGCGCGGGCAAGCGCGCCGTGCGGTGGACCCCGAGCCAGGTCGGGCCGGGCTGCGCGGATTGCGAGGACAACGGTCTCGCGGGGCTCGTGGCCGCCGGGGACGAGTTCCCGACGGGTCACCGTCACCCTCCCGCCCACGCTGGTTGCCGGTGCATGGTCCTGCCGACACCTGCGTGAGGGCCGTCGCGTCTTAGGCTTCTCGGGTGCGAACGCCACCGGACGTCCCCCCGCGCGTGGCCAGGACGCGCTCGGGACGTGCGCGCTGGTGGATCGTCGGGGTCATCGTCGTCCTCATCGTGCTGCTCGGCTCGCTGCGCTCGCTCGCCGGCCTCTACACCGACAGCCTGTGGTTCTCTTCGGTCGGCTTCCACCCTGTGTGGTCCACGCTTCTCGCGGTGAAGGTCGGTCTGTTCGCGAGCTTCGGCGCGGCCTTCTTCGTGGCGATGTGGTTGAACCTCGTGGTCTGCGATCGTCTCGCGGCCCATGCCCCGTCCCTCGACGCTGATGACGAGGTCGTCCGGCGGTTCCAGCGCTCTGTCCGGCCCTTCGCAGGCCGGGTGTACGCGCTCCTGGCACTCGCCGTCGCCCTCATCGCCGCTGCGACGACGGTCGGCCAATGGAACAACTGGCTGCTCTTCACGCACGCGCAATCCTTTCCGCACAAGGACCCGCAGTTCGGGGTGAATGCCGGCTTCTTCGTCTTCCGCCTCCCCTTCCTCCAGTTCCTCGTGGACTGGGTCCTGTCGTCACTGGTCGTCGTGCTGCTGTTCACGATCCTCTTCCACTACCTGAACGGCGGGATACGGGCGCGGGGCACGCCTCGGGTCCGGCCTGTGGTGAAGGTGCACCTCTCGGTGCTCGTCGCGTTGATCGCCCTCGTGAAGGCGTGCGGGTACGTGCTGGCGCGCTACGCACTCGACCTCTCGACCAACGGCTACGTGGAGGGTGCCGGCTACGCGGACGTCCACGCGAGGCTCCCCGCTCTCGAGCTCTTGTTCTTCGTGTCCCTGTTCGCCGCGGCGATCCTTCTGTACAACATCCGGCGTCAGGGGTGGACCCTGCCGGTGCTCGCCATCGGCATCTGGGGGTTCGTCGCGCTGGTGATCGGCGTCATCTACCCGGCCGTCCTGCAAGCGCTCAAGGTGAACCCGGCCCAGAGCAAGCTCGAGAGCCCGTACATCGGCCGCAACATCGCCGCGACTCGCTACGCCTACGGACTCGACCACGTCAAGGTGACGACGCACTACGCCGACAACACAGTGATCTCGGCGAGCACAGTGGCGAGCAACCTGACAACGCTCGACAACATCCGTCTGTGGGACCCGAGCCCGACAGTCTCACTGGCGGACTTCCGCACCAAGCAGGCGATCAGCAACTACTACACGTTCCAGACCACCCAGGTCGAGCGGTACACAACACACGGCGTCATCCGCCCCGCCATCGTCGGGGTGCGCCAGGTGGACCCGACAGACCTCCCCTCATCGAGCTGGGTCAACCTCCACCTCCAGTACACCCACGGCGAGGGGCTCGTGCTCGCCAAGGCCAACGAGGCCACGGCCAAGGGGAACCCGGTCTTCGCGATCAGCGATGTGCCAGCCAAGTCGTCCCCGGGGTTCCCAAGGCTGACGCAGCCCGCCATCTACTTCGGCGTCGACCAACCGGGATACGTGATCGTCGACACCCGCCAGGCGGAACTGAACGGGCTCCGTCCGACAGGCACGAGCGTCGAAGGGCACTACCACGGGCCCGGCGGCGTGCGGATCGGGTCGTTCCTCACCCGGGCGGCGTTCGCGCTCCGCCTCGGGGACCTGAACCTCCTTCTCTCCAACCTCGTGACGCCGCAGTCGAAGATCATGTTCGTCCGAGACGTCCGTGCCATGGCGGAGAAGGTCGCGCCGTTCCTCAGCTACGACTCGCAGCCCTACCCCGTCCTCGTCGGCGGCCACGTCGACTGGATCCTGAACGCGTACACCACGACCGCGTACTACCCGTACTCGCAGAACGCCGACACCCAGAACCTTCCCGGGACATCGGGCCTCCCCCCCAGCTACAACTACGTGCGGAACTCCGTGATCGTCGTGGTGAACGCCTACAGCGGCAAGATGACGTTCTACGCGATGGATCGCGACCCGATCCTCCAGGCGTACCGCTCCGCGTTCCCCGGCCTCTTCACCGACGGAACGGCCATGCCGCCGGCGATCCGCTCACAGCTTCGCTACGGAGGCGACATGTTCTCGGCGCAGGCCGCGATCTACGGTCGCTACCACATCACGACACCCGCCCAGTTCTACGCCGCCGGCGATGCGTGGCTGGTCTCCCCGACGACCGGAGTCGGCTCGCCGAACGACCAGCTGAACGTGCGCTACGTGGTCAACCAGCAGGGCCAGATCGTCGGCGGCTCGTACCAGCCCATGACACCGGTGTACCAGGTCGAGGCGGAACCCGGGCGGCCGACACAGGTCTTCACCATCACCGACGCGTACGTGCCAGCGGGATCCTCGGCGGGCGGGGACAGCCAGCTGCTGCGAGCGCTGCTGGTCGGCGATTCGAACCCGGGGGCCTTCGGGCAGCTCCACGTCTACGAGACCCCCCCGGGAGCGAGCAAGGTGGCACCCGTGCGGGCAGACAGCGAGATCCAGCAGACAACCACAGTGTCGAGCAAGATCACGCTCCTGAACAAGGAGGGGTCGAAGGTCCTCCTGGGCAACATCCTGCCGGTCACGGTCGGCCAGTCCGTCGTCTACATCAGACCGCTCTACGTCGAATCTCAAACCATCCCGCAGCCGCAGCTCAAGTACGTCATCGCCGTGCTCGGCCAGCAGGTGAGGATGAGGCGGACACTCGGGGCGGCGTTGAACTCGCTGCTCGGGACCAGCCTGACCAACACAGGCGGGATCCTCACCACAACACCGAGCGCTGCCTCTTCGTCGTCGCCGACACCCCGAACAGCGCCGCCCGAGGTCGCCGAGGCACGCGCCCTGCTCGCGGAGGCAGCCTCGGACTTCGCAACGGCCCAGGCTGACCTCAAGGCAGGGACACTCGCAGGGTACGCGGACGAGGTCGCAGCCGCGCAGAAGGCGACCCAGCGTGCCGAGACGCTTCTCGGAGGTGCCGGATCCACACGCACCCGCAACGGGAAGAGAGCCTCGTCCCGTTCGTCGTCCGCTGCACCGGCTGCGACGACCGGCACGACGACGAACGGGCGCGTCATGGCGGGGGCCAGTTCCGGAGCGACAGGTCCCTCGCGGACAGGACCCAGCGACGTGTCGGGGGGCAGCACGTCAGGAGGCAACGGGTCGGGCGGCCACCCGTCGGGCGTCAATCCGTCGGGCGGCAACGCGGGATCCTCCGCGACGGAGACTCGCGCGGGGACGTCGACGACGACGCAGCCCAACGAGACCTGAGAGACTGAGGCCGGCGAGCGGGAGGTGGAGCCGTGGGTCTCCTCGACAAGGCGAAGGCGCAGGCGGAGAAGGCGACGGCGGCTGCCAAGGATGCAGCGCAGAAGGGGCAAGCCCGGTTGGACGCCATGCAGGCGACCCGCGCGGCGGACGTGTTGCTCAGGCAGCTCGGAGCTGCGGTCTATTCGGAGCGCACCGGACGGGCAGCTGAGACTGAGTCTGAGGAGCACATCGAGCGCATCGTGGCGCTCCTGAAGGCCCACGAGGCGGAGCACGGCGAGATCCAGCTGGAGACGGTCGAGGGAGGGTGACAGGGACAGAGACGCAGACCGGCGCTCCGGCCGTGGGTGCTCGACCAGGGCACCGGAGGATGCACGCCTCCGCGCTCTCGGGGTCCTGTAGCGGTCCAGGCCGTGCGCTGCTATCGTGATGGCCTCACCGCGGGGTGGAGCAGTCTGGTAGCTCGTCGGGCTCATAACCCGAAGGTCGTGGGTTCAAATCCCACCCCCGCCACTTTGAGGTCTTCACGTTTCACGTGGGGACCTCTTCACGTTTCGAGCTGTCGTTATTGTCCCATAGGGGTGTGACTCTCAGCCCGACGTGACGGCAACGGCAGATCCTGCGGACCCCCATGTCCGCGGCGG
>Ga0209061_1001764_pt1 | contig 32441 bp, 38 predicted proteins | sample Coa_R1_10_FD_187157 | JGI IMG/M metagenome (GOLD analysis project Ga0209061, IMG submission 187157) | Surface soil microbial communities from Centralia Pennsylvania, which are recovering from an underground coalmine fire - Coalmine... | ecosystem: Environmental > Terrestrial > Soil >... | reverse complement strand
CCTGAACGGGTGTTTCCTGGAACAGTAGGATTCTGCATGCAAGCTCTCCTGCGCCGCCAATGGCTCCATGCCGCGCTTTACGCGGTTGTCAGCCTCATGTTTGCGGTGCTGACTATCATGCTGCTGGCAGTCTTCATGACCGGGGACCTCACCAACAGGTTTCTTTCAGGCATGCTGCTGTGGCGGGCGATCAGCGCGCTCTCCTACACGGTGGTCGCCGAGGTGCGCAGCCATCACCAGGGAGAAGAGCGGTCCCTTCCTCCACACCACCAGGCCCGCCTGGATGAGCTGGCAGCCCGGGGAGAGCGTCTGGCTGCTGAGCTTTCACATCTGTCCACGACCCTGCAAGAGCGCTTGCAGGAAAGCGCGGCAGAGCTTGCAAGCAGTATGCATGTACAGCTCATATCGGGACTTGCAGCGCTCAAGGAAAGCTTGCAAACAGATCGTGAAAAGCCTGCGCAACATGCTCCTGTGGAAGCTCATCGGCCCAGGGAAACGCGCCTCACTCAGCCGTTGAAAAGAAAGCGGGCAGCGTCTGTGCAAGCGACAGAGAAGCGACCCGGGCTGCAAGCTCATCCAGGAACCGGAAGCGGGCGTGGACACGACGAGCAGCAGAGGGCCTTCGATGTCCGTGCCTTCATCTTCTCCTGCTTGCAAGAGCGACCAGAGGCGAAACTTGCTGAGATGAAAAGTCTGGCGCTTGCACGAGGCCATGTACTTTCGCTGGCGACCATCAGTCGCTATCGCAAACAATTGCTGGCCCGTCGTGAAAGCAGCGCACTTGCAAACGATGAAAGCACAACCATGCAAGGAGAAAACGCTGCCCGTTCGTGAAAGCTCGACAGTCCACCTTGACCTTGAAGAACTCTTTTGAGGGGTCAGTAAGCATGACCTCTGACAAAAGAGTGCGTACCTTCAGAGTATATCCCATCTGAGATCATCTGCCGAGCCGTTACCAGCGTGCATGGACTTGCGAACGCAGGTACAGATCGTACACCTCCTGAATGCGGCGCATCGTCGCCTCGCTCAACGCTGGCAGATCCGAGGCGTGCGCGTTCTCAGCCGCTTGCCGGGGATTCTTCGCGCCAGCAATGACCGTCGAGACTTCGGGGAACATCAGGATCCAGCGCAGGGCAAACTGGGCCATCGTCATGCCAGGGGGCACAAGCGCACGCAGTTCTTCCACGACTTGTAGCCCCGTCTCATAATCGACGCCGGCAAACGTCTCGCCCTGGTCGAAGGCTTCTCCATGCCGGTTATAGTGGCGATGGTCATTAGCCGCAAATCGGGTGCTGGCGCTGAACTTGCCACTGAGCATTCCACTCGCCAGAGGGACACGCACAATGATCCCCACATTGCGCTCGCGAGCCGCGGAGAAAAACTGCTCGGACGGTTTCAAGCGAAACATGTTGAAGATAATTTGCACACTCTTGACGTTGGGATAGCTGATGGCTTTGAGCGCTTCGGACACCTTTTCAACACTGACGCCATAGTTGCGCAGTTTTCCCTGCTGCTGCAAATCGTCGAGGATGCTGAACACCTCGGGCATCTCGTAGACTTCGGATGGCGGGCAGTGGAGCTGCAACAGGTCAAGCGCCTCCACCTCAAGGTTGCGCAGGCTTCGCTCAACAAAGCTGGAGAGATTCTCGCGGGTATAGCCCTGGGCGGTATGTGGATTGAGACGGCGGCCCGCTTTCGTGGCGATAAACAGCGGTTCGGGCCGCTCCTTACGTACTTGCGCGATCAGCTGTTCAGAGTGTCCGTCGCCGTAGACATCGGCGGTATCAATAAAGTTGACTCCCTGATCAATGGCGGTGCGCAAGGCGGAAAGTGCTACCTCGTCATCCACATGACCCCAGGCGTCACCACCGATGGCCCAGGCGCCAAAGCCAATCTCCGAGGCGTTCCAGCCGGTCCGCCCGAGTGTGCGATGGTGCATACTGTACCTCTATTAATGCTAATATTTGCTCATCTGACTTTCATTTTCTGCCACCAGCAAAGCGATTGTCAACCTGTACCATATTGAGCGCTCCAGCGCCTGATGGCTCTGCCATCCAGCAGTTGATACCTATTCCGTCTTAGCCTGCACTGCTCTCCAGCTTGCTGCTGGGCAGAGTTGTGGCACGACTGCTCTCCAGGGGACGCTGGGGGGCAGCTACACCGCCAGCTACGTCTATACCCACCTGGGCCAGCTCTGGCAAGGTCCCTGAACGGGAGTGGCGCGCAGGAGCAGTATCTCTACTGTAATAGCAGCCATTCGCACCAGGTAACGGCGCTTGCCGCGCTCTCGGGAAGTCCCACCTGTGCCTCACCCGGCACGACCGACTACAGCGCCAGCTACGATAGCCGGGGCAACATGACCACACGCAGCTATCCGGCCACAACCAGCGGTACGCTCACCTATGATGCGCAGGATCAGCTCCTACGCTGGAGCGCGACGACGGCTTCCAACAACGAGGAAGAATGGTACTTCTACGACGCCGAGGGCAACCGCGTGCTGCGCCGCTCGGCTACCACCGATCTCTCTGGCAACCCGGCCACCTCCGCCGCCACCATCACGGTCTACCCCTTTGGTCTGGAAGAGCATGCCTACCAGTACAGCGGCTCCGGCTCCAGTCAAACGCTACGGTGTGCTACGACCCGGGACAGCATGCGGACATGCTTGTTCACAGGAACATTGATTTGGTTAGCAAGACTCCAATGCCAGTGAGCACCTGCATTGAGGGTTTATGCCTTTCTACCTTTATACAATCGTTCACCCCTATCATCGGAAGCATCCTGGATCACTTTCACGGCTGCATCAGTCTCCCAGCCTGCCTGCATGACTCCAGTGGTGTCAAAGGTGAGGAGGAATCGAATGATGTGCGCTTTGGCGGCTGTAGCTTCACAGCGACAACACCGGTCACGACAGCGCAGGGCAAGCAGCCCATCGGCAAGCTGAAACCAGGGGAGAAGGTCTGGGCTTACAACCCCAGGACGCACAAGATGGAGTGGCAGCCGATCCTGCATGTCTGGATCGACAAAGACAACGACCTGGTAAATCTGACCATCACCACGCCTGCGAAGACTCGGTATAATAGCTATCTGCCCCTGCATGGCCTCCCCGAACTGCGGCAGGCTATTGCGGCCGATCTTGGGCTGCACTATGATCCAGAAGGCGAAGTGCTCGTCACCTGCGGCGCCGGGGAAGCCATGCTCGATGTCTTGCTCTGCTATGTCAACCCGGGCGACCACGTGCTGCTCACCAATCCCACCTATAACGGGATGGCGCAGCGCGTGCGATTGGCCGATGGCGTGCAGGTGTTTACGGACCTGGTGGAAGAACAGAACTGGCATCTGGATCTGGCCGCGCTGCCGGCGCAAGCGCGTGGCTGCAAGGTGCTCTTCGTCATGTCCCCTGTCATGCCAGAAGGAGGAGCCATACGTAAGGAGCTTGCCTTACGTATGGCTCTCATGCGCTTTTTGACCCCCATTTTGACCCCCAGATCGACAACGTTACGCGGTCAAACCCGAATTTTCACGAACTTCCACGGCATGTGTTAAGCGTGAGAGGGTGACAATACCGGTCTTTCCTTGCCGAAAAAGGACACGTGGAGAATTAAACATTACACGAATTTTTCAAGAAAATCAAGGCAATAGCCGATCAAAAAAAGCATCTTCACACGATATCTACAGCGTTTTGACAGCTATCTGGACAGCAAAACTTCTACCAGGCTAGATGACTTCCTTTTTGTTCCCGCCGAACAGTTGGAGTAAGGTGTTCGTAGCGTCTTTATCCTGGTGCGGTGGAACCGATCTCCCGACTATTTGCTGACCAGGAGTGCTCCCTCTGCCCACCCACGCTAAGTGATTGGGCAGAGGTGGCACCCACCCCTTTGGGTGGTCAACACTTATGTGAGGACACGAGCAAGCTTGTGCTCAAGCTCCCTCATCCATACCACTCGGCCTCAGCAAGCTTTTTCGACTCCTCCTCAACCACTTTTTCGACAGTGCGCTCGTACTTGAAGGAGAGTTCCATTTTCAACCGGTAGGTCAGCGGCTTGCCTGCCTCGATGTGAATGTCTTGTTCGACAATGCGGGCCACCCGCAGATCTCTCAGGTGATGGGAAGCCTCCTCGATAACTGCTGCTGCTGCCTTCTCCCATGACTCATGGCTGGTTCCTACCAGCTCAATGACCTTGTAGACACTTTCTGCCATCGCTTTCTCCTTTCTTTGAGGTAACGGGAGGATATCTCGTCCTGGAGTCTGTTAGGGACTCGATATCCACCCGCTGGTAAAATGGTCGTATGACGACCAGAAAAGCGTATCCTTCTGATGTCACTGACGAGGAATGGACCTTCGTAGCACCGTAGTTGAGCTTGTTGCCTGAAGGTGCCGGACAACGACACTCTGAACTGAGAGAAGTGTTCAATGGCTTGCACTCTCTGGTGTGCACGGGAGCGAGTTGGCGCATGATGCCGCATAACTTGCCGCCCTGGTGAATTGTGTATCAGCAAACGCAGCGCTGGCTGACCGCCGGCTGTTTTGAAGCTATCGTTCACGATTTGCGCCTCTTGCTGTGCGGCCCTGCTCACATCGACTTCGAGCAAGCCGTGGATCAAGGGCATGTGGCGGGATAAACGAAATGAGATCGCCATCAAACGTCTGATCTTCGAATACGGCGTCACCGGATAATCCAGTGCTTTTACCTTCATCCGCATTCCTCTTTTCCCATGCTTGTATGCCCGAGCAGGGCGAGGCTCTGGCTCACTCCACTTCCTCACCTCGTCATGTCCATGAGCATCTCCGGCTTACCTTTCCAATAGAAAGGTAATGCCCGGGTGTTACGGGAACATCACAAACATCAACTATCTGCTCACAGTGCTATCACAACGCACCAAAGGGTTGAGCGAGACCGCCGCCGGGGGCTGGGGGAGCACCTGGATGACTTTCGCAGCGACGAAAGTGACCTGAGTGGCTACGCCTTTGGCCTGCCTGTGCGCATCAGCACCCGCGTCTCCCCTGGTCGCGGCTCGGTCCTCTCGATTGAGCGTGAGGCCAGGCTCTCCGGTCCGATCCACGCCAAGGGCGTCCTGACCCTTGCAGGCTACCTGGCCGGTCAGTACGCGCAGCAGGTGCCGCTTTCGATGGCCGCAACACTCACCTTTGAGCAATCCTATGTTAACGCGATGGTCAGCGCCTTCAATGAAGTGGCCGTCTCTTTTTCTCCGGCGGGCGGTATCCAGGGATCGGGAATCTCAATGCTGCCTTCGGAGCCAGGCACGCGCACAGCTTGATCGGCTTTGAACTGCGTCCCTGTCAGCGCGCAGGCCAGGATGGCGCCGGAGCGGATCAGTTCAACTACTCTTGCGATTTGCGGGTGACAGCGATACATAAACGCTTCCATAACGTATGCGCTATCGTACCCGATAATCCCCTGGACCCGCTTCTGACTCATCGTTTCCTCCTCTCAAAGCCCCCGATGGCGCGACAACGAGAACTTCTGATGCTATCGAGCGCTTCAAGGCCAGTGAGACTGGAACCAGGCGCGCGTTCTGTGGATCGCCTCCTCTTGCAGCCGCACCGACGAAAATTGATGGTCTCCGCCTTTCAGCCACTCAATAGCTGCGCCGTGGGCGGCATAGGCTTCGCCATTTGAGGGCGGGACTTCCGTATCCGCTGTTCCATGAATAACGAGCGCGGCTGCCTGCGAGCGCGTGAGCGCGGCGAGCGGATCCAGGCCGGCCAGACTCGGAAGAAATGCGCTCCCAACGCTCCACCCCAGCCAGTCCATCCAGCCCTGCGCCTCTGCCTCCGCGAGCTGCTGGTCGGTAAAGAACGCGCGAAACACCTTCTGCGGATAAGCGACGGGAGCCAGCAACGCCAGCGCCTCGATTTCTCGATGCTCTGCGGCCAGTTCGCAGGCCAGCGCGCCGCCCAGGCTGAAACCGATCACTGCCAGCCGCGACGCATCCACGCCCGGCCGGGTGCGCAGGGCAGCCAGGGCGCGGCGGGCATCGTCAAGGCCCGATTGGGCCGTGAAGCGGCGAAAATCGCCGTCGCTCTCACCCTGGCCCCGGTAATCGAAGCGCAGCACGGCAAAGCCTGCTCCGGCCAGCGCGCGCGCCATTGCCACATGCATGTTATGTGGCCCGACGGCGGTATCGGCAAAGCCGGGAATGATCAGAATACCTGCCGCTGCCCCGGTGGGCGCAGAGGGGGAGTGCAGGTGGCCGCGCAGCGTCTCCTCGCCCAGCTTGAATTGCAGCTCGAACATGCCTTGCTATCCCTTCATCCCGGTCATGGTAATGCCTTCGAGGAAGTAGCGCTGCGCGAAGGCGAAGACGATGATGAGTGGCAATGTCGTCAGCAGCGAACCCATCATCAGTGCTGACCAATCCGTAGTCCGCTGCCCCTGAAATGCGAAGAGGCCCAGCGAGAGCGGGTACTGCGATGGGTCGGAGAGATAGACCAGCGGCCCGAAGAAATCCTGCCAGGTATAGAGGATCGAGAAGACCGCGACTACGATCAGCGCCGGTTTCACCAGGGGCAGCATAATCTGCCAGAAGATACGGAACTCGCTGGCGCCGTCCATTTTCGCCGCCTCCGAGAGTTCCCAGGGAATGGTCAGGAAGAACTGACGCATCATGAAGATGAAGAAGCCGTTTCCCAGAAAGGCGGGGATAATCAGCGGAGCATACGAGCCGATCAGACCAGCATATCTGAAAAGGACATAGGTGGGAATAAAGGTAACGATGGTCGGGATCATCAGCGTCGCCACCGTCAGCACGAAGAGCAGGTTGCGGCCAGGAAAGCGCAGCCGCGCCAGGCTATAGCCGGCGGCCGCGCACGAGAGCACCGTCCCAATTGTCACCGTCACGGAGTAGAAGATGCTATTGCCCAGCATGTGCAGGTAGGGGAAGCCCGGTGAGTTCCATGTGCGTGCGAGATTCTCCCAGTGAATAGGGTCGGGCCACCACTTGATCGGCACCGCGAAGATCTGGCCGTTATCCTTGAACGCCGAGATCAGCATCCAGTAGAACGGCATAAGGCAAATCAGCGAGACCAGGATGAGCAGCGTATGCCGGCCGGTGGAGATCAGGCGGGGACGCCATCTGACGCCAGGAACTTTATGCGTCCTGGCAGGACTGCTCATGCTGACCCTCTCGCGTTCGTACACCTGAGTCATGAGCGGCCTCCCTCATAGAACACCCAGAGGCGCGCCGACCAGAAGATCAGCAATGTCACGATCAGCACGACCACAAAGAGGAGCACCGAGAGCGCCGAGGCGTAGCCCATCGAGAAGTAGCGGAAAGCGCTGCGGTAGATGATGACCATGAACATCAGCGTCGAACCTTGTGGCGCGCCAGTGGTGCCGCCGACAACCAGCGCCTGCGTAAAAACCTGGAAAGAGGAGATGACCCCCATCACCAGGTTGAAAAGCAGCACCGGGCTGAGCAGCGGCAGTGTGATGTGCCAGAAGCGCCGCCAGTAACCGGCGCCATCGATGGTCGCGGCCTCCAACAGGGTCGCTGGAATATCCTGGAGGCCGGCAAGGAAAATCAGTGTTGCCGCCCCCAGTCCCCACAGGCTCAGGAAGATCAGCACCGGCCTGGCCTGGTTAGCATCGGTCAGCCAGCCCTGGGCAGGGATACCAAAAATCCCCAGAAGCATGTTGATTAGCCCGCTGCTGTTGGGAGTGAAGAGCAGCATAAAGATGATGGTGCTGGCAACCGGAGGCACGAGCGTCGGCAGGTAGAATATTGTACGGTAGATGCCGATGCCTCTGGCATGTGCATTCAGCAACAGCGCCAGCAACAGTGCCATTATCAGGCCCAGTGGTACGGAGATGAGCGCGTAGTAGGCGCTGTTGCCCACCGAGCGCCAGAAGTCCGGGTCGGCGGTAAACATGGTCTGGTAGTTCGCCAGCCCGATCCAGTGCGGAGCCTGAATAATGTTGTAGTCGGTGAAGGAGAAGAAGATCGTCGCAATGATCGGATAGATCGTGAAGACCAGCAGGCTGACCAGCCACGGAAGCACGAAGAAGAACCCTGCGCGCGCCTCGCGGCGGCGCAGTGGACTCATACGTTGATGTTTGTGTTGTCTGGTGAGAAGCGTAACCACAGCACTCGTCCCCCTTTCCTATGCCGTTCATTTGGTGAAATTGAAATGTTAGCTCGGCCATAGGCGCGGGCACATGCGAGGATCCGCGTAATCGGGTATCCCATCGATACGTCGGCAGAGGTCGTCCAGATCATCATAGGTAACTTCCGATCTATCCGGGTAATGGAACGGTTGAGAGCGGTTGTCTTCGTCCTGGATATGGACAGCAATGGAGCGGCGTGGCTGGCTGCTCAGATTGGGGCCGCTGCCATGAATGGTCCGGCAATGATGAAAACTGACCTCGCCCTTCTTCAAATTGATGGGCACCTTCACAATCCGCCGGCCAGCACTATGGGACGCTTGCTCCACCGTTGAGAGATCGTTGTTGAAGAAATCCAATCCGTTAGCGGCATCGCTCCAATGGTTACTCCCATCGATCATGGTGATCGTACCCATCTTTTCATCGCAATCATGGAAGGGAATCCAGGCGGTGAGCATTCGTTCGGATGTGCAGGTTCTCCAATACTGGCGATCAGTATGCCATCCCACGTTAGCCGGTTTATTGGGATCGTCGAGTGGGGGCTTAAAGAGCAGTTGATCGTGCCAGAGCCGCACAGAGGGCGATCCGCACAGGCGCGCGGCTATGGCCCCTAAAATGGGCTTGCGAATAAGAGCGGTCAGTTCCTTATTCCGCAACGAAGCATAATCGTTCTTGCGCAGGACATGCTCGCCATCCTCAGGTTGCCAGCCACTCTTAAAATTTCGCGGGAGCGTGGCATCGCGCTCGCCGCGATAAAAGCGCTCACTGCCAGCAATAGCCATAGCAATTTCTGCGTCGGTGAAGATTTTTTTTGATTTGTAGAAGCCGTGTTCCCGGTAAAAGGCCACATCTTCATCTGTTGGAAGGAGTTCCAGTTCCTCAGATGTTAACAGCGCCAGTTCCTGTGGTGTAAACTGCATCGGCAGCCCCTTTCCTGTACATGGTCGGATATCTGTCATTCGCTCAGGCGCCTGTAAGCAGCACAGGTGCCCGCACTGTGCTCCCGCTATTTTTTGGACAGAGTGTTATTCAGTTGATTCTGGCAGGCATTCTGCGCGTCGCTCAAAGCCTGTTTCGGTGTAGCCGTTTTCGTCATAATGCGCGTGATTGCTGTAGAGAGCTGATCAGAAGCGAAGCTCTCAATCGGGGAGTCCCACATCGGCGTGATAACTTTCTGCTGCGCATAGAAGAAATCCAGCGCATCCTGCGTGAAGGCTTTGCCGCGTTTTTGTACTGTGACGCTGGGCAGAAGATTGTGCGGAAAATCCTTATTGGCCCCCAGGTCGGGAGTATAACTGAACCAGACGCGAATGCCGGAGATGCTCAGGTAATCGAGAAACTCAAAGGCTTCCTGCGGGTGTCTGGAGGTGGCCGGGATAATAGCCCAGTTGGGCCAGTCGCCGGAGATGGCCTGCGTGCCGCCAGGACCAACGGGCAGCGGCGCGACGTTCCAGTTCTCGAAACTTGGCCCATCCCAGGCGTAGAAATCCCCCATCAACCAGCTCCCCTGGAGCAACATCGCCTGCTTCTGCGTCTGGAAGGCCGGGGGCTGCCCGGTTGTGCCATTGGGATAAGCTCCCCAGGCCGGTTTAGCGCGTAACAGGTGGTTGATATCGCCGCGATATTGCTCGTTGAGCCAGGAAAGGAAATAGTCCATCATGGCAATGTTCTGGTCAGAATTGATGGTGTATTGCCTGTTCTGACTGTCGTAGATCTGCGAGCCGTTGAGCGCAGACCACATCACAATCGTATGCTGGTCATCGCTAACAGTCGTGCCGAGGACGGGGAAACCGATAGTTTGCAGTTCGTCGCCCTTCCAGGAGACGAACTCTTTGGAGAGTGCGCGCAGCTGATCCCAGGTCTTAGGGAAATCCTCGCGTTTAGATGAAATACCCAGCTTATCGAACCATTCCGCGTTGTACCACATGGCGTAGGTTCCCGCTGTAAGGGGCAGCCCGTAGATCTTGCCGTTGAACTGGCAGCTTGCCAGCGCCCCTGCCGGCCACTTATCGACCTGGCTGTTCCTGGAGTTTTGCATCATCGCGGTCAGATCCAGCGCCGCCCCGCGCACACCCAGTGTGACAGGGCTGTCCCAGAAGATCGTCGCGTCGGGTGGATCACCGGCGGCGATGTGGGAGAGCAGCACCTCCGTGAAGTCCTGATTGCCAGTGCCGCAGAGCACCGGCGGCATCTGGATGTTCGGATGCAGCTTTTCAAAGTTCTTCTGGATGGTGTTATTGGCCGTACAATAGGGAGCCGAGCCACCCGGCAGCCAGTAGGTCAGCTTGATGGGACCGCTTGAAGAACCACCGCCACCGCAGGCTGCAAGCAGAAACATGCCGCCTCCAACGGCGGACACCTGGAGGAAGCGGCGCCGACTGACCGGACTCTGAGAAATAGTGTGCTGTGTACTCATCTTTTGCTCTCTTTTCCGTGAGGTCAACTATGATCCTCACTGCTGACTATTCTGTACCAGTCGTCCGTACAAATATAATGGTCGTCCGTATGAGTTGAAGATATGTCCATGCCAGATAGTATACGGATAAGCGGGCTTGAAAGTCAAGAGGTCTCCTGTTATAATAGGACTGCCCGTATTTTATTCGTCAGGTCATACGTACCATTTTAAACGGGTGAGGGAAAGAATTATGGAATTAGACAGGCAGTTTAATGGGCAGGGCATCGATCCCAGGAGCGGCATCCCTCTCTATGTCCAGCTCAAAGAGATTCTGCGCGAGCAGATCCGCACCGGGGTATGGGAGCCGGGGGATCGCATTCCCTCCGAGGCGGAGATCCGCCAGCATTTCGCCGTGAGCCGGGCTACAGTGCGCCAGGCTATCACCGAACTTGAGCAGGAGGGGCTGCTTGTACGCCAGCAGGGACGCGGCACCTTCGTCCGTAAACCCAAGATCGAGTGGTCGCTGCGCAACTTCTACAGCTTTACGCGCGATCTGACCGAGCGCGGGCTGCATCCAGAGACGCGCCTGCTGATGTTCGAGGTCGTGCTGCGCAAGGCTATCGCGCGTGAGGTGTTCGGACTGGACGAGAAGGAGCCACTCGTCAAGCTGGTGCGCCTGCGGCTGGCCGCCGGAGAGCCGCTGATGCTGGAGACGACCCATCTGCCCGAATGTTTCGTGCCGGGGTTGACGGAAGAGGAGGTCAGAGAGCACGCGCTCTATACTCTGCTGGAAGAGAAATACGGCATGCGATTAGAACGCGCGATGGAGAGCTTCGAGCCGATCCTGGTCGATGAGTTCGCTTCCAAGATGTTAGAGGTGCCAAAGGGTTCACCGGCACTCTATCTGGAACGCATCGGAGCGCTGGCCGATGGAAGGCGCGTCGAACTCTCGCAAACGATAGTGCGTGGAGACCGCAGCCGCTATCTCGTCGAATTGCTGTAGCCAGTTCATGAAAGCTAGCAATCAACAGGCCGCACGAGGCGCGATGATGCGCTTTACCTTTTGCCTGCGAGCATGAGTGCGCTCGCAGTGCTCGGTTTACAAAGTTAAACTGCATCATCGCGCCGCTGCGCACCAGAAAGATGGCCGATCTTGATGGTTATCATTCATCTATTCTGAGCGGCACCATGTAAGGAGGTATGTTCGCGTGAAACTGGGGGTATTCACACAGTGGATCAGGGCGGAGTCAATTGAGGAGCTTGCCATGCGCGTGCGCGCGCTGGATTTACACTGCGTGGTACTGGATTCTTATCCCGGGCTGGACATCGATGTCGCCAATCCCGCTCCCGAGATCTGCCGCCGCATCCAGGCGGCTTTTGCCGCCGAAGGCGTGGAAATCGCGGCTGTTGGCGGCTACTACAATCTTGCTCATCCCGATCTCAAAGAGCGCCGGTCCATTCATACGCGCTTTCGCGGCCTGATGCGCCTCTGCGCGGATATCGGAGCGCCGATGCTCTGCTCCGAGGCCGGTACCTATCATCCCCGCGACGAGTGGGAGTGGGACCCGGCCAATGGCACCGAGCAGGCGTTCGCGATATTCGTCGAGACCATGCGCCCGCTCATCGCTGATGCCGCCGATTATGGCATCACTATCGGGCTGGAGCCATACGTGATGACTATTATCAACACCGCTGAGCGGGCGGCGCGTCTGGTAGAAGCACTGGATTCTCCTTATCTCAAGCTTGTCTGCGATCCGGCCGGGCTGCTGACCAGGGCGACGCTTAACGAGCAGCGCACCGTTCTGCCTGCGGCCTTTGGTCTGATGGCGCCTTATATTGGCCTGGTACATGTCGAGGACTGTCGTCCCGATCCACACGGACACTTTCTCTGGCTGCCAGCAGGCCAGGGATTGATCGATTATCCCCTCTTCATGCAGCAACTTGTGCAGACAGGATACGATGGTCCCTTGATCCTGGAGCATCTCTCGGAAGCCGCGCTGCCCGCCGCACGCGAGTACGTGCTGGCTCACTGGAAGCGTGCCCACCAGCAGGAAGGAAGAACAGGTTCATGATTCGTCACCTGATTGTCTTTAACATTTCAGAAGGAGTGACGCGCGAACAATGCCTGGCGATGGCCGAACTGGGGCGCCAGGAACTTTCGCGGATCCCTGGCGTTATCAGCATCTCCTTCGGAGAAGCCATCGCCGAAAACGCGCGGTACCGCTACACCTTCACCATTGACCTGCGCGATGAGGAGGCGCTGCGTGCCTATCAGGGCCACCCGCTCCACGTCGCTTTTGCTAACAATCACTTCCGGCCCGTGGCCCCCGATAGAATCACTACCGACTACGAGGTATTGTACTGATAAGGACCGTTGATGAAACTCATCGTTGCCCGAGACTATGAAGAGATGAGCGCGATAGGTGCGGATATCGTTGCCAGCGTTGTTGCTGCCAATCCTGGGGCCGTGCTTGGTCTGACCACCGGCAATACTCCTGTCAAGCTCTATGGCAATCTGGTGGCGCGCGCCAGCGCCGGATCGCTCAACCTGAAGCAAGTGCGCATCTTTTGTACCGAAGAATATCTGGGCATCGGCCCCGATGATCCCTGTAGCCTCTTTGGCTGGCTGTGGCGCATCTTGATTGCGCCCTGTGCTCTCCCGCCAGAGCATGTGTTCCGGCTGCGCGGCGAGGATTCTGAGCCGCAGCTTGCCTGCCAGGAGTTCGAGCAGCAGATTGTACGCGCCGGTGGCCTCGATCTGCTCGTTGAGAGCATCGGTGTCAACGGGCATATCGGCTTTAACGAGCCTGGATCGCCTCCTGATGCGCCCTCGCGCGTCCTGGCGCTGACCGACGATACGCTGGAGTACAATATCAATTACTGGGATCAAGAAGTGCCGCGCTACGGCCTGACAATTGGCCTCGGTACGATCCTGGCCGCCAGGCAAATCCTCTTGCTGGTGTCGGGCCGGGCGAAGGCCGGGCCACTTGCCAGGGCGCTGACCGGGCAGATTACACCCGATGTTCCGGCCTCGATCCTGCAAAGGGCGTCCCACTTGATCGTCGTGGCCGACAGGGAGGCCGCTTCCCTGCTCTCAGGGGCGGAGGTGTAGCATGCAGGCGCGGCAGTCTCCGATCCTCGTAGGGCTTGACATCGGCACATCCGGGGCCAGAGCGCTGGCCTTTACGCCGGAGGGGGGCTGTATCGCGCAAGGCCGGGCCGCCTTTGCCACCGATTATGCCGGCGCGGACCGCGCCGAGCAGAATCCTGAGGACTGGTGGCGAGCGGCAATGGCCGCGCTGTGTGCTATGTCCGCGCGCCTGGATGCTGGCGCCCGGCTGGTGGCCGGCATCGGGCTGACCGGCCAGTGTCCGACCTTCGCGTGCTTCCTGCCATCGGGAGCGGCGATGGGACCGGGGTTGCTCTATCAGGACAATCGGGCGAGCGCCGAGACCGGCTTGCTTATCGATAGATTTGGGGCTGCTGCTATCCACCGGCGCAGCGGACAGGCCCCCAGTCCGTTTTATGTGTTGCCGAAACTGCTCTGGCTCAAACGGCATCAGGCGAGCTGGCCGGGAGCGGGAGCGGTGGTCGCGCAGCCGCGCGACCTGGTAGGCTGGCGCTTGACCGGGCGGCTCGCCACTGATCCAACGCATGCTGCCTGCACGCTGGCCTACGATCTGACCGCCGGCGCCTGGGCCAGCGATTGGCTACGCGAACTCGGCCTGGAGGCACTCATCTGGCCGGAGATCCTGCCCTCATGCAGCGTCCTGGGATATCTCACCGCTGATGCCGCCGCATTGACCGGGCTGTGCGAGGGCACGCCGGTCATCGTGGGCGCGGCTGATAGCATCTGCGCCGCCTATGGTGCGCAGGCGACCGGCCTGGGCGTGCTGTGTGAAGTGGCCGGCACCTCCACATGCCTGCACCTGAGCGTAGAGCAGCCGGTGGCAGCCTATGCCGTCAATACCTACCCGCATATCGAGGCCGGGCAGTGGTGTAGCGAGGTCGGGCTGAATACCACAGGCGCAGCGCTGGCCTGGCTCTCAACATTGTTGAAGGCATCGCCAGAAGAGGCGCTTGAGCAAGCGGCGCGTGCGGCGCCGGGATCAGCCGGACTGCTCTTCCTGCCGCACCTGTCGGGTGGGGAACGCGACGAGCCGGGGCGCTGCGGCGCCTTTGCCGGACTGCATCTCGGCCATTCCGAATCGCATATAGCCAGGGCCATCCTCGAAGGCGTTGGCTATGCCTTGCGACAGCGTGTGGAACTGCTGGAAGCGTCTGGCTGCCCGGTGACGCGCGTCGTCTCCTGCGGAGGAGCGGCGCGTAGCGCGCTCTGGGCACAGATCAAGGCCGACATTCTGGGCATTCCGGTGAGCCAGGTTGCGCCTCCCGACACCACGGCCTGGGGCGCGGCGCTCATCGTTGCTCGCGCGTTGAAGATTGCAGCAGAATCAGTCGAGCTTTCTTATAGTTATTTTTTCCCGGAGAGAAACAGAGCTGAGATCTATGCCGCCGGTTACAGGCGTTTCTGCCGTCTCGAAGAACTGTTGATTCATGATGTTTAGAGAAGGAGCCGATCTATGAGCAAGGTACGTGTCGCTGTCGTTGGATGTGGCAGCGTGTCGCAGAAATACGTCCCGGACTTAAAGCAGAGTTCCGCGGTAGAGCTTGTGGCGGTCTGCGATAACCGCGTCGAGTTCGCTCGCCGGCACGCCGAGACCTACGCCATCGAGCGCTATTTTTCCGATATTGACCGCATGCTGGCCGAGGTGGATTTCGAACTGCTCGTCAATCTTACGCCCATGCAGTTTCATGCGCCCTTCAATCGCAAGGGGCTGGAGGCCGGTAGAAACGTCTGGTGTGAGAAACCAATCGCCACCAACCTCGCCGACGCGCACGCGCTCATTGAACTGGCCCGGAGTCGTGGTGTGAAACTGTGGGGCGCGCCGAACTCCCCCACCTCGCCCGCTTTTGAAACGATGGCAAAGATCCTGGCTTGCGGTGAGATCGGGCGCGCCTGCGTCGCGCACGGTATCTACGGGTGGAGCGGCCCCGACTGGCCGGGCGCTGCCTGGTTTTATCAGAAGGGCGGCGGCTCACTTTTCGACCTGGGCGTCTACAACGTCACGACCCTGACCGGGCTGCTGGGACCGGCGCGCTCGGTGATAGCGATGGCCGGGGCGGCGGTCCCCGAGCGCGTTATCGCCGGCGAAACCGTCAAAGTCGAGGCCGACGACAATACAGCGCTCATCCTCGATCACGGCGGCGCTGTCTATTCGGTGATCCAGACCGGCTTTGTCTATGGAGCGCAGCGCGAAGACTGGACGATCCAGGTCATCGGCACCAATGGAGCGATGACGATGGGTGGCTATGACTGGGCGCCGGCGGATGTCGCTGTCTACGCGGGCCATCAGATGCGTTCGGAGGATAGAAAGTGGGAGGTCAGATGGCAGGATGATGGCAGCTATAAGTGGGAGCACGGGGCCGCCTACATTGCCGAGTGTCTGGCGAATGGCGAGCAACCGATCCTGAGCGGTGAACATGCCCTGCATGTGCTGGAGGTGATGCTCGCCGCGTTGGAATCGGCAAAATCGGGGCGGCGCGAGCCAGTGGAGTCGGACTTTCCCTGGCCGCTGATTCATTAGCGTAGAAAGGATCAAACCATGCCCGAGACTGATAACAGAGAGCCGAAGCACTACTTTGAGCATCTCCCGGCGCCCGATTATGGCTTTTTTCTCAAGGGTGCGTCCTCTTTCGATTGGGGAATGAAGAACCGTCTGTCGCAAATCTTCAATCCTCGCACCGGGCACACGGTCATGCTGGCAATCGATCATGGCTACTTTCAAGGTCCGACAACCGGCCTGGAACGCGTTGATCTGGGTATCGTTCCCTTGCTGCCCTACGCGGACGCGCTCATGTGTACGCGTGGCATCCTGCGCTCGACTATCCCACCCACCGCGCCGCGTTCAGTGGTCATGCGGGCGAGCGGCGGCCCCAGCATCCTGAAGGAACTCTCCGATGAAGAGATCGCCCTGGATATCGAGGATGCTCTCCGCATGAATGTCGCGGCCCTGGCGATCCAGGTCTTCATCGGAGGGGAGTTCGAGACGCGCTCGGTACACAACATGACCCGGCTCGTGGATATGGGGCTGCGCTATGGCATCCCGGTCATGGCGGTGACTGCTGTCGGCAAGAATATGGCGCGCGATGCCAGATACTTCCGGCTCGCCTGCCGCATCTGTGCAGAACTGGGCGCGCAATTCGTCAAGACCTACTACGTGCCGGAAGATTTCGCGACGGTTACGGCGTCCTGCCCGGTGCCAATTGTAATGGCGGGCGGTAAGAAGATGCCGGAGCTAGAAGCTTTGACAATGGCCTGCAATGCGGTGAAGGAAGGCGCCGCCGGCGTGGATATGGGCCGAAATATCTTCCAGAGCGATGCCCCGGCGGCGATGATCCAGGCAGTTGCCAGGGTTGTGCATGAGCAGTTGGAGCCAGTCGAGGCATACGAACTGTATCAGGAACTGCGGCATCAAGCGTAAGCCCTTCTTGTTGTCGATGGGTCGATGTTTGACGGTTTTTGCTTGATGGGCACCTGGTTGCGAATGGGCTTGAACAGACCCGGTTGCTGCAACTTCACTCCTATGGCGGCCAGGAAGCCGCCGGGCTAAAATGATTTGTCGTCTCTGTGAGAGACTCGTTCATGGTGATGCATCTTCTCCTGCAAGCCAATCTTGCTTCTTTCATGAGAGCAGAAGCATCGCTTTTCTTCTGCCTGTGGCAGGCTCGTCTGATTTCAGAACCCCCTGTCGTTATTTTGGGCGAAACTCAGGTAACGTCAAATTTTGTGAAAAGAAAATAACCACTACTGTGGTTATTTTCTGATGCTCTCGTCTGCCCTTGTGATGCGAGCGTGATCCTGGGCAGATATGCTTAAAAGCTGCAACGCTGCTGTCTCGGGGCAGAAGCTCTCTCTGAGAAGGGCTGTCAGGAAAAGCGAAAAGAGGCGGATATAGACATGAAGCAGTCTACGGGCTAGCTGCTGTAAGGAAAGCCAGAGGCGATATCCATACTCTTACGACAAGATGATCTGGCTTGCTTGATAGGAGTGAGCTGGAGTATCATCTGCTCTTCAATGAATGCCTCGATGCCGTGCTGCCGCGTCTGATAGAGGCACTGGGGCACGCTGCGAACAAACAGGCCCGGGCAACAGGAACGACAGGCGTGAGGAACCATTGACTTTCACAAACCCCTCAATGTATGATATATCCATACTCAACACAATAAGTTCCAGATCCCTTCTTGTAGCGCAGCAATTATTTACTTCCTTTCAATTATATATATAGGGCCGTTCTACTGTTTAATGTCCAGAGGAGGAGTGCCTATGGAGATTCGCGGACTGGCTCATGCGGTCTTGCAGGTCAAAGGAGTTGAACGACCACCGGGTTTTTATGATCGGGTTTCTGGCGATGAAGTTCTACAGATGTAGATCTGCGATCCGGGAAACTCCAATATAGAGTTATTTGTTTGGGAGAGGTAGCGCCCCCGGTGGGTGCCAGGTCAAATACGCCGACGAGAAAGGAGGAAGTGCACCTGCTGCCGCCTCGAACCTGTCGTTCTTCCAACGAATGTATTTCAGATTCATAAAACGGCAGTCCTGGATGCAGCTTGTGCGCCAGGGTTATGAAACCGCCCAGATTTCGTTATTTTGCCCCACAGAGTGTCGAAGAGGCACTGATACTCCTGGCCGAACATACCGAAGAGGCGCGGGTACTGGCAGGGGGCCAGAGCCTCGTACCGCTGATGAATATGCGCCTTGCTCATCCCGGTGTGCTCATCGATATTAACAACATCAGCGAACTGGCCTACGTGCACTCCTGGAATGGCGGCCTGGCGCTTGGCGCCATGACTCGCGACGCGGCCTTAGAGCGCGATACCACCGTAGCTGCACGCCTGCCCCTTCTCGTAGAAGCCGCCCGCTGCGTTGGACATCCTGCCATTCGCAATCGCAGTACCGTTGGTGGTAGCATTGCCCATGCTGATCCAGCCGCCGAACTGCCAGCCGTGATGCTTACCCTGAATGCGGAATTCGAGGTTCGTAGCCGCTCCGGCAGCCGTACCATTTCTGCCCGGGATTTCTTCAAAGGCTATCTCGCAACCGATCTCAAAGCAGATGAATTGTTGACCGAACTGCGAGTTCCCGGTCTACCTGTGAGCGCGGGGAGCGCGTTTGTGGAGTTTTCTCGCCGTGAGGGTGACTATGCCCTGGCAGGTGTCGCCTCCGTTATCGTACTGGACGAGGATGGCACCATCGCCGACGCCCGCCTGGGACTGTGCAGCGCAGGTCCCGCGCCAGTTCGTCCTCAGTCCGCGGAAGCGCTGCTGCGTGGGCAGCGTCCGGGCGACGAAACCTGGGCTGCCGCCGCTACCGCCGTCATCACTGAACTGAATAATCCGCCCTCCGATATTCATGGCTCTGCCGACTATCGCCGCCACCTGGCCGGTATTCTGACCAGGCGGGCACTGGCTATCGCCACAGAGCGAGCAGGAAGGAAGAGATAATGCAAGACGAAGATTTTGTCACGATCCGCTTGCTGGTCAATGGTGAGACCCACCGCCTGGTAGTCGAGTCACGGCGCTTGCTTGCTGATGTATTGCGCGAAGATCTGGGATTGACGGGCACCAATCTGGGCTGTGAACATGGCGTCTGCGGCTCCTGTACCGTGCTGCTGGACGGTCAGAGTGTGCGCTCGTGCCTGATGTTCGCTGTACAGGCCAACGGCCACGAAGTGATGACCGTGGAGGGCCTGGCCCGTGGCGGCGAGTTGCATCCTCTCCAGCAGGCTTTCTGGGAGAAGCAGGGATTGCAATGTGGTTTTTGCACTCCTGGTTTCCTGATGACCGCCTACGAGTTGTTACAGCACAATCCAGCACCGAGCAAAGAAGAGATTCGGCACGCACTCTCAGGCAACATCTGTCGCTGTACTGGCTACCAGCATATTATCGAAGCAGTGCAAAGTGCTTGCCAGGCTATAGCTGAGGCAAGGGGCACTGTACCATCGGGTACTGGAGCCTGACCCCCGACAGGAGACATTCCTTGCGGGCAGATGGGCACGCAGCGCCAGAGGCGAAGCGTCGCTGCTGTCCGCAGTTCAGAGGAGAGAAAGATTGTGACAACCGCAACTAACAGCTATACATGGATTGGCAAAGATATCAAGCGCCCGGAAGATCCGGATCTGCTCACGGGGAGAGCGGAGTACACCAGCGATGTGAAGCTGCCCGGCATGCTCCATGCCGCCGTTCTACGCAGTCCCTATGCTCATGCTCGTATCGTCAGTATCGATACCAGCGCCAGCAAAAAGTTGCCGGGCGTTCATGCTGTATTGACCGGCCGGGAGGCGACTGCGGTGCTTGATCCGCTGCCAGCCTTCTGTGCCGAGCCAGTCGTTGAGCATGCCATCGCTGTCGACAAGGTGCGCTACGCTGGGGAAGCAGTGGTAGCGGTAGCTGCCGAAAGTCGCTATATCGCCGAGGATGCCCTGGAACTGGTGCAGATCGAGTGGGATCCGTTGCCACCTGTGATCGATGTACTGGAAGCGATGAAGCCGGATGCGCCAAAGGTGCATGAGAATCTCCCCTCAAACCTCGTCTATGAGCACGTCTTCACCTTTGGCGACGTGGATGGTGACTTTGCCCGTGCAGAGCATATCGTTAAACGCCGCCTGCGCTGGCCGCGCGCCACTGCTGCCCCCATGGAGCCGGCCGGAGCGGTTTGCAAGTACGACCCCCCTGGTGGTCGCATGGAGGTCTGGTCGACCTGCAATATGCTCAACTATGTCGGGTGGCTGATTGCGGGTAGCCTGAAGCTGGCCCCCCATATGGTCAACTTCTATCCCATGTATACAGGTGGCAGCTTTGGCAGCAAGCATGTGACGAGCAAAGTAATCGCCATCGCAGGCGCACTGTCGAAAGTCACCGGGCGTCCGGTGAAATTCATGGAAGATCGGATCGACAACCTCGCAGCAAATGATGCCCAGGCCGCTGATCGCATCTACGATGCCGAGCTTGCTCTCACCAGAGAGGGCAAGTTCCTGAGCTTGCGCCTGCATACGATTGATGATTATGGAGCCTATTTCGTGTTCGCTATTACAGGCAACACCAATATGATGTCGCAGATCACTGGCCCATACACTATTGGCAGTCTTGAGAGCGGCATCAAAGCGGTGTTGACCAACAAGAATCAGCAAGGAGTATTCCGGGGGGCTGGTTCAGATGTTGGCAACTGGGTGCTGGAGCGACTGGTAGATGCGGCTTCCGATGAACTGGGTATCGACGGGATAGAACTGCGCCGCCGGAATTTCATCCAGCCCGACCAGTTCCCCTACAAGATACCGACGGGCAACGTTTATGATAGTGGAAACTATCCCGGTGTACTGGATATGGCCCTGCAACACGCTGACCTGGATTACTGGCGTCAGGAACAGGCGCGGGCACGTCAGCAAGGACGCTACATCGGCATCGGCCTGGCAACATGTCAACAACGCAGTACCTACAGCGCAACCGAGTTCTGGTTCCATAACCCCGGCCCCGCCACGGGCCTGACAACCACTGCCGAAAGCGTGCGTATTGGTATTGGGCCAACCGGCGGCATCACGGTGACGATGTTCTCTCCTTTCTGGGGCAATAGTCCTGAAACCGTTGCGTCTCAGGTCGTCGCTGAGGAGTTTGGCGTGGATCCTGCCACGGTCAGTGTCACCTACGAGAGCACATATCAGGGGTTGCCCAGTGCTGGCCCGGGAGGCAGTCGTATGACGGTGATGCTCTCAGGTGCGATCCGAGGCGCGGCGGCGAGGGTCAAAGAGAAGATGTGCAGGATCGCTGCCCATCTTTTGGAGGCCAGCCTCGCTGATATGGAGGTTCGAGAAGGGCGTGTCCGGGTCAGGGGCACGGATCGTTCGCTGAGCATCGCCGATATCGGCATGAAGGCATACTGGCACAAGTTTGACCTGCCAGCGGATATGGAGAGCGGTCTGGAGGGGAACTTCACCTACGACCATCCCTACACAACGCCACCCAGGGAAGATCGCAAAGATATGGGGGTGTTCTACCCCATTATGGGCCATGCCGCCCATATTCCAATCGTAGAGGTCGATATCAATACAGGCCAGGTCAAATTCCTCAGGTTCCTGGCTGTACATGATGTTGGTACGGTAGTAAACCCGCGCTCATTGCAGGGCCAGATTCGGGGAGGAATCGCGCAGGGCATCGGTGTGGCTCTGTACGAGGAGGTGCGCTACAGCCCTGAGGGCCAGAACCTGACGGCAACCATGAACGACTACCTGGTACCTACCGCTGCCGAAGTACCGGATATCGAAATCTACCACCATGTGACCCCCTCGCCTTTCACCGCGTATGGCGTGAAGGGGGGCGGCGAAGGGGGACGGATGGTGGCGCCTCCCGCGGTGACACGAGCGGTAGAGGATGCGCTCAAGCCCTTCGGCGTCAGGATCGATGAATTGCCGATGACCCCGGAGAAGATTGTCGGGTGGGTAAGGCGCGCACAGGCGAAAACGCCAGGCGCGTAAAAAGCTAATCGGAGCGAAGAGCAGGTAATTTCTCATGGAACTCGATGACAAAATCGCGGTTGTTACCGGAGGTGGGCGCGGTATCGGGCGGGCGATAGCCCTTGCGTATGCCAGAGCAGGAGCCAGCCTTGTGCTTGCCTCGCGTTCGAGAGAGGCGCTCGAAGAGACGCGGGCGATGGTCGAGGCGCTTGGACGAAAGGCGCTTGTGGTGCCAGTGGACATTCGCCAGGAGGAAGACGTGCGAAATCTGGCAGCGCAGGCACTGGGCCACTTCGGACGCGTCGATATCCTTGTCAACAACAGTGGCGTCGGTGGCCCCAGCGCCCCCCTGTGGACAATAACACCTGCCGAGTGGCAAGAAACCTTTGCTGTCAATGTGACCGGCGTATATCTGTGTTGCCGGGCGTTCCTTCCCTCCATGATTGAGCGGCGCTCAGGCTGCATCGTCATCATCGGCTCTATGACTGGCAAACGCCCTCTGCTTGGACGCACGCCCTATGCTGCCAGCAAAATGGCACTTGTCGGCCTCACCAGAACTCTCGCCTGGGAGACCGGCCCCTATGGCATACGGGTCAATGTCATCTCGCCAGGGGGAGTTGAGGGAGAGCGCATCGAGTGGGTGATTCGCAAACAGGCGCAGGCGCAGGGAATCAGCGTAGAAGAGGCGCGGAGGCAGCTTACCAGCAGTTCCCCGTCCGGTCGCCTGGTTCCAGCAGATGATGTAGCGGCGGCTGCGGTCTTCCTGGCATCAGATAGGGCTGCCTCGATAACGGGGGAAGATCTGAACGTTTCCGCAGGCGCAGTGATGTACTGAAAAAAGAGTGAACGCCCTCCAGGGACGTTCAATGGAGGCCACCTATGCCCAAATTGATCGACCTTTCACAGGAAATCTATCAGGGAATGTTTGTTTATCCAGGACATCTTAAAACGGTGATCTGGGAGCACCATTCCCATGAAGAGACGGCGAAGAACTTCGAGGGAGGCTTCTCCTATCAGTCCAGAGGTCTGTTGATGAGCGATCATGGTCCGACCCATGTTGATGCCCTGAGCCATCTGGACCCACGCCCTGAGGCGCCTTCAATTGATAAAATGCCCCTCGACCTTTTCTATGGTGATGCCACCTGCATCGATGTCTCCCACAAGGAACCACGCACCTATATCAATGCCGCCGATATTGAAGAGGCTTGCGCTACGTCCGGCGTTGAGGTCCGTAAAGGCGATATCTTGCTCTTCTATACCGGCACCTTCAACCGCTATCATGACACGAAGGAGTATCTGAGCCAGTATCCAGGTCTGGACGAATCCGGCAGTATGTGGCTGGTTGAAAAGGGCATCAAGACATTCGGTGTGGATTCCCCCAGCCCGGATAATCCTGCCAGTCGCACGTACCCTTGCCACATGATGTGCCGCGCATACGGGATCACGCATTACGAGAACCTGGCGAACCTGGACCAGGTGGTGGGGAAGCGGTTTACCTTTATCGGCTTCCCCTTACGCATCCGCGCAGGCACAGGTTCGCCGGTGAGAGTGGTGGCTCTCCTTTGAATACGGGGAGCATATGCGATGCTCCCCTATGCCGCTCTGACCTTTATGCTGGCGGTGATCAGTCGCTCGACGATTCTAGCGGTGGGAGGAGGATTGCTCTTTGCAACGGCTATAGAAATTCCGCTCAGCCTTGTATTGCCAACCTTTGGGAAGAGCTTTGCTTATTTTGTGCAATTCCTTCCGGTAGAGCTTTCCCAGACTCTCAATAGTCAAAACTATGCTCTTGCCAGAATAGCTGTCAGATATTCTTCCATCCAACTTAATCTCCTGTTCGCCGCTATATGTATCATGATCTATTCGCTGGTTTTTTTATGGCATCGCGCTGTAAACCTTCCAGCATCATGATCTGGCGAAGCAGGTGGATATTAATCAGACAATTCTATCCTATTTATTGTATTGCTCGTGGCCTGATTTTATCCTGACCCTGCACGAGACAGATGTTTTTCACGGAGTGGACGCGAGAACACCGAATCTGCTTGCAGGTTTGCATCCTGCTCTCGTATCAATCAATGCCAATGTCCACTCCATCTCCATCATCAATGATCACTGATTGGTTCGCTTCGCTTTTCTTCTTCTCGAATCTGTTCAAGGGCCTGTTGCTCGACATCTGTCGAGATGGTGAGATCGTAGTGATCGCGTCTGACGGCATCTGCATACCTCTTGACGCTGCTTTCGGAATAGCCCAGACATGCCAGTGTCTCTCGCATCATCTCCAGTCCTCCCTCCAGTTCAGGATAGATAACATGCTCGGCTCCTAAGGAGAAGAGCTGGCCTACGCTATTGCGTGTAGCAGCACGCACGATGATTGGAATCTGCGGAGCCTCTGCACGAGCTGTTGCCACCACAATAGCTGCCGACGCTTCATCCGGCAAGGTCACGACCACCGCACGCGCCCGTTCGAGGCGGACATGTGAAAGGATGTCCGAATTGGCCGCGTCTCCATAGAGGGTGGGAACTCCCTGGCGTTCCAATTCCGTGACGCGTCCGATATCGTGTTCAACCACCAGGCGAGCAATCCCGAGATGGCCCAATACATTCACAAGATATTGTCCTACTCGCCCGCAACCAATGACGATCACATGATCTCGTAATGACTCCACTACAGGGGCCTGCACAGGACCATGTCGGTCCAGCACCTCCCAGAAGGTGTGCATCTTGCGCAAGTGCGTTTCGATCCAGGGAAGCGCCCGAAACAGGAACGGGTTGAGCGCGATGGAGAGCAGGGCACCTGCCAGCAGCAGCGCATATTGCTCCTCCTTGAGTAATCCCAGAGCGACAGCGACTGAACCCAGAATAAAGGAGAATTCCCCGATCTGACTGCGCCCGGCGGCGAGAATGAGTGCTGTGCGCGCCGGGCGAGGAAAGAGCAGCCCTTGCAGAACAGTAAGCACAAATTTGCCCAGAACGATAACCATGACGAGCAAGAGCACTTCCGCGGCGTGGGAGAGCACATATAGAGGATTGACCAGCATTCCCACCGACACGAAGAACAGGACGGCAAACGTTTCGCGGAAAGGTGTCAGTTCCGCTCCCACCTGATAGCTGAGTGCTGACTCGCTGACCACGACCCCTGCCAGGAAGGCGCCCAGCGCCAGGGAAACACCAAAGAGAGCCGAGGCGCCAAGCGCTGTCCCGACCGTAATGACGACAATCGCGACAATGAAGAGTTCCCGCGAACCCATGTGTGCCAGTTGCCGCAGGAACCATGGAATGAGACGCGTCCCAGCCACCAGCATCAGCGCGGCAAACGCCCCGGTTTTCAGCAGGGCAAGCCCGGCCGTTTGCCAGAGCGGCTCTTGTGTCTGCGAGGCGAGCGCAGGGAGGAGCACGAGAATGAGGACCGTGACCAGATCCTCCAGCACCAACCAGCCGACAGCAACCTGCCCATGAGAGCTGTTGAGTAGCCCCTGATCCGTCAAATTGCGGACCATGACGACGGTACTGGCAATAGTGATAGCCACTCCGAATAATAGGCCAGCAGCGAGCGTCCAGCCCCACAGGTGAGCGAGCACCAGGCCAAGTCCTGTGATCAGGATAAGCTGGATAAGCGCCCCAGAAAGAACGGTATCGCGCACAGCCCATAAATCACGCAGCGAGAAATGCAGGCCAACGTCAAACAGGAGAAAAATCACGCCGAGCTCGGCGAGCTGCTGGATGGTAGACAGATCGCCGCTGAAGCCAGGTGTAAAAGGACCGATGGCGACTCCGGCCAGCATATATCCAACCATTGCTGGCAGCTTCAAGCGACGAGCGAGTAGCCCGCCGATGAAAGCCGCCAGCAGCGCCGCGGTAATATTGAGTAGAAGCGGGAGTTCATGCTGCATCTGTCTCCTCCTTTCTGGGCAAAAACGTGTTCACCAGATTGTATACCATATCACAGCGGTTCTGGCCCTGCGCCGCTCCTCGTGGCGTTCTTAACCGTCACCTTCACCCGCCAGGAAGAGGTGTCCGCCCAGCATGAGATGAGCCAGTCATTTTGTCCTCCAGGGCAGATTGTAGCATCTGTATCTATCTCCACTCTACTCTTGCATACTTCTGCCGGGGGTGCTCGCTTCATGTTCTGGACTGCTCCCGGTAGCTGGAGATAAGTGAGAGAAGGGGATGGGCATTGCAGATGACTCTCTTCATCCATCACAAGAGAAGCCTACCATACCCGCGTGAAATCACTCTGTGGATTATCTGAGATGGGCCTGAGAATGCAATTTTGCTCATTAGGGGATGGCCGTGACGCTGGTGTGTGAGAAGCTCAAAGGTGATGTAGCTTGTGTGGTGCAGGATATGAAACTGGGTTGCTCTCAGGATGGACCAGGGAATACCGCTGTGCTCGATGAGGTCTTCGCAGGTGAGCCTGGCTTTGCCATAGGCATACGGGACCTTATCAATGCAGACAATCGAAATGTAGACTACATGCGAGACATCAGCCCTGCGGGCAGCGTCCAGCAGGCGGCGCGTGCCTTCAACCTCGACCTGCCGGGTCCCATTGCCGGCGGTATGGACCACCACATCCATGCCCTGGACGGCCTCTTCCAGACCCGCGCCCGTCGCCAGGTCAGCCTGTTTCCATTCCGCGCCCGGCCAATCCACGCCCGGACTGGACCGGCGGCTCATCCTGCGCACGCGATAGCCGATCTCGCTCAAGTACCTGACCAGCGGGCGGCCCAGTCTTCCCGCGCCGCCTGTCACAAGAATGTTTTGCATATAGTTCCTTTCGTGCTTCTCTCTGCTTTGTATGCTGCATATATGTATATTGGGCCGCATGTTGATGGCTGACGACCTCTGGCGAAAGTGGAAACTCTAATGCAGCGCTTGAGATGAAGCTGCCTGTTTCGCCACGCCGCGCTTGAGCGTCGGGTAGCGGGCGTCCAGCCCGCCAGCCATCACGATAGCGCCGATGCCGATCAGCAGGTGCAGCATCTGGATCAGCCAGTGCAGAGGACCGACGAGCATGGTGATTTGCGACATCCTGAGGGGAGGAGAAGTGAAATTCCTCCAGATTTGACCATGACAAAACTCACCCTCACCGCCGGTTCGATCCCTCTTGTTTTTTGATACGCTGTACTGCTAAGTCACCCTCAAGCAGGGAGAGTGAGGGGAAAATACCCTACCCCTTGACAAAACCTTGTTTAAACGCTATGCTATTTACGAACAATGTACGAAAAAGGAACGATGTACCGAAATGTCGGGGAGTCAGACACCACGCGCGCGGCGCAGAGCCAGGACGAGCGAAGCTATCCTGGATGCTGCGCTCGCTATCATAGCCGAGCACGGCCTTGAGGCACTTTCGATGCGCGAACTGGCGCAGCGCATCGAATATAGTCCATCGGGCCTCTATGAGTATTACGCCAGCAAGGACGAGATCCTCGACGCGCTTGTCGCGCGGGGCCTCGCTCAGTTGAGCGAACAGGTCGCGCGTGCTCCGCATGGCGAGACGGCGGCTCAGTGGCTCTTTGCCATTGGAGATGCCTACCTGGCGTTTGCCCGCGAGCACGACCACCTCTACCGGCTGATCTTCGGCCATGTATTCTCACCGTCCGGGCTGGTGCGGAGCCTGGATCAGCTTGAGCGCAACTCGGCCTATGGCTGGCTGCGCCTCTGCATCCAGACGGGGATCGAGCGCGGCGAGTTCGTCTTCCTGCCTGGAGAAAGCGTCGAGCAGCAGGTCTACAGCTTCTGGGCCTTGCTGCATGGGCTGGCGATGTTGCGCCTGACGCGGCTTAGCGCGGTAGGAGAGATCGATGCCATCAATCAGCAGGCGCTTCGAGCAGCCATCACACGCCTGAGCCGGGCATAATATTTTTTTGCCCGGTACCGTACACTGTTCGATAATAGTACAGTATCCTGAAAGAGGAGGTTTCTGTATGTCAACAGAAGAGAATAAGGCCATCATGCGTCGCTTTATTGATGCCGGTAATCGGCAGGATATGGAGGCAATCTGGAGCTACATCGATCCAGAGTGCCACCTGCCCGATATGGCGAGATTTGGCTTCGAGCCGAATTTTGAAGGCTACAAGAAGTTCCTCGCCGCCTTCTACATGGCTCTTCCAGATGCATACCTGCATGTTGAAGGCATGGTAGCGGAAGGGGATCAGGTCTGGGTGTGCTATACCATCCGGGGAACGCATCGGGGACCGCTGCGCGGCATCCCGGCGACCAATAAACCGGTCAGGTACCGCTTTATGGCGATGTATCGTCTGGCGAACGGCAAAATTGTCTGGGCCGATGCCCTGGCCGATGATCTGGGCCTGCTCAAGCAACTGGGCGCCCTGCCGCGCGATCTCGTTCGCCGGGCGGTCTGAGGGGCCGTGGGAAGAGGCTCGTCCTGAGAACTCCCACCCCGAGGTGTTGGGAGACCCGGGTGTACGTAGTGCATGGACCGAGAGCGGGCGGAGGAGCGAGGGCTGCGCGGACCAGCAGCCCTCGCTCCTCCGCCCTTGTACTGAACGACCTTAAAGTCTTACCCCCCATGGCTAATGAAGCGCTTCCCTGTCTCTATGTTTTGAAGAACAGGTGGCGGATCTGGTTGATTACTTTGGGATCTCCACTTGTCTCATACGAATCCGCGTTCTATGATAAACTAAAGAAGAGGTGAAGGCACAGCAAGAACGAGGAGAGAGAATGGCCCGAGTGACCCGCGCAGCAGCGCACCTGCCCGTGGAAGAAGTCGGGCAGCGGATGAAGGCGGAGCCGCGAGCGCTGGCCCGCCAGCGCTGGCTGATCATCTACAATGCCCTGGTGGAACCCAGGAAAGCCGAGGAGATCGCCAGGCATGGTGGCGTTTCGAAAGCTGTAGTGCATCAAGTCATTTGCACTTACAATCGCCTGGGGCCAGGTGCCATCGAAACGGCGGGCAAGGGAGGTCGCCGCCATCAGTATCTGACGCTGCAAGAAGAACGCAACTTTCTGGCTCCCTTCTTCGCGCAGGCCCAGCGCGGGGAGATTGCCCCGGCAGCCGAGATCTGGCACGCCTTTGAAGCGCGCACCGGCCACCCGGTCGATGAGAGTACGGTTTATCGCCTGCTCAATCGGCATGGCTGGCGCAAGCTGATGCCGCGCCCCAAGCCCCTTCAAGCGCGCGGCGAAGAGCAAGAGCGCTTTAAAAACACTGTGCGGCACAGGTGGAGGCCGCCGTCGCGACCCGCCCAGCCGACGATCAGCGGCCCGTCTTGATCATGGCTCAACCCGTAGCATTTCATCTCCAGACCTGCTATAATGCTGGTACCATTTGATGGTGCGATGAGGCTCGCGATAGCGCCGCAAGGCTGATGGCTTCTGCTATTGATCTCCGATGAAGGGATCAGTGGAAGAAGCCTTTTTTTGCAAGGAGCGATGATCTGAACGGCGCAGCATGCTCTACGACCCGGGTTGGCTGTAAGACAAGGAGGGGGCGCTCTTGAGTTTACTTCGTCAGGGGAAGGCACAGATCCTGACCATCTATCTTGGCGAGTCTGACCAGTGGCAGGGCAGGCCGCTTTATGTCGCCATCATGCAGTTCCTGCGCGAACAAGGATGCGCCGGAGCCACCGCGACGCGGGCTGTTGCCGGCTATGGAGCCGGTGCGCGCTTACATGAAAGTGGAGGATTACGCTGGTCGTCTGACGCCTCGATAGTTATTCAGGTCGTCGATCAGCCCGCCCGGCTGCGCCGGCTCTTGCCACAGTTGCAGGAGATGCTGAGCGGGGGACTCATGACACTGCACGATGTCGATGTCCTCAAATATACCCATGCGCGGCGGCGCGGTCTGCCGGCAAAACTGCCAGTTCGACAGGTTATGGAAACCCTGGTCACAACTGTCGAGCCGGATACGCCCGTAGCAACCGTCGTTGAGGTGTTGCTCAACGCTCCTTTTCGCGCGCTGCCCGTTGTTGATCACGAGCGCCGGCTTCAAGGGATCATCAGTACCGGCGATCTGATCACGTCGGGGGTACTTCCTGTGCGTCGTGGATTGGCGCGAACTGCTCTGGAGCTAGACCAGCTCACGGCGCAGGCCATAGAGACGCCCTTAGCGCAGGCACAGCACAGTGCCCATACCGCGCAGGATATCATGAACCGGCAGGTCCGCACTCTCAGACCGGAACAGTCCATCCGCGAGGCCGCCGCGATCATGATTGAGACCGGATTACGCCGCCTCCCCGTCGTTGAGGCCGATGGAACGCTTGCAGGCATGCTGACGCGTGCGGACCTGCTGGGCGTGGTCATGACCAGCCCGTTGATGAGTCCGCATGCCAGCAGCACAACACAGCCGCTGCACCATACCGGGTCGTTGGCGCGTGAGACTTCCGTACCCATCCAGCAGCGGCCCGTGGCTGAGTATCTCCAACCGGATGTGGCGACGGCCGGCGAAGAAACAGCGCTTGTGGACGTGATCGATGCCCTCATTGTTTCGCCGTTCAAACGCGTCATTGTGGTAGACGACGAGCGAAGGGTCAAAGGTATCATCAGTGATGTCGATGTTCTGGAGCGGATGCAGGAGGACATGCGTCCACGCCTCCTGAGCCTGCTGACGAGCCTGGGGCAGAATAAACCCCAGCGATTTGCCAGCGGTCCTTTACACGCACATGCAGGCAATGCCCAGATCGCGGCGAATATCATGAATCGTGACGTGGTAATGATTGCCGAGACGGCGACGATCCAGGAAACCATCGAGCGGATGATTGCAACGCGCCGCAAAGTCTTGCCGGTCGTTGATGTCCAGGGACATTTGTTGGGAATCGTGGGCCGTTCGGATCTGCTTCGAGTACTCTTAGAGGGATAGAACATTACGTATGGTTGACACATATACGCCACATGGATCAGGGAAACGCATGCGCATCTTTATTGGGGAAGCGGAGGAGTGGCAGGGACAGCCTTTATATCATGCAATCCTCGAACTGGTGCAAAGCGCTGGCGGGGCAGGCGCTACCGTCATGCGCGGCATCGAAGGTTTTGGCCCCGCGCATCATCTTTCCACGGAACGCCTGCCCGATATTTCTGATAATCTGCCTCTGATCATCGAGATTGTCGACAGCGCAGAACGTGTCGAGCGGCTCCTCCCTTTATTGGATCGACTGGTTCGGCGCGGAATAATCACCGTGAATCCGGTCGAAATCGTCTATCAGGGGAGGACGCGATGACGCCGGCCTCGCTTCTCTCGCTAGGGATGATTGGCGTCGCGGGAGCCTGCGGGGCGTTGTCTCGCTATCTCCTGGGACGTTTTATGGCGGAGCGTGTCACCGCACGGTTTCCTCTGGGAACGCTGCTGATCAACGTGACGGGCGCTTTTGTCATCGGGCTGCTCTTCGCGCTTGCCGAGCGCAAGCTTCTCAGTCCAACCATGCAGGCAGTTCTCGCGACCGGGTTTCTGGGGGGATACACGACCTTCAGCACGATGAACTGGGAAGGCGTTCAACTCGCGCGTGGAGGGAGTACGCAGTTGAGCCTCCTGTATCTTGGCGGCAGTTTCCTGCTGGGCCTTGTCTCGGCTCTCTTTGGGATGCTGCTGGGAGGGTGGCTCTAGTGCCTGGTTCCCCTTCAACGAGGCGGCGCATTACTGCTGTGCTCGCTGGCGGCTTTTGCGGCACGATCACGCGCTACTTGCTCAGCAGCCTTATTCAGAGCAACGCAGGCAAGGGCTGGCCGTTCGATATTCTGTTCATTAATCTCACAGGTGCCCTGCTCTTCGCGTTCATTACAGTCCTGGCGGATGCAACCTTCCTGATCGGGCCGACGCGTCGTCTCTTCATCACCATAGGATTTCTTGGCGCCTATACCACCTTTAGCAGTTTCGCACTCGGCGATGTGCTGCTCTTCGCCTCTGCCCCGTGGTGGTCTGCGCTGCTCTATCTGATCGCCAGTTTCGTCGGTGGGCTGCTTGTGATTCTGCTTGGCGACTGGCTGGGCCAGTGGTGTATTAGCCGTCTAAGACGAGAGCATAGGCAGGCCGGGCAAACCAGGAATTTGAGTGAAGTACCTTTACCTTCACGAAACTTGATGAAAACCGGTCATCTCGACGTGCGAAGCGGGCGGAACGATCCCCCATCGCGTTGATCCGGGAAAAGCTTTGTCTACGCTACTTCTAAATAACCCAAATAGAGCCATCATCCTCAAGCCTGAAAAAAGGCTTGAGGATGATGGCTCTATTTGCACACTCCTGGTCGTCACAACATGTTGCGATGTTCGGTGAGCAGGCTAATCCACTCCCGAGGAGTGGTAATCCAGAGCGTCCTCCACACTGCTTTCGCCCCGAGCCATCCGGCCGGCCCCCGAAAGCTACACTTTAGCACGTAGGCATTGCATGTCTCGTTGAAGACGATC
>Ga0209061_1001763_pt1 | contig 32455 bp, 39 predicted proteins | sample Coa_R1_10_FD_187157 | JGI IMG/M metagenome (GOLD analysis project Ga0209061, IMG submission 187157) | Surface soil microbial communities from Centralia Pennsylvania, which are recovering from an underground coalmine fire - Coalmine... | ecosystem: Environmental > Terrestrial > Soil >... | reverse complement strand
AGCCCAACAGGTAATGGCAATAATGGTGTGGTTGGCATGCTCTTGCGACTTCTCCTCAAAAGTGATGAGGAAAGTGTAGCAAGTTTTCACTACATTACCAGCGCTTCACCAAAAAGTCGCATGAGCCACAATTACACGGGCGTTGACACGTGAGACGGAACTGCCTCCACAGAGAGCGCCGCAAGGCTCCCAGCGAGGTCTGATGCCACTGCAGGGTTTTGGGACCGCGCCCGCTGGTACGCATCTCCTCCAAATAGGCCGCCATGGCCTGCTCAAGCGTGGTCAGGGCAAGATGACTGGCCTCGTGCTCCCCGAGGGTGCTGCTCGGCGTGCCGGTGGGTGCGACGTACATGAGCCGAGCCTCCGCGCAGGGCTGGTCAGCAACTGGGGCCGCTTCTTCAAGGAGGGAAGGACCGTCCGGCGTGTGCGACCAATTTAGGATCTCCTCGCTGCTCGAAGGCCCCGCGTGGTGGTCTGTCCGCTCAGATTCTTTCTCGGGAGGAAGCCGCGGGACGGATGTACAGGTGGCCAGGGAGAAGCGGAGCTGTGGCCCGGCAGGCCCATCGGCAGCCAACGCGGTCGGCAAATGGGCAACACACAACAGGGCGTGTCGTAAGGCATCGAGGTACTCACTCAGCGCGAGCGGATCGATCTGCTGGACCCGCTCGCACAGGTCACGCTGCCGATCCTCTGGAAGGACTCCGGAGGCCAGCAGTCGCTGTAAAGGCGTCTGGGCTGCATCATACACGCGATGCACCTGCTCGCCCTTGAGAACCGTGGCCTGCAGCTTGAGGGAGGGTTGAAAGCAATTGACGACGAGCCGCAGTGCCCAGTAGACCTCGCGAAGTTGGGAGTAGGCCTGCACCCCCACGAGCCGTGCATGGCCCACCGCCTCGCGCACCACGGCTCCATTCTTCTGTTCGACATGGCACTGGTCGTTCTTGACCGCCGGGCGCCCGCGCGTAAAGGTGAGGTGCGCTCGCTCACAATAGGCGATCAGCTCCTCATTGAGGAACTCAGAGCCGCTATCGGTGTCAATGCCCAGCAAGGGAAACGGGAAGAGTGTGCGGCCTGCCCGAGTGCGGCCCGCACCGCGTCGGCGCTCTTGTCCAAAAGAGGAATGCACTCGGTCCAGCCGGTCGCGAGATCGGTCAGCGTCAGGGTGTAGAGAAACCTCTCCTCGAGATGCTCTCCACAATGGGCTACCAGATCCATTTCTACAAAGCCTGGGCGATCCTCCTCCCACTCGGAAAAGATACGCACCGGGATCTGGGACTTGCACCAGGGCCCAGGAGTGGTGGTAGACAGGCCATGCACGTGGGGTTTGGGTTGCGTGCGCAAGAAGCGCTCCGCCGTGGAGACACTCATGGCCAGCACCTGGCGATGCTCTTCTTCCGTGAGCTGCAGGTGCCCGTGCTGTTCTAGCAACGTCACTAGCCTGGGCAATGAGGGCAGGAGCCGTTTGGCACACACGTAGTGTGTCGCCTTCCAGACCAGAAAGAGCGCCTGCTGCACCGCTGGACAGTACTGGGGCAAACGGTGGCGCTGGATGGTCTGCTGACCATGCTCCCCGTGGTTGAGCAGTTCGATGGCATACTTGCGCGTGTAGCCCGTCCATTCCACAAACCTGTCCAGCAGAAGTGTTTTCTGGGCCGGGGATGCCTGCTGGTAGCGCGGAGCCAGATGCCTGAGCAGCGCGCGGCGGGCCTGAAAGCCAGGTGAGAATCTTTGAGACATAAGGGCGTATCCTCCCTCCAAACAGCCAGGTTTCTATCGGCGAAGGGGGCAAAGAGGCTCGTCTGCGTGCGCTCGCGTCGTGCTCCCGTTAGCCACATCCTCCCTAGCAGATCAAACGCGCAAGTGGCTCCACAGTCACGCAAGCAAATGGGAAGCAAACCTAGCGGCTTCACGGGAAATCGTACCCGTGCGATCACAAAGAGCAGGACCTGTCTCGTTGTCAGAAATGTGCGAAAAAGCAACAGGTGACAACGGTAGGGACTTCAGTTGCGAAGGGAGAAAATGGGGGAAAATCCAACCCGCCGGTACGATTTCTCGTGAAGTAATGCGCCAATCAAGAGCCTCAGCGCTGTCATCGACAACCAGCGCCCCCTCGGGCTGCACGCCAGCATCGGCGAAGAGGCGCGTATAGTACTCTGGCCCTGCTTTGAAGGTGTTCACCAGGTCAGCCCCGTAGAGGCGACCAAAGCACTGCCGCACAGCCAGCCCCTCAAGAGACCCGGCCAGTTCCAGTGAGCAGGACCCGGAGGCGGTGTGCAGCGCGTACCCCTGGCGGTGCAAGCGACGGATGGCTTCGACTGCGCCGGGCAGGGCTGCCTGGATACGGCGGGTGATCCAGCCGAGCGCGCGGTACGCCAGGTCGAGGCATTCCTCCTCGGGCGGTGCGGGCAGGTCCAGCAGCGCGCACATGCCACTCACCCAGTGGAGTTGATACGCCCGGTAAAAGCCCACAAAGTCAGCAGCAGTGAGCAGGCTCATCGACAGCGGATCGGCCAGCCGGTCAACCACCGCTCGATGGGCGCGAATCCAGGCCGCTTCCATCCCGCCAAGCAGAGGCACAAAGCAGTCGCCCACCAGGCGCTCGAACTCGGCGGCGCGCCGCTGCTTATCGGTGATGACCCCGCCATCGTCGAGGAAGATGTTTAGCAATGACATAACCCCTCTCCTCATGTCTCCCGGCAACGTTTTCCGTCGTTGTCACGGTGCCAGAGCCACGAAAAGACAGCAAGGATGCGTATCGAGTCGCCGGGTGGGGTATTTCCCTGACTGTCCGGCACAGCGCTGTTGTGCTCGGCTTTGCGCAGAAGTGGCTCTGTGAGAACCGTTGCCGGCAGAACCCACCCCGAGGTTCGCCACTGTCTCCGGGCCTGCCTACCCTCGCTGCTCTAGGCGAGGGCCTCAGGGCATTGAATCAGTCCAGTTGTTGCAGCAGGGCAGGCAGTTCGACGAGGCTCCTAATCTGAACGGTCGCTCCGGTACGCAGCAGTGACGAGTCCCCGACCAGCACCGTCCGCGCCCCGACCTGCCTGGCCCACCAAGTGGCGCGGGGGCTGTCGTCCACCACCAGCGCGTCTGCGGCTGCGATACCGAGATCAGCGAAGATGCGCTCGTAGTACTCCGGCCCCTCCTTCAGTGTCTCGATCAAATCCGGGCCGTAGAGGCGACCGAAACAGTCGCGCACCTCCATAGCCTGTAGGTAGCCTTCCAGGTCGATCGAGGACTCGCCGGAGGCCGTGTTGAGCCGATAGCCCTGGCGGTGCAACGCGCGGATGGTGTCTGCTACGCCGGGAAAGGCCGCCTGGACAAGGCGGGTAATGAAAGCCGCCGCGCGGCGAGCAAGGTGCAGGCACTCCTCCTCCGGCGGGGTCTCGATTCCCACCAGCCCGCACATGCCCCTCAACCACTCGACCTGGTAGTCGCGATCAAAGCTGCGGTAATCGGCAGCCGCCTGGACTCGCCTCCGCCAGGCATCTGGCTCGAACAGGCGGTCAGTTACTAGCCGGTTCGCGCGGGACCACGCTTCAGGCGAGCCGCCGAGCAGCGGGACGAAGTATTCGCCAACCAAGCGTTGCCACTGCAAGGCACGTGTGCGGTTATTATTCATCACGCCGCCATCATCGAGGAAGATGATGGGTCGAGCTGTCACAGTTCCCTCCCGCGCGCGCTCACTCCTTGTCGATACGCAAGAGCCGCACGGGTAACAATAGCACAGGTATCCCTTGCTGTCTAGTTGGATGTCCGGCACCAGGTGAGTTCCGCGGCGAAAAGCTGTGCGCAAGAGGGTGTGTCGGGGTATTGGGAACCTTTTGCCCTCTTTCGGGTGTACTATTGCTACAGAAGGAGGAAATACGTGACGACTTGCGAGGCTGACCTCATGAGGCAGGCCGCTTGCGGAGACCAGGAGGCCTTTCGGCAGCTCTGGGAGGCGCATCATGCCATAGCTCAGGCGGCAGCACTGCGCCTCTGCCACCAGCGCACTCTGGCGGCAGAGATCACCCAGGGAGCGTTTCTGCTAGCTTGGCGCGGACTCCCACGTTTCCAGCGAGACCGCCCGTTTCGCCCCTGGCTGATGCGCATCCTCTATCGCCACGCGCTCAATGTGATGGAAAAGCAAGAGATAGATCGACGGCCGCATTCCCTGACGGAGCGCAGCCGGACACCCCGGCGCAGACGCTGGGGAGAACCATCCCTCATGGAACGCATAGAGCGCGTCTGTGGGACAGGCGTGGAGACCAGAGAGAATCGCTTGACGCTCGTCGGGTGAGGAGGAGCAAGGAGACGGAAAGGATCAGCAAATGACAGCACAACATGTTATTCGCTCGTTCGGCAGATGGCTGACACGTCGCCGCCGGGCTGGCCCATGTGGGAAGGGAACCGCAGCACGCACGAATCAGATTGGGAACTTCGATCGTTTCACCGAACGGGCCCGCACGGTCATGCAACTCGCTCAGGAAGAGGCGCAGCGCCTCCAGCACAACTACATCGGCACCGAGCACCTCCTGCTTGGCCTGCTTCGTGAGAGGGAAGGCGTGGTCGGCAAGGTGCTCACAAGCATGGGGGTTGATCTCGACCAGGCGCGTCAGGCCGTCGAAGGCATTGTTGGCCGTGGAGAACACCTCGTGTCGGGCGAAATACACCTGACCCCACGGGCGAAGAAAGTGGTGGAGCTTGCCGTCGATGAAGCAAGGCGCCTCCACCATCACTTTCTCGGCACCGAACACCTCCTCCTGGGAATGCTGCGGGAGGGCCAGGGCATAGGCGCAGGAGTGCTGGAGAGCTTTGGCCTCAGCCTGCTGCCCAGCGGCTCCTTTCAAGTGAACAAGGTCTTGGCAGAGCCTTGCTGGAGCAAGTAACTACGTCGGACCGCTTGCTCCGCCTCGGCAAAACGCCCAACGGCTTGCAGCGTATAGGCCAGGACATCGTAGGAGGCCGGGTAGCGGTCATCCGCAAGCGCGCGCAAGAGGCGCAGCGCGCGCAGGTAATCGCCCTGCTCCTGTGCCTGGATCGCCTCATGTGTCCCATCGGGAAGTTCGAAGATACGTCGCATCAGTTCCCCTCTCAAGAGCACCCTCGACTGCACAGCCTTTCCGGAAGATACCGGCGAACCGGAGGGCGCATTTCCCTACCAGTGCTTGTGCGTTTCTAGTGTATCATAGCAGCAGAGAGAGAGGAAAGAGGTTGGTAACCTTTTCCTCCGGTTTTGGCACTTCTCTAGTAGCGGGTCCGTTTTTTTTGAAGAGACTGAGGTTATGAGTCGCTACTCCTACACCGAAGTGAGCACCTCCCTCAAGATCCCGCTTTCAACGGTCAAAAAGCGCCTGTACTCGGCTCGCCAGAAACTCAGAGTGCAGTTGCAGGCTACCTTGCGTGAGACAGGCGAGCGCGCGCCTCCTGCGAGCGATGCGGTGGAGGGTGCAGGGGTTGTTTTGGTAAGCTGGTGGAGTTGGGTGATCCGATGGGTGCAAGCAAGGCAGAAGGCTGGCAAATCAGGAGCAGTGGTGGTGAAACCAACAGGCTAAGCCAAAACCAATCCTAGTTCAGCACCTCACCATCTTGCAAGTGGCAGCTTTCGCGTCTGGCGCGCAAAGGCGAAGACGAAAGGAGAAGGGGACGATACGATGAACGAGGAACAGGACGCTGTTCCGACCCGTGAATTGCAGGTGCGGGCGGAGCAGTTGGGTGATCACGACTGGCGCATCGTCATGGAAGCCGCGACCGCTTTAGCGCGCGCAGGGCAGGCAGGCCTCGCTGCCGTGCTCTGGGGTCTCTCCCACCACCCGAACGCACGCGTGCGGCAGGGGTGCGCCGGCTTTCTCGATCATCACGCGACGGATGCGTGTATTCCCCAGTTGCGCTGGGTAGCGCTGCATGACCCGTCTGCCAAGGTCCGCCGGGTCGCGGTGCATTCGGGTGACCTGCCAACAATGCAAGCCCTCGCCGCTTTCAGGAGACCTTGTGGGCTTACTCGTCCAGGTGGCGCTCGAAGATCCCAACCGACGAGTTCGCGAGAAAGCTATTGGCGGGCTGCGTTCACAACCGCGGGACGCCTGCGCAGTAGCGGCACTGGAGCAGATCCTGCGCACAGAGACCAACCGGCACCTGCGGAGCCAAGCACACCACGCGCTCAAACATCAGGACCCAGACTACAAAGCGGCTGTCGATGCAAAGGCCAGGGAGCAGGGGATCGCTACGGCCAGAGCCAGAAAAGAGCACCCACTGCTTCGGCAAGCTACTGAGGAGCCATGAGCGGGGCGATCTCCTTGGTCATCCATTGCCAGACCGAAACACGACGAAACCCGACGGAAGTGAACAGGTGCAGCGCCGGCGTCTGGGCCAGTTCCGTCTCAAGAAAAACGTCCGTTGCACCGCGCTCTTTCAACAGGCGCATCCCTGTGAGGAGCAGCGCGCGTCCAAGTCCCTGTCCCTGGTGCGTTGGGCGCGTCCCGATTACGCTGATTTCGCCGACTGTGTATCCACCACGACCGTCGGCTACCTCGCTGAGTTCACAAAGGCAAAACGCCGCAAACGTTCCTGCAGCATCGACCGCGATCAGGTCAAGGTCGGGCTCGTAGGCCGGGGACTGGTGATAGTCAAGTCCCATGCTGATCCCGTCAAACACGGCCTGGTGCAGTTCCTGATACTGTTCCAACTCTTCCTCATACACACCATGGCGTAGGAGAAAGCCCGCTGGGAAGTGAGCCGCTGGCAAGGGGATATCGAGCGAGCAGATGAGACGCAGGTCTCGCGCCGGAAGTGGCTTGAAACCGGCTCCCTCCAGGAGTGTGCGGCGTTGTGTTTCGTGCTCGTGACAGCGGCACCACAGCGAGAACGTTCTCCCGCGCTGTCTCGCCTGCTCCTGCATCCTCTCCAGGGCCCAGGCGAGCATCTGCGCTTCGAGGCCACTGCCACGCGCTTGCGGATGGACCTGGAACGTCAGGACGGTGGAGGGTGGCGCAATAAGGGCATAGGCCACGAGCGAGCCCTCATCCTGCTCCCAGAGCATGGTCGCCTGCTGGGTCAGCGCCCTCCGGCGAAGGTGTCCAGTCACTCTTCCCTGCTCCTCCTCCCACGGAGGCCCTTCCACAGCTTGACGCTGCGGAAGAGGGGTGAGGAGCGTTCTCAGCTCGGAAAGAGTAGGCGCATCGTACAGGTTCTCGGGTGTCGCGCAGGCCCGCTTCAGCTCGAGGATGCGCTGCAGGTCTGCCGCCCCCGCGTAGGGGCGCATGTGTATCGTCATCCGGTCTACTCCTTTCGAAGGTGTGCGAAGTTGGCTCAAGGATGGGGATGCGAGCCCTGCGCCAGGAAGAGCGACCAGAACTCCCGCGTGTGGCTGGCCAGTTCCTCGTGCGTGCCAATCTCCGCGATGCGCCCATCAAGGAGGACCACGATCGTGTCGGCCTTGCGGATCGTATCGTAGCGATGGGTGGTGAACAGGATCACCTTCTCTTTGGCGAAGGTCGTCAGCAGGTCGAAGATCTGCCGCTCCCCCACCGGGTCCAGGCTCGCGGTGGGTTCATCCAGAATGATCAGCGGCGCATCGTGATAGAGCAGTCGCGCCAGCGCCAGCCGCTGCCACTGTCCTCCAGAGAGGTCGGCCACACCGCCGAACCCCGCCCCCACCACCGTGTCGATGCCCTCTGGCAGCGCATCCACCGCTTCCCACAGCCCCGCCAGACGCAGCACCTCCATGATACGCTCTTCCTCCCCCGGTGTCCGTTCACTCTGCATCGTCACATTCTGCCGGATGCTGAAGTGGAAGTGCGAGGGGTCCTGGAAGAGAATGGCCTTAGCGACCGTCTCCAGCGAGACGACCTCGCCCGATTCCCTCTCCGCCCGGAGTTCACCTGCCGTTGGAGGAACCAGCCCGGTCAGCAGCTTGACCAGCGTACTCTTGCCCGCGCCATTGGTGCCGACAATAGCCGTCAGACCAGGCTTGAACGTACAGGAAAGATCGATGAGCGCCTGCTTCTGGTTTTCCGGGTACGTGTAGGAGACCCCGTGCAGCGTGATCGCTCGCAGACGCTGGGTACTGGGTGCGTGCCGCTCTACACGCTGCTCCGTCAGCAGGGCCGCTTGTTCGTCCAGAAAGTCCTCGGCGAGAAAGGCAAAGAGCGCTCCGGCATAGTTGAGCGAGTCGAACAGAGAGCGCCCCTGGTAGATCCCGGAGCGCAGCATGCCAGTGAGCCAGGCCATACCCGGCAGGAGCACCGCCAGGCTGGCCAGGGTGATCTGCTGGTGGCTGATGAGGACACCGGCTGCCGTCAGCGCCAGAAACAGGCCCAGCACCTCAACCAGGGCAGCCAAGGTGCGCAGCCTGGCAAACCGTGCGGTGAGCTGTTTGAGATTGTGCAAGTAGGTCACCGCCAGGCGGGCATGTTCCCGCGGGATCAGATCGCTCCGATAGACGCGCACATCGCGTTGCCAGGCGGCATCGACCTGCATGTTGGTCAGTACTTCCATGCGCAACTGGTTGGGGGCGTATGCTCCTGCAGTTCGTACATGGCGCGACTGAAGCGCCGCTCAATCAGGCCAGCCGGGAGGGCGATGAGTATCATGGCGACGACCAGCAGAGGCGCCATGGTCAACAGGGTCACAGCCACCCCGATCAATCCCAGGAAGATGGGCACAGTGGAGAGCAGCGAGTCCACCAGGGTGATGGACTGCTGCGACGCCTCGCGAATCACCAGGCCGTAGCGGGCCTGAAAGGCATTGTTCTCGAAGAGGGGATAGGGCACCTCCGGCAGCTTCTGCATGATCCGTCTGCTGATGACCACCCACGCTTGCTGGCGCAGGATGGTGGAGGAGCTGTCGCGCAGGATAATGCCCAGGCGCTGTACCAGAAAGAGCCCAACCAGAACCAGCCCGGCGATGGCCACCGCTGACGAAAGCTGGGTCGTCCCGTTCGGACCCACCGCGTTCTGCAAAAGCTGGTGCAAGACGAGCAAGATGGCCGGGTAGAAGAGCGGTTCAGGCAAGGAGGCGAAACAACTCGTGAGAAAGGCGCGCGGATGGCAGTGATAGAGGAACCGGATCGTCGCAAGCAAGGTTGCCAGGCGCTTAGATGACATGCTTCACCTCGATCTGCTATAATAAAATAAAAACGACCGGTCATTCTTTTTCTAGTATACCGGGATTCGCAGTTACTGGCAAGTGGATGGAGAGAAGTAGTTTTTGTTATGATAATGGGAAACTGGGAAGAGGAACCCGCCGCTCTTCCCAAATAGATGACAGGAGCAAGCGATGCCGAAGACTAGCGAGGCGGCCAAAGAGGCCAGGCGCACCCAGATCCTCGATGCCGCCGTGCGCTGCTTTGCCCGCACCGGCTATTATGCCACCACCATCGAGGATGTGGTCAGAGAAACGGGCCTGTCGCGCGGGGCGCTCTATCTGTATTTCCCCAGTAAAGAGGCGCTCTACCTGGCGATTTCCGAGCGCTGGAACTGCGGCATGGAGGCAGCGATCAAGGCGCGGCTGACGCCCGAGCTCACTCCTGCCGAGATCCTGCGCGTGCTCATCGAGGTCAACGGGGAGCAGGTGCAGGCGGAAGCTGATGCCTGCCGCGTGCTCATGGAGGGTTGGAATCTAAGTCAGCACATTCCCGTGCTGGCGGAGCGAGCCAGGCAACGACAGGCGCACAGTGTCTCGGCGCTCAGCCAACTGCTGCAAGCGGGCATCTCCGCCGGGGAGTTTCGCGCAGATATTGCGGTGGAGGCGCAGGCGCGCATGCTTATGGCCATGTTGCACGGGCTGATGGTGCAGTGGCACCGGCAGCCGGGAAGCATCGACTGGCGCTGCATCGCTCTTGAAGTCGTGCGGGGGCTGCGCCCGGATGCGCCCTAGAGAAGGAGTTCACCATGTCTTCCTCACCTCGTTTAGAGACCCTTCGTACCACCTTGCGGGAGAGGCTTTTGCCCGCGTATGAACCGCTCGGCCAACTCACGCTGGTCTATCTGTTAGGCTCGCTCGCCTCTGGCTACACCGCAGATGCGGACCTGGACCTCATGATGGTGTGGGATGGTGCGGAGGTTCCGGCAGCTACTCAGCGCGAACCGCTGGTGGCACGTTTGGATGAGCGGCCAGGCGTCTCGCCGTTTGTGGTGGACTACCGCGACATCCATCTCGAGCGGTACGTGATCGACGGCCAGGAGTACAATGTGGCGCATCAGACGCTGTCCTCGTTCGAGTTCTTGCTCCAGTCGATCCTGGATGGCAGGCATGATCGCTCCGAACGGGTGCTGGACCCGCTGGTCGCGACGGCTGGCTTTGCCTACGGCGAACTGGCATGGGATCGAAAGAATATCGGCCAGCAGTGGAAAAGCAGGCTCAACACGTTCCCGCCAGTTGTGAACCAAGAATGCCGGCGCGCCGTGCTGGCACACCGGCAGACGTATCTGACCGACTTGAGGACACTGATGGAGCGCGCGGATTGGTTCAAGTTTCACTGCACCCTGGTGGAAGCAGTGCGCACCACAGTGCGCGCACTGTTTGCTCTGCACGAGGTGTACTATCCCGGCGACAAATGGCTCCGGCAGTCGATCATCCGCTTCGGACTGGGTGAAGAAGTTCTCACCTGCTTTGGTCGCCTCTTCGAGGCGCAGGGCTCCGCACTTGAGCGGGCAAGTGAACAACAGGCAGCGCTCTTGCGCTTGATGGACCTGGTGGAGAAGGGCGAGGTGGGCAAGCTCCAGCCATGCTAGGGCGAGCACGTCTCCGCAAAGCGAGAAGCAGTGGTTACCGATTTTCCCATCGGTCAACCCCCTTGTTCCGAACCGGCATCGGCTTCGGGGAGGTGCCCCTCCTGAAAAATGGTATTGTGTGGTCCCAGTTCGTAATGGGCAACAATCTCATGGCCCTGGGAAAGCCTTGATCCAGCCGTGACATCATGATAGCGCCGGATGGCCCTGGCCGCTTGCTCCAGCAGAGCATCGGGTAACTTGGAACCACTGTCCGGCCAGATCGCGCCATCGAGATAACTGAGGATGTCCCGGCCCCGCTCATCCCTTCCGAAAAAACGCGGGGCGAAAGGGAAGCCCTGGTCCTCCAGGAACAGCAGGAGGTCATGGACAAACGCTGCATTCCTCTTTGCTGGCCTGCGCACGGTGTTTCCAACGCACACGATGCCAAGCGTCAGTTGTCCGCCCAACAGGGGAATCTCTGCTAGCGGTTCTCTCTGTGGCTCTGTTTCCATTGCTCGCGTGCTCACGCTCCTTGTTCCGTGTCGCTCTCCCCTTCAGGAATGCTTTCCTCAAAAATCAGGATATTGCGAAAGGGATCGCAGAGCCAGAATCCTTTCGTCCCCCAGGACGTCGCCTGGATCGGAGACCGAAGAGCGCCCGTTGGCAAATACTGCTGATACAACGCCTCGATATTGGTGACGCCAATATAACACACCCTGCACCCCTCCTTTGGTGGTTCTTGTGGTGGATCGGAGACATTGAATTGCAAAGCGATCCCATCCCGTTCGATAATGGCAAACCCCTCGTCGTGGTAGAGGGTCGCAAAGCCGAGTTGTCCATAAAAGGCCAGAGCTTGCTCCATATCTCCGACCAGAAAACGAGGAGCCACCGAATCGAGGGTGGGTTGACGCTCTTGGGATGCTGACATGGGTTCATGTTCCTTTCTGCTGCACATACAGGGTATTCATGTGAAGTCATTCTTCCGAACGCACCGAGAAGCGGCAATGCGCTTTCCCTCCGTCGCCGCTTCCGAGAAGCAGGAAATTGTGCAACACGCGTCTCTCTGCTTTCGGGATGATTCCATCACGGGCGGAGCCCGCCTTATGGAGAGGACTGGCTCGCAGCCCAGGCGCGGGCCATGCGAGCCAGGGTCGCACCACTCTCATAGGAAAGCTGGCTCATCCTGGCCCATTCCGCCGGATGGGTGGTCTTGATCCAGGTGAAAAAGGGGGTGATGAGGTGCTGAGCGTCCTGGCGCTCTTGTGGGTCGAGGGGGTGGATGACCAGGGTTGCGATGTGGTCCTGGCTGAAGGTGAAGTCCGCCTGCCGCCGCGAACCAGGATAGCCGACGACGCGATCCAGCTCACTGACTTCGTGATAGATGCAGGTCACCTGCTGGCCCTGGTTTTGGAAATCGCTGAGATCGATGTGCGCGCGCTCCCCGACCAGGTAGTCGAGGACAGCCCGCACGCTCGGATACCGGACGCCCTCCTCTTCTATACGCGCCACATCAAGGAACAGGGCCGCTGCCGCGTCGGCATCGCCACGATTGATGGTATCCTGGTAGGTATGGAGATGGGTAACGGGGTCCTGATGATCTGCCTGTAGCATGTCACCTCTTTTCAAGCATAATGAGCATGTTCAAACATCTGTTCTTTCCCACCTTACTCATTGTACCGTTTCTTTTTTCTACCACTATCCTAAACAATACTCTGCTCTTTCAACTACAGAGTCGTAAGAAGAGCGGGGTCGCATAGGACGAACGGATGCTACAAGCTCGCTTCCATCCGTTGAGGTAGATCTTGCCTGAATCCATTAGGCGTGAGGGGTCTGTTTGCGGCGGTAACAGCAGCACCGCGCCGCGCGCTATACGGGCGCGGCTTGACCGATTCGATCTCGGCCACGGCGAAGGCTTTTCCTTTGCCTGTCTGTTGAACCTGAATGAGATAGGCGATGCCCAGGCGAGCGATGTTGAGGGCCGCGCAGTAGTCGCGGTCGTCATTGTAGCCACAGTGGGAGCACCAGAGCCAGCGGCCCACTTGACCGGATCACTGCGGTGGTGCAGCCGGGGAGAGCGGTAGGTAGCTGCGCCCTTGCCGCAGCAGGGGCAGGTGTGCGACGTCCCACGCGGGCGTTCCGAACGGAAGCGCAGACCCAGCAGATGGCTCTTGTAGCGTAAGATGCGCCAGATGTCCGCACGGATCGTCGTGTTATTTCTCCAGTTGCGCCACCTTCCCCGAACTCCCCGGCCTCGCCCAGTGGTTTTGAGTGTCTTCAAGGATTCGCCACTGATGAGCGAGCAGTTCCATACCCGCGCAAACAGCAGCACGTTAGCGGCCAGATGAGCGAGTTCCCGGTTGCGGGCCTCGTAGAGTCGCCAGCAGCATCTGATTTCCTGGTCATGCGTCACACGCCTCGGATCATCCTCGGCAAGTGTGTCACGCACCGCTTTCAATTCGTCGATCTGCCTTCTGGTGCGCGCCTGGTGGCCGTCCAAACTACCCGTGTTGACAAAGAGTGGACGTGAGAATTGGTGGGGATGCTCTGGGTCCGCCGGATTGGTCTGGAGCACGACCGCCGTGATGAGGCCATGGACCCCTCAATCGAATCCCAGGACTCGCTCAATGCTATTCCACTCGGCTAGCTCCTGTTTCTTCACTTGTACGATCATATCGAGTACGGCCACCCGGCTTCCATCGCCTTTGACCACCTCGCGCAGGGTAGGAGCCATCGGCACTCCCGCCTTGAGGCGTTCTGTCAGACAGGCTGGCAGTGGTACAGTGATAGGTCGCTTGTGCCAATCACGCGGCCAGGTTCCTGTCTCGTCAGGTGTGCGCAACCGCAAGGTAGCGCTACTTGCTTCCAGGTCTAAGGAGAGCCGATAGGCTTGTCCTTTTGTGCCTCCATCATCTCCAGCGTAGGTGAGTAGCCCCACGGTGAGCAACGGGATGGGCTGAAGCTCTTCGTAGGCTTCAGGGAAGTGGCCCTCGCGCAAGAAGAAGTTACAGCAAGCTTCAATGACATTCAGCATCGTCACGAAGCTCGGTTCGTCATCGTCGTGCGTGGTCTGGAGAGCGGTGATGGCTTCCTTGATCAAGGTGCGGTCCTTCCCTGCGGGACGTTTCTCGGTTGACGGACGAATGAAGCCATCGGAGAGGATGGGTTGGATGAATAGGAAGATCTGCTTGCGGGCGGCTTGCACACGCATCAGACGGCCAACCGTCTCACTTTCGCATCTCCACTGTCGATCCCCGTGCGGATCGGGAGATCCCATCAACTCAGCGACCTGCTTCCAGGCAGGTCCTGGATGCTCTCGCATGAATGCGTCCAGGTGAGGCCACAGTCTCGTCAGGGCAGCATTAATAACCGCGCGTGAGGCATCCGGCAGACGCAGAGCAGCAACCTGCACCGAGTCAGGCAAGCGAATGTCGTAGCTGAGCGGCTGGTAATCACGACCTACGCGCATCTCTCCTCCTTTTAAGAACATTTGTCCTCATGAACAGGAGTATAACAGGAAAAGCCCTTGGAAGCAAGTAACAGTGACTTTTTGCGATACCTCCAGTTAGTTACAGATACTCTATGATAGTGAGAGGTTTTTGGCTACTGTTACAACCCCTTTTGAAGCCCCACATGCAACTGCTCCATGAGTGCCTATGCAGGTCAGGCGGGCCATCAATACTGACCCAGCGTGCCCCGCCGCTTAGCGATGCGCTCGCACCAGTGAAAGATCGCGATCCCCAGCGCCAGGTAGGCCGCCGCGCTGCCGACCAGCCACAGGAGCGTCCCATCGCCAGCCAGCGTCCCCAGTGAAATCCCCTCGAGCAGGATTTTGCGCAGCGCCTCAATCCCCGGCGTGAGGGGGAGGAAGCGCGCGATTGTTGCCATCCAGCCCGGCATACGATCCAGGGGGACCAGCACGCCGCCGAAGATCAGCACAGCCACCTGGAACAGCTCCTTGAGGATTTCCAGGCGCTTGAAGAGCAGCGTCAGCCCACCGAGGATCAAGGAATAGCCCACACTGCCCAGCACCAGCAGGACCAGTGGCAGCAGGGCAGCCCATCGCAGCGGAATCGTCAGCTGCGCGATCAGGTCGATGAACAGGTACAGCAGAAGCGCGCTGATGGCCGCCTCGACGATAGATGCGACCTGCAGTCCGATGGTGAGCAGCCAGGACGGCAGTGGACTCAGATACATCTGTTCGAGCGTGCCGCTCTGCACTTCGCCAAGCAGTCCCCAGAAAAGCCGGTTGGTTTGCATGTGAAAGAAGATGTAGCCCACGAATCCGACCAGGAGCGGTGCCACTTGCTCCCTGTGCAACGCTCCTTTCCCCAGGGCAAAGGTGATGGCCAGGAACATGAGCGCGAACAAGATCAGTTCCAGCAACGAGGCGACCTCGCCGCGCCAGAGATCGATCAGACCTTTTTCGATCTCGTTGCTAATAGCAGCGGCAAATGCCCGAATCCCCGGCTTCGCCTCGCCGGTTGGAGGCAGCACATTGGATGAGTGTGTCGTCGCTAGCCTCTCTACTTGCATAATACCCTCCTTATGTTGCGCGCCGATTCGTACGAAGCCAGCGCTCGCTTCAGCGTGTATGTTCTACCGCAAAGTGCCATGCCGCATGGCTCGTCGATCGTTGAACAGGAACACCAGCCAGCCCAGCGCAGCCAGTCCTGCCGCGTGGATAAGGAGCCACGGCAGCGTCCCGTCAGCCCACACGGCACCGAGCGACTGCCCTTGCAGCACCACCTTGCGCATGGCCTCGACGCCGAGCGTGGTGGGCAGGAATCGGGCCAGCGTTTGTACCCAGGCGGGATACCACTCCAAGGGGATCAACATCCCGTTCAGGATGAGGATCAGCCCGCTGAACAGATGCGCAATCGCGCCGATCTGGGGAAGCGCCAGGGCCAGGCCGCCGATCAGCAGGGCAAAACCAATGATATCGATCACCGTCAGGGCCGCTGGCAACAGACCTGCCGGACGCAAGGGGATGCCGACACCCAGCCACCAGGTCATCAAGACGCCGACGACGACCGCGATCAGCACTCCTTCAAGGACAAAAGCCAGCAGGCGACCCACCAGCAGAGACGCGGGCGAGAACGGGCTGAGGTGCATCTGCTCGAACGTGCCACTGTTGACCTCTTCAAGCAGGTCACCTACCAGCTTGAGGATGGCGAGGTAGAGAAGCGGGAGGGCCAGGAAAGCCAGCAGCGTGGGCGGTACCAGCGCTCGCTGGATCGTGCCATTGCCAATGACGAACTGCAGGAACGGGTAGAAGGCGACAAAGGTGAGGATTTCCAGCAGCACAATGGTGCGATGCCCCCACAACAGCCACAGGCTTTTCTGGGTTTCGTTCAGTACCGCGCGGGTCGCCGCCACAACCCACAGACTACGTCTTCCCGCTGCTCCTCGCTCACCTGCTTGTGGTTGCGGGAAATGGAGAGTGGTGGTGGTTGACATCTCGTTACCCCTCCTTGAGTACCTGGACAAAGACCTCCTCCAGGTTCGGTTCGACCGGCTCGACTGCGATCAGCGGCAGATGCTGCGCATGGACCTGGGTGAGCAAGTCATAAAGCTTCTCCTGGTCAGAGATCGGCCCGCGTATGCTACTCTCGCCGTCTTGGGATGTGATCGAGAAGCCGTCAAGCCATGACGCTGCAGAAGGCGTGAGGGAGCCGCCCAGCCTGATTTCATAGGTGTCCTGGCGGAAGCGAGCAAGCAATTCGCGCACCGGCAGGTCCGTCAAGAGATGCCCCTGGTGAATAATGGCGATGCGATCACCGAGTTCCTGGGCGAGCGCAAGCTGGTGCGTGGTGAGGACGATGGTCTTGCCCTCCTCGTGCGCGAGACGCGCGATCCAGTCCTTGACGGTGCGTGCCGTCTGCACATCCAATCCGATGGTTGGCTCGTCCAGCAGCAGAATGGGCGGGTCGGTGATCAACGCCGCTGCAATCGCCACCTTCTGCTGCATGCCGCGTGAGAATCCGCCTACCGCCTGGTGCCGCCGCTCCCAGAGATCGAGTGAGCGCAGCAGGGACTCGGCGCGTGGGACAATCAGCTTGCGGGAAAGTCCCTTGAGGCGACCAAAGTAAAGCAGGTTTTGCCACGCGGAGAGCGACCAGTAGACGTTGCGCGCTCCTTCCAGCACAGCCCCGACTTGCCTTACGGCCATCGGACGCTCTCTGGCGATATCGTAGCCATTCAGATGCACGCGCCCCCCGGTTGGCGTGACCAGCCCGCACATCATTTTGATGGTGGTGGTCTTGCCGGCGCCGTTTGGCCCCAGCAGCCCCACCACCTGGCCGACCGGCACAGACAGGCTGAGATCGTCAACGGCGCGTACCTCTGTACCTTTGCCTCGGTGGTAGACTTTGCTCAACCTGGTCAGTTCAAAGGCAAGCGGCCCCGCGGCGGACTCGTGATCGAGTGGCCTCGCAGCATCCAAGCCCGCGCCCCTCGTTGTCTGAAACATGGCTTCTCCTTTCGCTTTGTATGGCGATGTGCTACAATAAAAGGCAACGATATACGTCTACGTTGTAGATTAATCTACAGTGTAGATTACCTTTGTAGATTTGTCAAGAGGAAGACTGACTTAACCGGTGGTTTCATGAAGAGGAGCAACGAGAGCAGCTATGACCGAGAGCATAGAGACGAGTCCCGAGGTTTTCGGGGCCAGAGAGGGACAGCACACACCCGCGTCGGCAGCGCGCCGCCCACTCACCCGCGAGCGCATTCTCCAAACCGGCTTGCAGATGATCGACGAGCAGGGGTTGGAGGTGTTTACCATGCGCAAACTCGCCCAGGGGCTGGGTGTTGATCCAATGTCCATTTATCGTCATTTCGAGAACAAAGATGCTTTGCTGGATGGCGTGGCCGACGTACTATGGTCGGAGGTGAAGCTGCCTGAGAGCAGGGTCGGCTGGGAAGCCCTGCTCCGCTCGTTTGCGACCTCGCTGCGCGCTCTGGCCCATGCCCACCCCCACGCCTATGCGCTCCTGTGCAAGAACCAGAGTTTGTCGCTCGCCCTGCTCCGGTTGTGCGACGTCGCCCTGGAGCAGTTACAACAAGCCGGCTTCGAGCAGAAACGTGCGCTGGAGATCCTCTGCACGGTGTCCTCCTACGCGATGGGATATGCGATGGTGGAGTTGTCCACGCTCTCGCCCGTGCCGTCCGAGCGTGTCGCCGAGGAGAGAATGAGCGATATCGGGCGACTTACCCAGCTCATGCGCCGCCTCCCGCGTGAGACGCCAGCGCGCCTGGTGGAAGTCGCGTGCGTACTCACCGACTGCGATATGGACGCCCAGTTCACCTTCGGTCTGGATCTCATGCTGACCAGTCTCAAAGCGCAGCGCACTATGTGGGAGCCTTAAGCAAGGTGCGACTGATCCTGATCCGTCATGGGGAATCCGATCATGCACTGTGCGATGTCATCGCGGGACGGCATAGTTGTCGAGGGCTCTCGGAACAGGGCCTCAAGCAGGCAGAATTGTTGGCGCATCGGTTGGTGGTGACTCACGAAGTGAGCGACTGCCAGACGCTGTTGCGCAGTCCAGTCCTGCGCGCCCGGCAGACAGCCGAGGTGCTTGCCAGAGTCCTGCCCGCTGGCCCCATCGAGGATGACTGCGACCTCTGCGAATTGCATCCGGGCGCGGCCGATGGCCTCTCATGGGAGGCGTACCGCGCCACCTATGGAGCATTTAACCTTCTCACCTCCCCAACCCTCCCGTTTGCTCAAGGAGCCGAAAGCTGGGTGGAGTTCGCCCAGCGGGTACGTGCTACGCTTGAGCGCCTCGCCAGGCGGTTTGCCGGGCAGACGGTGGTCGCCGTGACCCACGCCGGGTTCATCGTGGTTTCCGTGTAGGTCCTCTTTGACATTCCACGGCCTGGGACCGGAGCGCATCTCGATCCCGGCTACACCGAGCTTCCCGAGTGGCGTGTCGAAGAGGCGAGGTGGCAACTGGTGCGGTTCAATTGCTTGTCGCATCCCACTCACGGAGACGGTTACCGAGTGTACTTGTCCCCAGACGCACCAGATGATAGAATCGGACGTGGAGGCTCGTCAATGTGCGCCAGTAACTGGCGAGATAATAAGGAGGTGACCTATGAGAACCGATCCGAAAAACAGAGGCCACGCCACATCTGACCCTTTCCGGGATCTTCGCTGATCGACTCCTCTTCCCTTTCTTTCTTCGCTTGCCTGCCTGTGCGAGGAGTGGGATACTGATTGGCCGATGTGCTCGTTGGCCGCTCACGCTAAACGTATGTGTATTCCACTCAGTTGCTGCCTCTGTGTTCGTACAGAGACAGAGGCAGTTCTGTTCAGGCAAGGAGAAGAAATAGCATATGAATCCAATCCAGAGCAATCTGCTCATCTGTCCTCAATGTTCGGGGAAGTTGCAACCTGGTCCTGAGGGCAGCGAACGGCTCGACTGCCGGAACTGCCCGCTCTCGTATCCTCTTCGTAACGGCGTACCCGTCCTGGTGATCAAACAGGCGAGCGCTCGCAAAATCGAGACCGCCGACGAATTTGAGCGCTTGATCAGTGAAGCCCTCCAGGCTCCTTTCTCAGGATGGGATTTTTCGTGGCTGGAAGGTCGTCGGATGCACACCCCGGACCCGCGTGGTGACATTGACAGGGACTATGAAGGGCGGGCACGGGAATGTCTCGCCCAGGCGCACGCGGTGCTCGACCTGGGCACGGGAGGCGGTGAGGTCCTCTCACGTTTAGCTCCGTTCCCCAAGGTGGCAGTGGCCACGGAAGCCTATCCGCCCAATGTCACGGAGGCCTCCAGACGGCTGACTCCTCTTGGAGTCCAGGTCATCTGGACCGATCCCGCCTGTTCGGATACGCGTGGCCCGCAGCCACAGGGACAGTGGCCCCACCGACGCCTCCCCTTTGCAGACGACACCTTTGACCTGGCGCTCGCTCGGTCGATCTCCTTTTGTCCACGGGAAGTGTACCGCATCCTCAAGCCAGGAGGGACGCTCCTTACCTTGCAGGGGGGAGCCCAGAAGGACGGCCCGGGCCTCGTTGAACTCCTGGAGGGGACGCCGCCAGAGTGGACCCAACCGGATTCTGCCTGGGACATCGATACGACCCTCGACGAGGCAGGCTTCCTCGTGGTGGAGAAGATCGAGCGGCAGGTGAGGACCACCTATCGCGACATTGGGGCAGTCGTGTACTTTCTGAAAGCAGTACCCTGGGTCATCATCGACTTCGAGGTCAATCGCTATCGCGAGCGTCTCTACAGACTCCACCAACACCTGAAGGCTGAAGGAGGCTTCAGAGCGGTCGGCGTGCAGCGCCTCATCGAAGTCCGTAAGCCGTAGAGACGGCGTGCAAAGGCTTGAAAAGCCAGATGAGAGGGGGAAAGCTGAGCAAAGAAGCCAACGATGCTTGCAGGCGCAAGCAGCCCTATGGTACCCTGATCCGAGGTAGCAGAACACTCCCTCTGAAAGGGAAGCCAGCATGAGAGCGAAACCAGTTATTCTGTTGGACGATGGTGGCGTCATGAACGACACTCGTCTGCGTGGTCCCCAGTATCAGCGTCTGGTAGGCGAATTTTTCGCGCCCTGTCTGGGAGGCGAGTCGAGCGCCTGGGCCGAGGCCAACCGCATCTGCATCGCAAGCATCTTCGAGCCAGAGTCCTGGCGCAGACGTGTGCAGGCTGCTGTGCAGGATTATGCTAGCTTTGAGCGAACCTATTGGCGCGATTGGGTGAGCGGCATGTGCCGGCTTGTCGGTGTGGCAGCTCCACCGGAAGCAGCAAGCATCGAGCTGGCCTGCCAGGCCGAAACCTACATCACCTGTCGTGTGCACAGCGCCTTTCCCGGCGCGATCGAGGCCATCGGTGAGCTGCACGGCCAGGGCTACACCCTGCACACCGCCTCCGGCGCACACTCGCTCACCCTGCACGGCTACCTGCAGGCCATGGGCGTGCGCGAATACTTTGGGCGGCTGTACGGCTCTGACCTGCTTCAGACGCTCAAAGCGACGCCCACCTACTACGAACGCCTCTTTGCTGACGCCCAGATTGCCCCCGGCGACGCCCTGATCGTCGATGACAGCCCGCGCGTCCTGGCCTGGGCCAGAGACCTCGGTGCCATGACGGTGCTCGTCAATGCCGAACGTGAGTCAATGGATGGCATGCTCTGCATTGCGAGTGTAGCAGCATTGCCAGGACTCGTGCGGCATCATTACGGGTAGGGGCTTCCCTTGAGCGATTTCCTCAGGGGTTTGCACCAATCGGAGGCCTGCGTATGGAGACAGCAGAGGAGATGCCTGGGACGCCTTTGCATTCCAGCAAGAAGGGCCCCAGCACCTTTTCCCAAGACGATTGCTCGAATAGGCATGAGAAAACTAGAGAGTAGCTCCAGCAACGCCGCTACTCTAGTTCTCCCTCCTGGCTTGCTTGATCAAGTGTCGCCAGGGTCTGCTCGACAGCCGCGGCCAGCGCTCTCAGGTCGCTTAGAGAGAGTTCCGCGAGGTAGCCCTGCGCATGGATTACGCCGAGCCGCTGTCGCTCGATGACCTGCCGGGCCTGGTTCTTGGAGAGAGGACGGCCCTGGCGAGCTGCCCAGGCGATCAAGGCTTCCCGCCACGCATTGACAAGTCTGGCCTGCGGGTGGTCGATGAGAAAGCGCAAGAGATACTTGACCGCATCAGCATCCTGCTGACCTCTTCGCCGCAACAGGACCACTCCTGGTTGTTTTGCGTTGCCCCTCTCTCTAGCCATTAGCTGATAACTGCTGTCGATGAGCGTTCGCAGCGGGTCATCCTTGTTCGCGTTGAGGATGCTGTCCACCACATGGTCGGCTGCAGCGATGAGGAGCTATTTGGCGGCAGAGAGCAGGAGCGCACGCACGAGATAGGCATGATAGTAAGGGAAGAGGTCCACTGCAACAGCACCCGCATAAGGAGAGCGTGTCCCTTGCCGGTGAGTAGACAGGGTATGCAGGTATCCCCTGAGTGAAACGGTCTCCATTGTACTCGCCAGGTCTGAGGCCAGCCGTCTCCCACCAGGAGCACGCGCGCCGGTGCCTGGGCGGCCAGGAGGTGTTTCACAGTGTCTACGACACCTTGCGACAGCACCGTCATCGTGGTTTCCTCGGCGCTCTTGCCCTGCGTGTAGATACGCGGATCAATCTTAAGGGCCTGGGCGGCAGGCAGGCTTCTGCGCGTGGGGCGGCAGATGTAGAGCGCCGCACTGCTCGCGATGGCCTGTGCGCCACGGTAGCGATTAAAATGTGGCAAAATCGCCTCGGCCACCAGGTGCAGGTCATGCAGGACGGATTGCACTTTCAAGCCGAGTCCGGGGTGGCGTTCGCTGAACCCATAGCAGAACAGCAAACGTGCCGAGCTGGTGGGCTTGAGGCTTTCCAAGCCACGCGCCAGAAAGAGCCGCATGCCCTCCGGGGTGTAAGGGGGATCAGTAAACACCAGGTCGCAGGAGGTCTCTACACTCCGCGGAAGCGCAACGCGCAGGTCGGCGAACAACGTGCGGATCGTCCAGCCGTGTTGAGCAGCAACCACATTGATATAGTCCAGGATACGCTCATCGCTATCAACAACCGTGATGGCGACTCCTGGCACGACCTGGGCCAGGGCAAGGGAGGTCAGATCGTGGTCGCCGAGCAAGAGCACCGTCGCTCCCTGCAGTTCATAATTCCTCGCCAGGAAGAGCACCCGCTTCAGGCAGGTAAGCGGGGTGGCCGAGACATGGTCCAGGTGCCTGACCGGGCGCATGGGAAGGCCGTGTACGATGCGCTCCATTGACGTGAGGAGAGCCTCGTCTTGCACAGCCTCTGTGCTGACCTGTGCAGCCACTTCGTAGGGCGTTAAGAGCGTGTCGTGTGAGAGGTTGGAGCAGTCGAAGAGGGTTTTGAAACCATCATGGAAGGCCGCGCGAATGCGGACACGGTCTTGATCGCGCTCCAGCCAGGGCTGGAATCGTCGCAAGAGATGGGTAGCATGCGGCGGCTCCAGTCCACCAGGTCGACCACGCTGACCAGGACTTTCTTGGGGTCGCACCCGCGCAGCTGGCAGGTTCCCCCGAAGGGGTGATAATCGACGACGGCCACGCGGAGGCCCCCCTCACGGCAGGGATAGGCGACGCTCTGGGCGGCAGAGCCAGTCCCCAGGACAATCACATCAACGGGTGTTGTCATCACAGTTGTTCCTCCTGTTTATTTTCGGAAGTCGCGTTGTGCCACCAGGCATGTAGCGCATCTCACACGAGACGCTGAAACAGGTCCGGCCTTCAAGCAAGCCACAAAAGCCGATGTCGCTCCTGTGGAGACAGGCTGGGACAACAGAGCGCGGAAGTCGCGTTGGGGCTGAAACGGCTCTGAGCGATCCCTTGAAAGAAGACGACACCTGTGTTCCAATGAAGCCTTCTTGTCTTCTCCGCCCTTACTCTCGGTCGTAGCGGCTGCTTTGTCAGGTATTGCTATTCCCTCATCTACTATGGTATGAAACAAAACTAAATTTTCTCTAGAAAAGAAGCGGCGTGAGCATCGCAAGCCGCTTCACCCTGGAGGTCTCCTGAGAGATGCGTTGGGTATGAAGTGGAGCATGGCGTCGCACGTGTCGTAACAGCATCTGCCGTATCTCTATGCTCTGCCTCCTACCACAGCCCGGCGCGCAGCTGGTAAACCACGATGTAGAGGCCGGCGGCGATCAAGAACAGCGAGGCCACCGGCAGCACCCAGCGCAACAGCGGAAAGACGGCGGCGCGCAGCAGGTCGCCCAGTTGGGTCGCGGCCAGGGCGACGGCCAATAGCACCAGGGTCATGCCCGCCGCGTAGCTCGCCAGCACCAGCGCGGCGCTCCCCACGCCGGCGGTGATCGTCGTCCCCACCACGAGCAGGAAGACGGGCAGCGTGCACCCCAGCGAAGAGAGGCCGTAGCCCACCCCGAAGATCCAGGCGGCACGCAGCGCGCGCGGCGGCGCCTGCACCAGCGCCTCGGATGTGGCAGATCTTCCGGTCCTCGACGGACCCAGCTTCATCGCCACCGCACCGAGCCCCGGGATCTCCGGCGCTCGTCCGGTGAACAGCGTCCAGCCTCCCAGGAGGACTAACCCTGTGCCAACAAGGATGGCGAGCCAGGGGAACAAATGCACCAGCAGGCGTCCACCGAGCGCGAGCGCGCCACCCGCGACGAGGAAGACCAGCAGAAAGCCCGCCGCCAGCGGGAGTCCCAGCAGCCCTCCGCGCAGCAGGTGCTGCCAGCCGGATGGAGGCTTTGCGGAGGCGGCGGACACCTGCTGCTCGACCGTGTAGGAGACGTAGGCGGGCAGCAAGGCGAAGCCGCAGGGGTTGAGCGTGGACAGCACGCCCGCGCCGAACGCCAGGCCCAGCGGCACACCAGAGGGTCCGGAAACACCCGCCTGAGCGTGGTCAGCCAGCACGCGCATCACGATCAGATTCAGACTCACGCCAGGTTCCTCACGATCTGCGCCAGTTGATCGGGCGGGATGGAGCCGTCGCTGCGGTAGGCCACCCGCCCGTGCCTATCAATGACCACCGTGGTTTCCAGCGTCTGCACATTGTAGGCCCGGGCAATCGCGTCATTGGGATCAACGCCCCATTGCATGGGAGCCGAGGCCGGGATGCCGTCCGACTGGACAAACGCCTCGAGGTCGGTGGGGCGGTCACCCGGGTTGACATCAATTGCCAGCACCTCGGCCCCCTGTGTCTTGACGGATAGCGATGCCTGCGCCAGGTTGCGGCTGCCTTGCGCACAGGTGGCACAGGTGGGCGACATAAAGTACAGCACCACCACATGCCCCTGCTGAGCCGCGAGCTGAAACGTCGTTCCCGAAAGCAGGGGCAGCGTGAAGTCGGGCGCGGAAGACGTGCCGCCCGTCGAGGAGCCGCTGGTCGTGGCAGTATTACTACTCGCGGGAGTGCTGAGGCTCGCGGCGCGCACCAACGCGATGATCCCGACCAGGAGCGCGAGCGTCACGGCCAGCGCGATGATATGTGGCAGGACGCTGCGGCGCGGCGTCCTCCGTGCGGAGCGCGACGCAGTTGGCTTGTGCTGCGGCGCGGGCGTTCCTGCTCCCGTCGTCCGAGAGCGTTTGCGCGATTCAGATGGTGATGAATGGGCCATGGTTGTTTCCTTCTCTTAAATATTTATCGTCTGCACCGATGGCTTGTGGCTGCTTCCTCGTGTCGCATCCCTGTGGGTGCGCGGGCCAGCCGCTCGCATGCTCTGTGCTCTGCTCTTCAATCTCCCTGTCGTGCCCCTGCACCTCAAATCGATATGGTGTTGGCGGCAGGGAGAGTCCTGCACCCACGATGCGGCCTTCCGCATCATAGACGACATCCTCAAACTGGCGCAGCGCCTCGGCAACTCTCGCCTCGGGCCGCCCGAGGACCGTCGCCAGTTGCTCTCTGGTGACAGGATCGCCGCGCGAGAGCAGCCGCATGAGCGGAAGGAAGTACGCCATCCGCTCCCAGGGGTTGCTGTCCGCGATCGCGATGGCGAGGTGCTCCACACTCGTTTCTGATAGGCTCATGTCTGTTTCCTTTGTGTTTCCCTGGCTTGGGCTCCTGATTTTACCAGAAGACTTGCCTCTGTTTCAGTATCTCTGGGTCATGGATGAAGGCGTTGCCCATCCATGTCGCTCTGGTCGGCTGATCGGCGTGGGATGCATGTCTCCATAACCGGTTGAACATCCGGGTAAGCTCAGGTGGCGCAGCAACTGAGCCGGTTCACATCTTTGGTGAACGAGATGGCGACGAGCTTGAGCGCCTCAGCCATCGTCGGGTAGACGTGGACCAGGTCGATGAAGTCATCCGTCGTGGCCCCGAAGCGCAGCGCCATGGCCGCCTCGTGGATCACTTCCCCGGCGTTCACCCCAAGCATCGAGACCCCTACGACCCGGCGCGTCGGGCCGTCCAGCACCATCTTGATCACGCCGCGCGTGTCGCGGATGGCCCCGGCCCGTGGGACGACGCTCAGAGGAATCGTGTTGCAGTTGCATGCGATCCCGGCAGCCACGGCCTCTTCGTCGGTCAAGCCCACCACGGCGACCTGGGGGTCGGTGAAGATGGTGCGCGGGATGACGGTATGGTCTACCTGGCGCGGCGGCTCCCCGGAGAGGGCGTTGTGGGCGGCGATCTTGCCGTCGTGCGCACCCACCGGCGTCGCCATCTGGCTCTCGGTTTCCCGCCCGATCACGTCACCGGCGGCCCAGATATGGGGGACGGTGGTGCGCAGGGTGCGATCCACGCGCACGGCTCCCGCCTGGTCGAGCTCCACGCCCGCTTGCTCCAGGCCGAGCGCCTCGGTATTGGGGCGCCGCCCGGTGGTGACCAGGAGCTGTTCGGCGGTGAATGTGTGCTGGCTGCCGTGAAGCTTCACCGAGAGGGTCACCCCATCTCCCGAGCGTTCCACGCCGCGCACCTGCGCTCCGGTAACGATGCGGATGCCTTCCTCCTGGAGGATCTCGGTGAGGGCCTCGGCGATTTCCGGTTCGTAGCCCGACAGGATGCTCTTGCCGCGCGTGACGAGCGTCACCTCCGTTCCAAAGCGGGCAAACATCTGGCCCAGCTCCAGCGCGATGTAGCCGCCGCCCAGGATGAGTAAGGAGCGTGGTTGCTCGCGCAGTTCGGTTCCCCAGGGATCATCGGCGGAACTCAAGAGGTCACTGGTGAGGTATGGCACATCCGAGAGGCCCGGTAAGGCTGGAATGGCAGGCTGCGAGCCGGTCGCGATCAGCAACTGCTCCCCGACCAGGTGCCGCACACCATCGGCGCTTTGCACCTCGACTTCATGGTCGGAGAGAAGTCGCGCCTGGCCGGACACGATCTGGATGCGCTCCGGTTCATCGAGCAGGCTCTCGTACTTGTGAGCGCGGTACTCGCTCACGATCTCATCTTTCTGGGCGACGAGTTCTGCCCAGTTGATCGGCATGTGAACCGGAGACAGGCCCGGATAGCGGGGGTGGGCGGCATCGTAGACCAGCCGCGCCGCCTCGATCAGGTTCTTGGAGGGCAAGCAGCCCCGGTTGGCGCAGGTGCCGCCGACTGTGCGAAATTCGGTCATGACGGCGGTGCGGCCCAGTTCAGCGGCGTGCAGGGCCGCGGCAAAGGCCGTCGAGCCGCTGCCCAGAATCACCAGGTCATAGCGCTCTTGCGTTGAGGTCATCGTCACTCCTATCTCCTTGGCGCAGGCAGGTCGTCTGGCAAAGTGGATGACTCCGGTAGATGATCATCAGATGCGACCGGCGCGCAGGTGGGACAGGCCGCATCCGCCTCACGTTTCCCACGCGCCGGGCCGAACAAGAACCAGGCCCCCAACGCCAGCGCCACCACAAAGTAGATGCCCGCCCCGGTGAACACCAGGCCGGTATGGCGGCTGAGAAAACTGCCCAGGGCCGTTCCGGCCAGCAGGGAGATCAGCAGCGGCAGGGTAATGATCAGGTGACAGGGACAGGCGAGAAAGCCCGTCACCGTCAGCACAACGCCACCAATTCGACGCATACAACACGTTCCTTTCTTTACTATCTGTAGCAGATGAAGCATGCTGGAGCCGCGAAGTCAACACCGTCTTGCGGAGTACTTCCTCGCACCAGGCGCTCCATCAATGTCCCTCAACGCCAGTCTTTTGGTCCACCCTTGCGTCTCCCAAAGAAGAGCAGCAGCAGCGGCAGTCCACAGCACAGAATCGGCAGGAGAACGACCCATGCGTCCCCTGCAACGAGTGTGGTCATGAAATCCTCCTTCCTGGGTGGTTCCCAGAGACGAACACAGCCTCTCCCTCTTCCTTCCTCTCGCCGCTAGCACAGGAAGCTCCCACTCCCCTGGAGTCAAGAGGCGTACAGCTGGTGCGAACACCCCGGACGCGCAAGAAGACCAGGCTGATGATCAGCAATATGGCGGAAAGCAGGGCGGCGAAAGGGGCCGCCCAGACCCCGAGAATGAGCGGCACCCCCAGCAGGGCCAGCAGCGGCGTACTCGCGGTACAGCACACCGGGGCGGCCAGCCCCGCCGGCAGCAGCGTCAGCAGCCTCGCCCGGCGTCCTCGAGCAGTGACGTAGCCGGTGGAGACCAGCCGGGTAGAGTGCCCGAGGTTGAGACCCACCAGGATGGCGAGTACAAACGCGGCGGGCAGGCTCCACCAGGGCGCGGCCAGCCAGACGTGCGGCAGCGGCTCCCCCACCAGGATCGGTGTGAGCGCTGCCCAGGAGTCTGTGCCAACCCAGGTGAGCGGTGCTGTGTAAACCGTACTCGTCCACTGCACGATACCTGTCAAAATCAGCCAGAGATGCCAGAAAACTATCGCCCCTGCGAGCCCCCACCACAGCGGCGCGCCGCGCGGCCTGCGGGACGCTGCGGACTCAGGCAGGGCGACGGCCAGCAGCAGGACAGCGGCAATTTCCAGGCTCGTCGCGACGATCCCCAGCGCATCCACCTCTTCCGGTCCACTCGCCCCAGGTAAGGGGATGAGCCGTGTCACGACATAGACGAGTATGATCAACCCACTGCCCCAGATACCCACGCGGTAGACCGCGGGTCCTGGCCGCACGGCGAGCAGGAGCGCGAGTGTGAGCTGAAAGAGCGCCAGGGCGGTAAAGACCAGCCCGTAGACGACCTGCTCTGCAAAGTGCTCGCGAATGAGCGAGAGGTGGATGAGTCCCGCCAGCCCCACGACCACGATGGTCGCCATCCTCCACCACTTCACGGCAGGTAAGCGTGATGTCCACTCTATATGATGAGAGTGCATCTGGTAGAGATGCATACCACAACGTCCTTTCTTCCACGGGACAGGCACAAGGCATGGCGCCGGGAAGCGGCGCCGATCTGACTCAGCGGATCACCCCGCAGGAGGCAATGCCAGCTGCGTGGTCCCGCATCATGGACCCGCCAAGGACCAGGATCTCACGCACACGGGGATCCGTGATGCGGTAGTAGACGTATTTGCCTTCGCGGTATGGCTGCACGAGGCCACACCAGCGTAAGCACCCCAGGTGCGTCGAGATGCGCCCTTGAGGAGCGCCAATGGCTGCGACCAGTTCACTGACTGTGCGCCCGGTCTCCGGTGCTTCGAGGAGCAGGTGCAACAAACGCACCCGTGTGGGATCACTCAGCACTTGAAAAAAACGGGCATAGAGTTCGGCATCGCCGACGGAAAGCTGACCCTGCGCTTCTCCTGTCACACCGGGAACATCCCGCGGCACCACGAGAGCAGGAGCGTCACCACCTGCAAAGACCTGTTCCATGAATCGTTCCTCTTCTTTAATATGTCATATACGTATATCTTGATATGATCATTGTAATACGTAGGTGGGTCGTAAGTCAAGAGCAACCAGCGGAGCGCCAGGGCTATTGCAAAGTTGTTCTCCTCTCAAACCTCTCTCTTCAGGCAGCCGGAGAGGAGAAAGCTCTCCCCAGGTGGTAGGCGAACTCGCGGCGCGCTTCAGCGAGATTGGTGTGACCCAGTCGCAGTTGCGAGTGATCTTCGCTCGGAATCCCATCGCGCCGATAGTGCAAGCCATTCCCGATCTGCCACTGGCCGCACTCGGATCCCAGCCGAAATGGTATGACACTGGGCACGCCAGTCTGTGCGTGTTAGGAAAGTATCTGCAACAGATCGGCTTCTTTGAGCCCCTGGAGAGATGAGTCCACCTGGAACAAAAAGCCCTGAAATATACGCCGGTGCAGAAGCTGGAGATGCTCTTTGTGGGCTTGTTGGCCAGGATCAAAGCCGTGTCCCACACAGCTACAACGGTGCGAGTGGATGCGACTGTACGCGTGCGAATTACTTCGCCCCGCTTCCTCCCCTGATACCCCGGCGCGCAGACCTGATCAAGCCGGCGACAGGGAGCAGGCAAGGCGTCCGTTTGCGGCAACGCTCGTTGCCGGGCTGCCTGTCGTGTTCCATCCACATCGACGGCGAGCCGCTGCTTGTCTGTTCGGTCAAACCCACGCGATGCGCAATGAGAGAGCTCTCTGAAAAAACTGTCCTCTGTCCTCTAACTATCCTGCATAACACGATACTTTGTGCTATACTTCTGAGTAGATTGCAGTGGAAGTTAGTGAATGGACGAGTTTCTTAATGGAGAATCGCTCGACGCAGTTGCTCAAGGGCACCTTAGAGATGTGTTTGCTGGCCTTACTTCGCGAGCGGCCTTGCTATGGCTACGAAATTGTGCAGCATCTGGCGCGCTATGGGTTGGACCTGGTGAGCGAGGGCAGTATCTATCCGCTCTTGAGCCGGATGCTTACGCGCGGTTATATTGAGGGCTACCTTGTTTCCTCGACGGAAGGCCCCAGTCGCAAATACTATCGCCTCCGGCCAGAATATGAGGCAATTTCCCGAGTTCACCAAGATCACCTTTACTTATGGATATTGCTACGAGAGCACGGGATCTCAAAATGCCTATCAACCATTCGTAGAGATTTTAGAAACGCTAACGAGGGCCCAGGCAGGTCAGAAAAATGCCACGAAGCTCATGCTAGCGCTTTTGAAGGAAACGGCTCCTGACTGGCTCCTCGTCGTCCCTATGGTTGGCCCGGCACTGAGTGCTGGAGCGAAATCCGCCTCACTTGTCAGGCAGTGGCTCCTCGATGTACATGCGGAAAAACAAACGTCTCAGTCAAGTGCCATGACCACTCAATACATCAATATGCTTTTCAAAATCGTTCCCCCACAAAGTCCCCTGGTACTCGTTATTGAAGATGCTCACTGGATTGACGATGCCTCCTGTCAATTGCTGCAACGCCTAGCGAGTCGAATTTCAGAACATCCCATCGTTGTTTTCGTGACGTATCGTCCGGATGGACTCCATCCACAGCATCCTCTAGTGAAGGTTCAGCAAGAGATGCGCATCAAGGGCAGTTCCCGAATTATACGGCTAGCAGGCTTGAATGAAGCGCAAATTCAAACATACATTACCAAACGGTTTCATTTCTCTCTCCATCCGAAACTCGCACCATGGCTCGCATACCTCTGCAAGGGTAATCCGCTCTTCGTTACTCAGTATCTGAGTTTGCTCGAACGAGACAAAGTTATTCAACTTGTCAATAATCGCTATGTTCTCAATGGCGACATTCGTGACTTATCTGGAGAATGGATACTAACTGGCAAACTTGCTGATAATCCCATACCTGAAACTGTCGAGGTAGTACTTGAAGAGCGTATCAATCGATTGCTTGAAGAAGACAGGGAGTTGCTACAAATCGCTTCAGTGCAGGGTGACTATTTCATGTCCTCTCTCTTGGCAGAGTTGGCAATCAAGCGGGAGCTCGACATTTTGTCTCATCTGCGTCGAGTAGTAGAAAGGCATCAGATCATTAGTTTCTATGCCGGTGTAGAGTGGTTGAAGAGCAAAACAGAGTTTTATATATTTGAACATCACCTCATGCAGCAAGCGCTTTATAGGAAACTTAGCCCTCGCGAGCGTTTACTGCACCATCGTAGAGTTGCTGAACTGCTAGAACTTATCTTTAAAGAGCAGGCGAATCCTCCGCGCAGGTTGATCCTCGAAGTGGCCTACCACTATAGTTTAGGGGATGAGCCTTTCTTAGCCGCACGCTACTACTTTCTTGCCGCACAATCCTCTTTTTTCGAAGGGGCATTTGTTGAAGCAACTGAACTGTGCATGAGGACACGAGAATGCCTGCACAAAGTAGACAATCAAGATAGAATGCTTGTTGAGGTAATCCAATTGTTATTCATTGTCTCGCGCTATCGATGGCAAGCAAAACCTGATCAGCAAGGAAAGTTGGCGCTAGCGGCCTTAGCGCAGGAGGCCGACGAAGCTGCTCTACGCACTGGCGATCTGGTCCTTCTCGCTCAGGCCCGCTATCTCAAGAGTATGACTGCACTAGTCAGCGAAAGTTTAAAACGCTGCATAGAATTAATGCAGGAAGCTCTTAAGATAGCACAACAGTCAGGTGATCAGATTTGTGAAGTTGAGATTATGGCCGAACTCGGTCATCACATGGTTGGTGAGAATCTAATGCAAGGATTAAATCTACTGTATCAAGCTTATTCTCTTTATCAGCGCATAATTCCGTTTGAGACTGTCCCGGACACGAAAACCCACTATCGATTACTACATTATACTGAAGGGCTTATAGGCGTTGGTGAACTTGATCGAGGTAGATACGATGAAGCGGAGAAGTGGTTGAAGGAAAGTGTGAGCGGGCTAAAAGCCCTTGGAATGCACGATGATCTCCCTCCAATGTTGAACTATCTCGGACAACTCTATACTGGCTTAGGGCTTTTCGAAGAGGCAGAGAAAATGATTAAAGCATCTATCGATCTATTTAAGCAAGAGGAAGATGCAAACCCCTGGAGGGACTATAACCTGGGCTTGCTTGGCAAATTGTACATGGAATGGGGACGAATTGAAGATGCCGTAGAACCTGTCCTTAAAGGATGGGAGGAAACTCAAGCTACGTGGAATACCGATCTAGTTCCCCTTGTAAGGAACTATTATGCAGAACTGCTTATGCATCCCAAGTACAAATCACGCAATTTTGCGACGGCAAAGCAACTGCTCGATACGACACTTGAAGAAACTCAGCTATCCGGCTTTCACCGTAGTGCGATAGCCGCGTTGTCTTTACAAAGTCAACTTGCGCTTATGCAGGACTATACCGATATGGCCTTAGCCTACCTAAATTTCGCCCAAAATAGCGGCAGGTTCGCCAGCCCTTGAAGAGCTTGCCAAAAGCATGGTGATGCTCCCTAGCTAATGAAGAAACGAAAAAGCTTTCATTAGGAGGAGCATCACCATGAACGA
>Ga0209061_1001762_pt1 | contig 32465 bp, 34 predicted proteins | sample Coa_R1_10_FD_187157 | JGI IMG/M metagenome (GOLD analysis project Ga0209061, IMG submission 187157) | Surface soil microbial communities from Centralia Pennsylvania, which are recovering from an underground coalmine fire - Coalmine... | ecosystem: Environmental > Terrestrial > Soil >... | reverse complement strand
GAAAGGCTTTCGCGAACTGGCCGCGCTGCAGCGCAAACTCAATCCGTCGTTGACCCAGCAAGCTCAGGTCGCGTAATGTGCAGCACGTCGAGAGTCCGCCAGTTTCAACTATCCCCGGGGCAATTTCAGATAAACCACATTAGCATAGAAAGCAGTCAAGGAAGCCTCAAATCCCAAGAAGAATATTTCGCGGTAGACGCCTCCCTTGATTAAACCCTTCCCAAGGCTACCAAGAGCCAACAATCCGATAGGCGACAAAATCGCTACAAAGTACCGGTTAGTCAATAGGGGCATTGATGGCGGTATATAGTACCGACTGGATACCCCTGTCAAGACCTTTAGGTTCTGCTTTGCTCCTGTTAATCAGATGCGCTGCCAAGACGGAAGGATACTCGGGTCAATTCCGGATCCGACGTGACGCGGATCACATCTTCAAAGTAGCCCACTACCCATGGCCATGATTGCGAGTGGAGTGCTGCTCCGCGGCAGGCGTAAAAAAGTCTGCGGATCGGGCGTATCTCATGTCGCTCGTGTGGCTTAGCACGCGCCCAAATCGCTGGGTTATCCATCCGGCTACGTCCCCCCCCCCCAACGGCCTTGATACGACCGTTGGGACGGGGCTTCGATTCGATCTAGTAGCCGGTGGGGATGGCCAGGTTGTCGATGTAGGCGCCGGAGCGGGGCGACTCGTTCCACACCTGGAAGCCGGTGACGAAGTAGAAGATGTACGCCGAAGCGAGTCCGCCGCTGGCCCCGTAAATCGGGAACACGGTTTGCCCGCCCACGTCGTAGAAGTCGATGTCCTGCATGACGGCGCGTCCCCAGTGCGACAAATCGAGGAAATCGACGCGCGTCTGATTCGCGTTGATGCTCGATTTGATGGGCACGCCGGCCATGGTTTTCTCGCCGGTGAAGAGCAAATCGAGGTCGCTCGCGCGGCCACCTGCGCCTTCTTTGATGATTTGCGAGATGGTGACGCCGAGCTGTTCCCACTGATGCTCCTGCTCAAGCGACGTGTAGGCGATCAGCTTGCTGAGCTGGTTGCTGCCCAGCGATTTCCGCACTTTGTTGATGGCCAGACGGACGGCGCCGGGCGTGAGCGCGGCGTTGTTGCCATTGACGCGCGGCGTGGCGAGTTCGACCGGATAGGTGGAGCGATTCAGGTTGAGCCAGGTGCCGGTGGTGGCGTTCGTCTGGTGGTAGAGAATGCCGAAAAGCGACGTAGGCTGCGAGCCGGTCAGTCCGTCGTGAACGACCACGTCGTTGGCGCTGGTACCGCTCGGAAGCGCGTCCACCTGAATCAGTGAATTAAAGGGATCGACGAGCACGACGTTGGCCGAGCCGCGATTGGTGGTCAGCGTCGGATCGTACACCTGCACGGTCTGGTTGTAGTAGAAAAGCTGCGCACCGGGCGGCTTGGCCATGGTGAACTGCGCAGCCACGCCGGCCGGAAGCCCGCTGGTGGTGATCGAGCTGATCGTGCCGAGCACGCCGTTGCCGTTGGTCTGCATCACTTTGTCGAGGAACGACCGGAATTGCGCCATGGCGTTTTTCACTTCGCGCTTGGCGGCGTTTTCGATGGCCTTTTCGGGCGCGTTGGAGGCGTATTCGACGAGTTTGGTGATTTCGACGGCGTGGCGGAAAAAGACGGGAGTCACCTGCGCCACGTCGTAAACGGTGCCGGACCCGCGGCCCAGGTCGCCGCCGTCCATATTGGCGAGACCGGCCTTGCCTCCAGGACGAATTTGCAGCGGCAGGCGCATGTTGCGCGAGCTGACACGCTCGACATCGCCCCGCTGTTGAATCATGGTCAGCAGCATGTCGTCCCGCTCGTAGAGCAGGGGCAGTTTGTCGCGGACCTTTTCGAGTTGCAGCGCAACGGATTGCGCGTTTTGCATTTGTGCCATGTTGGTTGGTTCTCCTGGCGGGACGATGCACGTGTCGCGCATCGCCGAGATTTGGTCAAGCTGAGGTGTCCTTCACGGACGGGAAGAAGAAAAAAAGCGACGCCTGGCGGCGCGGCTGAAGCCGCGCCTCGGCACGACTAAAGTCGTGCCCTGACACAACAAGGCCCGCAGCAACACGCGGGATTGTGTCAGCCCCGGACTTTAGTCCGGGGAGTGCGGCTTTCAAGCCGCACGCAAATCGCTTTCTAGGAAGAAAAAGAAAAAAGAGAAACTGATGCCTGGCGGCACGACTAAAGTCGTGCCCTGACACACGGCGAAATTACGTGCAAGCGCGGACGAAGCGTGCTCTGACACGGCGCCCTTCTGCTAAAATCCGCCGCCGCATGGCAAAACCATCCCGCCATTCCGATTCGAGCAATGTGCCCTTCCGTGCGAGGACGTACTTTGTCACTTCCAAAACGGCGCAAGGCACATCCATCCTGCAAAGCGACCGCATGGCAGGATTGTTCACGGATGTGCTTCGTCGAGGCACGGCGAGTGGAAAATTCACGGTCCGCGAATTCGTGGTGATGCGGAATCACGTGCATATCCTGCTGGAAGTCCCCGCGGGCGAAACCATCGAGCGAGTGGTACAACTGATCAAAGGCAATTTCTCCTATCGCGCGAAGAAAGAGCTCGGGCTGAACGGCGAGATCTGGCAGAAAGGCTTTTCCGACGTCCGGATCACGGATCACGAGAGTTACGCGCGTCACGTTCAGTATATCCGTGAGAATCCGGTGAAGGCGGGTTACGCGCGATCGGCGGAAGAATATCCGCATTGTTCAGCGTATCTGCGGCGGCAAAAACGGGAAAACGCAGGGGATGCCGCGCCTCGGCACGACTAAAGTCGTGCCCTGACACACGGCGAAATTACGTGCACGCGCAAACGAAGCGTGCTCTGAAACAACGCGCGAGATTGTGTCAGCCCCGGACTTTAGTCCGGGGAGTGCGGCTTTCAAGCCGCACGACGCAGGCGGCTACAAATTCAAAATATCCGCGTCGGACATGCGGGCGTAGTCGATGTCGCGCGGGCCGAGCGAGCGCTTGCCGAAACTCAACCAGGCGTGCTAACGTGTGCGGCACGTTATGAAGCGACTACTGCTCCGCGCATCGATTTACGGAGTTTTCGTCCTCTCAGTGTTGCCTGGGACCGACGCCGGTCAATCATTGCCCTCGAAGAAGGAAGCGGCGGAGCTGCTCGTAAAGGCAGAACAACGATTCCTTCCGACGCAGGCTAGCGATATTTCGTATCACTATCTTGCAGAGCTTCACTATACGGTCGGTAACTTTTCTGCTGATGGAACGTACGAAGTTCTTTGGGCCGCCCCAGATCGATTTCGGCGAGAATTGCGTCTAGGAAAGATGAGTGAATCGGACGTAGTTCTTGGTAACAGGCTGTATGTGCGGCGAAACACTCCGTCGGCAGCATACTTCATGGCGCGTATAGGACTCCTGACAGACGTTCCCGCTGGTTATTCGGCAGGAGCCCACGGGACCGTGCGCGAAAAAGTCGGGAAAGTTTACGCCAGCACGCACGGATCGCAGGATGTGATTTGCATGGACGCGGTGGGGCTTCATAAAGGTCGCACCTACTGCCTCGATCATACCCAAAGCTCCCTCGTGTCGGAGACATATAAATCGAGACGGGGCGACCTACAAGTTTTCTCGATGTTCGACAATTTTTTCGATTTCGAGCATCGGATGTACCCGGGGCGCCTTGTCTCGAAAGTGGCGCACGAAACATTGGAGATTCGGGTTCAGCGGATGAATCCTGTCTTGAATTTCGCAGCTACTACTTTCTCCGTGCCGGAACAAGCAACCCGCTTTGCCTGGTGCGCACAGATGAAAGAAGAAGAGAGCAGCAATTCACCGAATCTGCTTCATTTGGCGGTCGTGCTGGCACCTCCGGGAGCCACTGGTTTTCATGGCTTTTATTTCGAGGTCGCTTCTAACGGAAGGCTCGAGAAAATCGTCGAACTGCATCCCGATGGAAGCGCTCAGCAGATCGCCGTCAAGGACTTCAAGCACCGATACCCAATCCGAACCTGCTCCGACGGGCCAGTCGAATACGAAAGCGTACAATTCTACTGGTCGACTACAAGTCTCAATCCATTCATGGGCACCGAAGCACCGCCCTCCTGGGGATCTTGGACGGACCCGCCAGTATTCTAATCATCGAATCGATTCCGATCAAAGGTTCAAAATATCGGAATCGGACATGCGGGCGTAGTCGATGTCGCGCGGGCCGAGCGAGCGACGGCCGCCATCGGCGCCGCGTCCTGAGCCGGCAATATCGACGCGATGCGCCGCGGCGCGCTGGCGCGCCAGGCGGTCCTGATTCGCCGCAACCACGGTTGAAGCCCACTCATTGAGCACGCGCTTGGCGATGCCGGGCAGCGCCTGGCGTGCGCGTCCGGTAATGAGCGAGACGATCGCTCGCTGATGCGCCGCATCGAGATTTCCGGAGCGAAACGCGTCGCGGATCTGCTGTCCCAACTGACGATTCGAGCCGAGGCTGGCTTCAAGTTCGCGATAAATTTCGCCGACCACGCGATTGCGCGCGCTTTTGGAAACGCCTTCGGGCAGCAGCCGATCCACTTGCGTCTCGATCGCGTCAATCACGCCCTGCACGGCCGCTGCGTTGGCGGCGTGCAGGAATTCGACTTGTTCCGGCACCGGCTGGGCCGCAAGAGCAGCCCTCTCATCGGGGCGAGTGTTGGCGCGCGCGCGGGATGGCAGCGCCGTGGCATCGGAAGCCGACGCGCTTGCGCGGCCATCCTGCTCTTTGGCGGCCAAATCTCCCATCGCTTTTGCGAGCGAGGCAAAGGCCGCTGGATCGAGGCTCGCGACCGCGCGTGCCAGCTCGGCGTGGTCTTCCGGACGGTGCGAGAAAAAGAGCGCGTCCATGCGATCAAGATCCGCCAAAAGCGCAGTGGCCGCGCGCGCCTCCTCCGGCGTGGCGAACGCCTCGCGATACGACTGCGCGTCCTGCCAGGCCTGCCGCAATTCGGGATGCGCCTGGAACGCGGCTTCACGCTGCGCGTTTGCCTGGTTGTCCTCCGCCGAGTCGGATGCCGAGGCGAACGCGTTCTCATCATCACCGCTGTTCGCGGGCTCGGATTGCGCGGCATTGCCGGCGGACTCCCTTTCGTTTTTGAGCTGACGCGCATCGGCGCGGGCCGCGGCCGGAGATGTTTCGATGCCGAGGATTTCATCGTCGCTGGCGTAGCGCTGACGCGGCACGGGTGCGCCACGCCGCGCCCGGGCGCCGTTTGTCTGAACCGATGCATCGCTCGCGGCAACACTTGAAGAAAATTCCGGCCCGTGCGGTTTTCCACCATGGCCCTGGACCACAACGCTCATGTGCAGACCTCCTAAAATTCAAAAATTTTTCGCTCGTCCGCGCGCATCGCCGCCGGCGATGAAAGCGCAATCCTTGAATCGAAAACCTGGTTTCCTGCAGGCTACGCGCGGACTCCGCACGGACAGGCGCAGCCATGTGCCTGAAGGGCGGCCACTTAGGAGCGGGGCTTGCTCCTCTGGTACGCCACCGTCCCAATTCGGTACTACCGTACTATTCCGTGTTTTCGCCGGCGCTGCGACTATCTATCACGCGGGGAAAGGAATCCGGACCGAGACCGGCCTCGCATACCCCGCAGCATTTCTGAGGAAGAGATGGACACCACAACGGAAGTCTCCGCCGATAGCAAGCCGAAGCACGAAGCGGCAGCCGCGCAAGAATCGAGTGCTGCCATGGAACGCCGCCGCCGTCGCCGCGCCAAAATTTCCGCGCAGGTTCATTTGCGCGCGCTGAGCGCTCCGGAGCCTTTTGAAGAGGTCTGCGTGACGATGGACGTCTCGCGCGATGGGTTGCTGATCTCGGCCAGCCGCGCGGGATACTGGAAAGGCCAGCAGTTGAGCGTTACGTTTCCCTATTCCAGCGCGAGCTCGGCGCTAAACCAATCGCAGCCTGCCGAAGTGGTGCGCGTGACGCAAATGCCCAATGGGAAATTTGCCATCGGGATTCAATTTTTGGCGGCGCGCGCCGAGCGCGGCGATCGCAAGGGCGGTCCGGCGTTCGATCCGGCCTCCGCTGACGCGCATGGCGCCGGGCGCACGAAAGAGGCGAGCCAATCGGTGGTGCTGGCGATTGAGCCGGACGCGCGGAGCGCCGAAATTCTGCGCGGCATGCTGCAGCAGGATGGCTACACGGTGGTGACGGTCGCGACCGCGCAGGATGCGCTCGACGTGCTGAAAACCACGGTGCCGGCGGTGTTCATCGCCGAAGTGGAATGCGAGGATATGTCCGGGCACGACCTGTGCCTGATCATCAAGCGGAGCGAGCGGCTGCAGCGCGTGCCGGTGATCCTGCTGACGCGTTCCGCCCAGCCTGCCGACTATACGGCCAGCCACGAAATGGGCGCGGTCGTCTGCATGGCCAAGCCGTTCAAGCCCGAACGGTTGCAACATGTGGTGCGTTTGGTTGCGCCTCCGCCGGCGCTGAACAACGCCTACGCCCCGCTGAAGTATCCCACGAACATCGAACGCGCGCTGTAGCCGCCGCGCCGCGTCTTCCGGAGCCCCCGTCGGCGCGGGCGGATTCCGCGAACCCGCGACTTCCGGAAAAACTTTCCTCTTGCAGCCGGAGAGCGAGCCGGGCAGACTGGCTCCGCAGTCGGAATCTCGCTTGCGCCGGGAGACATCATGCCGCTCAAAGAGTTTCTGATCCGGGAGTTCGATCACGAAATGGCCAATACGCGGAAGACCCTGGAACGCGTTCCGGCCGACAAATGGGACTGGAAACCGCACCCGAAATCGGGAACCGTGGGCTGGCTTTCCGGCCACATCGCCACGTTGCCGGGGTTCGGAACGACGATCCTTCGCCGTCCGTCGCTCAATATCGCGGGCGCCAATTTTCCGCGCGTTGAGACGCACGCGCAACTGATCGACACGTTCGATCGCGCCAGCGAGGACACGCGAAAGGCCCTGGCGGATCTGGACGAAGATCAGCTCAGCCAGAACTGGACGCTGAGCAACAACGGCCAGACGATTTTCACCCTGCCGCGCTACGACGCGCTGCGAGCCATGTGCTTCAACCACATCGTTCATCACCGCGCGCAGTTGACCGTCTATTTGCGGCAGTTGAACGTGCCGGTGCCGCCGCTCTACGGGCCATCGGCGGACGAAGCGGTATTTTAGCCGGCTCGCCATCCGTGCCCGTTCGGCGCGCCGGGAATGCGAACCACGCGGGCGGCCGTGATACGATGTCGCCATGAGTAACGCAGGCGACAAGTTCGTACTCGCGCTGCTGCAGATGCGCTCGAGCCGCAACGCCGCCGAAAACCTGGCGCGCGCCGTCAGCAATATTCACGAAGCGGCCCGGCGGGGCGCGCAGATCGTCTGCACACACGAGCTTTTCCTGGGCGAGTATTTCTGCCGCACCGAAGACGCCGCGCTTTTCAATCTGGCCGAGCCGGTCCCGGGCCCATCAACGGACGCACTCGCAAAAGCCGCGCGAGAGAATAAAGTCGCAATCGTCGCGTCGATTTTCGAGCGCCGCGCCGCGGGGCTTTACCACAACACATGTGCGGTAATTGACGCGGACGGAACCTACCTCGGCAAATACCGCAAGATGCACATCCCGGACGACCCGCTCTACTACGAAAAATTCTATTTCACGCCCGGCGATCTTGGATTTCCGGCGTTCGATACGCGCTACGGCCGCATCGGCGTGCAGATCTGCTGGGACCAGTGGTATCCGGAAGGCGCGCGGCTGATTTCGCTGGCCGGCGCGCAGGTGATTTTTTATCCCACGAGCATCGGATGGCATCCGGCCGAAAAGGAAGAGTTCGGCGCCGCGCAACTCGACGCATGGAAAACCATCCAGCGCGGGCACGCCATCGCCAACGGAGTTTTCGTCGCGGTGGCGAACCGCGTGGGATTCGAAGGCAATCCCGCGGCGGGCGATCCCGGAATCGAGTTTTGGGGCAGTTCGTTCGTGGCCGATCCGTTTGGCCGCGTGATCGCGGAAGCCCCCGCGGACAAGGAAGAGATTCTCCTCGCCGAATGCGATCCGGCGAAAAGCGAAGACACGCGCCGCAACTGGCCCTTCCTGCGCGACCGCCGCATCGACGCGTACGAGCCCATTCTGAACAGGTGGATTGGAAAGTGAGCTTCCGCGACGCCAGGCCCCTCGTCGCCCCGGCCAGAACGATGCCGGGACCGATCGCCCAATCATGACCGCGCGGAAGACTCCGCACCGGGCCCGGCAAGCGGGTGCGGATTCCGAGATTTTGTCCGCGACAGAGCGGACGTTTCGCATGCCCGCCGAATGGGAGCCGCACGAAGCGACCTGGCTCGGCTGGCCCCACGAAAAAACCGACTGGCCGGGAAAGTTCGCGCCGATTCCGTGGGCGTTCGCGGAAATCGTGCGGCACCTGGCGCGCGTGGAGCGCGTGCTGCTGATCGTCGAGGACGCCGCCGCGGAATCGGAGGCGAAAAAAGTTTTGCGCAAATCGGGCGCGGAGCTTGGCGCAATTCGCTTTTTGCGCGTTCCCACCGATCGCGGATGGATGCGCGATTCAGGCCCCATTGCCGTGGCGGACGAATCCGGCGAACGCGTGCTGCTGAATTTCGCGTTCAATGGCTGGGCGAAATACGGCGACCACAAAAAAGACGCGCGCGTCGTCGAACGCGCCAATCAATTGCTCAAGCAGCGCGTGGAACGGCCCGGGTACAAGGGCCGGCGCGTGGTGCTCGAGGGCGGCTCAATCGACGTGAACGGCCGCGGTTCCCTGCTGACGACCGAAGAATGTCTGCTCAGCTCGGTGCAGGAACGCAACCCGGGATTCGGCAAAGCCGATTACGAAGAAATGTTTCGCCGCTATTTCGGCGTCACGAACGTGCTCTGGCTGCGCAATGGCATCGCCGGCGACGATACGCACGGGCACGTGGACGATCTGGCGCGCTTCGTGAATCCCACCACGGTCGTGACCGTCGTGGAGGACGATCCCGCCGAACAGAATTACGAGCCGCTGCAGGAAAATTTGGCGCGGCTTCGGGGGATGCGCGACCAGGACGGGCGCGACCTGCGCGTCGAAACGCTGCCGATGCCCCGCCCCGTCTGGTTCGATGGCCAGCGCCTGCCGGCCAGCTACGCGAATTTCTACATCGCCAATAAAATCGTGCTCGTGCCCACCTTCAACGATCCCGCCGACCGAATCGCGCTCGATACGCTCGCGGCGCTTTTCCCCGACCGCGAAATCGTGCCGATTTATTGCCGCGATCTCGTCCTCGGCCTCGGCACCATTCATTGCATGACGCAGCAGCTTCCGCGCATCGGCGCAGCCTAAGCTTTGGCCTTGGCGGGAGCGCGCTGCGGTTGCATCTGTGGCGCCTGTCGTTGTTGCTTGAGCAAATATTCGCGGTGGAAGATGGCGTGGGCGCGGACGTTGGCGTAGCCCGCGGGCGTTTCGATCTTCGCCACCTGCCCCGCGTCGGACGAGAACCAGCGCATGCACGTTTCCAGTTCGACGGCGTGATTATCGGCGAATTCGTCGGGCAGGATGCTGGGCAGCGTGAGTTCGACGCCGCTGGCGTCGTCGCGCTGGACAATCGGCGCCTCGGCCACGAGCTGCGCGATTTCGCGGTACTGCTTGGTGCGCGATTCTTCGTCCGGAATCACCAACTCCTCGAGCCCTACGAGCCGCTTCATCAGCGCCAGATTTTCCGGATTCGACAGCATCGCCTGGATCTGGGGATCGGGGCTGCTCATCAATTGCAGCAGCACGGCGCGCTGCTGCGCCCAGAGCGTCGGAAACTGCTCGTCGGTTTCCGGGTAGCTGAAAAGATTGCCTTTCAGATCGGCCAGGCGAATCCATTTCGATTCGAAGGCCGCGCCCGGGCCGAGCAGCGTGACTTCCACGTCGTTGGGGCGGTTTTTGCGGAAGCAATCGACGGCCAGCAGCATCACGTCCGCATGGAAGAATTTCATGCGCCGCCAGACAAGCCCGATGCGGCCCATGGCCTGGTCGCGCGCCATCGAGTAGCCCGCAGCCGTGTCGTTATTCGCCATCGAGCCGCCAAAGAGCGCCGGGAAAGCGCCGGTGAGAAACTGCGCCACCGGGCCCATCAGATTCGCGGCGTGTTCGGCAAGATCGGGCGGCACGCTGGCGGCTTCCGGCTGAAAAAATCCGGCGGCGAGCGACTGGCCCGGCTTGGCGCGCGCCGGATAGTGCGCGCCCGGCTCGGCCGTCTGGCTTTGCAGCGAATCGAAATCGAGCACTTCGCTATCGGCGTAAATCGGCGGGATGCCGTACTCGTAGGTTTCGATCTGCAAATTCGAGAGGGTGTTGAAGCGCTCCTGCACGCTGATGAGCGAATCGCCCAGCGCCGGGCGTCCGCTCGAACCATCGCCCGGCAGCGCGTGCATCACGCGCCAGTGGTCGTCCATGTTTTCGTTGCGCGATTCGCAGTACACGTCGCCGGCAAAGGCGACGTAAGCGCCGTCGGGGAAAAGTTGCAGCAGCTCGTCGCGGAGAGATTTGTCGTCGAGCGCGAAAAACGCCCAGGGACGCAGCCAGGTGCGCTGGAACGTGATCAGATTCGGATTGTAGTCGCCGCCCTCGGTGAGCGGCCCGCCCTGCGACTGCGCCAGCCGGGCGAGGCGTTCGTATTCCTGCATGCTGGTGGCGACGGGCGGCCCGATTTTGTCCGCCGCGTGGGGATAGGCCGCGCGGAGCCGCGCCATGTGCACTTCCATATTCCATTGCAGGTAGGGATACTCGGCCATTTCGTTGGCCCACGGCGGAGTTTTCAGCTCCAGCGCGCCGACGATGGTGATCACTTCCTGGCCGTTGGGGACGCGCAGGCGCGTTTGCGCGGCGGGGACCGTGACGGTTTCCGCGGCGACGAAATCCTCCTCGGTGAGCAGCGCGCCGCATTCCGCGCAAGCGGTCTGGGCGCGGCTTCCGGCGGCGCGTTCGCCGGGAGCGGCGGGCGAATCCTCCGCGCTCGGCTGCGAATCGCCGCCGCCGGATCGCGGGGTCGTGGCGCCGCACGCGGGACAGACGTACACGTCGCCGCCCACGCGCACTTCGCGCACGCCGATTTCCGTCTCGGGGTGAAATCCAAAGCGCTGGCCATCGACGACGAAGCGCACGTACGCGCCGACTTTGCCGTCGGTCCAGAGGCTGAACGCTTCATCGGCCAGCAAATTGCCCATGCGGTTGTTGCGCTCAACCAACGCGGCGACTTCGGTAGCTGCTTTGGCCGCGGCAACGTCCTCTTCGGCTTGCGCCGACGCCGGGAAAAATCGCACGCGCGGCACGTCCTGCGAAAGCACGGCCATCAGCGAAAGCCCGAAGGCCTGGTAAATATTGGTGACGAATTCGTAGCGCGGAAGGTCCTGGAGCGAGCTGCTGTCCATGATCTTCTGCTCGAAGGGCAGATGCCAGTTCTGGTCGCGTTCGTCCCACCAGAGGTATTGCAGGCCGCGCCAGAATTGGTGCGCCTGCTTGATGCGGCGAATTTCCTGGCGGCGCGAAAGCTCCGATTCGGTGCCGAATTGGAAAACCAGCCGGCACAGAGCCTCCTTCAGGCGGTCGGGGAGCTGCTCGTTATTGGGGCCGTACGGCGCGCGGGCTTGTCCGGCGCTTGCGGCGGGTGCCGGTCCTTCGACCGGCACGATCGCCGGATTCGCGACCCTGGCGCTGTACTGCAGCGCGGGCGGCTCGAATGATTGCGCGAAGTGGTTTGCGGACGTGGCGGTGGAATTGTGCGTAAGCATCCGTTTCTCGTTTCGGGGAGTTGCGCGCCTGCGATTCACGAATGGCGGGCGAAGGAATCGCGGCCGACGGCGCTACGGAATCGTAAAAGTGGTTTGGCCGAGCGCAATGGCGGTGGCAATGCTCGCGCCGCGCGCGTCGGACGGAAAGCCGAAGGTGCAATGGATGAACTTCACGTTGCGCAAATCGAGCGGGCCGTCTTCGTAGCGCAGCCGCGTGCCGATGAACGTCACGTTGCGCCAATGAATTCCATCGAGCGTCTGCGACGCGCCGGCGATGGTCAGGTCCTCCACGCGCACGTCGTCCGAGAGCTGGCGCGTTTCCGGCGGCAGCAAAATTTCGGACGTGTCCGGAAAGAGCGAGGCATCGAGGAAATTCCCGCCGAGCGAAGAGGGATCGACGATTTGATTCGCGGCCAGCTCGCGGGGACCGTCGGGCAGCACGTGGCCCGGCGGCAGATTGAGCTTGGCGGAAGAGTCCCCGGGCGCGGGCAGACTCGCCGGCGCCACGGCGCTGGTTCCCGCTTGCGCGGCGGCACCGGAAGCGAGCACGGCTCCCGGTGGAATCGAATTCTGCGCGGAGCGAATGGCGGCCAGTTCGACGCGCGCTTCCGTCACATGCTCGGCGAGCCGGGCCGCGCTTACATCCGCCATTGCCGCTTGCAGTGAGCCTGCGGCGGCATTGTTTTCATCGGACGGCGAAGAAGCGGCCGCGGAATTTGGCTGCGCCTTTAGAATGGCGTCGAGCGCCACGAGCGCGCGGCTGAAGAAATCGCCATCGACGGGTTTCCGCCGCACGCGCGCTTCTTCCATCTCAGCCACCGCCTGGTCCACATCCATTTCCGCGCTGGTCACGTCGCCCGATTTCGCCTGCTGCGCGGCCTGATCGAATGCGGCCAGAACGTCGCGCTCCCAGGCAGCGCCGCGCAAGCCCGGATTCGATGCCGCGATGGGCGGCGCGGAGACCGCTCGCCTCGCGTAGGCGTGCGCAAAATATTCGACGGCCTGCCAGGCCATTACGCCGCCCAGCGCGATCATCAACAGCGCGAAAATGGTCAGCACATAGGAAGGCGCCGACGCGCGAACGCGTGCCCGCGAGCGATGGCGGCGCCTTCGCGAAGCGCGCCGGCCCGCATGAATGTCAGGCGAAGTTGGAGGAAGCGACAAGCCCGTTGCCTCTGCCGGTATTCTAGTCCAGTCGCATCGGCAACGAAACGCGGCTGAGGGAGTCGCCCATCGCGAAGCTCTACGCCGAATGCCGACGTGGCTCGCCCGCGCGGGAATCCTTCGCAAGCTCGTCACGCAGAAAGCTCAGCAGGTCGCGGTGGTCGGCAAACACGTGTGTTTCCGCGTGAGTCGCGCCGCCCGCGCCGGTTGCGTGGCTGCCAGCAGTGGGGTCATTGTCGAGCATGCCGTCTGCGCCCGCCGGATTCCGCCGGTGCACGCGGGCCACGTATCCGCGCGCCGCGTGCCCGGAATGCGCCGGCACAAGCTCCGCCGCTTCGATTTCGACGCGGTGGATCGGCTCATCGGAATTGGCGCGTGCCGCAACGGAGCGGCGATGCGAGCGAACGCTGAAGTCCGCGTCGTCGCGTCCATCGGCGCCATCGCCGTCGGAGCCGGAGTTTTGCCGGGCGCGATTTTCAAGCTCCGCAAGCGCGGCTTCCGCCTCGCGCGCCGCTTCGAGAGCCTGGCCCATTACTGGATTGACGTAATAACGCCCGTTGATGAACGGCATATCGCCTCCCAAATTTTCGCGCCAGGATCGCTATGCTTCGAAATTGTCCCGCTGCTTTTTGCGCGCGGCTTCGAACTCGAGCGCCCGGTTGATCTGATGCCATGAACGCCGGCGCAACGGCGCGGCCACTTGCGCCAGATTTTTCGCGCGCGTGCCGGACGGCTTGTTGGCCATTGTGGCAGGTGAGGCCGGTCCCGAAGCGGGCGCTTCGGAACCGGCTCGGGGTGAAAGGCTACTTCGGGGGCTCTCCGCGGAGATCGTGCCGGACGCGTCCTGGGCCGCTGTCCCATGGGGCGCCACGGAAACGGGCGTGCCGGAAACGCCGGCCGGAGGTCCGGAAGCGGGGATATGCACCGGAGAGGCCACAGTGACCGGCGGAATCCCGGCGATGCCGAGGATGGAATTCAGCAGCGAGCGGTTTTCGCTGCGCAAACGCGCACATTCGTCGAGGGCGCGATCAAGCTCCCGTTCGAGCGCCCGGGCATAGGGCGTTTTCCATCGCGGCGCGCGAACGCGCCTCACCTGCGCGAGCATTCGCGCAATCCGCCCGAAACACCTGGCAATTTTTCGCATGATCTGAGCGATACGTGCTTCACCGCGACCGATACGGCGGTTGTCCCGGCCTGCTCGCGCGGCGATCCCGCGCGCTCGGATGCGGACGGCGCAGGAAGGAGACCGGCTGCGTGCCGCGCGTTTCGTCGATTTGCGCTTTGCGCGCCTGAATCGCGCGGATGGTCGGATCCGGGGAAAGGATGCGCGCCGCCAGCCGCTCGTCCAGCGGAGGCCTGCCCTGCCCCGCGCGCCGGTTCGCGTAGCGGGATTTGAGGCCGTAGCGCGCCGCGTCCGCCGGATCGTCGCCGTCCATTTTGGCGACGTCTTCAATGCGCGCGGTATCGCGCACCAGGCTCGGAATCGTGCGAATCAGCTCGACGCAATTTTCGGTGAGCAGCCATTCTCCGGCGTCCAGCATTTGGTACATCAGCATCCAGCCGCCCACGCGATCGTCATCGGCGGGAATCGGACGCGGCAGACCGGCCGCGACGAATACGTCGCCCATTTGCTCGGCGATGGACGCTTCGTCCGTGCGACGCGCGAAAGCATCCGGTGAAAGATAGATCGCGTCGATTTTTTCGCGCGACGCGCCGCCGCACAGATCGCCCGCCAAGCTCCGCGCCACGATTTCGCGCGCCAGGTCGCGGGGCGCCGCGTGCCGCGTGACGAACTCCCGATACGTGACAACCCGGCGTGCGTTGTCCTCTTGATTCCGCCGCGCCGGGTCCGCCGGAGGATTCGTGCCCGGGGATTCCGCGACGCGTCACGCGTCCGCGCGCGGATTGCGCGCGTACAAACCGCCATCGGAATAGCCGTTGAAATTCCCTTCGGCGGCAGCCGGCAAAGCGGCGTGCCAGTACGCGGCCGCGGGATGCTCGAAGCCCCAGTCGATCGAAATCCAGCGCGGCCACCACGGCTTCCAATCGATTTCTTCCGCGCGCAGCACGTGCCGGGCGAAATCGAACCGGTCGAAATACTGCCCGGCGAAGACTTCCCAATCGCCATCGAGGAACGCGCGCCGCAAATGCGAAGGAAGCGCGCGCAACGTCTTCAGGTAGCTTTCGTCGCCGGCGTAGATCGGATTGTCGGAAACGCGCGCGGGAATAAATTCGTAGTCCGCGGGATCGTACTCCGCCGGATTTTCCATGCCGGGCGCGGGCTGCTTATCGATCCACAGCGACTTCACCCACGCGTGGCCGATGTTGCCCGGATTCGTCGCGCCCGCCATGCACGGAAACGCGCCGGGAATCGGGCAGCGATTGCGGCTGGTGAGGAACTGCCACTGGCGAAGCGTGAAGAGCGTCAATTCGTCGATGCCGATGAAGACGAACTCGGCGCCCTGATACTGGTAAACGTCGTTTTCGCGCTGGCAGTAGCCGAAGCGCGTGGTCGAGCCGTTGTGCCACGTCACCAGATGCTTCGATTCGTTGAAGCTTTCGTAGAGCTCGCGCGGAATGTCGCGGCGGAAATAGAGCAGAAGCGATTGCTCGAGTTCGGGGAACGTGCGCCGCAGCAGCAGCGTGTTCGCGCCGGCGTAATCGTTTGCCTGCAGGATCGCTTCCATGAGCAGCGCTTTCGATTTGCCCGGCCCCGCCGCGCCGCCAAACAGCCGATACTTCGCCGGTGAAGCATGAAACTCCTGCTGCTTCGGAAACGGCGAATACGGCAGGAGCAGTTTGCGATGCGCGCGCGGTCGCTTGCCGCCGGAAGACTTGCCCCGCGCATCACGCCGCCAACGCTCGAAACCGGATGTGACGGTAGCCATGGGCGCGGCTCACGAAGGCTCGCTCGCGGCAGGATGGAGCGCGCCGGATGCGTCACCGCCATCGTCGCGCTCAGCCGGCGAATCGGCGCCCGGCAACGCGATGGGTTCCGTATGGCTCTCCGGCACTGTGCCGGCTGCGGCCTGTTGCGGCGCGCCGATTGCGACTTCGCGCGCCGCTTCCCGCGCAACGCGCTCCGGCCTGCTGACGTGATGGACAAGATGAATGTGAATAGGCGCGCGGCCGGCGTGGTCGCCCCAACGCTCGGCGGGTTTCGGCGGTTCGATGTACTTGCTGCACTCCTTCATCACATCGACGAGCAGCTTTTCGATGCTCCCGCTTTTGTCCGACTTGGCTCTCAGCCGCTGCGTGAGTTCAACGTAGTTTTCGGCGATGGTGTGCTCGTCGAAACCGCGCTGCCGCAGAGCGTAGCCGATGCCGACGGCCTTCCGGCGGCGATTTCGCTTCGGTTGTGCGGGTGCGGCGGACGTCGAGCCGCCCGTCCGGGCTTCTCCGTGACGAAGCGATTCGCCCTCGCCGCGCTGCGACAACAAATCGGCATCCTGCTCCGTTTCGCAGGCTTGCTGGGAGATTTGTGCGCGCGCTGAGCCGCGTTTCGCGAGCGAATTGATTTTCTTTTTGTTTTTGGTCATGGCGATGGAAGGCGGCGTGGCGAACATGCGATCGCATTGCGCACGCGTGGGTTCAGGCGTGCGATGCAAGCGCGTCCTGGTGTGCGGCGAGCGGACAAAAGCAGGCGCGTACGGAACGGGCAGACGCAGTTACGCAAGCACCTGCACGGTCACGCCCGATCCGCCCGTGATCGAGGTCACCTTGGCGCGCACGAAATTGGCGCGCACGCCGGTGACGGTTCGGGCTTCGCCGGCGGTCGCCGTCGAGGAATCGATCGACGCGTACTCGGCATCGGCATCGACCATGGCGGTTTGCAGCGACACGCTGACCGCCGAAGGCGCCGTGCCGTAGATGGTTTGCCAGCGGATGGTGCGGCCGTTTTCAGGGAATCCCGCGTAGCTCGGAAGCGCGAATTGCTGGCTCGCTTGTCCGGCGGCCGGAGATTCGCCGTTGAAGGCCAGCGCCACGTCTCCTGGAAATATCGAATACGGAGGCACTTGGGCATTGTAATTGGGCATCGCTTCTCCCTTTGAACTGCTCAGGATTTCGTTTGGGATGGAATCGCGCGGCCGGCGGCGCGCACCGCCGGGGTGATCGCTGCACCGAGCCGTGATGAAATGGAGCGGAAGAGACTTAAAAGAAAACAGAAACTTCGGGGAACCGCGGAGGCTTGCTCAGGCACTCTTCGAGGATAACAAAAAAACTTATAACACAAGTTCCCTTTTCTGTCAAGTGCTTTCCGCGGCAGCAGAAAAAAATCCAAGGCAGCGCCGCGGCGAACCGCCCGGCATTCGACGCGCCGAAAGCCATCCCCATGCGCGAACGGATTTTACCGTTGGGCGCCGGACGCGCCGGCTGACGGCGCTGGCCGCAGCGTGAACTGGACGCCTTGCGCCGCATTCGCGTCCACCGTGCGCTGCAAGTCGATTTGTCCGATGGGGACGGAATCTTCCGCGCCGTAGCTGGTGATGTAGTGCAGATTGCCGCCGGCAAGCCAGTAGCTCGTGACGGCATAATTCGTGCCGTCCGAAAGATAAATCAGCGTGTCGGGAGCCGGCGCATTTGCGGAAGGCGCGGCTGATCCATTTTGGGAATTAGAAGATGATTGGCCGGATGCCTCCGCGTTCCCCCAAGCGTACGCGCCATAAATCTGCTGCGTATCAGCTTGCGGCTCGTAGCCGTTGTGGTCGGCGCCGTACGAGACGATCGACGCGTCGTTCTGGCCGCCATAGATGCCGCAGCCACCCGTGTAGTCTTCCTCCCATTCCATATCCGGGGCGAGCCCGTTTCCGCAGTAGGAGAAGAGGCCCAGGCCGTATCCGTAGAACGGGTAATCGAAGAACGGGAAGCCGAATCCGAAATCGTCGTCGAAAAAGTGGCGGTGCCGGAATCGGCGCGAAAAAATTCCGTCGCGGTCGAAACGGCCCCGCCGCCCGCGCCTGCCGAATTGCATGGTCCACTGCCCCGGCTGTGGTGAAACGAGCGATTGGCCGCCGCTTGGCGGGCTTGGCGGGCCGCGCCGATCCGGAGTCGCTTCCCAAAGGGCGCTGCCCTGCCCCGCGAATCCCGCTGCCGCGCCCGAATTGCCCGCCGAGCCAGTCCGCCAGGCGCGATGCGAATCAGGCGGAAAACCAATCGTGGTGTGGCGCGGCGCGGCTGGAGTGGCAAACTCACGCGAACCTTCGCCGAAACTGTCGCGCGGCACATAGCCGCGCAGTCCGGCCGGCAAGCCGTCACGCGAGTCGCTCCACGATCCCGCCCCAGCGCCATCGTACGAACGAGTATCCGCCGATTCGCGGCGCGCGCCGGATACGACTACGATTCCGTCACGCGGCGCCGATTCGCCCCAGCCGCGCGAGCTTCCGGCGAAGGAGCCTCCACTTGCGCGACCGCCTCCCGCGCTTGCGTGGCCGCCCCACGAATGTCCCCCGCCAAAATGGCCGCCCCCGCCCCAATGTCCTCCGCCGCCAGCATGACCGCCTCCGCGCTGCGCCCAAGCAGGCTGCGCGCCGAAGATCAGCGCCGCGCCGACGAACCCAACCACGAATCGAATGCTGATTTGGAAAACGGACCGGTTTCGAGAGAGGTGAATCATCGTTGCACCTGCCGTTCGTGCCTCGATGCGCCGTACGACGCATCGAGAACCCCGAGGGACGGTCAGGGCTGCTACGCTTGATTCTACTCTAATTCGACGTCACCCGCGCCCTCTATGGTTGCAACGCGGTTTGACAGCGCGCGCGTTCCAGACGAAACTGGAAGCGTTCCCGACGATGATTCCCTTCTTGCATTTGGGGCCGCTGCAGGTGCCGACGTTCGGCCTGATGGTGGCGGCGGCAATGGTAGCGGCCTATTTCGTTTTGCGCGCGGATTTGGCGCGGCGCGGAATTGCGGCGAAAGACTCAGGCCTTGCCGAAGCGTTTATTGCCCTGCCGTGCCTGGCCGGAATTATTGGCGCGAAGCTCTATCACGTCCTCGAAACGCCCCGGCAGCTTTTCGCCGATCCGGTGGGCGAGCTATTCAGCCGGTACGGGCTGGCGTGGTTTGGGGGATTGATCGCTGGATTCGCGGCGTTCGCGTGGCTGGCGCACCGGCGCAAAATTCCGCTGCTCGCGATGCTCGACGTTGGCTCGCCCGCGGCCGCGCTTGGCTACGGAGTTGGACGCATCGGTTGCCTTCTTTCCGGCGACGGAGACTACGGCCAACCGACGAATCTCCCGTGGGGCATGAGTTTTCCGCACGGTTTGGTGCCCACAACGCAAACCTGCGTCGCCTGGGGATGGCCGGCAAACTGCCGCGTGCAGCCCACGCCGATTTACGAATTCATCGCCGCATGCCTGATCGCGTGGATTTTGTGGCGGCTGGGCGCGCGGCAAATGGCCACGATTCGCGCGTCGAGCGAACCGCAGGCGCGGAACAACCCCGGCAAACAGAATCGCAAAGTGAGCGCCGCGGTGGCCGAGCCGAATTCCGCGGCCGCGCGGAGCGATGGCGCCGGCGCTCCGGCCAAATCGCGGGGCTTCACCGCCAGCGCGGGATCCGTATTCGCGGCGTATCTGCTGTTGACCGGCGTCGAGCGGTTTTTGGTTGAATTTATCCGCATCAACCCGCGCTCGTTTTTCGGCATGACTAACGCGCAAACGGCCGGACTCGCCTCGATGATCGTGGGCGCCTTGCTTTGGTGGAAGTTGCGCAGAAGCCGGCAGCCCGCCGTGGCGGCGCCGAAGGTTGCGTCGCGGCAACAATAAACCGCCATCCACGCCCGCGCGAAAATCACGCGGCTCTCACTCGACGTCTTGGTGAAGCAAGGCGGCGCACGACGCCAGATGCAAGGCCGGGCTTCGACGTATTGGCAGTTTCGATTGGCGTCCTCGCAGCGCCCAGCGCAATTTCCACTTCGTTTTCCAGGAGGCTTGCGTTGATCGCGCGCCGCCCCAGAACGATCTTCCCGCGCTCCACAGCCGGAAGCCAAAGTGTTTGGGATAGCGGAATCGCGACGAAGAGACTTCCCTTCTGGCGGGCGATCAACCGGGAAAGGTCGTACCCTTTGCCGTCAGGGAGATTTTCCGCTGCCAGTGTGACTTTGAATTGTGACGTGTTCAATCGCGCGCTTGCCTCGGCCAGCGTGCCCACGCAGTGCGCCGCGATGCGCTCCGGGATACGCGGGATATTGCCGACCATCAACACTTTCAGAGTCGATCGGACCACGGTCGCGCTCCTCGCCTTCGATTCAGCGTTTGCGGCCACAACCAGGAAAGACGCGCGGGAGGAGCTTTATCGGCGGAGCAGTTCGAGCCCGGCAAAGCGCTACAAGAAGACAATGCCTCGCCACGCGCACCCACACTCTTTATCGGGCGCTGCGTGGCGAAACATTAAAAGACAGCCTGCCCTTCCAGTGCGCGCAGGTTAGGAGCGTTCGTCAGTGAGTGCAATTCGGAACACTACGCACTTTGCCAGCGGAAACTGCGTAAAAATTGAACCGTAGTTGTTTCAATATGAATCACAAAATACTTGACAAGGCGATGAACCGGAAGTATTTTCTCGTGCAATTTGGGCCACGGTCGGGTCAGGAATTTCCTGCTGGCTTTTATGGCTCCTATGAAGTCATAAGGAATCTTGGCGCCTGCGGAGGTGCTACGCGCAGTCATGGGCACTAGGGCTCGGTCGCTGAACGATGCAACAAGGCAGTTCAGCGACACGAGAGCGCTGCCCATTCCCAAAATGGGACTGGACGAGCCAAAAGCTCGCCCCATAACTCCCGAAGCGCAAACATTCCAGCCGTTCGAGACTCTAAGTTCAGCAATTCGGGCATTTGGTGAATTCAGCGTCCTCGCGGATTCATCCGACACCGTTGTTGCATTCTGGGCGTCCCGCGATTTCCGCAAGCGAGCGTTCTTTCGGGAGATTATCGGCCGGTCCATTTATTCGATTTTTGGGCCCGTACTGGTACGTGAAATTCGGGATCTCGCCCGCAATACCTCTGCTCGCAACCGGCGCTGCGACGTCGAATATCCGGTCACATTCAATCGGGAAAAAAAATGGTTCGCCGTCTGCGCCATTTCAATGATGGCGCGTGGCACCGAGAACTCGATGCTCTATTTCGCGGCGAGGGACGTGTCCCATCGGATTGAAGCGATGAACGCGCTGGCGGAAAGAGAGGAGCTGCTCGCCCAGGCGGAACAGCTCGCGAATTTCGGGAGCTGGGAACTGGAATTGAAAACCAACCGGGTCAAGCCATCCCGCCAGATGATGAAGATTTACGACGTCGCTCCGGGCCGCCAATGGTCAGCGCGCACGTATTGGAAACGGATGCATCCGGGCGATCGAAGGCGCGTGCGTCAACTGATGGACAAGTCGCTCGCGGAGGGCAAGGCGTTTCGCTACTTGGCCCGCTATTGCGCGCCCGAGGGACGCGTTCGAGTCCATCTGGCGCACACGCTGCCGGTACTTGGCGCGGACGGGAAAGTCGAGCGTGCCATCGGAGTGATTCAAGACGTAACCGAGCAGGCGCAATCTCACGAAGAGCTTCGCCGTCTATCGCAGCAGCTCATGAACGAGCAGGATCATCAGCGCCGTCACCTGGCGCGTGAGTTGCACGAATCGGCGGGACAAACCCTGGCGGCCCTGAAAATGACGCTGGGCCGGCTCCGCGAGGCCGTGGGCGAGAACGCCGATCTTGCCGCTTCCCTGCTCGAATCCGCCACGGCTCTTGCCGATAGCGCCGTTCGGGAAGTCCGCACGGTTACGTATCTGTTGCACCCGCCGATGCTGGATGACGCCGGGCTCGGTCCCGCGCTGCGCTGGTACGTGCAAGGATTCGCGGAGCGCAGCGGAATCGCCGCCAAGATCAAAATCGACGATCCTTTCCCGCGCCACAGCCAGGAAATCGAAACGACGGTGTTTCGCGTGGTGCAAGAAGCGCTGACCAACGTCCACCGCTATTCGGGCAGCGCCACGGCGGAAGTCAGGGTTCGGCAGGATGAAAGGGCCCTTCGCGTCGAAGTGCGCGACTTCGGCTGCGGAATCCCTCCCGCGACGGACGCGGCTCACCGCCGGCCCAGGCTCGGCGTGGGTATCTCCGGAATGCGCGAGCGCGTGGAGCAGCTCGGCGGAATTTTTGACCTGCACAGCGTTCCCGGCGAGGGAACCACGATTCGCGTGAGCCTGCCGGCCGTTCCGGTAAATCGGCGCGCGAAGGCCGCCGTTCCCGCGATTGCTTAATGGAAGGAGGAAGCGTGCGCCAAAAACCGAAATCCGCCGACCCCATCGCGGACCACCCGGTGCTGAAAGCGATCGCCGCCGAAGCCGCGCAGCGCTTCGAGCGCCCATACCGCGTGCTGCTCGCGGACGACCACCATTTGGTCCGTCGCGGCTTGCGGGATCTGCTGGAATCGCAGCCCGGCATCGAGGTGTCGTGGGAGGCGTCCAGCGGCGAGGAAGCGCTCGAAATGATCAAGCAGGGAAAGCCGGACCTCGTGGTGCTCGATCTGACCATGCCGGGAATGGATGGCCTGGAGGTGCTGCAGAGCGGAAAACAATTGTCGCCTTCGACGGAGTTCCTGATCCTCTCGATGCATTTCTCGGACGAACTCGCGCGCGAGGTGCTGCGCTGCGGCGCGATCGGGTACGTGCTGAAATCGGATGCCGATTCCGAGTTGCTCACGGCCGTGGATCACATTCGCCATCACCAGCCGTTCTTCACCAGCAGCCTCTCGATTTTGATGGCACGGAATTTCGTTGACGGCCCCAAGGGCAAGCTCACGGAGGATGGGGTGCACCTGACGCAGCGCGAGCTCGAAGTGATTCAATTGATCGCTTCCGGCAAAAGCAACAAGGAAGCGGCGGCTGATCTGGGAGTGTCTCCGCGAACGGTGGAAAGCCATCGGAACCGGATCATGAAGCGGCTGAACTTCAACAGCTTCAGCGATCTGGTGCGCTTCGCGGTTCGTGAAAGACTGGTGGAAGCCTGACGAGGCCTCGCGACATCGGCCACGCGACGCGCGCAAAATCACGCCGCCTTCGAAAGAAATCGCAGCGGGTTATTTGCGGACTGTCTTGCGGCGTCCGCGCTTTCGGACGGGGCGATTGGCGGGTGGTTCCCCCACCAGCTCGGCGGTCCAAAGCGACGTCACGAATTTCTTGAGGCCGTGGCTATCAAAGTCGATGGTCGTGCGTTCGTTGTTGGATTCGGTTACGGTCCCCAGGCCGTACTGCTCGTGCCGGACGGTCTGGCCTTCCACTAATACCTGCATGGGCGCCTCCCTAGTCTCGAAAACGAGAACGACAGACGTGGCATCGGCTGACCGCGACGGCGAGCAGCCAACGAATCGGCGGACCAGCACGGGCGTCACCCCCGACGAGCGACGGATCCCAAGGCCGCTTTGCGAGCCGCTCGATGGTGCTGAAAACGGCTGATGTGAGGGCGGCCGTTGCCGAGTCCGCCCTCCAAATCCCGATGCTGATTGAGTTTGTGCCCTAGAACCGCTTAGAGGCTCACCACTCGCTCGGCCTGAAGTCCCTTCGGGCCCTGCTTTACTTCGAACTCCACAGCCTGACCCTCGTTGAGGCTCTTGTATCCTTCCGCCTGGATTGCCGAAAAGTGCACGAAAACATCCTCGCCGGACTGGCGCTGGATGAATCCATAACCCTTGGCGGCGTTAAACCACTTCACTGTACCTTGCTCTCTGGCCACTTCTTCTGCTCCTAATCAATCATCGGACGGCGTTCCGCCGTCCTGAAAGCTACTTGTCACACCAAGTTTCCCTGCCGTGCCACAAAAAAAGGCCGTCGGGCCGTTGCCCAACAGCCTTTTCGAGACTCGTCAAAAGGAACACAAGAGCAACAAACGCACAGCCAGCCTACCATAACCGCCCTGAAAAGGCAATGGCTGCCTGAAGAATCTGCGGGCCTTGGCTGGAGCCGGGCGGGGTTAATCGGCGGCTTCTGAGCGCGTTCTATACCGGATGTTTCAGCCCGAACGCCTGTGCCAGCAGCCTGACCGACTTAAACAAGGACAGATCGCACCGCGTCTGAACCGGGGGACCGGCGCGCCGCGGAGCTACCGCCACGAGGTGGGCCGACGCAAAAAACCTCCCGCGCCGTCTGGAATCTGATCCGGGAATTGTGAACGGGAGAGAAGAAGGGCCGGAAGCGTCCGATGGGCGTGTGCCGATGTACGTAACTCGACCGCCGCGCCGCGAACCGGGTGCTGTGACGGTACGTAAACCGTGATCTTCTTATTTGGAAACCGGCGTCGAACCATGTTCACCGCTGGCACTAGATCGGAATCCCCACTAAACACAACAAGGTGATCGCAGATGTCTTGGTACGCGTCATCGAGCATAAAGACGGCGATGTTTACGTCGGTTCTCTTCTCTTCCGGCGTGGGAAACCACCGATTCCCGAGCAAGTTGCATCCCGGTACACCACATTTGACGTTTTTTAACTTGAACTTGCCGAGCGTAACTTCGATTAGTGGATTCGTCGCCAGTGCCCTGAGGTAGACTTCCTGATTCGCTAAGGTCGGCCCAGTGATGAGAGCGCTGAAATATCGAATCAGCCGGATGTCGTCGTGCGGCCGGAGCAACATGCAATACCGAGCGAGGTCCAGCCATTTGAGTGCCGGGTTCGAGCGAAGGGCTCCGTAGTAAAGATTAAAGCCGTCAATGTAGAAGACGGTTCGAGGTCGTGCCTTAGGTAAGGGAGCTCGAGCAGCCATAAAAAAAGGGCAATCATATAGATTGCCCAAACCGGACCCTTTCGGGACCGGGGAGTCGTCGAACCGATTGTAGCATATTACGAATCGTCACGCATCAAAGAGTGAACTGGCACCGGGCGTGCACCGAACGGAGTCAAATCATCACGCGCTCGGTAATTACTCGCAATTTGCTGCGGACGCATTCAAACCGGGCAACCGAATCTCTGCTCAAAGGCCAAACGCCTGTGCCAGCAGTTCATACGAGCGCCGGCGGTCGGCGTGGCGGTGCATCATGGTGGTGACCATGATTTCCTCGACGCCCGCCTGCGCCGCCAATTCGCTCAGGCGCGCCCGAACCGACTCGGGCGAGCCGATAAATGTGCGCTGGCGGTTGTAATGGATGATCTCGCGATCTTCCGGCGTATATGGGTAATTCGAGGCTTCTTCGACACTCGGAAATCGCGCGCTTTTGCCCTGCCGGAAACGCAGCAACGTCAGCTCCAGCGGGCGCGCCAGAATTTCGGCTTCTTCATCCGTTTCCGCGCAAACCACGGAGACGGCAAGGATCGCCCGCGGCTGCGTCAGGCGAGCCGAAGGACGGAACTGATCCTGATATTCGCGCAACGCTCGCACCGCCGGAAGCGGGTTGATATGGTGCGCGAAAGCAAATCCAAGGCCGAGTTGCGCGGCCAGGTGCGAGCTGAAATCGCTCGAGCCGAGCAGCCACACTTCCGGAGGCTCCACGTCGTCCGGCATGGCCCGAATCTGCTGAAACGGGTGTGCTTCGGAAAACACGCCGGATTGCGTCCCATCGCCGCCATCGGTATGCGGCGCGCCCAAAAAGAGGAGAAGCTCCTCCAGGCGCTGCGGAAAATCGTCGGCGCTGAGCGCCTCGCGGGAGCGCCGCAAAGCTAACGCGGTCAGCGTATCCGTCCCCGGGGCGCGGCCAAGACCCAAGTCGATGCGGCCCGGATGCAGCGCCTCCAGCACACGAAATGCTTCCGCCACGTGCAGCGGCGCATGGTTGGGCAGCATGACGCCGCCCGAGCCGACGCGAATGCGCTTCGTCACCGCCGCCACGTGGCCGATCATCACTTCCGGCGTGGAACTGGCGATCAGTTGCGTATTGTGATGCTCCGCCAGCCAGTAGCGCGTGTAGCCGAGACGATCGGCGAGCTGAGCGAGATCCAGCGTATTGCGGAGTGCATCGCGGCTTGTAGAGCCCGTTGCGACGGGCGAAAGATCCAGCACGGACAGGCGATACGACGGGCTTGCGCTCAACGGCTCCTCAGCGAGTGCCGCAGCTCAATGGGCTGCGCCAGTACGAGGGTACCAAAAGTCGTCCCGCCTTTCGTACTGATTGAATGTGCCTTTTCTTCTACGGCCGCGAGTGCAACCGCGCCGTACACTTGCCCTTCGGTTCGATGATTCACTCCGGGACATACGCCGCATGAGCGAAGCGCCTAATTTTCGGTCTCCAGATCGCAACGAGCCAAGCTCGAACTCACTGGCGCATCCCGGCGGAGGTGTTGGCGAATGCGGCGCGGCAAACAGCCCGCACAGGCCGGAACGCCGCAAGCGGCGTCGCGCGCTGATTTCCGCGCCCGTGCGCGTTCGGGGGCTCTATGCGTCGTCCAACGGCCCAGATGAGGTTTTCACTACCGTGGACGTCTCGCGCAACGGCTTTCTCTTCGTCAGTTCGTGCGCGGACTTTTCGCACGGCATGACCGTTGCGGTCACCTTTCCGTACAGCCATTCTCCCGCTGCAATCCAGGCGGAGCAGCCCGGACGCGTGGTGCGCGTTGCGAAATTGCCGGACGGGCGGTTCGCCGTGGCGGTTGCGCTATCGAGCGCGCGTCCTGCTCAGGCGTCTGCTGCCACGAACCAAGAGAGCAACGACGGCGCCGCGGAAGAATGCGAGGAAAAGCCGCTGGTGATCGTGGTCGATGCCGATTCCGAAGTGCGCGACTCGATGAAGAGTTTCCTTACCACACACGGCTACGAAGTCCTGGCGGTGGCAAACGCGCGGCAGGCTCATACGCTTTTGAATCAGCTTTTGCCGGCGCTGCTGATCGCGGAAATCGAGGGCTTCGACCTGCCCGGGTACGACTTGTGCGCGCGCATCAAATCCACGCCGCGGCTTCAGGAAGTTCCGGTGGTTCTGACCACGCGTTCAGCCTACCCCAGCGATTACGCCAACGCACATTCGCTCGGCGCCGTCGTCTGCATGGCCAAGCCCTTTCCCATCGAGCGCATCGGGCACGTGGCGCGCCTGCTGGTGCCAACGAAGCGCGTCCCGCGAGGCCGCGAGCCGCATCCGGGCAGCCACAACGCGGGCACGCAGAAAAATCGCGGCGATTCCGCCGATCCCACTTTCCGCCTGACGCGCTAGCCGGCGAATTTGGTCCGGCGCGAGGCCTGTACCTTCGGCCAGTTAACCTCCAGGGCGCAGCGATGCTGGGCAGGAGTTTGCCTTGCCGGCCGAGCGATAAACTACCGATATGCAATGCCCGAAATGCGGCTCCGAAGCGCGGGACGTGGCGCGATTCTGCCCGCGCTGCCACGCCACGTTGCGATTCGAGTGTCCGGCATGCCACCACGAACAGCGCCAGGGCGGCCAGTGCGAAAAGTGCGGAGTCGATTTCATGAAATATCTCTCGGCCATGGTCGCCATGAAAAAAGGCCAGTCGGAAGCCACGCGCGCCAAAGTTCAACAACGATCGAGCCTGCTGCGAAGCCTGCTGCTCGCGCCATTCGACATGGGCTGGTCCTTTTTTAGGGGAGTGCGCAGCCGGGCGCGCGGTCTGGAGTAAGCCGCGGCAACGGCTTATGTCCGATCCGGTGCTTATGTCCGATCCGGTGCAATGTCCCAAATGCGGCTACGCCAATCCGGCGACCGCCTATTTCTGCATCCATTGCCACGCCCTCTTGATTCGTCGCTGTCCGAATTGCTGGCACGAGCAGCGACAAGGACTCGTCTGCGAAAAGTGCGGCACGAATTTCGCGCTGGCCGCTGAACTCGCGCTTGAAAAATCACAACACGAAGAAGCGCGCATAGAGCGCGACAAATTCATCGCCAGAACTCTTACTGTTTGGCAGTTTGCCCTGCTGCCCTTCACGAGCCTCGCGGGCCTGGTACGCGCGCTGGTGATGCGCGTCGTTTCCGGCTTGCTAACCCGCTGAGCCGGTTTGCGCCTGCTCGGACGTCTCCCGCGTTTTTACGGACGCGAATACGGATGGGGCCGCCGCATTGCGCGCGCCGAAGTACCGCGCCGGCGGAAAAAGGCCCGTGCGCGAAAATTCCGCACCGAGCGCGCGCTTCACTTCCTGATACCAGTAGTCGAAGGTGCCTTCCGCCACGCCGACAATTCCGATCGCGCGCCGGTATTCGACGCCGGCGAGAAAATACGTCTCGAAAAGCTTCAGGCGGCCCTTCCATTCCGGACGGCGAAGCGCCCGGCGCCCGATGCGTTCGAAATCGGCCACATACTCGCATGCGCGCGCGCGGTCCGGCCGCCACTGATAGCCTCCTTCAGAGGGCGTATCGAGATGCACGGACCGAACCGCCCCGCGCGTATCCGCAAGCCACTCCCGCAGGCCGCGATACCGCGCGTGGCAAACGTCAAAAACCTCGGTGGCTTTCATCGTTTCACCATCTCCCGTGGGGTGGCTTTTGGATCTCGTCCGGTTGGCGAGCGTCTTCCGGTGCCCGCTCGGCTGCCGCGAAGGGTCAGTTTTCGCGCTGCGGCTTCGGCGTATTCGTCAACAAATCTCCGATCTCCCAGACCTCGTCGGCGCGCGCGATTTCGTCTTCCACGGCATCCAGGCACGCGTCGTAACATTCGCGCCAGCCGCATAGGTATCCGCGGGCGTATTCGTCGGCCAATCGCTGGCGCTCCCGGTGGGCGCGATTCATCTCGAATGCTTGCGCGCGCTCGATTCGCGGCGCGTGCAGCGCAACGCGGATGCGATAGGAAAATTCGCGAAGAACACGCAGCACCCAGTGCAGCGGAGCGGGATAGTAAATGCCCACGCGGCGCGGCGGCTCATACCACGCCATGCGCCAGCCACCGGGAACCACGCCCCCGTGGCTCACTTCCCTTCGCAATCGGATTCGCGTCTTCATCAAGGTGTCCCCTCCGGCGCCGGCTCTGCGGTTTCCGCGGGCCTGCGAATTTCCGGCCCCCGGCCGACGTACAGCTCCCGTCGAACCGCTTCTTCGCGCTCGGCGCGCAGCAGCTCCAGTTGCAGGCGCACGTCGTCCCGGGAAATCCATGGTTTTTGCGGAGCCTGCACGCGAACGCCCGGCGTCCTGCCGGGACCGGCAAATGGATCTCGTCTTGCGTTTCGAGGCTGGGTTAGGGGTTGGTTTTGACTTTCACCTGAACAGGAGGTTTTTAGGTTTTGAAGTTCGGGGAGTTGTTGACTTTGAGATTGCTTGTGATTCTCGAAAGCAGATTCCGGCGCGCTGGCGAAAGCTCCCGCCTCCCGTTGCGAAGTATCCCCTATATATCCCTTCAGGGATTCTTCTACAGATGAACTACAGATCGCCGCGGAAAGCTGCGTGTTTTCACTCGCCTTGCGGCGGATGCCTCCGCAATTCCGCGGACACCCCTCCGCAAAGTTGCGTGGCCCGCCCGCAAGTTTGCGTATCCCGCACGCGGCCTGGCGCAGCTCTTCGGCTTTGCGCGCTTCGGCGGAATTCCGCGCCGATTGTGAGTGTTTCTTCGCTTTGGTGATGCGTATAATCAGCCCTCCGACTGCCAGCTCGGTCTCGATATACCCGTGCCGGCGCAAGGTGCTCATCCAACGCTCGAGTGTCCGCGCGTTGAAACCGGTCTCCTCTTCGATTTCCTTGTAACTGACTGGCGAGCCGCCCAGTACCCATCCAATCGATCCGGTCTGATGCGTCTGCCGCAACACCAGCCATGCGTAGAGCCACACGGCCGAGCCCATTCGTTCATAATGGCGCGCTTCGAAAAGCACGCCACGCAAGCCGGTGTTGAAGTCTTTCCCTCGCATTTTCAGTGCGGCTGTCCGTCGCGCCTTTTGAGAAATCTCAAAGTGCGACCATTCCGCCCGTGTAAATCGCGGTATTGCGAGCCGTTGCGTGTGCCTAAGTCGCGCGGCGCCTGTCGGATCGCGGCGCTCCGTTGCGAGGGCGTAAAAGCCTGCTCGGTATACGTCGCAAAATCATTTCGTCGAGCACCTGGCTGATGTGTGCGCGGTAGGATTCGCGGCATCGCCTCATAGATTTTTTTGTCGCCGGCGCAAGCGGCGTCTGCGATCGTGTCCATTACTAGGGGAGGTTCGGACCATGGGCGGTGATCGTTTGCCGAATGGGTACGTCGAGCGGTGTTCGCTCGACGCCCTGGAATCGTTGGTGCTTTCGCGGATGAACCGAGCCGCGAATTTGCACGCTCAAGCAAAACAGGCAGTGCTTTTATGGGTGGAGGCGGAAGCGGAAGTAAAGGTCGTGCAGTGGATGCTCGAAAAGCGGCGCTCGCAGGGACTACGCGTCGGCGACGCGCGACAATCGTGTCGTCTCCTGACGTCGATGCAGCCCCGGCAATCAGAACTCCTTGCCAGTGGCGCCTTCGGAGCCACAACCACAACGACAATCCCTGCTCAGCATCTCCCCGCACGGCGCGACGATTCCAAGCTGACCGCAGTTCGCGGACATCAGGTGTTGGTCCTTGCAAAAGACAGGCGAAGCCCACGTTCGCGGCTGCAGAGCGCCGCGTTACCCGTCCGCATGGTCGCGAGAAGCAGCGCCGTCTGAGGCCAACGTTCGGACGCCGTGCAGGCCGCGAGCTGCGCCGCATGTTGCGAACCGCAATCGGCAAATCGCGCAACGCGTAGGCACAGCTCGTTGGCCATGTCAGCCACGCCGCCTCTCTCAGTTCTAGACGGAACATCAACCGCTCCGCTCCCTAAGTTTTGTTGCGATTCGCAGCTTGTGCCTTCGACCTCTATTCCGCGCGCTCATCACGAACCTGGCAGCCGCGATCCGGTTTCGGTTTGCAACGAAAAACCACTTCGGCCGCTTGCCCGAATCCTCGCCAGTTGTCCGGTCTCCACTCCATCGCATCTGTCGCCATTCACGAGTGGCAGGAGCACCAAACGGGACGACGAGTTCCCGCACCCCTCGACCTGCTGGCGGCGGCTGCGCGATGGGGAGGAGCAAGAGGAGCAAGGCGTCTGGCTGAACATCTGGCGCGCCTTCTTGAGCGAGTTGAACGAGCGCCAGCAACCCAACTGGAGCGAGTCGTTCCGGGACAGCCGTTTTGCTCCCGTCAAAAGAGGGGCGATGGAGTGGGCAAAACCCGCCGGGGGAAAGGCACGAAGTAGATGGTGGTGGTCGACGGCGCAGGTGTTCCTCTGGGAGACCACCTTCCCGCTGCCTCCCCGGCGGAGGTCCGGCTCGCGGAGACGACGCTCGCCTCGATCCGGGCAGGATGGCGCCATCATGCGGGCCGTCCGCGACAGAAACCCCAGCGGGTGATCGCAGACGGGAGCTATGACAGCGATCCGTTGCGAGGGCGACTGGCCACGCGCGGGATCGAACTGATCGCCCCGCATCACCGGAATCGGAGACGGCCCCCGACCCAAGATGGTCGCGCCTTGCGGCGATACGGACGGCGCTGGATCGTCGAACGCACCATCGGCTGGCTGGGGAACTACCGTCGCTTGGCGGTGCGCTAGGACCGCTTGCCGACAATTTACTCGGGGTTCTTTCATATCGCTTGTTTCATGATCGTTCGCAGGGTTTTGCAATGAGTCTCAGCCACAATGAGTTCCTCGCTCGCACCTACCGCACCCGTTACGGTTGTGCCTACCGCATTCTTTCGTCGTTTACGGCTGCGAAACTCCTAACCGCTGCGCCTCGACTATTTTTGCTGACAGCTACCGCACGCCCTGAATTATTTCGTCTCAATTAACTGTTCTCGTCCCACTCTCCGCATACGGAATCGCCAAAATTGCGGCACGGTTTTCGCGCAAAATACTCCGGCGCCGCCTCCCTCTCCGCCCCCTCTCTAACGTAAGTATTCATTGTGTAGACGGGGGATTTGCGGGCGGCGGCAGAGCGCGGAGTCCATGCCAGAAAATGGCAGGACGCGGGTGCGCTACCCGCTAAAATAAGCCGGCCGCTTTCCGCTGCGGGAATTGTCCCGCGTTAGAGCCTTTCCATAAATGATGTAGCGTAGTGGGCGCTAAAAAAGAAGCCCTAGCAATCCGCGGACGAAATGGATTGAAAGGCAGCTTGAGCCGCCAGGGGCAGTTGCTCGTCGTTGCGTGGGGCGTACCTGCGCAGCCCCTGTTTGATCTTGCCCACATCGGTTCGATGGGATTGAAATCCGGGGAGTAGGGCGGCAGGTACCACACCGCGGCACCCCGTGCTTCCATCGCTTCGCGCACGCCCCGGACTTTGCGGGTGGCGAGAGTCTCCAAAATCACGAGCTAACGGGCCCGCAACACGGGCCCCAGACCTTGCTGCACCCGAGCCTAAAACATTTCGCCGTTCATGGGTCCCTCGAGCAACCAAGGGGCGCAAGGGGCGTCCCAGCGGCCGGAGATCAACATGCTGGTCTGGTAGTTCCCGCCGGGAACACGGCCCGCCACCGTCGCCGTCCCAGGACTCAGCCACGCAGCCGCGTCATCTTCGTGTTCGCTCCGCTTTCATCGACAAAAGTCAAACGTTGCACGGGGTGAGAGGCCAACCGTTCAGTAAGCGTCCGGTTTAGGCCGTGTAGACGGACAGTCGGAGGGCAAGGATGATGATCTTTGTGGACACGATGATCGTGTCCACAAAGGTGAATCGTGGACACTTCGCAAGCCATCCAAGTGAGAGGCA
>Ga0209061_1001761_pt1 | contig 32482 bp, 29 predicted proteins | sample Coa_R1_10_FD_187157 | JGI IMG/M metagenome (GOLD analysis project Ga0209061, IMG submission 187157) | Surface soil microbial communities from Centralia Pennsylvania, which are recovering from an underground coalmine fire - Coalmine... | ecosystem: Environmental > Terrestrial > Soil >... | reverse complement strand
GTTTTTCCGTCGGGCGCGCGCTCAACATGCTCGCGCTGCAAGCCGGTGTGTTCTCACCGGGGATTTGGCTTGCGGCCGTGCTCTGCGCGGTGCGGCCGCGCAGCGCCCTCATCACGTGGACGGCCGTACCGCTATTCCTAGTCATCATCGCCGTAGCGTTGTTCGAGCGGCCGGAGATCAATTGGTTCTATGGCTGCTTTGCCTCGATGTGCGCCGCGCTCGGCCTCGCGTGGATTCGGCTCAACGATCGCGCGCGAGCGCTCTGGACCGGCTGGTCGATCGCGCCGGCCGCCGTCCTTACCTCGCTGATTTTCGTCACGGCGCTCGCGTCCGGACCGATCTATCAGCTCGTCCGCGACACCGGTGCGCGGCTCGCGGACAACGGGCCTTTCGAAATCTACACCTACGAGCCGCTCGCACGCGACGTGCGAGCCCTCGCCGAGAAGCACGACGCGGTCGTCATGACGGACGGCTACGGCTTCTCGTCGGTGATGGATTTCGATGCGGGAATCACCCCGGTCGTAATCGGCTATGACGCGCAGGGCGCACAAGCGCGCACCTGGTACAGCTCGACGCGGCATCCTGCGAACGGACTCTTCGTCGACAAAGTCCCGCTCGAACCGATGGGACGCTTTACGGGCCGCCCGGAATTTCTCCAGCGCTTCGACGAAGCGTGCGCGCGCGTGCACACCGGCGAAATACTGCGCTACGCCTACGCAGGCGCACCGCCGCGTCCTTACTATCTGACGTGGTGCGACGGCATGAAACCGGATGCGCTCGCGCTCTTGCGCTGGCAAACGCGCGCAACAGATCGCTGAAGTCGGAGGTCAGCTTTCCACGATGTTCGTCGCTCCGGGCGCGGCGGCCCCCGTCACGGCATCTCGGGGCGCATCGGTGCAAGTGTCGCTGGGGCACCGAAGCGCGGGGTTTCGTGGCCGGAGAGCTGCACGGCCTCGCTGTTGCTCACGACGCCCGCAAGCATGTCGTGGAATGCGCGATCGACCGACGGCATCAGCTTGCGCAGCGAATGTCCGGCTCCGCGCTGCTCGTAGTAGCTCACCGGTACGCCGGATCGAAAGAAATACACGGCCGTGTCGCGCGCAAAACGAACCGGCACCGTTGCATCGCGCTCGCCGTGCACGATGTAGATGCGCGTGTTCCTCCAGTGCTGCAGAACGCCCCCGGAGGCGCCTTCGGGAAGCGCACCGGCGATGTCGAGAACCCCGCGCCACGCTATCGGCGCCTCGGGCCCGACGAGGTAGGCGGTGAAACCGCCCATCGAGTAGCCCGCGAGATAGAACGGCAAGGTCTCCAATGCGGGCATGTGCGCCAGCGTGCGCAGCAAGGCGTAGAGATCGGCCGTCGCCTTGCCGGCAAAATCGAACTCGCCGCGGCCAAACGGAGCCACGAGGATCGTTCCCGTTCGATCGGCGAGGCGCTGCAGGTAGGTCGCGCTCAACAGCTCTGATTCCGTTTGCCCACTGCCGTGCAGGAAGATGACGACGGCATGCGGCGGCACGCGAGGAACGTACGTTGCGACGGCGTCGAAGACGCCATCGATCTTGGACGCGACCACGTGGTCGCGCAGGCCCGGCTCCAGCGCCGGCGGTGAAGTCCCGCGTGCGAGCTGATCGACGAGGTCGGCGTCGAGCTGCACGTTGCCGCGCAGCGTCGCCTGCCAATCTGCTTCGGGAAAATCCGGCGGACGCCGCGTGTCGATAAATTCCGCGTCGTACCGCAGCCGGTAGCCGAGCTGCAGCGCGGCGAGCACGGGACCCTTGGCGGCGTACGACGGCACCAGGCGCTCGAGCGAGCCTTGCGCTTGCACGATCGCAGCGTGCAAATCGCTCGTCGTTGCGCCGCCGAGCGCGATTGCGCAGAACAAAACGAGAAGGGCCCGGCTCACGCCGGGCCCTTTTGCGCATGGGTAACCTTGCCCTATATCTTCACGCGTGCACCGACGAACAGCTCGATCGGCTGCACGTTGAAGGCGGGTTCGTACGGATTCGTCATGGCCGACTGTATCGGGCCCGCGCCCGGATTGTACAGACCGCCCGCGCCCGGCCCCGGCGTGATGCCGGTTTGTCCCGCGACGCCGAGATCGCCGGCGATGCCGACGAGCCCGCTGTCGATGGTGCCGTAGCCGCACGCTCCGGTGATGTTCCACGGCGTCTTGCTTCCGCCGAAGCACGTGTCGATGAGGTTCGCGGCGGTCGCAATCAGCGTGACGTTGGGACTGGCCTGATAGCTCAGCTGCAAGTGCAGCAAGAACTGCGACGGCGCAACGTACTGACCGATGTTGTCGAAGCCCTTGGTGTACGGATTGGGTGCCGCGACAAGGTTACCGGTGCAGGTGTTGACGTCGTACGGCGAACCGCCCGCCGGCGGCGCACCGTAATTGGCGTAGCGGGGATCGCCCGCGACGGCCCCAGGGAGAATGCCAGCGCACGTATCCGGCGCGATGCCGGTCGTGTTCGTCGGCGTGCCGTAACGGACGCCGCCGAGGAACTGCAGTGCCGGCGTGATCGCAAAGCGCTTGTGCTTGTATTGTGCAATGAACGTTGCGACGTACGGCACGTTGTAGGCTGACCCCACGCCGGCCACGACGCCGATCCCCGCCGGGAACAGGTCGTACGGCGCGTAGTTTTGATTCAGGCTGAGCAGCGGCTGAGCGCTCGCGTTCCAATACGGATTCGCGATGTCACCCGCGGCGCACGTGTTATCGGCGACTCCCGCCGGAGTGTAGCACTGCGCTGCCGGCTGACCGGTAGCCGTTGCTCCGCCGCAGACGCCGTTCGCTCCGACCGATCCCGCCAGGCGTCCACCAGGCGCGCAATCCTTGGTGTAGGCGTTGAAGCCCTGGATCGCGTTGTTGAGCGGCGTGAGAACGGACGTTCCGTTAGGAAGCGTCGCGTACTTGACGTAGCTGTTCGTGTACGTGAACGAGAGCTTCGCCGAGAGACCGTCGTTCGCGAAGTTGCCCTTGTCGACTTCGAACTCGACGCCCTCCGACGTTTGCGCGCCGACGTTGAGGCCCGAGACGAACAAGGTGATCGGGTTGAGGAAGAACGACTGCGTTTGATTTTGCGTCACACGGTAGAACGGGCTCACCTTCACCGCCCATTGATTCGGGAACGAATGCTCGAGCGACAAGTCGAGGTTGTCCGAGGTGGACGGCGAGACCATGTGGTTGTCGGTGAAGAACCCGTACGTCTGGAAGCCGTAGGTGTCGTACAGCAGACCCGGCGTGTTGGCTTGGAGCGCCGTGTACTGCTGGTACGCGGAGAGCTGCGCCGCCGTGTAGCGGCCGTAGCTCGCGCGGACGACCGTGTCCGGATTGAGCGAGTACGTCAATCCGATGCGCGGCTGCCAGAAGCTGTAGGTCTGCGTCACCGTCGAGTTCACGTCGGTGACGTTGGCGTTGGTGAAACCGGCCGGGCACGGCGCTCCCGGCGCCAGACCGAAGACATTCACGATGTCGGAGCTGTTGAAGCTGGCGTTCCAGCACGTGTCGGCGTTGTACGCCGCGTACCAGAACGCGCGCGCCGGACCGCCGAGTGCGGCTTGGTTCGGCAGGACGTACCCGAACTGGTCGTACCGAAGGCCGGCGTCGACCGTGATTTTGCTCGTCGGCCGCCACTGGTCGGTGAGCGCGAACGACGTGAACTGCGGCGTGACGTTGTTGTACGTCGCGCTCAGGCCGTTGGCGAGCGCCGTCCACTGACATGCGTGCGCCACGCCTTTGGGATCGGTGCACGTCGCTGCCGGTACGGCGGGAACCGCGCCGGCAAACATCGTTCCCGCAGTCACCGTCGCGGCACCGCCACCGCTGCGACACGTCGTCGGCGCACCCGCGGCCGTGTAGCAGATGCCGTCGAGCGTTCCGTCGGTGAGCCACGCAAACGGCTTGGTCGCACCTTGGAACATTCCGGTGTTGTTATTGCGCACGACGGTCGCCGTCGTGTAGCTGCCTTCGAGCGTCAGCAGATGCTCGGGCGTGATCTGGTCGATGAACGAGCCGCTCACGCCGCGCGTATGGCTTTCCAGCTCGTAATCCGAGTTGATGAAGCCGTCGAACATCGAGGCCGAGTTCGGGCCGTAGTTCGGCCAATCGGAATAGTACGTGTATCCGTACAGACGCATGAGCGCGTTCTCACCGAACGGATGCGTCCACTGCAGCTTATAGATCATCTGATCGTTCTGGAATCCGTCCGGCTGGGTGACCGGTATTGGGCCGCCAATGCCGACCTGTTGCTGCCACGGAAACGGCGTCTGAACGGTCAGCGCCTGATAGTTCGCCGGTAACGCTGCTCCAAGCGTACCGTTATATGCGTAGCCGCTGGCATAGCTCAGCGGCCCGATGCCTTGTGCCGCCAGCGTCGTCACACCGCCCTGATCGACCTGCGCGCTGTAGTAGTTGGTATTGGCGTGGTCGACGATGCCGAGCAGCTGGATGTCGTCCTTCGTGCCGTCCTTATGCGGGATGCCGAAGTGCACGTTCAGGACGTTGTTGCGGTCCATGATCGTGTTCTGGCTGAACATGTTGAACGGCTCGTAGATCAGCGCGCCGCACGTTCCGCTTGCCGTTGGGCAGAGAACGCCGGCGACGTTGAGGCCGCCGTACGCTCCGGAGAGCGGCGTCCAGCCCGGACCGAACGCCTGCGTGTTGCCGGCGTAGACGCCGCCGACATAGCACGACGGCGCGACCGCGATCGTGAGCCCCGGATTGCAAAGGCCCTCCGGGATGCCCCATTGATTGGTGAGGCTTTGCCCGTTGTAGTTGTCGACGACGCGGGGCGCTTCGTTGTAGCCGCCGATGCCGAGGTAGTACGAGAAGTTGCGGTTCGGGCTCGCGCCGCCGGTTTCAAACGTCGCCTTGTGATAGAACGCGGGGGTTCCAAGGTCACCTTCGAGCTCTCCGAATCCGGGGTACGTTCCCGTGCGGATGACCTGGTTGATGTAGCCCGAAAGCCCTTGCGCCTCGGCGTTCGCCGGCGCGGCGCCGGTGAAGACTTGCAGCTCTTGCTGCCCGAGGGCGGGGATCGTGCTCGACGGATACAGATCGAACGCGCGGTTCACCGGCACGCCGTCGATTTCATAACCGATTTGATTGTAGTCGCCGCCGCGGATGCTGACGCCGACGCCGGCGCCGACATAACCCGCCATGCCGGGGGTTACCGCAACGCCCGGAACGGACGTCAACGCCGACCATGCGCTGTTGGCAAGACCGCCGCCGCCCAGTGGCGCGGCCGCCGCTTGCTGCGCGGGATTAATGGAATATGTGTCGGCGGTCGTGCCCGGCTTCACCAGGTCGGTAGCCGCACGCGAGGTGACGCGACCGATGACGCGCAGCGCCGGCGTCATCGCCAGCGGCATCTGCCGCGTCGTGTTCGCGTTGATCGTGACGCCGCTGACCGAAAGCGGCTCGAAACCTTTTTGCTCCGTCGACACGAGGTACGTGTCGGGCGGAAGATCGAGGAATGTGAAGTGCCCCGTCGAGTCCGTCGTGACGGTTTCCGTCGCGGACGGACTGGTCGCCGTGACCTTTACGCCGGCGACCGGCTGATTCGTTTGTGCGTTGGTAACTTGACCGGTGAGGATACCCGTCGTGGTTGCGGCCAGTGTCCCTGTTGCCTGTGCCAAAAACGCGACGAGGATAAACACCGCCACCAACGCATGCCGAATGCGATGAAGTCGCATGCTGCCTCCCTGAAGACCTTTGTGGAGAAAAGGCATACCGAACCGTGGGGCAAGCCGGAGCGCCCCCACGCTCGCCTCGCTTTCGTTTCCCAGCGCGCTCCAATCCTCTTACCAGCGTGATCCCAGACTCATGTATACAAACATCGCATGATGTCGTGAGCCCGCGTGTCATGGGGCCTTCGGCTCCGGTGCGCTGCGCGCGCCTCCGCTCACGATGACAGTTTAGAGCGAAGGAGCTGCGGGATCTGCGACGGGAGGTCGGCAACCGGGACGCCGGCCGCTTGGAAGGCCTCCACCTTGCTTTGCGGCGTGCCCGTCCGGCCGGAGATGATGGCGCCGGCGTGGCCCAGCCGCTTGCCCGGCGGCGCGGACCGGCCGCCAATGAACGCGACTGCCGGTACGTGCGCGAGGTGCTCCTTGATGAAAGCGGCGGCGTCTTCTTCGTCCGAGCCGCCGATCTCGCCGCAGATGACCAGCGCCTTGGTCTCAGGGTCGTTCGCGAACTCGCGCAGCGCGTCGACGAAGGTCGTCCCGATGATCGGATCGCCGCCGATCCCCAGGCAGGTCGATTGCCCGAGCCCGGCCCACGTGAGGATGTCGACGATCTCGTAGGTCAGCGTGCCCGAGCGCGAAACCATGCCTACGTCGCCCGGCCTGAAGATGTGGCCGGGCATGATGCCCATGAGTGCCTTCCCCGGCGAAACGAGCCCCGGACAATTCGGCCCGATGATGCGCATGCCCGGCGTCGTCGCGACGACCTTGAGCATGTCGGTCGCCGGAATGCCCTCGGTGATGCAGACGCAAAACCGTATGCCGGCGTCGTACGCCTCGTACAGCGCGTCGACCGCGAACTGCGGCGGCACGAAGATGATCGAATGGGTCGCGCCGGTCGCATCGACGGCCTCCGAGACGGTGTCGAACACGGGATGCCCGCTCTCGATCTTGGTGCCGCCTTTGCCCGGCGTCACGCCGCCGACGACGTTCGTGCCGTACGCGATCATGCGCGAGGCGTGAAAGCCGCCTTCGCGCCCCGTGATGCCTTGCACGATGATGCGTGAGTTCTTGTCGAGCCAAATCGACATCAGGCCGCACCCTTCGCGAGCGCGACCGCCTTCGCAGCTCCTTCGTCCATCGTGGCGACGGTCGCGATCCCGGCCTTTGAAAGTATCTCGCGGCCCTCGGCTTCGTTCGTTCCCGTCAGCCGCACGACGAGCGGAACCTTGCGCGCGCTTCCGGCCGACAGCGCTTCGACGATTCCGTTCGCAGCCGCGTCGGCGCGCGTGATGCCGCCGAAGATGTTGATGAACATCGCTTTGACTTTCGGATCGCTGACGATCAGCTCGTAGCATTTGCGCACGCGCTCGGCTTGCGCGCCGCCGCCGACGTCCAGGAAATTCGCGGCTTTGCCGCCGGCGTTGCGAATCGCGTCCATCGTCCCCATGCCGAGTCCGGCGCCGTTCGCCATGACGCCGACGTCGCCGTCGAGCTTCGCATAATTGGAGCGCCCCAGCCCGATCGCGAGCGCCTTCGATTCGTCCTCGTTGGCAGGCGACTGATTTTCTTTCTCCCACGCCGAGAGCTCGGCATGCTTGTAGAGCGCGTTGTCGTCGAGATCGACCTTCGCATCCGACGCGATCGTGCGGCCGTCTTTGCTAAGCACCAGCGGATTGATCTCGACGAGGTTGGCGCCGTACTCAAAAAAAAGCCGGTAGATCGCGCCGAGAATCGCCGGCCATTCCTTCGCGTAGCCGCCCGGCAGCTTCGCCGCGTAGAAGAGCCGCCGCGCTTGGAAAGGCTGATAGCCGATTGCGGTGTCCGGCCAGTACTTTGCGAGCGCGTGCGGATCGCGCTCAGCGACTTCTTCGATGTCCATGCCGCCCTGCGCGGTCACGATGAAGACCGGCTTCTTTTGCGCGCGATCGATCGTGATGGAGACGTACGCCTCGTGCGCGATGTCGACTTTCTCCTCGACGAGCAGCGACTTCACCAGCTCCCCCTCGGGATTTTGGATTCCGCGCAGCGTCGTGCCGAGCAGTGCTTCGGCGATTTTCTGGGCCTCGTCGGGATTGTCGGCGAACTTGATGCCGCCGGCCTTGCCGCGGCCGCCCATTTGCACTTGGGCCTTCAGCACCCACGACCCCGGATTCGCCGCGATGAAGGCGGCAACGGCTCGTGCGCTCGCCGCGTGCTCGCCGCGCGGCACCGGGATGCCGACGCGCTTGAGCAGCTCCTTACCTTGATATTCGACCAATTTCATGACGGCGGCCCGTTCGCGACGCAGGTCGGCTTCCCATTTGCTACAAAAGTTGGCGCATGGTGCGTGCTCTTCTGACGATTGCGGCGGTGCTCGCATTGCTTGCGCCAACCGCGGCGACGGCAGCGAACGAAGCTCCCCAGCACATTCTCGATTTCAACGGCGGGATCGACTGGATCAACAGCAAGCCGCTGACGCTGCAGGATTTGCGCGGCAAGGTCGTGCTGGTCGACTTCTGGGAATACACCTGCATCAACTGCTTGCGCACGCTCCCATACTTGCGCACGTGGGAGAAGCGCTATGCGGACGACGGCTTGGTCATCGTCGGCGTGCACACGAACGAATTTGGGTTCTCGGGCAAACCGCAGAACGTCGCCGCGGCGGTGAAGCGGCTGGACGTCAGCTGGCCGGTCGTCGTCGATACGAACGACGTCATCTGGAACCGCTACCACAACAACTTCTGGCCGCACGAGCTGCTCTACGACCGGAACGGCAAGCTGGTGGAAAGCTTTGAAGGCGAAGGCGGCTATCCGCAAACGGAAGCCAAGATTCAGTCACTTCTGAAGGCAGCCAATCCGTCGCTGCAGCTTCCTCCGGTGATGCAGCTGCTGCCGCAGGACAGCTACGACAAGCCCGGCGCGCGGTGCTATCCGGAAACCGCCGAGACCTTTGTCGGCGGCGAGCACGGGCACATCGCCAATGCTCCCGGCGGGCTCGCGGGCCGTTCTCCGGAGACGCAATACGTCGACAGCGGCACCTCGCACCCGGATGGGCAAATCTATCTGCAAGGCTACTGGCGCAACACACAGCAAGCGATGGTCACAGCCGGCAACGACGGCCGGCTGACGATGACGTATCACGCCGTGCAGGTCGTCAGCGTGATGCAGCCGCAGCAAGGACCGGTGACGGTGATCGTGACGCAAGACGGCAAACCGGTTCCCAAAGAAGATGCCGGCAGCGACATCAAGTACAACGCCCAAGGGCAGTCGTATGTCGACGTGGATGCGGGACGCGCCTACGACCTCATCATGAACAAGCAGTGGGGCACCCATGAGCTGCAGCTCTTCCCGCAGCGTTACGGCCTGGGAATCTACAGCTTCGCCTTCGAATCGTGTGAAGCATCACCGGGTTGATGCGACGCCTTTCGGCACTCGCCGTTTTGACCGTGGCGTTCTTCCTCGTGCCGCATTCGTCGACTGCCGCGGAGCCCGCGCTTTTGCCGAGCTTCGAGGGCGGCACCGCATGGTTCAATACGCAGCCGCTCACGCGCGCCGACGTTCGCGATAAAGTCGTCCTAGTCGACTTCTTCGATTACACGTCGCTCAGCTCGCTGAGGATGCTGCCGTACCTGCGCGCGTGGTACAAGCGGTACGCGAGCGACGGCTTGGTCATCGTCGGGATTCAGACGTCCGAGATCGGCTTCGCCGCCGACACCCGGAACGCAGCCGCCGCGATTGCGCGCTTGGGCATCACCTGGCCCGTCGTCGTGGACGGCAAGCACGCCATCGGCGAGCGCTACGACGCGACGTACGCCGAGCACATGCTGCTTTTCGACCGCAACGGCTTTCGCATTGCCAGCGTCGTCGGCGAAACCGATTATCCGAACCTCGAGGCGCTCATCCGGCAAATGCTCCAGGCGATGCATCCCGAGCAGCAGTTCGGTCCCATAATGGCGCTCTTGCCCCAGGACAGCTACGACAAGCCCAACGCGATCACGTACCCGCGCACCACGTCGATTCGTCTTGGGAGGATGGATCGCGACATCGCCAATCCGCCGTCGAATCTCTTCGGCGACGACGTCGACTACGTCGACTCGCCGCCGCCGCACGAAGACGGAAGAGTGTATTTGCAAGGCCGTTGGCGGCAAGCCAACGATTCGATCGTCGCCGGCGAGAGCGGCGGTTATCTTGCGCTCCACTATCACGCCGTCCAAGTCGACTGCATCATGAACCCTCAGCGCGGACCGGTGCGCGTGGTCGTTACGCAGAACGGCAAGCCGGTCGAGAAAACCGACGCCGGCAGCGACATTCAATACGACGCGCAGGGGAATTCGTACGTCACCGTCGACATCGGCCGCGCCTACGATCTCATCATGAACAAGCGCTGGGGAACGTACGATCTACGGCTCTATCCGCGCCACGGCGGGGTCGCCGTCTACGGCTTCGACTTCGAAACCGCCGAAGCGCTCTCAGACTACTGATCCAGCCTTCCCAGCAAATTTCGCGCGATGATGAGCTGCTGGATCTCCGAGGTGCCCTCGTAGATCTCGGTGATCTTCGCATCGCGGTAATAGCGCTCGACCGGAAAATCTTGCATGTAGCCGTAGCCGCCGTGGATTTGGACGGCTTCGGCCGCGTGCTCGCGCGCCTTAGCCGACGCGAAGAACTTCGCCATGCTGGCTTCTTGCGCAAAGGGCTTGCCCGCATCGCGCAGCGCCGCCGCACGATACGTCAACAACCGCGCCGCATCGAGATCCGTCGCCATGCGCGCGATCTTGAACGCGACCGCTTCGAACGCGCCGATCGGCTTGCCGAAGGCCTGGCGGTCTTTCGCGAAGGAAATCGAGGCCTCGAGACAGCCTGCAAGGATCCCGGTGGCTTGCGCCGCGATCCCGATGCGCCCGGACGTCAGCGTTCGCAGCGCGCTGCGCAGACCTTCGCCTTCGCCGGCGAGCAGCGCGTTTGCCGGCACGCGCACGTTCTCGAAAACGACGTCGCACGTATTGCTGGTATGAATGCCGAGCTTGTTGGTGACGTTCTCGATCGTCATTCCGGGCACGCCGGCATCGATCAGAAATGCCGAGACGCCGTGCGGACCCTCGCCGCCGGTGCGAAACATGCCCATGATGACGGTCGAATAGGCACCATTGGTGCACCACTGCTTGCGCCCGCTCAGAACCCACGCGTCGCCCTCGCGGCGCGCCGTCGCGCGAATCGCCGCGCTGTCGGAGCCGGCCTCCGGCTCCGTGAGCGCGAAGGCGGCAATCGTGTCGCCGCTCGCGAGCTTGGGCAGGTATTTTTGCTTCTGCTCGTCGCTGCCGATGGACAGAATCGCGGCGCAAATCATGGCATGCACCGAGAGCGTCACCGCCGTCCCTGCGTCGGCTTTCGCCAATTCCTCGATTGCGAGCGCCAGGCTGACGTAATCCGCGCCGGCGCCGCCGAACTCTTCGGGAACGATGATCCCCATCAAGCCCGCTTCGGTCAGCTTCGTGTAGAGCGCGCGCGGAAACGTGTGCTCGCGATCCCACTGCGCGATGTGGGGTGCGATCTCGCGGCGCGCGATCTCGGCCGCCAATCGTGCGATAGCAAGCTGATCGCCCGTGAGCTGGAATTGCGCCGAACGCTCGGCGAGCGTGGCTAGCCTTCGACCTTCTTACCGCCGTCGTAGCGGTAGAAACCGCGTCCGGTCTTCCTGCCATACCAGCCCGCGTCGACATATTGCCGCAAGAGCGGGCACGGATTGTATTTTTGGTCGCCCAGCCCTTCGTTCAGCACTTCCATGATCGCAAGACACGTATCGAGACCGATGAGATCCGCCAGCTCGAGCGGCCCCATCGGATGATTCAAGCCCAGCTTTGCAACGGTGTCGATGTCGCCGGCGGAGCCGACGCCTTGAAAGAGCGCCCAGGCCGCTTCGTTGATGAGCGGCATCAAAATGCGATTCGCGATGAAGCCGGGGAAGTCGCGCGATTCGACGGACGTCTTCCCGAGATTTGCCGCGAGATCGTGCACGAACTTCGCCGTCGCATCGGTCGTCTGCACGGCACGAATCACCTCGACCAGACGCATCACCGGCACCGGATTCATGAAATGCATGCCGATCGCGCGCCCGGGACGATCGACCACCGCGGCGAGCTTTGTGATGGAGATCGACGACGTGTTGCTGGCAAGAATCGTCTCCGGCGCGACCGAGTCGTTGAGCTTGCGGAAGATCTCGAGCTTCAGCTCGAGGTTCTCGGTCGCCGCTTCGATCGCGATCGCAACGTCCAGATCGGAGAAGTGCGGGCGCGGATCGATGTGGGAGAGCACCTTGCCGCGCTCTTCGGGCTTCATGCGCCCGCGCTCGACCGCGCGATCGAGATTCTGCTCGATGCTGCGGATGCCGCGCGCGATCAACCGATCGTCGCGATCGTTGAGCAGCACCTCGTGCCCGGCTTGCGCCGCGACTTGCGCGATGCCGGACCCCATCTGCCCGGCACCGACGACTAAGATGCGCAATTAATCGACGCGCACGAGCACGGCATCGCCTTGACCGCCGCCGCTGCAGATCGCCGCGATGCCGAGCCCGCCGCCGCGCCGCCGCAGCTGATGGATCAGCGTCCCGACGATGCGCGCGCCCGATGCGCCGATCGGATGGCCCATTGCGACCGCGCCTCCCTGCAGGTTCACGTCTTCGGCGTTCAAGCCCAGGCGCTGCGCCGAGCTGAGCACGACGGCGGAAAACGCCTCGTTGATTTCCCACACCGCGATGTCGCGCTTCGAGAGCCCCTGCTTGTCGAGCAGCTTCTGCGCGGCCATCGCCGGCGTGAGCGCGAGGTACGGCGGATCCCACGCCGCGGTCGCATGATCGACGATCGTCGCGAGCGGCTGTGCGCCGGCGGCTTTCGCGTACGCCGGATCGGCGAGCACGAGCGCGGCGGCGCCGTCGTTGACGCCCGGCGCGTTGCCCGCGGTGACGCTCCCGCCCTTATCGATCGGCGCAAGCTTCGCCATCGCCGCGAGATTCGCGTCGGTGCGCACGGCCTCGTCGCGCTCGATCAGGACCGACGGAATCTCGCCGTGCGCCTTGGCGTCGAGGAACGGCGAGTATTTGGTCGGATCCGGAACCATCGTATCGGGCGGCGTGTGCGACCACACGCTGCTCGCCTCACCATTACCGTGCAGCAGCACCGGCACGCGCGGCGGCACCTGTGTCGGCACGCGATCGACGACGATCTTGCCCTTCGCTTTGCTCGCGACACGAATCGGCACCATCTCGTCGGCGTACAGACCTTTCGCCTGTGATTCGGTCGCGCGCTGATGGCTGCGCAGCGCGAACTCGTCTTGCATCTCGCGCGTGAGGCCCAGCTCCGCGGCGACTTGCGCGCCTTGCGACGCCATCGTCACGTCGAAGAAGAAATCCCACAGCCCGTCGTGGATCATCAGATCGACGAGCTTGCCGTCCCCGAAGCGATAGCCGGTGCGCGCGTGCAGGAGCGCGTGCGGGGCGTTGGACATCGATTCCATGCCGCCGGCGACGATCAAACGATAATCGCCGCTGTCGATCAGGCGCGCCGCCGTCACGACGGCGAGCATTCCCGAGGCGCAGACCTTGTTGAGCGTCTCGCTCGTGACGGTCTTGGCCAGCCCGGCTTTGTAGGAAGCCTGCCGCGCCGGCGCCTGACCCGCGCCGCCCTGCAGCACCTGTCCCATGATCACGTGCTCGACGTCGGCCCGGTCGACTTTTGCGCGCTCCAGCGCGGTGCGAATCGCCTCGGCGCCGAGCGTCGTGGCCGGCAGCGACGCGAGCCCGCCTCCCAGCCGTCCAAACGGCGTGCGGGTCGCTGAAAGAACTACGGCCTTCCCGTTCATATCCTCACCTCACCGGGCTATATGCGTTCTGCCTTTAGCTTACCCTTTTGTGGACGCCGGTGGTTGCGTGCAGACGATGCGCTCGTCGACGGCGCACGACTCGCACTCGAACTGCACGGTGACGTGCGATATCGAGAACTCGTCGCGCATGGCGCGGTCGACGGTCTGCAGGATCTGCGTCGCGTCGCTGATGCTGCGGTCGGGGAGCAAGATGTGCGCGGAGAGCGCGTACGTGCCGGTGCCCAGCGTCCAGACGTGCAGGTCGTGCACGCCGACGACCCCGTCGACGCGCTTGATGCGCTGCTCCAGAAGCGCGACGTCGACGTGCGCGGGCGCGCTTTCGAGCAGCACGTCGCCCGCCTCGCGCACGATGTGCACGACGCCGGCGATGATGAGCGCGGCGATGCCGAGCGAGATCGCCGGATCGACCCACGCCCAGCCGAATCGCCAAATCAACACCGCAGCCGCGAGCACGCCGACGGAAGCGAGCGCGTCGCCGGCCACGTGCAGCCCGGCGGCCCGCAGGTTGAGGTTGCGGTGCGCGCCGCGGACGAGCACTGCGCTCAGCGATGAGTTCACGATCAACCCGAAGGCAGCGAAGACCGCCATGACGCCCGCTTCCGGCACGATTGGGTGCGCCAGGCGAATCGCCGCTTCGACGACGATGAAGACGGTGACCGCGAAGAGCAAGCCGCCGTTGAGGAGGGCCGCCAGCACTTCCGTGCGCCCGAAGCCGAACGTTTGCCTGCGCGTCGCGGGCCGCGCGGCGAGATGCAAGGCGGTCAGCGCGATGAAGAGCGCGACGGTGTCGAGAAAGACGTGCGCGCTGTCGGTGAGCAGCGCCAGCGAATGCGACCAGAAGCCGCCCGCGCATTCAATCGCGGCGACGATCGCCGTCGCGACCACCGCCAGCCGCAGCGTTTTCGGATTTTCGGCGTGACGGTAGCTCACCGGCTCATCCCAGGAGCGTTTTGATCCCAAGAGCCGCGAGGACGAGCGCGAAGGTCACGAAGGTGCGTGACTCCGCCGAGGCGATCGCGCCGGGATCGTACGTGCCGTGCTGCGGGCCGCTGGGCGCGCGCAGCGGCAGCGCACGCGGAACGCGCGATGCATACTCGTCGTAGCGCGCTCCGAACGTGGCGCGCAGGTAGCGCTCTTCGTGCGGGACGATCGTGGCGTAAACGGCGAGCATCGCGCCCAGCGAGGCGGCGATCAAGCCGAGCCGTCCCGGCGGTGCGTTGCGGCCCGTGAAGGCGAGCGCGAATCCGGCTGCGGTCACGAAATTTCCGATGTAGAGCGGATTGCGAACGTAGGCATAGGGGCCGGCCGTGACCAGCTCGCGCGCCGTGACGCTGGAGGCGCGGGTGGTCGTGCCCGAGTAGCCGACCGCCCAGCAGCGCAGCGCTTCGCCGGCCAGCGCGAGCGGCAAGCCGAGCGCGATGGACGCGGCGCTGGGTTTGCCCAAGGCGACGAGCAAGAGCGCCGGCGCGGCCAGAAGCGCGCCGCGGTTCCTAAAGACGAGCGCTTGCAGTTCCACGGACGGCCTCGGCATAGATGTCGCGCAGGGAGTCGCCGAGCTCGACGCGCGGCGACCAGCCCGTCGTGCGCTTGAGCTTGCTCGGATCGCCGACCGCGCGCGAAATCTCGGTGGCTCGCATCAAAGCCGGATCTTCGCGGATTTCAACCGGAACGCCCGCGATATTGACGAGGCGGCGCAAAATCTCGCGCATCTTGACCGCGGCGCCGCTGCAGACGTTGTACACCTCGCCGGACGCGCCGCGGTCGGCCAGCGCGACGTACGCGCTGACGACGTCGCGCACGTCGAGAAAATCGCGCTCGCTCTCGACGTTGCCGACGTTCAGCGCCCGCTCCTCGCCGGCGGCGACGCGCGCGAGGCGATGCGCGAACGCCGACACTGCGAAGCGCGGATCTTGGCCGGCGCCGATATGGTTGAAAGCGCGGCTGATGACGGCATCGAGCCCGTAGCTGTGGTGATAGCCCAGCACGAGCGCTTCGCCGGCGGCTTTGCTCGCGGCGTACGGATTGGCAGGCCGCGGCGGCAGCGTCTCGCGCAGCGGCATGTCCGCTTGCGGGCGCGGACCGTAGACTTCCGCGGAGCTCGCGAAGAGCAGCCGCGGTTTCGGGTCGATTTGCGCGCGCAGCGCTTCGAGCAGATAGGCCGTCCCGTCGACGTTGACGCGAAACGTTTCCAGCGGCGCCTCGACCGCGCGCGGCACGAAGCTTTGAGCCGCGAGATGAAAGACCAGCTCCGGACGCGCCATCTCGACGACGGCGCGCACGTTCTCGGGATCGGTGAGGTCTAGCGGAAGATGCTCGTCGTCGCCCCGCGACGGCGCCGCGGAAATGACGTCGTCGCCGCGCGCTCGGAGTGCTTCGAGCAGGCGCCGGCCGACGAACCCGCTCCCACCGGTAACGAGCACGCGCATCGCAACTTCACACCGTTGCTAGCGGCCGAAGACGGTCGAGGTCGGCGCGCACCATGATCTCGACGAGCTCTTCGAACGTCACTTCAGGCTTCCAGCCGAGAAGCTTGTGGGCTTTGGACGGATCGCCGACCAGCATGTCGACTTCTGCAGGGCGGTAGAAGCGCGGATCCACTACCACGTAGTCTTCCCATTTCAAGCCGACCGATTCAAAAGCAATGCGCACGAACTCGCGGACGCTGTGCGTTCTGCCCGTGGCGATGACGTAGTCTTCAGGGTGATCCTGCTGCAGCATGAGGTACATCGCGCGGACGTAGTCGGGCGCGTATCCCCAATCGCGCTTCGCATCGAGGTTGCCCAGACGCAATTCGTTCGTGAGCCCCAGCTTGATGCGCGCAACGCCGTCGCTGATCTTGCGCGTGACGAATTCGCGTCCTCGACGAGCCGACTCGTGATTGAAGCAGATTCCGCTCACCGCGAAGATGTCGTAGCTCTCACGATAATTTACCGTGATATAGTGCCCGTAAACCTTCGCGACGCCGTAAGGGCTGCGCGGATAGAACGGCGTGTGCTCGTTCTGCGGCACCTCGCGCACCTTACCGAACATCTCGGAGCTCGAGGCCTGATAGAATTTCACCTTTGTGCCGACGGCGCGGATCGCTTCGAGCACGCGCGTGACGCCGAGCGCGGTGAATTCACCGGTGAGCACGGGCTGCGTCCACGACGTCGGCACGAAGCTCTGCGCGGCAAGATTGTAGATCTCGTCCGGACGCACCGACGCGACGATCGACGTGATCGAGCTTTGATCCAGCAAGTCGCCCGAGACGATCTCGATTCGATCGGTGAGATGGTTGATACGCTCGTGAACGTCGGTGCTCGAACGGCGCGTCATGCCGACGACCCGATAACCGCGCTCCAACAGAAACTCGGCCAGGTACGATCCGTCCTGGCCGGTGATGCCCGTAATCAATGCCGTTTTCATTTAATTCATCATCAGAACGTTTTCGCCGTTCTCGTCGAAGAGAAAGCGCGTCTCGTACATATCCGTGCCGTCGTCGCGAACCACCTTCGACTGGATGGTCAAGCGGTGCATCGGCTTGTTCTCGTAGCGCACCAGACCCGAATAGAAGAACTGCACGAGGGGCGGCTTGTCGTCGAGCGGCGCCAGCCGATGGCGCTGCACGAGCATTTCGTACATGCGCTTCTGCAAGGCCAGCGGGATGAGACGCGCGGCGTCATCTTCGCTCATGCGCACCGCAACGAGCTCTTCCTGCGCCTTATTCGCATCGGCGACCGGCTTGCCGGTCGAGTAGCGCATGACGGCATCCCAGTCGTCGGCGGGAATGCCGGAATAGCGCACGCCGTAGCGCGTCACCGCTTTGCCTTGGTGCGTGACGGTGTCGTGCCAGACGGTTTTCACGCGCATGCGCACCGCGCGCTGATCGAGCGTCGCGCGCACCTCGAATTCGTCCTTTGCAACTTCCTCCTGCGTGAGGAAGCACATCCCGCCGCCGCTGATGTCCAGCCCAATGGCCGGACGCTGCGTCTGACCATCGAGCGTATACGTGGCTCGATAGCCCTTCTTCTTACGCGGGAACTTGCGGCGGTTTGCTTCTTTGCCCGTAAACCACGCAAGCAGCTCAGGAAGGGGCATTGCCTCTGCGATGTTTGACGAGCAAGGGGGCCCAGCCCTGTAAGCTTACGCCGGCGCGCGTTCGATCAGGCGGCGGGCGATGAACGTCGCGACCTCGCTGGGCAGCGTGCCGCGCCCGAAGCCGGCGTCGTAACCGAGCTCGGCGGCAAGCGCGTTCGTCACGCGCGGCCCGCCGCATAGGAGCAGAATGCGATCGCGCAGCCCCTCGGCTTCGAGCCGCTCCGCAAGCGCGGTGAAATTGAGGACGTCGCTGCCTTTCTGCGTGACGACCTGCGATGCGAGAATGACGTCGAGCCGGCGCTCCTTCGCAACGCGCACCAGCTCCTCGACGCTGACCTGCGCGCCGAGGTTGATCGTGTCGAACATCGCGTAGCGCTCGAGACCGTAGTCGCCCTTGTAGCCTTTCATGTTGAGGATCGCGTCGATGCCAACGGTATGCGCATCGGTGCCGATCGTCGCGCCCGCGACCCGCACCTTGCGGCCGAAGCGCGATGCGAGCAGCGCATCTACTTCTTCCATCGAAAGCGCGCGCTCGCGTGGAATCGAAGCCGCGATCTCGTCGATTTCAACCGACGCTTTCGTTCGCGCGTAGACGACGAAAAAGGAAAACCCGCGCGCGATTGCGCGCCCTTCGGCGACGCTCACATCGGCGAAGCCCATCGCCGCAACGAGCCGGCGCGCCGCTTCGTCCGCGGCTTCGCTCCACTCGACGGGCAGCGTGAAGCTCAGCTGTACGACGCCGTCGTCCTTCGTATCACCGTACGGCCGAATTTTCATGATAAGGTCTTAGTCGATGCCCGCTCGACCGCTCCTCTGGCAAGTCCTCACCCCCGCAATGTTTGCCGTCGTACCGCGGCTGCGCGACCGGATGCGCACGGGTCGCCCGAGCGGCTGGAAGCGCTGGCTCTTTCGCTGCTTTCTCGATCCGTATACAAACCTGCGCAACGATCGCCTCGAGGTGACGGCGTTCTTCGGCGCGCGCTTCGAAGGCTCGCTCGGCGGTCTCATCGTGCGCAGCGTCTTTCACTTCGGCGTCTACGAACCGAATCTCACCGCGTGGCTGATCGAGCGCTTGCGCCCCGGTGATGTCTTCGCGGACGTCGGCGCAAACGTCGGGTATTTCTCGCTCCTCGGCGCGGCGCTCGTCGGCGAGAGCGGCAGGGTCGTCGCGCTCGAGCCGGCGCCTTCGACGTTTCGCGCGCTGCAGGAAAACATCGCGCGCAACGGCGCTGGGAACGTTCGCGCGGTCAACGCCGCCGCGTACGACCGCGAAGGGACGCTGCCGATTTTCACGGTGTCGTCGGAAGAGCACGCCGGCGGCGCGAGCATCGTGCGCGAGATGGGCCCGCGCGAAGCCGACGTCGTCGCGCAGCCGCTCGCCACGATCTTGCGCGACGAGGAGATCGCGCGCATGCGGATGATCAAGATCGACGTCGAAGGCGCGGAGGTCGCTGCGGTCCGCGGCCTGGTGCCTGCGTTGGCGCGCGCGCCTCAAACGCTCGAAGCGGTGGTCGAGCTGTCCGCCGCAACCGAGCGCGACGTTCGCGCGATGCTCGAGCCGCTCGGCTTTTACGCCTACGTGCTCGCGAATCCGAGCACGCCGCTGGAAGCGAACCCGTCGGCCTCCGCTCGCCCGGTGCGCCTCGCACGCGGCGCGGCCGCCGCTGCCGGCGAGAGCGTCGCCTACGTCGTGTTCTCACGCGAAGATAAGCCTGCGCTTTAGTCTGTCACCGTGGACCGACGGGCGGTTTCTCTCCGTCATCGCCCTCCGCTCACGCAACAAGGCGTGCGCCTCCGTTCTCTCTGTCACGGTGAGCGGAGCGAGCAACGCGAGCGGAGTCGAACCGCCAAGATCATCGCGATGGTTCGACTCCGGCGCACTGCGTGCGCCTCCGCTCACCATGACAAGGTGGATGGCGCGCTCACCATGACAAGGTGGATGGCGCGCTCACGCGACAAGGCGTGCGCCTCCGTTCTCTCTGTCACGGTGAGCGGAGCGAGCAACGCGAGCGGAGTCGAACCGCCAAGATCATCGCGATGGTTCGACTCCGGCGCACTGCGTGCGCCTCCGCTCACCATGACAAGGTGGATGGCGCGCTCACGCGACAAGCCGTGCGCCTCCGCTCACCATGACAAGGTGGATGGCGCGCTCACCATGACGAGGCGTGCGGGTTCGTTCACCGTGACAGACTGGGTGTCAGCTCTTCCTCGAACGGATTCCAGTAGTCTTCGGCGCGCTCGAAGACGCCGTCGTAGCCGCGCCCGCCGACAGGCGAGCGCGAGACGTCTGCAAACACGCGCGCTTCGATCGCGGCTTCGAGTCCGATCTCGGCGACGCGCGTCAGCCGCGCCTCCGCTTCGCGCAGCACGTGCGCGGCGCGCTGCTCGATGATGCCGCCGCGCTTTATCTCCAGCTCGTCGCCGAGATGACGCGCCGTCGTCATGATGTAGCGCGCGCCTTCCAGGGAAAGCGCGCGGTCGCCGAGCAGCGGCGTATGAATCGCTTCCGTCAATATTCCGCAAAGGTGAATGCGCTGGCGCGTCATCACCGACGCGAGATCGAACATGCCGTCCATCAGATGCCCTTTGAAGATGTCGCCCGTCATGTGCTTGGTGGGCGGCATGTACTTGAGCGGCGCATCCGGGAAGATTTGTCGCGCGAGCTGCGCCTGCGCGATTTGATAAAGGAAGCCGTCCTCGAGATCGGGATCGATCTCGAACGCATCGCCGAGCCCGAGCTGACGATCGGGCAGACCCGCGCGATGGGCAAATTCTTCGTTGATGAATTGTGAAGCCAGGACCGCCGGCGCTTGTTCGACGGCATCAGCCGTCGTGAGGTAGTTGTCCTCGCCGGTATTGATGATGATGCCGGCGTGCGCGCACAGCATGCGCGAAAAATGCTGGTCGACGAACGTGCGCCGCATGTTGATGTCGCGAAAGAGAATCCCGTACATCGAATCGTTCAAGAGCATGTCCAGCCGCTCGAGCGCCGCCATCGCGGCGATCTCCGGCATGCATAAGCCGCTCGCGTAGTTCGTGAGCATCACGTAGCGGCCGAGCCGCTCGCTCACCTCATCGAGCGCCGCGCGCATGATGCGAAAGTTTTCTTGCGTCGCATACGTTCCGCCGAAGCCTTCCGTCGTCGCGCCTTCCGGGACGTAGTCCAGCAGGGACTGGCCCGTCGAGCGGATCACCGCGATGATCTGCGCGCCGGCTTCCGCCGCGGCGACCGCCGCGACGCGGTCCTCGTAGATGTTGCCGCTGGCCACGATCACGTACAGCAGCGGCGGCGGCAGCTGGGGCAGGCGAACCATCAGGCGCTCGCGCTCGTCGCGTCGCGCGTGCACGTGCGCGAGGGCCGCCGCGCCGCTGTCGAGGAGCCGCATGCGCGCCTGCATGGCGCTCACGCTCTGCGCTTGCGCGGGATCGAAGACGCCGTCGGCAACCCCGTCGCACACGCTTTCCGCGCTGTGTCCGGTCCACGCCATCAGCGCCCCCAGCTGGTAGGCGGCGCCGCGCGCGAGCTGCGCGGGGGTCAGCCGGTCGACGAAGGCGTTGGCTCGCGGCGTCCCATCCCGGCGAGCTCCCCAGCCGCCGAGCAAGCGGACGACGGCCCGCTCGACCGCCACCGTCGAATGCGAGCCGATGAAGGCCGCGACCGGGTCGACGATCTGCCGTGCCAGAGCGCGGCAGCGGGCGACCGCGGCGCGGTCCAGCTCCAGTTGCATCCACGAAACCTTGGTTCAGCCGGGCGGTATCTCCCGGTGTAGTATGACCGCCACCGATGAAGCTCTCGTTCGAGCCGTCCTCGACGGCGATCCGGAGCAATTCGCCGCCTTAGTCGAGCGCTACAAGCGCGGGATCACGAACTTTATCGGCGCGAGCGTCCGCTCGCCCTCGGACGTGGCCGATCTCTCGCAAGAGACGTTCTTGCGCGCCTACGCGCACCTCGGCACGTTCAACCCGCAGCTCGGCAAGTTCTCGACGTGGCTGTATCACATCGCGCGCAACGTCGTGCGCACGCACCTAGGCAAAGCGCAGCGCCGCCCGGCGACGCAAGAGCTGGGTGAAAAGCAAACGCTCGAAAACGCCATCGCCGACGGCTCGCGCGAGGCTGACCCGGCGGGCGGCGTGCTGCGCGCCGAGGCGGAAGCCGAGGTGCGCGCCGCGCTCGCGGAACTGCCCGAGCGCACGCGGACGGTGCTCGCGCTGCGCTACTACGACAACATGGACTACCACGCGATCGCGCAGACGATGGGGCTCTCGCTCGGCAACGTGAAGACGCTGATCCATCGCGGCAAGCTCGCGCTCGCGCACAAGCTTCGGCAACGGGAGGCGGCGGCGGCAGGCGCAACCCCGACTGCCGACTTTCGCGCGCTAAACGGACTCGTGTATGCACTGCAGCACGGCTGAAGCGCTCTTCGACGGCCGCCTGGAAGGCACGCTGAACGCGCATCAGCGCGCACGCCTGGACGCGCACCTCGACGGCTGCCGCAGCTGCAGCGCGGTGCTCGAGGAGCTGCGCGTCATCGACGCGCTCTTGCTCGCGCCGCGCGCGCTCGAGCCCGCGCCGAACTTCACCTTCAAGATGATGGCGGAGATCCGCTCGATGCCGCTGCCGCAGCGCGTGCGCGCGACCTGGCCGTGGATGTTCGCGCTCTACCTCGCGCTGTCGTGGCTCGCGATCGGCGCCTGGTTTGCGATCGGCCGGCCTGATGGCCACGCGGCGCTCACCATCATCGCCGGCTCGCTGCAGCATCTCGTTGCCGCGGCAGCCGGGGTTGCCCGCGCGCTCGGGTCCACAACGATCGCCGGCATCGTTACGATCGTGCTCGTCGCCGACGCCGCGTTGCTTACCGGAATCCTCTACGTGCACGCGCGATTCGCGCGCAGGGTAAACGCATGATGTGTCGCCGTCCGCTCCTGGGTCTTTTCGCAATCGTCTTTCTGTTTTTCGCCGCATCGCATCTCGCGGACGCGCAGTTTCGCGGCTGGGGTCATCATGGCTGGGCGCATCACGGCTCGACCTATCTGTTCCGCGACGTGACGATTCCGCCGGGCGACGTCGTCAACGGCGATCTGAATGTCATCTTCGGCAACGCGACCGTGCAGGGTGTGGTCAACGGCAACCTCAACGTAATCGGCGGAAGCTGCGATACCACGATGGGAATCGTGAACGGCGAGGTCAACTGCGTGCAGACGGCGTCGATGAGCGCGATCGCACCGTGGGTCAGCAACTGGACCGACAGCATTCCGTTCGTCGAGCAAACCAATCGTCTGTCGATGACGCTGGCGGCGAACCTCATCGTCTTCTTCGTGTTCTTGCTCTTCCCGCTGCGCGTGCGGCTGGCGCTGGCGCGCGTCGAGGCGCAGCCCGGCCTTTCCGCGATCGTCGGATTGCTCGGCTTCGTCGCCGTGGTGCCGCTGGCGATTCTGCTCGTGCTTTCGATTATAGGCATTCCGCTCGTCGTGCTCGAAATCGCAGCCGTCTTCGCGTTCGTGTGGATCGGGCAGGGCGCGATCGCGCTGCTCGTCGGCCGGCGCCTTGCCGAATTGGTGCGTCCGAATACGACGCCCTCGCCGCTGATGGCGCTGGTGCTCGGGCTCGTCGTCGTGAGCGCCGCGGAGATCGTGCCGCTGGTCGGCTGGGCCGTCACCGCCCTGATCAGTCTGGTCGGATTCGGCGCGGCAATCCTCGGCTTCGCGCCGTTCACGCCCGCGATCTCGCTCGGCACCGCAGCGCCGAGCAGCGGCGGCCGCCCGACAATCGGCGGCCCTCCGATGACCTCGGGCTAACCCGAAATCGGAAAAGGCGTCTCCTAGCCCGTGCGAGCGCAGGCCCTTTGGCGCCCGGCGCCAATTGGCGCTCCTCTATGGGACTCTGCGTCACCGGCATCTCGCAGCACGGCGATATCAACCCGCTCAAGAAGGCGCTGAGCGACGCCGGCTTTTCCCTCGAGCCGATTCAGCTGATCGGCCCGGATGACAGCGAGGAGAATCTCGCCGATATGGAGCGCTCGCAGCGCGTCGACAGCGATATCATGCTCGGCGGCGGGCAAGGGACCGGAGTTCCCGGCATCAATAGCGGGCACGCAACGCTCGAGCACCTGCATCCGACCCAGACCTATTTCCGCAACGAAGAGCTTTGGGATCGTCTGGGCGATTTCGAGATTCCCGACGACGAAATCGAGAACTATCTCGAAGCGCTCTCCGCCGGACGCAGCGTCGTCGCGTATTTCGCGCGCAAAGAAGAGAACGTCCCGAAGATCGAAGCGATCTTCCGCCAGAGCGGTCTGACCAAAGTCAAGACGTTCTAGCCTCGGCTAGGCTTCAGTACCACACCGCCAGCGAGCGAAAACTCTTTCGAACGGCAAGACGAAACCGGGTAGCGTCGCGGCGGGCATGTCGCCGCTGAAAACCTCGATCGTCTGATAGCCGTCGCCGGATGGGTCGCTGCAGCGCTCGACCGCGTTCGCATCCGGATCGGCGAGCCAGTATTCCGGCACCCCGAAGCGAGCGTAGATTGCGCGCTTCTTGCCGCGATCGACGTGCTGCGTCGAGGGCGAGAGCACTTCGACGATCAGGCTCGGCGCGCCGAAGACGGCCTTCTGGCCGATCGTCTGCATGCGGTCGGGCCCGATGTAGATGACGTCCGGAATGACGACATTTTGATCGCCGAGCACGATGTCGACATCGGAGCCGAAGGCTTTGCCACCGAAGCGATCGGCATGATCGGCCAATATCCTGAAAATCTCGCCGACGATTCCGGCATGCCGGGGAACTGGCGACGGCGTCACGTTCAGCTCGCCGTCGAGAATCTCGCGGCGCAGACCGTCGTCGGGGAACGATTCCAGGTCCTCGTAGCGCAGGACCGCTCGGTGAGCCATGCTGCGACCTCGTTGCTCACGCCACTCTATCACGACAAGTCGCAGAATGGAAAGAGACTTGATATCTTCATGACCACCTTCGCATGCCGGGGATTCGGCGACGGCGTGCGTTCAGCTCGCCGTCGAGAATCTCGCGGCGCAGATCGTCGTCGGGAACGATTTCAGGTCCGCGTAGCGCAGGACCGCGCCATGAGGCGAGCTTGGTGCCTAAATCGCGCGATCCAGCGGAGCGAACATATCGGAAACGGGGATGCGCAGGTCGGGAAACGCGGGTGATGTCACGGCGTCGCCCGGACGCAGCGTAACTTCTCCACGTGCATCGCTCATCGAAACCGTTCGCGTCGACGGATCGACGTTTAAGACGATCCTGGCGCCGTGGGCTAAGTACAATTCGGTCTTCCGCCGCACGTTCGCCTCGCGGTCAGCCGGTGACCGCACCTCGACGACGATATCGGGCGCAAAGGGCGGTTTTTCTCGCTGCTCCTCCGGAAGCGGGGCTAGACGCTCGTCCGAAATGAACGCGAGATCGGGCACCAGCGTCGTTCCCTCGCCAAGATACACCCGCCACTCCGGCCCGACGCCGCCACGAGCGCCGGCCCAGTCTTCCAACAGCCGTCCCAAGCGTTGCACGACCAGCACGTGAGTCGTTTGCGGGCTCACCTTCTCGTGAACCACGCCGTCGTAGAGTTCCTTGTACGGCTTTTCGTCCAGCCAAGCGTCGATTGAAAGCATCGTATCCACACACGACTCTATCACGACGTTTCCCGGGCCGGAAAGCGCTTGGCCGGGTGTGAGCCATGCTGCGTGCCTAAATCTTGCGATCCAGCGGAGCGAACATATCGTAAACGGGGATGCGCAGGTCGGGAAACGCGGGTGATGTCACGACGTCGCCCGGACGCAGCGTAACTTCTCCACGTGCATCGCTCATCGAAACCGTTCGCGTCGACGGATCGACGTTCAAGACGATCCTGGCGCCGTGGGCTAAGTACAATTCGGTCTTCCGCCGGATGTTCGCCTCGCGGTCAGCCGGTGACCGTACTTCGACGACGATATCGGGCGCAAAGGGTGGTTTTTCTCGCTGCGCTTCAGGGAGCGGCGCTAATCTCTCATCCGAAATAAAAGCCAGATCCGGCACCAATGTCGTTCCCTCGGCCAAATACACGCGCCACTCGGGAGCAACGTCACCACGGCTGCCGCCCCAGTCTTCCAAAAGCCGCCCGATGCGCTGCACGACTTTCCCGTGCGCCCTCTGCGGGCTCACCTTCTCGTGAACCACGCCGTCGTAGAGCTCCTTGTACGGCTTTTCGTCCAGCCAAGCGTCGATTGAAAGCATCGTATCCACACACGACTCTATCACGACGTTTCCACCGCCGGAAAGAGCGTGGCCGGCTGTAAGCTCTAGCGGAACACCTTCTCGAACGGCAAGACGAAACCGGGCAGCGTCGCCGCAGGCATGTCGCCGCTGAAAACCTCGATCGTCTGATAGCCGTCGCCGGATGGATCGCTGCAGCGCTCGACGGTGTTCGCGTCCGGGTCGGCGAGCCAGTATTCCGGCACGCCGAAGCGGGCGTAGATCGCGCGTTTCTTGCCGCGATCGATGTGCTGCGTCGAGGGCGAGAGCACTTCGACGATGAGGCTCGGCACGCCGAAGATCGCTTTTTCTCGGATGGTGTGCAACCGATCCGACGCTGCAAACACGATATCGGGAATGACGACGTTTTCGGCGCTGAGAACGACGTCGACAGGCGCAATGTAGACCTCGCCAGCGGACTGCTTCGCGTAGTCGTCCAGTAGCCTCGATATTTCGAAGGCGACGCGCTGATGCCGAGGACTCGGCGACGGCGTCACGTTCAGCTCGCCGTCGAGAATCTCGCGGCGCAGATCGTCGTCCGGGAACGATTCCAGGTCCTCGTAGCGCAGGACCGCTCGATGAGCCATGCTGCGACCTCGTTGCACACATCACTCTATCACGACGTTTCCCGGGCCGGAAAGAGCGTGGCCGGCTGTAAGCTCTAGCGAAACACCTTCTCGAACGGCAAGATGAAACCGGGCAGCGTCGCCGCAGGCATGTCGCCGCTGAAAACCTCGATCGTCTGATAGCCGTCGCCGGACGGGCCGCTGCAGCGCTCGACCGTGTTCGCATCCGGATCGGCGAGCCAGTATTCCGGCACCCCGAAGCGGGCGTAGATCGCGCGCTTCCGGCCGCGATCGATGTGCTGCGTCGAGGGCGAGAGCACTTCGACGATGAGGCTCGGCGCGCCGAAGACGGCCTTCTGGCCGATCGTCTGCATGCGGTCGGGCGCGATGTAGATGACATCCGGAATGACGACGTTTTCCGCGCCGAGCACGATGTCGACATCGGAGCCGTACACCTGTCCGCCGACGTCGTCGGCGTACTCGTCGAGCCGCCTCGATATCTTGATGACCACCTTCGCATGCCGGGGACTCGGCGACGGCGTCACGTTCAGCTCGCCGTCGAGAATCTCGCGGCGCAGATCGTCGTTGGGGAACGATTCCAGGTCCTCGTAGCGCAGGACCGCTCGATGAGCCATGCTGCGACCTCGTTGCACACATCACTCTATCACGACGTTTCCCGGGCCGGAAAGAGCGTGGCCGGCTGTAAGCTCTAGCGAAACACTTTCTCGAACGGCAAGACGAAACCGGGGAGCGTCGCCGCCGGCATGTCGCCGGTGAAAACCTCGATCGTCTGATAGCTGTCGCCGGATGGGCCGCTGCAGCGCTCGACCGTGTTCGCATCCGGATCGGCGAGCCAGTATTCCGGCACCCCGAAGCGGGCGTAGATCGCGCGCTTCTTGCCGCGATCGATGTGCTGCGTCGAGGGCGAGAGCACCTCGACGATCAGGCTCGGCGCGCCGAAGACGGCCTTCTGGCCGATCGTCTGCATGCGGTCTGGCGCGATGTAGATGACGTCCGGAATGACGACGTTTTCCGCGCCGAGCACGATGTCGACATCGGAGCCGTAGACCTGTCCGCCGGCCTCGTCCGCATAAGCGCCGAGCGACCGCGCGATCTCGAAGACCACCTTCGCGTGCCGAGGAACCGGCGACGGCGTCACGTTCAGCTCGCCATCGAGAATCTCGCGGCGCAGATCGTCGTTGGGGAACGATTCCAGGTCCTCGTAGCGCAGGACCGCTCGATGAGCCATGCTGCGACCTCGTTGCGCACACCACTCTATCACGACACGCTGCCGAACGGAAAGGACTCCTGCGTCGTGGCCGTAACGCGCAGCACGTAAGCGAGCAGCTTCGCGACGGAATCGTCGAGCGATTCGCGAGCCGTATCCAGCGTCAGCTCCGGCTGTTCCGGCGATTCGTACGGCGAGGAGATGCCGGTGAACTCGTCGATCTCGCCGCGGCGCGCGCGGCGGTAGAGGCCCTTGGGATCGCGCTGCTCGCACGTCGCGAGATCGGCGCTCAGATAAATCTCGTGAAATGCATCGCCCGCGGCTTTGCGCGCGACTTGACGATCGAGCCTGAACGGCGAGATGAATGCGGCGATTGCGACCGCCCCTGCATCCGCGAAGAGCGCCGCAACCTCACCAACACGGCGGATGTTCTCGTGCCGGTGCTCCGCCGAGAAGCCGAGATCGCGGCAGAGCCCCGCGCGCACGATGTCGCCGTCGAGCACGTAGGTGACATAGCCGCGCGCAAACAGCCCGCGCTCCAGCGCCATCGCCAGCGTCGATTTACCGGCACCGGACAGGCCGGTCAGCCAGACGACCGCGCCTCGGTGACCGTAGCGTTGCGCGCGCTCCCGACGTGAAATAAGATGGCTCACCGCGCGCGCATGCGCTCCTCGACTTGCGCGACGCCGCGCTGTCCGTCGCGGCTGCTCGGATCCAGCGCGAGGACCCCCTTGAAATAGCGCATCGCGAGGTCAAGCCGGTTCTGCCCCATCGCCTCGTTCGCCGCACCCAGCAGATAGGTTTCGGAGAGCGGCCAGAGCTGCAAGGCCGCCTGATAATCTTTCAGCGCTCGTGCGTGTTGCCCATCCGCCGATTCGAGTTGCGCGAGGCGCCAATGTGCATGCGCGAGCGCTTCCAGATCGCCGAGCTTTGCCAGGCGCGCGACCAGGTCGCGCTGCGTCCCAACCGCACCGGCAACGTCGCCGCTCGACGCCATCGCGTCGACGGTAGCGCTCACGCGCGAAAAATCGCCGGCCGCGACGAAGCGCGCGACGGCGGCGCGGCGATCGCCGCGCGCCTGCAGGACGCGACCCTCGAGATCGTCGCGCGTGGGCCCGGGCGGCAAGCCAGCCAGGAGCCGCTGCGCGTCACCGATGCGCCCATCGTCGATCGCGACGCCGGCGCCGATTTCACGCGCAAACGCGGGCAGCGGCAGCGCATCGGCGAGCGACACCGCCGCACCGTGCGGCACGAAGCGCGGCACAGCGGGCGACGCCGCTGCGCGCTGCAGCAAGCCGTCGGAGATGCATTGGATCGCGCCGAGCACGAGCGCGGCCGCGATCGCGAGGCTGTACCTAGCCCAGCGGGACATCCCGGTTTTCGGGTGCGCTTGGCAGATGGCGCTCGAACTTCTGCATGATGAGACTGGCGACGAGGTCCAGCTCCTCGACTCGCAACAGCCGCGCAACCGCCACGAAGACGAGCGCGCCGATCACGAGCTGCCAAAAGAGCAGCCAGGCGCGTTCGGCAAAGACCGCAGGCGGCGTTTGAATCAATCCGGCGATGAACGTGAGCGCTCCCGCCATCACGAGCGTCGCAATCGACGTTCCGGCGAGCGAGCGCAAGATCGCGAGCACGTCGAAGCCGTTCAGCATCCGCCACACGAGCACGGCGAGCATTGCCGTGCCGAGCAGCTCGCTGACGCCGTTGGCGAGCAGCAGACCGCGCGCGCCGAGGCTGGGCAGCCACAGCACCGAGAGAATGATATTCGCGCCGACCGTGATCACGGAAATCGTCACGGCCTCGCGCACGCGCTTGCACGCGAAGCAGCAGCGCGTCAGCACGATGTTGGCCGAGATGACGATCACGCTCAGCGACGCCCACGGAATCAGCGCGGAAACGAGCTGAGTCGAGGTTTCCGTGAACTCGCCGCGCTGGAAGAGCAGCTGCGTGATCGGATAGGCGAGCACGATCAGCCCGCAGATGGCCGGGATCATGATGAAGTTGACCAGCCGCAAGCCCGTGACGACCGAATTGCGCAAGCCCGGCCGGTTGGCGCCGGCGAACTGCGAGGCGAGCAATGGGAAGAGCACCGTCGCGATCGCCGCCGCGAAGATCTGCTGCGGAAAGAACACGAGCTTCGACGCGTAGTTCATCCCCGACATGAACCCCGGCGGCAGCGTCGAGGCAAAGAAGCGATCGAAGAAAATCGAGGCTTGACCCGCCGCCGAACCGATGACGATGGGCCCGAGCATCGACCACATCCGGTGCAAGCCCGGATGCCGCAAGTCCAGCACGAAGCGATAGCGCCCGAGCAGCAGGAAGGCCGGCAACTGCACGATCAGCTGCATGCACAAGCCCAGCACCGTGCCGAGCACCAGCGCGAAGATGCCGATGCGGCCGAACAACGCGATCGTCGTCGCAATCGTGAGGACGTTGATCGCGATGCCCTGCAGCGCCGGCGCGAGGAAACGCTGGTGTGCGTTCAGCATCGCAGCGACGACGCCGGCAAGCGAGGTCGCGACGATGCTCGGCATCAGCCAGCGCGCCATGTGCACGGCAACCTGCATCTGCGGCGGCGGGAAGCCGTGTGCGATCACCGGCACGTAGAACGGCGCCAGCAGCCAGCCGAGAATTCCCGATACCGTGAGCACGATCGCGAGGCCGTTGATGATCGTGCTGGCGAGGCGCCAGGCTTCGTCGTCTTCGCCGTTTGCGAGATATTCCGAGAAGGTCGGAACGAGCGCGCTCACCAGCGCGCCGTTGAAGATGCCGAAGATGATCGTCGGGATCGTCGCCGTCGCGAGGAACGTGTCCAGCTCCCAGCGCGTGCCGAAGTAATGCGCGTTGACGACTTCGCGGCCGAAGCCGAGCAGCGCCGAGCCGAGCGTTGCCGCCATGACGACGAGCGTCGAGCGCGCGAGCGAATGACGCGCCGGCGGGATCCCGGAAATGACGCGAAGACGTGGTTTCATACGAGCGGAATGCTCACCGTTGCGCCGCCGAGGCTCGAGAACCATGCAACGCCCTCTGCGACGAGATCGATCGTGGCGAGCGCCCCACGCGGCGCGGCGACGTCGACGCTCGCTCGCGCGGTTTCGCCCGGCAGAACCGGAAGCGAGCTCAGCGGCAGGTGCGCGTGATCTTGCCGCAGCGTCCCGTCCGCGAGCCGCAGCTGCACGCCGATGTTGACTTCTCCGATGCCGCTGCCGGAGGGTAGCCACGTCGCGCGCCCGGCGTTCGTCGCGCTCACCGTTCCGCGCAGCCGCTCGCCGTCGAAGCGCAGCTCGGCCGCCAGTTGCGCGACCAAGCCTTCGCGGCTGCGGCTCGTCGTCGCGCGCGTGCCGCTCTTGTAGAGAAAGAACACGCGAACGTTCGCAAGATCGCGGGCCGTGCGGCCGACGAGCGCGCGCGCGCGACGCGCCCCTGTTCGCCCGCCGGTCAGGCGCCGAAACTCGCCGACGTCGAGGAGCACCGCGTGCGGCGCGAACCACGCAACCTTCATCGCGTCGAACCCGGCCGCGCGCGCGCTGCGCTCGATCTCCTCGATGCGAATGTCGTTTTCGATGATGCCGTGCGCGCGCATCTCGAACTGCGACTGCGCACCGAGCGAGTGCAACGGGCCCGGCTCGCTAAAGGCGGCGATCCCGCCGGGACGCAGCACGCGTCCGAGCTCCGCAAGCGTGGCGGGAATGTCGAGCACGTGATGCAGCGCGTCGATCGAGACGACGCGATCGACCGACGCATCCTCGAGCGCCAAGCGGCGGCCGTCGAAGAGCAGAAAGGAAATCGGCAACGTCTTGCCGACCGGATCCGCGCGCACGCGCTCTTCACCGAAGCGCAGCGCGTTCTGCGAGACATCCGTTGCGACGACGTTGCAGCCGAGATACCCAAAGATCAAGCTCGACCAGCACGTGCCCGCGCCGAAATCCAGCAGACGCGCGCCGGGAAACAGCTCGAGATTGGGAAGCAGCACGCAGAGTGCGCGTACGAGCCCTTCGGCTTCGAGCGGATCGGCGAACGGCTTGCGCGCGTGCATCGTGTTCCAACCCGCACCGGCGAAGTACGCATCGGCTTTTCTAACATGCTCTTCGAGGCTCGCTTCTCGCATCAGCGCGCGCACGTCGACGAACCCCGGCGCGCGCAGGCGCGCGGCGGATTCGCGCAGCGCTGTGTACCAACGTCGTGCCGACGCGAATGGCCCGGGAGCCACGTGGATGTCTTGCGCGCGCCGTCCGATTCGAGCCAGGATGACGCGCATGTCGCCTGCTCGCACGCATGCCCCTACACCGGTCTGAGAAAGGCATCCTTTCACCCGCATATGAAAGGAATGTGCTGATGCTCCGCTGGCAGCCCGGCTATGTCTATCCGCCTGTGTTTTATCCGCCGCATTACGCGCTCGGGCCGCTGCACGTGCTGTTCTATATCGCGATCGCGATTGCGGTCGGCTTGCTCACCTATCGGCGGCCTGCCCTCGGCGTCGGCGCGCTCATCGTATGCTTGCCGTTCGCCGAAGCACGCTACGCTTTCGGAACGTCGATGACGGTTCCGAAAGCCGCCTTCATCGGCTTCGTTTTGGCCCTGCTCGCGCACCGTCCGTCGTTTGCGATCCTGCGGCGCCCGCCGATGCCGCTGGTCATGAGCGCCTTCGGCGCGCTGCTCGTCGCCATCGCGCTCTCGGCGACGTTCGCGCTGCACGAGGGGCCGGTGCTGCGCGAATTCGGCAAGTGGCTGGAGTACGGAGTGCTGTTCGTGACGGTCGCGGTGGCGTTCGACAACGACGCCGACGACCGGCCGATCTGGTGGTCGCTGATCGGCATCGCGA
>Ga0209061_1001760_pt1 | contig 32513 bp, 26 predicted proteins | sample Coa_R1_10_FD_187157 | JGI IMG/M metagenome (GOLD analysis project Ga0209061, IMG submission 187157) | Surface soil microbial communities from Centralia Pennsylvania, which are recovering from an underground coalmine fire - Coalmine... | ecosystem: Environmental > Terrestrial > Soil >... | reverse complement strand
TGCCGCAACTCAGGTTGTTGAGATTGTCCTCAATCGGGACGCTCGCTTGGCTCATTCGCTCATCCGGCCCTTGCGGAAGTTACTCACTCCCTTACACATTGTCGTTAATTTGGGCCAAACTTAGGTAGATTAATTTCCCCGCTCCTTTTGCTACAATTAAAAGAGTACTACTGCCCATCCTCTCAATACGCTCTCCCCATCCTCCCTTCCAGATACCGGGCCACCAGCGCAAGCGCGTAACAGATCACAAAGTAAATCATAGCGCCCAGAATATACATGAAGAGCTTATCATTCGAATTCAACAAGGGATCGGCAAATGAGCCGGTTGTTTGCTCCAGTTCGGTCACGCCAAGGATTGACAACAGGGCGCTGTCCTGGATGAGCGTGATGAAATAGTTGGTAAACGGGGGGAGCGTAATGCGCAGCGCCTGCGGCAGGATGATATGGCGCATCGTCTGCCGCGAATTCAAACCCAGGCTTAGAGACGCCTCGGTCTGTCCTTTGTCCACTGTTTCGATGCCTGTGCGAAAGACTTCGGTCAGGTAAGCGCCATAGTTGAAACTTAGACCGATGACTCCATAGAAGAAGGCATCGAAAGCGATTGGCACGAGGCTATTTTCTTGCAATAGTGTCATAAAGCTAAATGCAGCATTATAGGGATCGAAGCCCAGGCTCGAGAGCAATTCACCGATGCCGAAATACCAGAACAGTAACTGTACCAGAATGGGCGTACCGCGCACAACTTCGACATAGACAGTCGCAAGCCAGCGCAGTGGAGCAAAACGCGAGAGGCGCCCCATTGCCCCTATGAAGCCAAAGATGATTGCCAGTATCGCGCTCACTACCGAGAGGCCAATCGTTAAGCCGGCCGCCTGCAGTAGGTAGGGCAGATACCTGGCAATAATGAGCCGGTAGGAATACAAATAGTAAATGAATCCGCCCGCGGCTGCCAGCAAGACGACATAGAAGACATAGTCCAGTATGACACGCCAGTTACGCGGTTTCGGTCTGGCTTTTACGATAGCTTGTTCCATAATATTCCTCCTATCCATGCTAGAGAGCAGCGCGTAACCGCCGCTCGAAAGTCCTGGCAACATACGAAGTCGGCAGACTCATCACCAGGTACAGAACGATGGCAAGCGCGAAGAGCGGCAAAGGATCAGCCGGGTTCTGAAACACTTTGAGTTGCAGGACAGAAGTGAGTTCACTGCCAGAGATAACGCTTACGATTGCCGAGTCTTTCAGCATGTAGATAAAGTCATTGACGAATGGAGGGATCATCAATGGGATTGCCTGCGGCAGCACGATGCGAAAAAAGTTTTGCTGGGGCGTCAACCCCAACGAAAGCGAAGCCTCTGTCTGCCCCCGGTCTACCGAGAGGAAACCGGCGCGAAAGACTTCGGCTTCATACGCGGCATAGTTCAGAGCTAATGTTGCGATACCGGCGACCCAGGCATTATCATACTGGGCCAGATCATAATTCGCCAGGATTGCGCCTATGCCATAGTAAAGAAGAAATATCTGCGTGATGATCGGCGTGCTGCGCACGACCTCGATAAAGATGCGCGAAGGCGTACTCAACCAGGCAAAAGGGGAACCTTTCATTAGCGCGAGTATCAGGCCGATAAGCAAAGCCAGGGGAAAAGAGACGAAACAGTAAATCAGGGTATTGCGCGCGCCAATCAGAAAGGCCGGAAGGTTTTGCGCGATGATATCCATCAGGAGATTCCTCCATTACATAGCATGATTTTTGTTGCAGGGCCGCGGGAAGCATCTTAAACGCCCGGACGTTTAAGATGCTTCCCGCGGCCCTGCAACAAAACTGGGAAGGCCCTACATGATGCCGATTGCCGCCTGCTGGTCGTTCCACATGCTCCATTTCTTGTAGATATTCTTGAGCGTGCCGTTCTTTTTGAGAACGGCAATCGCCGCATTGATCTCAGGCAAGAGGATCTGGGCATTGGGATTGCTCTTGTTGAAGCCACAGACGTATACATCGGGGTAAAGTGGCTTGCCGATTGGCTTCAGAGCAGGATCGGGTGTGCCACCAGGACCGGCGCCTTCCACATAATAAGCCACGATGGGTACATCCAACATCGTGGCATCGATCTTCTTCTGCTTGACATCATCGAACGGCAGATCACCATTGTAGAGCTTGGTGGTAATCTTCGGGTCTGCCTGCAAGTAAACAGCGGCCTTGTAGCCATCGCCGGTTCCCACCGTGAGACCGTCCAGGACGCTTAATGTCAAATCGCTATTCGCGTTATACTGCGCGAAACGCGGGTCATCGGCGCGCACGACGATTTGCTGGCCGTAGCGATAGTAGGGATCGGAAAATAACTGTACTTTCTTGCGCTGGTCTGTAATTTCCCAGCCATTCATGACCATGTCGAATTTGTTGGCTGCCAGGGCCTGGTCGAGTTCGCCGTAGCATGTTTCAACCTGCACTTGCCTCACGCGCATCAGGTTGGCCATGGCAACCGCGATCTCAACCTCGAAGCCAATGAGCTGGGAGGGATTGTTCGGGTCCTTGAAGACGTAGGGAGCGCCATCGACAAAGTCCGACCCCCATTGCAACACGCCAGGTGTCTTGAGGCCAGCATTTCCGATAGGTGTGACTCCCGGAGTGGGAGTCGAACTCGATCCGGTAGAAATATTGCCCCCACAGGCCGCCAGTAATACTTCCAGGGAGCTACCAGCGACAACGAGGCCACTCGCCTGCCCCATACGCTTCAAGAATGTTCGCCTGTCGATTTCACGGCTCATGATGTGGATAATCCTTTCCGTTGATCGTCCTGGTACATCAATCGTATGAATGCTTTGTCTATGGCATAGTAGAGAGCACGCGCTCCAGGAATAGCCTTGTGCGCTCATGTTTGGGTTGCTTAAAAAGTTCGCCAGGGTCGCCCTGCTCCACAATCACCCCATCCGAAATGAAGACAACGCGATCTGAGACATCGCGCGCAAACTGCATTTCATGCGTCACTACCACCATTGTGCTGCCCTCATATGCCAGGTCGCGCATCACCTTGAGTACCTCTCCCACCAGTTCCGGATCGAGCGCCGATGTTGGCTCATCGAATAATAGCGCTCGCGGCTGCATCGCAAGGGCGCGGGCAATAGCTACGCGCTGCTTTTGTCCACCTGAAAGACGGCTGGGATAGACATCGCGTTTTTCAGCCAGCCCCACTTTTGCCAGCAACCTCTCACCCAGGGCCACAGCCTGGTCTTTGGGTATCTTGCGCACGAGCAGCGGTGCCATGATAACATTTTCCAGCACGGTCATATGGGGAAAAAGGTTGAAATTCTGGAAGACCATGCCGAGTTCGCGGCGTATCGGGCTGAGCTGCTTATTAGAGAAAGTGGGGTCGAGCTTCTGCCCGTGAATGTAGATTTCGCCGCTCGTACACTTCTCCAGCCCGTTCAAACAACGGATGAGTGTACTTTTACCCGAGCCGCTGGGACCAATCAGCGCGACGACCTCTCTCTTATGCACCTCAAAATCGACATCCTTGAGGACATGCTTATCGCCAAAATACTTGTTGACCTTGATCGCGCTGATGATGACTTCATCCTCAACACTATTCGAAACCTGGGACAGACTACCAGAACTGGTTGCGGGAGATAAGGCATCATTCGAAATAGTTTGCTCGGAGTCCATGAGCTACTCCTTCTTCCAAAAGCGCAAAGTATGCACCTTATTGCATGGCGAAACCTGGCGGTTAGATCACCGGATTGTACAGCCATGAATGTTGCCTTATAGTATAGGCATTGACAAGAAGCCTGTCAAGCGGTCGAATTTGACTGGCCAGGGCGATTGAAAAGTCGAGAGCAGAAGCTGGACTGCCTGGAGGGACAGCGATCCGTCCAGGAACCCCTCAGATGTCACTTTTAAATAGCCCTGTTTGACTGGCTAGCAGAACCGGCAGCCTTAACGCATTGAGCATCAGATGATATACTACTTGCATCTGAGCAGGTCGGAAAACATCGTTTTCACAAAGTAGGTAAACAATGCCCTTGCTTACAACAGCTGGTACTAGCTTGTACTACGAAATTTTTCAAGCGATCTTCACCGGACAGCCCCTTCCATCCTACTCATCAGAAATTGTGTTGCTGCTGCACGGCTTCGCGGGAACGCCGGAAACCGATTTTGAAGCCCAGCTACTATGAATTTCTTCGAGCAAGCATAGAAAAAGGAAAAGCGACAGCAAGGGTGCGCACCCTTGCTGTCGCCCTGGCAGGGAAACTGTTTATTCACACCTCTATTCCGCAGCCTTGCTTCGAGTGGAGCGCCTTTGCCGGTTCCCCTTCCCTGTCCCCGATTTGCCACCTGCGCGCTTTTTAGCAGAGGATGCCGGCTTCGATACAGGTTTTGTTGCCTTCTGCTCAGCACTGGTAATCTCCTGCTCCAGAGCTACTTCTGGCAGTCCAGGCTCGCCGGACTGCTCGGGTATCAATTCTACTTCTGATTCTTCCTGCTTTTCAGGAGATAAGACCGGTTCGAGCCTGACCGGCGCTTCCTGCTGCTCTTCAGCAGTTTGAGGGTGCGATTCTGCCAGCTTCTCGGTGGGAAGTTCTGCTTCCATCTGAATTTCTGTCTCAACCGGCATGCTAGCAGCCATAGGTGATTGATGTTCTGATACTACGTCGCCAGGCTGCTGAGTAACAGGGTCGGGCTCCACCAGTTTTACCGTGGCAGCTAAACCATCTTCCCCTGCTAGTTCAGCCTCAGACTCTACCTTCCAGCCATTTAATAATTCGGCTCCTGGTTCAATTGCCGGTTCCGCTTGCCTGCCATTGGTGGAAAATTGCTCCGGTTCTGTAGGAAGTCGGTGATGCTCTTCGCTTCCAGCAGCTTCACGCTGCCGCTGCAGGCGCCGCATACTCTGGTCCGTGCTTATCTTTGTGCGCAGGCGCCCTAACAGCAGGAAACCAAGCAAGACGGCTTCAAGGGCAGCGGCTCCTCCAACGGCCAGAGGAATGGACATCAGCAGGTACTTGCCGTGCAGCACCCGAACGAGCATGACGATCAGCCCAACACGCGCCCCTAGCGCAATGATATCCATGAAGAGCGGTGTTCGCGCGTCCTTCAAGGCGTAGAAGCTGCGATTCAACAATTCATCCGCAACACGCGCCGGCAAAATGAGGGCATAGCCGACGAGGGCGTAATAGACCAGGCTGGAGGAGCGACGTGTAAAGGCTCCATGCTGGAACAGGAGATGAATGACAGGCTTGCCGAACAGCGCCAGGAAAATGGCAGCGGGTATGCTCAGCAGGACGCCGGCTCCCACCACCTTGATTACCATTTTTCGCAAATGTACGTAATGCTGTTTTAACGCCAGCAAGGACATGCGTGGCAAGGCAGCGCGAGCCACTACCTGCGCCAACAGCGCGAATGGCAGAGCAAAGAGTAACTCAGCATTATTTATCGCGGCAATACTGCCCTTGTCTCTGAAAAAGGAGGTAAACGATATATCGATGACCGATCCAATTGAGGCGACGCCAACAGCGAGCAGGCTGGGGATCAGCAGGCGCAAGACGGCATGCAGTCCGGGGTCTTTGAGATCCCAGACAAAGAAATAGCGCACCTTTTGCTTCACAAGGCCGGGTACCTGCACAGCAAAATGACAGGCCGCCGCTGCCAACACGCCGAATGTCGGACCATAGATGCCGGTGGATGGGAAAATCAACGTACAGATCAGCCCACCGATCAGCCCGATATTGTAGACGGCGATGGCAAGGGCAGGCAGCGCAAACTGCCGCCTGCTGCTGAGAACCCCGCTCATGACGGTACTCAAACCAAGGATGAGTGGCTGGAAAAGCATGACGCGTGTCAGCGTGGTCGTTAACGCCTGCTCAGATGGCGAGAAGCCGGGCACCAGGAATCTGTTGACGAATACAGGAGCTACAAACTCCGCGATGAGCAATAGAGCGGCTAACGTGGCGAACATGATATTGAAGACCAGGCTTGCAAGTCGCCAGATTTCACTTTCGCTGCGCTCTTTGTCATAGGAGACGAAGATCGGCACGAATGCATGAATGAGCGTGCCTCCTGCGACAAGGTTAAAGAGCGTATCTGGCAAGCGAAAAGCGGCTACATAAGCGCTGGCCTGCACACTGGTACCGAAAATCGCATTAAAGGTGACCTGGCGTATTACACCCAGGCCACGCGAAGCAAGTATACCCATCATAAGCAGGACGGCGGCTTCTGCTACACTGAAGCGGCGCAGCGCAAAGCCCCGGCCTGGTCGTAAATTTTCCAGGTTGAAGTGAAAACGAAACGAGCCTATGCCCCAATTCTCTCGCTGTCGGGGTATTTTCTCGCGCATCGTTGATGGAGATGTTTCTGGTTCAGGATCAAGAGTGGACACAGCCACGTTTGATTTATCTTCCGGGTGTTGTAATTTGTTTAAAATGGTAGTCTCTCCTCGTGTCTATAGCCGATGACCGATCGTATTCGTTCCAGGGCGATCCCCAGGACATCGCTCTTAACATGGCTGTCGATTGTATCGACGGCAAACAGCACTAAAAACGGACATTTTCACCGAAAGTACCCCTGCATGCTTCCCCAAATGAGGCTATTCGTGCTATGAGTAGAACGAATAGCCGCGAATTTCATCACACGCTGCCCCCTTTTTGGTACATAAAGAACTGTCTCGAGTGGGAGGGCGACCACAAGGCTGCCTCCTGTCCTACCTATATTTATTTTTATTTTATTAAAGCCGCTTGCTTTTGATTCCCCTTTAAAGTAGAGTAATAGGAGCAAGACATCGTCGATCATGCTTAGATAAAGGAAAACTCTATGCCACGTATCCGAGATTTTGGCATCACCCCAGGATATCTACCTACCGGACCCCTAAACGCGATTACCGATGTCACAGGCGTGCGCGTAGGACATACAACTATACACCGTGATGTTGATGGAGTATCCTGGCGTACAGGAGTGACGGCTATCTGGCCGCATGCCGGTAATCCACTGGTTGAGAATATCTATGCCGCGGTCTTTCCTCTCAATGGCCTTGGCGAAATGACAGGCCGTTCACTCATCGATGAATGGGGATTGCTCGGCTTTCCCATTATGCTGACCGGCACCAACAGCGTTGGCATCGTTTATCATTGGACGCTGCAATACCTGTTTGAACATTGTGCGCTGGAAGCCGGAATGACTTCGCTGATCGCGATGGTTGCAGAATGCGATGATAGCAATCTCGATGGATCGAAAGGAATGGCTATTGGCCGCGAAGATGTCTATGCCGCGCTCGATAATGCGGCCGGCGGGCCGGTCATCGAGGGATGTGTTGGGGCGGGAACCGGCATGCAGCTTTTTGGCTTCAAAGGGGGCATTGGCACATCCTCGCGCCTGGTGCAGGCAGCAGGAAAACCTTATACAGTGGGAGTGCTGGTACTGACGAATTTCGGCATACAGCGCGAACTAATCGTTAATGGTATACCGGTTGGAAGATTGCTGAGCAAGGAGGAACTCGGAGCCGGGCAGGAGGGCAGCTGCATTGTTGTGCTGGCTACTGATGCGCCGCTTAATCATCGTCAATGCGAACGCATGGCCAAGCGAGCCGCATTAGGTCTCGCTCGCACCGGTTCTACCGCCAGGGATGGAAGCGGCGAAATCATCGTGGCTTTCGCGACCGGCAATATTATTTCGAGCAAAGCCGGGCCTGAGATTTCTGTGCGCACACTGATCGAGGGCTCATCCGACGCCGGCACTTCTCCCCTGAATGGCCTCTTCACAGCCGCAGTCGAAGCAACCGAGGAAGCCGTTTACAACGCGCTGGTATCGGCAGAGACGACCAGGGGCGCCGGTGGCCACGTATTAGAGGCTATTTCGCATGAGCGGCTCAGAACCCTACTTCAGCGTTGAACCAAAGAAAGAACAGGGTAACCCTTTATCCTATCCTCTACAAAAGCATATCAGATGCGCGTTCATATCCGGTAGATAGCACGCACGAACCGGTAAAGATGCGCAGGCTCTCATAGCCTATTCGCGCTATCTTACAACGTTCAAGCTAGCAAACTGCCATATTTTCAGGTACATTACTCTTGTGTATCTTAAGCACAGCGGTTTTTTTGTTTTCGTAGAGCGAGGATGTAACATGTTATCTTCAAATGAGGGTTCACGTCTAACGAAACCCCTACAAAGCGGAAGCGATTGGTCACCGTCTGAGCCTGCAAAATTCGCACTGCGCCCCCAACCAGAGCAACTGACCGGGCCACTAACCAGCCCCAGGCAACCTGTAGTCATTCCAGCTTCAACCAGAAGGTTGAAGACGGAGACATTAGCCCCACCGCAACGCGGGCGTCGTTTCACCTTGCCAGCTATTTTACTTGGCAGCCTGCTTATGATTATTGTCACTCCTCTTTTTGTTGTGCCGTTAGATAATGGGCAGCAATCACATACAGTTGTGCAAATCATCAGTGATTTGATTGCTGGGGGGCAATTGAGTACCTCCAATCCTTTAGAATATTCAGCCCCTCCTACACCCACTGTTCCGCCGCAAGTGCTGAACGAAGGGTATTGCGGCGGCACCGACATCTGGGGGACCTGCGCCACCTATGATACTCAGAGTGGTGTCATGGGAACCGGGCATATGCAGCGCCCCATCATCGGCGCCGTGATTACACAGGTATTTGGACACCCCGAATTCCAGTCATGGTGTGGATGCTGGAAGCCACATACCGGCATTGATCTCGCCGCTCCTTTTGGTACGCCTATTATGGCGGCGGATAGCGGTCAGGTGATCTGGACAGGTTGGGATTGGTCGGGATTGGGATGGGCAGTGAAAATTAATCACGGGAATTATATCGCAACGATTTATGGACATATGGAACGATTCATCGTTAAAGTTGGGCAAAGCGTAACAAAAGGGCAGGTGATCGGCTATGAGGGGAGTACAGGAGCCTCTACAGGCCCACACTTGCATTTCATGGTACTGATCAATAATGAGTGGGTGAACCCCGCTCTTTATGTACAATTACCTTAGGTTTCCATTTCTAATTTCAAGGCCAGAAATGGGTTCAGGAAAGGGCCAGGCTCCTGCCGCTTTCTGTAGGCCTGTACGGGCATCCCGCCTCCTGCATGAATCAGCGCTCTCCGGTTGCCTGCCCGCCAAACCCGTAACCATCACATGTCAATGTCATGAGAAACAGGAAAGGCTGGCTTTTACGCCAGCCTGACCGAGTATCGATCCCGTTCTATGCCTGAGCCGTATTCTTCGGGCGACGGCGGCTAATGGAACCACCTTTGCGACCCGCAGCCTGTGCTTCTTCGCTCGTCCATTTATGCGCTGTTCCCATCTGATGGGCAGCTTTTCCACCCTTACTGGCAATCTCGCGCTTCTTTTCTGGGCTCATAGAGGCAAAACCACGTCCACGACCTTTGTTTCCTTGCATTGTTCTCTCTCCTTACCTAAAAATTAGAGGTACCAACCGAAGGTGTTCAAAATTTGAACAGATAGCTCTCTCTGCACCTGTTCCTTACATGAGATGGAATACTTCTTTCCACCACAATCATAAGGTTAACATGCCCTCATCTATTCGGCAAGTCAACAATAAAAAGACTCAGCATTCTCTAAGGTAGGCTCAGCATTCTTTCATGCTGAGCTTATTTTTCAGGTTAGATTGCCATGTATCCGCCATACAACTACTTTCAGTACGCTAGAAACTTCCTGAAGAAGTTGTTGTAAGGCCCTCGATCATCTTGACAAGATGATCAACATCAAAAGGTTTTTCCAGGAAGTGTACTCGTAAATCTGAGAGATCTTCTATATCGGCAAAAGAGGCTGCGGTAGTTAAAATAATGGGTAGGGAAGAAAGATGGGGATCATTTCGTATCTGCTGGATTACCTGGATACCTGAAACTGCTCTTGACAGGCGCAAATCTACAATCAGGAGATCCATTGAAACAAGGGCATGTTCCTGCCCTCCTGCTCCAGGCAGCAATGCGTTTAAACAGGCATCGGCGGTAGGATAAATGACGACGGTGTATTTTGCATCCTCCAGTACGAGACGCAGCATCTCCTGGATCGCTACATCGTCTTCCAGCAGGCCTATGTGCATACTTCTACCTTTTACTATTCACAGCTTTCCGTGCTTACATAAACACTATAGCAGAACGGGACCCGTTTAGCAAGAGTTGGAATATGCTACGAGAGGGGGCTCACCAGTTGACCTGAACTGACCCGACTGGTAAATCGCTCTGGATGTTAGGAATAGGAGGCGAAATGGAGAGTGCGCATCAAGTGGAAGTCACTAGACTTTTTTCACCGGCCGAGGTCAGAGTACCATTCCTTTGAGGGAGAAGCATTGTAGCACCAGCAAGCGGCAAGGTGAAACTGATGCTTGTCCCCTCTGCTTCGCGGCTCATAAGTGAAATTTCGCCTTGCATAGCCTCGACAAACTTACTTGTGATATATAATCCCAGCCCAATACCAGGAATAGAGGCTGTGGCCGGGTGCATCAGGCGGTTGTAAGGCTTGAAGAGCTGAGAGTGCTGCCCGTCAGGAATACCGATACCATAATCGCGCACAGTAATATGCATCATGAGAGGTTCTTGTCTCTCTTCACCAGCGATGATCTCTTGCAGCCTCGCTTCCTGTGAGAAAGGGCTTTGCTGTTGCTGCGGCTTTTGCTTTACGCATGCCAGCACCTCGATCAATCCTCCATCCGGAGAATATTTCAGCGCATTATCCAGGAGATTCTGGAGGACTTGCTCTACCCGGTCTGCATCGGCCCATACGAAAGGAAGACCAGGATCGAGATCACAACGGATGTGATATTTCCCCGGCTGTTGCTGATCGACGCGATCCTGGGTGAGCCGTGTCACGCGCCGGCACAATTGCGCTATATTGACGTTAGAGAAGCGGAGGGCCAATCGCCCCGACTCTATGCGCGAGATATCGAGAAGATCAGCGATGATGACTTCGAGGTGATCGACCTGCTCCATAATCACATGCAGGTAGTGTTGCTGGCGTTCAGGGGTCATCTCTGTTTCAGCATGCATGTCAAAACTGCCTGGCACGCTATATGCCTGTAACAGCCCTGCATAGCCCTTAATCGCGGTCAACGGCGCTCGCAGTTCGTGGCTAACCATGGAAACAAACTCACTTTTCACTGCATCGAAGCTACCATGAGGTGTGACTTCCACCAGACTACTATATGTAGCTCCTATTTGTGGCGATGCCCGCCTGCCAGCGCCGGGAATCAACGTTTTCATAAGATCGAGGTACAGATCACGTACCGCGCGCTCGAGGTCAGGAGCAGTTGCCTGTCGATACTCGTCCAGCAGCCGGTGTTCGCCTTGAGAGAAAGCGCCCAGAAGAGATTTGACGATGAGGAAAAGACCGAGCAGCCCGGCAGGTTGCTCAACCGGCACCACAGCAAGGCTACGCACCTCAAGATTGGAGATCAATATTCCGCAATCATTGCTGCTATGTACCTGACCGGACTGTACAGCGAGATCGATTAATGCGCGCACCCGCTCCTGCTCGAGTAATGGCTTAAGTTCTGGCGAGCCGTAATAGCCGGTGGAAACGTGTGAATGGGGGAGTAATAGATCAAGCAGGGGGTGTCGCAGTTCTGGTACAGGACAGCCTAGTACAAGGCCGGCCGCCTCAGCATCTACAAGCTGCCTCGCCTGTTGAACCAGTTCAAAAACATGTGCTTCCCGCCTCACAGGTACCTCTCCCTCGCTGTTGGAGCACGCGCCGCGCCAGAAGAATCTCATTTCCAGTATATGCGGCACTCCAACAAGCGAGCGAAGAAGCCAGAAACATGGATTACGGCTGGGTGTTCAAGTGTATGTCGCCGCTGTTCGTCTTGAGTGTCAACTGGGCAGATGAGCCTGACGATCCAATATAGCCGCTAGCGGTAGCACCAGAATCGTTATTCTGCACATTTATAGAGGGCACATTCGTATCGATCGAACCTGAACCCGCAGAGGCATTTACAGAGGCATTACCATTCAAATTGACAGTGATATCACCGCTGTCGTTCGTAAACTGGTAGTTTCCAGAACCGGTAATGCTACCATCGAAATTAATATCGCCGGAATTATCATTGAGAGTTGCTGGGCCCGTCAGTTGATCCTGCCTGCCATTAATATCACCAGAATTATTCGTCAACTGGGAAGAGCCGCTCAATGTATCGTTCGTGGTCGTGATATCGCCGCTATCGGTGGAGAGAATCATCTGTCCACTTACACCATCAACAGTAATATCATCTGAATTGGTCTGGATTTGCAAATTGCTATTACCGGGAACTGTTACATTAAAATCAACAGAGCCGCTTTGACCATTAAAATCGATTGTAACGGTATTCCCACTCTGCTTGTATATGACATTTTCGTTATTGGGATTGCCAAAAAAACCTACTTGCTTGATCGCTTGAACATTTACACTGTCCGAACTACCATTGCTCTGCACATGAACAGAGCCGCTTGAGTCGTCAATGATAATCGTAGGCTGGTTGCCCACAGTAAATGTGTGGGGCTCAGTAACGCTATTCTGGAAGCCAAAACCTCTAAATGCAGAGCCGAATCCGCCGCTCATAAACCCAAGAATAATGATAGCGATGATGATCCATAGCCAGGGGCCGCGTCCACGCCTTCTCGCCTGTTGCCTGTAAGGTGTTCTACTCACGTTGTTTGGCGGAGCATAGCTGTAAGAATTCGTGTTGGGATAGTCGAATTCCTGGTCCGCGGGAATCTGTTGCCCAGCACCGGCATATCCATCTTGATAGTCGCGTAGTGGAGGCGGCGCTTGCCATTGCTGCTCTTGTGATCCGGCGTTGACCGGTTGTGTCGCGTCTATTTCCTGCTGCTGGGGAGGATTATTCTTGTTTAGTGGCCGGGTAGGTTTCCAGTCCGGGTCAGCAAACTGCATCTCCTGATCGCTCATAGGAATCTCCTATTTTTTCCCTGTTGCTTCGCGTTCGGCACCTTGTTCTTCTGTAATTATTTACGTAGCGTGAGAGGTAGAGTTGCACTTGACCATAAGGGAAGAGCACGTTACAATAGGCCCGTATCGCTCAGCGTATTGGTTTTAGAGGACTATGTAAAATAGTTCTGAGGAAGCATGATTACTATAAAAGGATAGAAATTGTATGTCCGAAACGAGATTGGAACAGACTGAGAATCCCATTCCTTCCGATAGCGGCTCATCCGAGCCTGGTGAGGTGCTGATCGACGAAAGTACAACAGGAACTACCATAGTAGCGCTCGCTCCTCCTGCCAATGTCTCTCCGCTGCCGGCGGCAACACAACGACCATCGAATCGCTCCGCCACGGTAGAGCACCTCGCCGCCCGGCGCACTGTAACGCCGCTCAATGCTGATGATCGTGAGGTGAAACAAAAGATCAGCGAACTGCGCGCGGAAATGACAACGCTCGTGACCGGTCTGCGCTGGGGAGGAGTGCCTGTTAACGAGACCGCTGAGCGTATGATCCCGCTTCTGAATCTGGGTTCGTTGCAGCAATGGATACCAATTCTGGTGCCAAACCTGCTGGAAATTGATCGCGCCGGAAACCTGGTTCCCGCCTGGCTAAACATCATCGAACGCGAGGACCCTGTTGATATAGCTCCAGATGCCAACCCGGCCGAAACGATGATTGGACGCGCCCGCCGCATCGGCATACTGCTGTTGGGGTATTATAAAACGCCGGAAATTGCCGAGTTTTTGGGTAAGCTGGCAGCCGATCCCCATTCTTCACTGTACGCTACCCGCTCGCTGGTGAAGCAGAACACCATTGCCTCAATGCAAGCGATGGCCAATGCGCTCAAGTCTGCTGAAGGCTGGGCGAAAGTCGATATCATTGACGCGTATGCTCTGTTGAACCAGTCCCGTTTCTATGAACTCATGCTGGCAAGCGGGCTAGATCATGCCAACGGGCTGGAAAGCTATATTGCCATTCCGCTTTACCGCACCATTCCGCTCGCGAAGTACCTGCGTGGCGGGAAAGACATCCCGGCACGCCTCGCGCAGCAGGCCGCCCTGGTTGTGGGCCAGGTGCTTCAGGATAGTGCGAATACAACCGCGACAGGCCCCAATGTCCTTCCCATTATCTTCGAGCGCGATTTGCGTGAGATTGCCACTGCCCTCTTTGAGGGAGCGCGCAATGCCCCGTATTGGCAGAACGTGACCGCGTTGCACCGCCTGGGCCTCTTCCTTGGCCGCTATTGGGCGAACATCTCGCGCGGCGCTGTGCAGGATCAGCGCATCATACAGCCGGTCTATACCTGTCTGCCTCTAATGCCCGATATCGAACGCTGGATAAACAGCACCGGTCGCGATGTGTTACTGAACGCGCTTGCCAATTCAGAAGAGGCTTTCCTCCCTGCGATGAAGGTATTGAATGAATTGCGCGAGCCGCGAGCAACTTCTGTCCTCCTGTCACGCCTCGACAATATCACACAGATTACGGACCGGGCGCAAGCTATCCAGGTAGGCCATATCTGTGATACGCTGGCACAACTTGGAGATCCACGCGCGGTCAATTCCATGCTTTCTCTCATCAAGAGGGTCGGGAATATCGACATACGGGCCAGCCGCGTCAAACGTCGCGATAACCTGACTGTAGGCGATGCCGATCTACCCATAAGCATTGTATACGCTGCTGTTCTTCGCGCTTTTGCCCAATCCGGTGATCGCGGCACAATTGAAATCATCGCGCGAGCGACCAGCGACTTCGATCCCTATGTGCGCACACAGGCGCTTGAGGCATTGAAAAGAATCGACCCGAATGGCGCAGATATGCGCAGCCGCAGGGCAGCACGCGAAGCGCTGAACGATCCTCGCGATACAGTAGTGCGGCTCGCCTGCCAGCTACTCGCGCAGTATCATGACACCGAATCGATGCTCCTCTTGCGCAACCTGGCCGAGACCCACCCTGAATTCGCGCCATCTGCCCAGGATGCTTTGCGAAAGCTAGAAATGTGAAACATGAGTCCTCCCAAATGTTGATGAATGGGCTTGCAGCGGGACCATTGGGGTGGGCTTGCTAAGGGTGACCATAGCAGTAGCCTTGCAGTGGTCGCCCTCTCCTCTTGCCTATCCCACTCCATTTCTTTTCCTTCCAGAATAGTTCTATTGGGTGATACTCAATAAGAGAACTTCAGACGCCTCTGTATACTGTTAGTAGGGAATATAATTACCCGAGACGTAAGGGGAACTTCGTCCTCAAGCTAGCGAAACATGAAAGATTTTTCTGAACTACAGCTTTTATCTTACTTCTTACTAGAGGCAGGCAATTGAATATGCTGGTGGGGAAAACTCTTGGTGGGTATCGTCTTTTGCGGCTCATCGAAAGCGGTGGAATGGGTGATATTTACCTGGCCCAACATGCCCGTATCGGGCGTAAAGTTGCGATTAAAGTTGTGTGCGGTGATCTGCGCGATCATCCCGATACGCCTGAAAGCAGGCAGGCGGCGGCGCGCTTTGAACGCGAGGCTCGCGCTGTAGCCGCGCTCGACCATGAACATATTTTACCACTCTATCATTTTGGAGAAGAGGTTATCGATGGGGATGCAGCGCCCATTACATACCTCGTAATGCCTTATCTACCGGAGGGATCGCTGTGGAACTGGTTACAGAAGCGCACGCAGCAGTTTGGCTTCTCTTGGCCAATCGGCGCTGAAGAAGCTGGATATTATCTCTTACAATGCGCGGCAGCATTACAATGTGCACACGATCATGGCATTATTCATCGCGATATCAAGCCGACTAATTTCTTAATTCGCGTCGAGCGGAGCACTGGCAAAATGGGGCCAGATGGAAACCTCAAAAAAATCTTTCCTCATGGCAGGCCGCACCTCCTGCTGGCGGACTTTGGCCTGGCCGCGTTCTATCGCAATGGCCGTTCGCTGCACCGCTCTGTCGGTACCCCGCTATATATGGCCCCCGAGCAGTTCGACGATCCGGCGCTGGAAACTTCTGTGCATGTTGGGCCGGCGGCTGATCAGTACGCCCTGGCTGTCATGGTCTACCAACTCGTGACCGGCCGCCCGGTATTCGAGGGTACCGCCAGTCAGTTACTCCACCATCACCATCACACACTACCCACACCACCAAGTACTTACAATACATCTCTTCCTCCTGAGTTGGACGAAGTATTTCTCAAAGCATTAGCGAAGAAACCGGAACAACGCTACGTAAATATCCTCGCATTTGCCCTGGCCTACGACACAGCACTGCAACGGTCGGGGCGTTCGCATTTAGCCGCGGGTTTTGAGCCTGGTAGACGCACCGGAGAAACTGAAGCCGAGAAGCTGAAAGCCGCCCCCGCGCTTCCTGCCGCTCAACTGCGTGATCGGGGAACCGTGCCTCTGCCAACCATCAGAATAGCCGCATCGCCACCGCGTGGCACTCCCCAACCTGCTCTTATTCTCCCAAGCAGGGCGCATGTCGCCACGCTGGAGAAGAGCAGGCCGCGCGGCCAGACACCACTTCCACCCGTGGAAGCGGCCTACAGCGATGAGCCAACAGCTCCTACAATAGAGATTCCACAGGCGCAGCACAAGCTTGCAGGACTTCATCTCTCGTCTTCAAGTATCGTGGCGTTGACAGGGTCGATACTGATTTTGCTACTGGTAACGGCTCTGCTGCTGGCGATGTTGAGCATGGGACACGGTCACTAATACAAATAACGATGAAGCAGAGGAGGAGCTTTTATGTTAAAAGTGTGCTCCTCTTCTGCTGGCTCAATCTCTCTATTGCCGTGGCACAACCGGCAGAACGACGTAGGACGGATGGTCGCGGTCGTGCAAGATTGACTGATATGCCACGGCAAGCTCGGTATCCATCCCAAAATCGTGGCCTGTATTGGGATTGCGATCCCAACGCGGGAAGCTGCTGCTTGTCACATCCAGGCGCATGCGATGCCCTGCTTTGAAGACATTACTGGTTGACCAGAGATCAATCTCATATTCATAGGCTCTGCCCGGTTCGATCAGAGAAGGCGCTTCCCCGCGAGCAAAGTTGCGGTAGCGCGCGCGAATAATGCCATCGGTCAGGATTTGCGCAAAGCCATTGGGATGCACATCCACGAGACGAGCTACAAAGTCCGTATCCGGCGCGCTCGATACAGCCCAGAGGTGCACCGTGATGGGGCCTGTTACCTCTACATCCTGCTCCAATACCGGCGTGGTATACACCAGTACATCTTCGCGAATTTCGATAGGGGTTTGATCGAGCGGGCCAGCGCGAAATTCCGGCGACATCAGCAACGCGCCGCCGCGCGTCATCACCGGATTGGCAGGATCGTAGGCAAATTGATCGAATGGCTCATTACTGGAGCCTTCAGTACTCAGATAGCCGTCACCGTTAAGCGTATTGGCATGTCCATTGCTATGCAGATAGTAGCGTGTCTCGACGGCTCGTGCCAGCGGCCATTCCTGCTCGTCGCGCCAGATATTCGCGCCCATCACGAACAGGCGAATTGGCGCCTCGCTCATCATGCCCGTATCGATACCCTTGAGCCAGTGATCGAACCAGCGCAGTTGCAGACTCGTCAGGTCGATCTGCAGGTTGATATAGGCGGCGGAAGCTCCATAACCAAAGTTCATATCCCCAATGGGATTGACCATCCCACCATGCGACCAGGGCCCGATCAGCAGTTTGCTCTGTCGCGCCTCTGGCGTACTACCGGAATGGCACATGAAGTTGAAATTGTCGATGGTATCCTGCAAGAAGATATCGTACCAGCCGGCGATATTAAACGTGGGAACTCTGACACGCTCGCGTTTATCCAGCAACGTCATGTAATCAAGCGAGGAACGATCCATAGGCCTTTCGATGAGCGAGAAGAAGGTGGAATCCACGCCCTGCCGTTTGAAAGGGGCAAAATCCTTGAGCGGCAATTCCCAATAACCCTGGCTCGCCAGATTATCCATTTCGGCGGCCAGCATATAGATTGCGCGCCCTAAAGCTTGTGGATTTCCACGATGACGACGCATCAAGACATCGAGATTCATCTGCAAATCCCAATTCGCCAATCCCAGTTGCAAGGCTCCTCCGCGGAAGAGCACGCCATTTAGCGGGTCGTTCCACGTTTGAACCGGTATTATTGCCTTCAATGCTGGCGGCTGGAGTACGGCGGCAGACCATTGAGTGAAGCCGAAATAAGAGATGCCGAACATGCCGACGCTGCCGTCGCTGTAAGGCAATTGCGCGGCCCATTCCACGGTATCGAAACCATCCTGGTCTTCATTATGAAAGGGATTCCATTCGCCCTCCGAAGTCAGGCGCCCGCGAGTATCCTGCACAATCACGACATAACCTCGCCGCGCCACCTGTGCGGGATCCATAATGGCGGTCCCGATAGGAAAATCCTTGCCATAAGGTAGGCGTGTAAGCAGGACAGGCCACTGACCCTCACCCAGGGGCCTGTAAACATTGGCACGTAATAGGGTACCATCTCTCATGCTGGCCGGTACATCAAAATCTACGGTGATTTGCTGGCCCAATTGCATTGCCATAAACGGGATATCCTCCTGAGATCATATACTCTTCTTGTTGTAGAAAGAGGTGACAGGTTCTCATCATACAACTTCAGAGGATGAAATGCCAGTTACGATAACCCCTCTTATCCTAAGTGGCCGGGGAAATGCTCTGGGCAAAATGGAAAAGATTATTGGGATCATAGGTGGCCTTGATTTGCTGCAAGCGCGGCAGGTTGGCACCATAGTATGCCTGTTGCCAATTGGCAAGATTGGGGTCGATGTAGTTCTGGTAGGCGAATCCACTGGCATATGGGCGCATACTCTGCCACGTGCTGGATAACCAGGAAGTGTTGGCCGCGACAATCGAGGGCGGGTCGCCAGCATTCCAGTTAGCGGTATACTGGGCGCCGAAAAGGGCATCGCGGTGGACAAAAGCAGTTGCATCCGCCGCCACGCGGTTAATGGCACCTCCAAAAGCGTCAAGTCCGATGCCGCCCTCGCCAAGCGTGGATGCCTGGCGCTGCGCGATGGCATTTACCAGGCTATTGATAGCCTGGCGCGGTAGCAAACTGTTGAAGAAGTCTGCTTTGGCACCGTAGGCGGTTCGTTGCAACTGGCCCTGCGGGTTCTGGCTCGGCAGGTGACATTCGCTCACCGTCTTACCATAACAACCAGCCTCGACCATCATCGTGTCGAGCAGGCCCGAGTTCGATGCAAAACGACTTGAAGGAGCAGCACCGACGCGATTGATCAGTTGCTGGAGCAGCGTATTCAGCGCGGAAACATCTCCAACATAGACGCCGTTCGCAAGTACAACCGGACCGGCATTCTTATCACTGGTGGCTTCGAGCACGCAGTTGGACCAGAGTTCGTCCGGAGCCTGGGGCGCCCAATTTTGCCATGCGTCGACGACGTTGGCAGCCTGGCTCCAGGGCCAGTAGAGGGTGAAGAGTGACAGTGAGGAGATGGGTTGCGCCTGGAACGTAAAGGATGTGACGACGCCGAAATTGCCGCCCCCACCGCCACGCAGCGCCCAGAAGAGATCAGAATTGGTAGTCGCGTCGCAAGTAAGTAAGCGGCCATCGGCAACGACTATCTGTGCCGAGCGTAGTGTATCGCAGGTGAGACCAAACTTACGCCCCAGGACACCAACGCCACCTCCCAGTGTTAGCCCGGCAATGCCCACGGTAGGACAGGAGCCGCCCGGAAGCGCCAGATTATATTGAGATAGGGCTGCGTAGATATCAATGAGCCGCGCACCGGCGCCTATTGTAGCCATGCCACTGCTCGTATCCACTTTGATAGTATTCATGCGGGTGACATCGATTACCAGACCGGTGCTGGTTGAATAACCGGCGTAGGAATGGCCACCACTGCGAGGAGCAAATGATAGCGCGAATGTGCGCACGAAATTGAGGCATTGCTGCACATCGGCAGGCGAGACGCAGTAGGCAATGGCCGCCGGTTTGATGCCGTCGAAGCGCGGGTCGAAAAGCTGCAAGGCGGTCGTGTAACCAGGGCTGGTGGGTCGAACCAGTGTTCCTTGCAGGCTGGAAGCCAGCACTTTCCAATCGGCATCGGTGGGCGAAGGACGCGCTGTAGGTGACGGTTGCCGAGTGGGGGATGGTTGTGAGACGCGAGTAGGAGTAACAGTAGCGGTGCCAGATGGCCCATTCTGGCAGGCGCTCAGGATGCAAGGAACTGCTGCCAGGATGCTCACAGCGAGGAATTTGCGACGGTTCATTTCAATCTCAAACGGGTTCGGGGATGAGTGCAGTTCCTGTTGCCTAGTCATAGAGGAAAGTATACCACGAAACCCGAAAAGGTCAAGTAGAGATTGCACTAATTTCTGCTCGTTGCGTAGATCAAAGCATTCTGGGTGGGTAATGGCAACAACAAAAGAGCCGGTTTCGATAGCGCTATCAACCGGAATTTTACGAAGTTTGCTAAAACAGGCCAGAAGGCCCTGCCTACGAAGAAATATGATATATTTTTTGTATGAGTTAGGAAACAAGACGGCACGCCCGCCAGGGCGCAAAAACACTTTTGAGCATGACAGGGTAGCCATAGGTGAGAGATCGCGTCATTTTGACCGTCTTGTCATTTTGTACACATTTAATATATTGCCAGGAGGAGATCGAACGATGAGAGATGCCATCGTGGAGACGCGCTACGGCAAGGTGCGCGGTACGAATCAAGGCGCGGTCAGCGTGTGGAAAGGGATTCCATTTGCGCAACCACCGGTCGGAGCACTACGTTTCCGCGCGCCTCAACCACTGGTGGCCTGGTCGCATGTACGTGACGCGACGGCATTTGGCACTATTGCGCCTCAAGCCATCATAGAAGGTAATGGCTTTTTTGGGGCGCGACGATTGACACAGGAGCCCGAAAGCGAAGACTGCCTGTACCTGAATATCTGGTCGCCGGTGTCGCGGGCCGATGGCAAGAAGCGGCCTGTGATGGTCTGGCTGCATGGCGGCGCGTTTACGATGGGTTCAGGCTCGACCGCAACCTACGATGGCACGAACTTTGCCATGCATGGTGACGTTGTCGTAGTAACGCTCAACTACCGGCTAGGTGCGCTCGGTTTCCTTCACCTGGGTGAATTGGCCGGAGAACAGTATGCCACATCGGGCAATAATGGCCTGCTCGACCAGATAGCGGCGCTGCAATGGGTGCGCGATAACATTGAAGCCTTCGGCGGCGACTCCAACGCGATCACGATCTTTGGTGAATCGGCCGGAGCTATGAGCGTTGGAACCCTGCTCGCTATGCCTGCGGCAAAAGGACTTTTTCATCAAGCCATTCTTCAGAGCGGCGCGGCTCACAGCGTGCGCGGCAAAGATACGGCGAGCGCGATCACCCACGAGTTTCTACAAGCACTCGACATAAGAGGGAATGAAATGACATCGCTACTCCAAATGCCGGTTGATGACCTGCTGGCAGCGCAGGCCGTTGTATTGCGCAAACACGCCAGTATAACATTCGGACCTGTTGTTGATGGTGTCTCGCTTCCCCTGGCCCCCAGCGCGGCCATCTCCAGTGGTATAGCAAACGATGTGGCAGTGCTGATCGGCACCAATCGCGACGAGATGCGGCTCTTTCGCGTGGGTGCCGCTGCGACAGCGCCTGATGAAAAGGCGCTGCAACGTACATTCGGTGTGGCCGCCGGCAAAGCTATTACCACCTATACCTCTGCGCGCCCGGGATTGCCGCTTTCCGAGGTGTGGACGGCTGTGCTAACCGACCAGGTATTTCGCATTCCGGCCATACGCCTTGCTGAAAAACAGGCACAACATGGTGCGCCGGTATGGATGTATCGTTTTGACTGGGCTACACCGGCCTTTGGCGGCATTTTCGGGGCCAGTCATGCGCTTGAAATTCCTTTCGTCTGGAATAATCTCGACACGCCAGGATTAGGAATGCTGCTCCAGGATTTCCCTGGGCGCCAGCAACTGGCTAATCGCATGCACAAGGCCTGGATTGCCTTCGCCCGAGACGGCAATCCCAATACGCCCGACCTTCCACCCTGGCCCAGATACGATGCCGTCCACCGCTCGACAATGTTATTCGACGAAGTATGCCGTGTGGTCGACGATCCACAAGCTGAGGAACGTCGCTTATGGGAGGGATTGCTGTGAAGGGAATAATCTTGCTTCATACCCAGGAGGGCGTATCCTCCTGACCTGCCCACCGGGGACCTGAAAATAAAATTTGCCAGATATGCTACACTTAAAACAGCATAGCTTGTCCTCCCAGAAAGGAATCAACGACGATGAGCGGAGCAGCGGGCGACACAAGAAGTAGCCTTTCCATCGACTTAGTGAAAATGCAGCAGGCGGAGCAGGCATTCCGGCAGGGATACCCATCATTTGAAAGCACATCATTGCTGGACGATTTGCGGGAAACCGAGTATGTACGCCTGGACGATCTGGAACATATCTATCTTGACTATACAGGAGGCGGGCTCTATGCCGATAGTCAACTGCGCGAACACTTTGAATTGTTGCGCCATAATGTCTTCGGCAATCCCCACTCGCTCAACCCCACCTCTCGAGCCATGACCGAACTGGTCGAACGGGCGCGTGCCAGCGTGCTAAGCTTTTTTCATGCCTCGCCTGACGAATACGCCGTCATCTTCACCTCCAACGCCAGCAATGCATTGAAGCTGGTTGGTGAGGCCTATCCTTTCCAGGATAACGGACAATTTCTCTTGCTCTTTGATAACCACAATTCCGTCAACGGCATTCGTGAGTTTGCGCGCGCGAAAGGAGCCTCTTTCACCTACCTGCCCGTTATGGCGCCCGAACTACGAGCCGAGGAAGATCTCCTCTTCTCATTTCTCGATTCGGGCAGGCAATATACGCATCCCTTATTTGCCTATCCCGCACAATCCAATTTTACCGGCGTGCAGCATCCGCTGGAATGGATTGAAGCTGCTCAGGCGCGAGGATGGGATGTGCTGCTGGACGCCGCTGCTTTTGTGCCCACCAATCGCCTCGACCTCTCGCAATGGCATCCCGATTTTGTGCCGCTCTCGTTCTACAAGATGTTCGGCTATCCGACGGGCGTGGGCTGTTTGCTGGCGCGCAAGGCCTCGCTTGCTAAATTGCAGCGTCCGTGGTTCGCGGGCGGAACGGTGTGGGGCATTTCGGTACAGGGGGATGGCTATGTCATGCTTTCAGGCGGCGAGGGATTCGAGGATGGAACGGTCAACTATCTCAATCTGCCCGCCGTCGAAATTGGCCTGAAACACCTCGAAACTATTGGTATGGAAACCATCCACGAACGCGTGCGCTGCTTGACCGGCTGGCTGCTCGATGCCCTGCTATCCCTGCGCCACAGCAATGGGCAACCGCTTATCGAAGTGTACGGCCCGCACGATACCACGATGCGCGGAGGAACCATCGCGCTCAATTTCCTCGACCCGGATGGTACGATCATCGATGAGAGGGTCGTTGACCGCAGGGCCAGCGAAATTCGCCTCTCCTTGCGCACCGGCTGCTTCTGTAATCCGGGCGCAGGGGAAGCCGCTTTCAATCTGTCGAAAGAGTCACTATATAAAATCTTTCATGAGAAGCAGCAGGAGACGCTCCCACAGCTTTTCCGAGGGGAAAAGGGCATGACCTGGGATGAATTCCTCGCCGATTTGGGCATGCAGAGCGGTGGCGCTGTACGCGTCTCACTCGGGCTTGCCACCAACTTCGCCGATGTGTACCGGCTGGTGCAATTTGCCAGAACCTTCCAGGATACTTTCCCGGGAGAAATCGACTTGCCACCCAGGCTGCATTGCTGATTATCTTGAGGAGATTCTTCGCTGCGCTCAGGAAGACCTGATATGGAAGATAGCCCCGCATACTGGCTTGTTCCACCTGCCTTCGATAAACTGGCCTCCTATCCTGGTCAGGCGGTCCAAGGGGCGCAATTTTTCGTGGTCAGGGGCATGAAAGGTACGTACTATCAACCCCTTAAAGCAGCCGTCGCCTCTTCATCAACGGTATAAAGACCTGGCGGCCGTACAAGCGCATCCTCACTTCCATGATAGCGAATCACGACGCCATATTCACGTTCAGCTGCTTCGAGCGAGACGTAGCCGTTCACGACATCGTTGAGGACCAGTTCGACGGGCCGTTTGAAAGGGTTGCTGTAGCCGCCGCCGCCGGGCAGGTTCAATTGCACACGGGCATCAGGTGCGAGAGGCACGAGCGCTTTGGCTTGTGGACGAGTCGTGTTGTTGACGAGAAATTCGCCGGGAGCGCCGGATTTTCCGCCTTCAAGCCCAGTAGCAGGAAATTGGGTGCGGTCAACCAGCGCGGAAACGCCCCAGGGCACCCTGGCAGGATTACCAAACTCCGTCCATTGGCCCAGCCCGCCGCGATACGTGCCCGGCCCGCCGGAGTCTATACGCAACTCACGCCGGTACTGTACTAACGGCGTCAGGCTTTCCATGACTTCGGCAGGGACCCCTGCGACACCGCTGGGAAAGCCGGTCGTATTCAACCCATCTTTGGTGGCCCGCGCGCCCGTGCCTCCACACTGGAAAAGGCTGAACGTAAAGGGCTCCTGGGAAACCGGCCATTTGCCGTGCCAGACAGAGATCCAGATCGGGTCGGCACCGCACGCCATCAATTTGTCCGGCATCGCCGGGGCCAGCGCGCCAAAGATCACCCCGGGCAGGAAATGTCCGATGACATGACGCGAGGCGACCGGAGCAGGTTCCAGGCAGTTCAAAATAGAACCGGGAGGCGCGCTCACATGCACGGGACGAAATGCGCCCTCGTTATGGGGAACTTCTGGGCTTATCGCGGCCTTAATCGCGAAAGAAGCATAAGCGTGGGTATAATTCAGCACCACATTAATGCCGCGCGAACTTTGCGGCGATGAACCGGCAAAGTCGATGAACATGTCTTCGTCTTCGATAGTGACCGTCACTTTTATACGGATGGGTTCGTCATAACCATCGCTCCACGACTCGTTCTCATAGCGTCCATTGGGGAGAGAGCGAATAGCATTCCGCATTGCCTGTTCGGAACGGGCAATGACCTCACCGGCAAGGGGATCGATGGAGTCTAACCCGAACTCCTTCATAAAGTGCAGCAGTTCGCGCGCGCCGACCGCGTTTGAAGCCGCCTGCGCGTACAGGTCGCCAACCGTCTCGTCGGGGGTACGCACGTTGGCCCGGATGATCTTAAAAAGCTCGGCGTTCGGCTCATTGCGCATGAATAATTTCGTGATTGGAATGCGCAGGCCTTCCTCGAAGACCTCGCGCGCCTCACCTGAGAAGATGCGCCCGCCGATATCGGGCGAATGGCAAGTGCTGGCAAAATAGGCCACTACGCGCTCGCCTATGAAGACGGGTGTCAATATCGTCATGTCGTTAATCTGACCTGCTGTCTGCCAGGGGTCGTTGGTGATCAGCACATCACCCGGCTGCAGTGTTTCCGCTGGATATGCTCGCAAGAAATGGCGCACCCCAGTTGCCATGGCGTTGATATGGCCAGGTGTGCCGGTCAGTGATTGCGCAATCATCCACCCGTGTGTATCGAAAACCCCACATGCCAGGTCCTGCGATTCGCGCACAATGGTGCTGAAAGCCGTACGCATCAGCGTGACCTGCTGCTCGTTCACCACCGCGAGCAAGCGATTCCACAAGACTTCCAGCGTTATCGGATCAAGCGTTTTCTCCATACAAACAAATCCTCATCGCCCGCAACTACAGTTCGATAATCAGATTGCGCTGCTCATCAATATGAAAATGGCTATCTGGCCCTACGATCACCGTCGATTCCCGCTCTTCAACGATGGCAGGCCCACTAAAGCTCATGCCGGGCAGCAGGCCGTAGCGGTTATATACCGGCGTTTCAAAATAGCCACCCAGTTCAGGAAAATAGGCCTGGCGACTTCCTTTATGAACGGCTTGAGCTCTTGCCTGCTGCTCGCCAGGCGCTTGCAAGCGTATCTTTGGAGTAGGGCCGGATGAAATGACACGCCAGTTAATGATTTCAACCGGCACAGCCGGGCTGAGCCGTTCATAGAGGCGTTGATAGACCTCTTCGAACGATTTGAGAATGGTGGGGACACTTTCGCTATTGAGATGGCCGGGGGGTAGAGGAACTACTATCTCGTGACCCTGACCGACATAGCGCATGTCTGCCTGGCGACGATGGTTTAACTGCTGGGGAGCGACGCCGGACCGCTGCAATAGTGCCTGGCCTTCCGCCTCCATTTCATCGAGTAGCGTATTGGCTTTTTGCCAATCCAGGGCATCGAGACGAGCGCGCCAGGAGCGCACGAAGTCAAAAGCAAGCGGCGCGGTCAGAAAGCCGACGGCGCTCATCACTCCTGCTCCAAAAGGCGCTATCATTGCCGGAGAGCCCAAAGCTTTAGCGATGCGAAAACCATGTACGGGTCCGGCTCCTCCAAAGGCGAAGACCGGGAAGCGATGCGGGTCTTTGCCGCGCTCCAGCGTATGGATACGGGCCGCATTCGCCATATTTTCGTTCACTACCTGGTGAATACCCCAGGCCGCCCCCTCAACCGAAAGGCCGAGTGGTTGGGCAATGCGTTCAGCAATGGCCTGCCGAGCCGCCGCAAGGTCTATTTTGAACTGGCCGCCAAGAAAGTAGCCCGGGTCCAGGTAGCCAAGCACGAGATCGGCATCGGTTACGGTAGGCTCAGTTCCACCGAGGCCATAGCAGGCCGGGCCGGGATCAGCACCTGCCGATTCCGGCCCCACTTTCAACAATCCCAGCGGGTCTATACGTGCTATAGAGCCTCCCCCAGCGCCGATCTCAATCATCTCGATCACCGGCAGCTTTATGGGTAGTCCTGACCCCTTTTTCAAGCGGTAGCGCCGGTCAACCTCGAAATTGTTGGTGGTAAGCGGTTGACCCTGATCGATGACACAGAACTTAGCAGTGGTTCCACCCATGTCGAACGAAAGCAGGTCGGCATAGCCACTGGTGGTTCCATAGCTGGCCGCAGCCAGCGCTCCCGCCGCCGGGCCCGATTCGAGCAGCCGCACCGGAAAGCGAATCGCGGTATCCACCGTTACGATGCCGCCGCTGGAAATCATCAAGAAGATCTGGCCTTTAAAGGCAAGACGCGCCAGGCGTGCCTGCAGCTGGCGTAAATACTTTTCAACGCGATCCTGCACATAGACATTCGCAACCGTCGTGGAAGTCCTCTCGAACTCACGTATCTCAGGCACTACCTCCGAAGAGATGGAGACGCGCATGTTGGGGGCGATTCGTTGTATGATGGCTTGCGCCTCCCGTTCCGCGGCGGGATTGGTGAAACTATGCAGAAAGGCTATGGCGACCGCTTCTATGCCATACGCAACCAGTTCGCGGGTCAGTCGCTCGACCAGAGCAGCATCCAGTTCCTGGAGCGTCGTACCGTCGGCCTGCGTCCTTTGAGGTACATCAAACCGTAGGTAGCGGGGTACCAGGGGCTGTGGCATTTCTAGCATCAGATCGTAGAGTTCGTAGCGATGTTCGCGCCCAATTTCTGTGGAATCGCGGAATCCCCGCGTGGCGAACAATGCGGTTGGGGAGCCTGTGCGCTCGATGATAGCATTGGTCACCAATGTGGTACCATGGATGATCTGCCGCACGCTTTCAATGGGCAGCTGCTCCCGCTCGAGCGTATCGAGGATGAGCATTTCGACGGCCTGTGAGGGATCGCGCGGCGTAGTGAGCGTTTTGCCAACGGCGAAATTGCCGCTGGCATCATCGAATATGACGAGATCGGTAAAGGTGCCTCCAATGTCTACACCTACCCGGTGATGGCCGGCAATACCTCCCATCACTCGACCTCCAGTTTAGGATAGCGACTCAAGGGGAAAATATCGACCTGCGGCGAACGCTGCTGGGCAAGTAGTCCACCGTCAACCACGAGAATATGCCCGGTGATATAGCTGGCATCATCTGAGGCAAGAAAGGCGGCAGGCCCGGCCAGTTCTTCAGGTTCGCCCATACGTCCCAATGGTATGGCCTGGCCGCGTTCTTGCTTCACCTCTGGATTCATGCCCTGCGTATCAATTGAGCCGGGAACAAGAGCGTTCACGCGAATGCCATACGGGGCAAGGTCAAGTGCCATCGCCCGCGTCAGCGCCTCTATGCCGCCTTTTGACGCATCATAAGCGGCCATCCCCCGGTGCGAGCGCGTAGCGCCTCCACTCGACATGTTGATAATTACGCCCTGGCGACGGCGGGCCATCGCGTGGGCAGCACACAGCGAACAGAGAAAAACACCCTTGAGATTTGTTGATAGGACGCTATCCCACCAGGCCTCGTCACCCTCCAGAAAGTGACGTTCGACATTGATCAAACCGGCGTTGTTGACCAGCACATCCAGCTTGCCGAAGCGCTCAAGCACGTAATCGAACAGGCTATCAACCTGGCCTTTATTCGATACATCCGCGACTCCGGCAATAGCCAGTCCACCGCAACCGGTAATCGCCTGTACAGTGGCTTCAGCGCCCTCCCTGTTCATATCATTGACGACGACCTGCGCGCCCTCGTTCGCGAAACGCAGCGCGATAGCACGGCCTATACCATGCGCCGCTCCTGTCACCAGCACCACCTTAGCAGTAAAGCGTTTCTCCATTGATGGTTTCCCTTTCTGTTTTGAGGTTTCAGCAACCACCAGCGATGAGCGCCAAAGCCGATCAATCGGCCCCTGATGATTTACCCCCAATGCGGAACTCCCGCCGGGATAGGTCGCGTCCCTATCCCGCAACCCCGGAGGCGGGCAGGGACAAGCCTGCCGCTACAGGAGGGAGCGCAGAACGCGCTGGCCTCTTCGCCGGTGCGATTGTTACACCCCATTAGGGATGGATTTATCGTTCTCCGACTCCTGCAAAACGGCGGGGACGTTGAGCGGTAAAGTGAAGCAGAAAGTTGCTCCTGCCCTCTCCTCACTTTCCACCCATAGCTGACCTTGATGCCGCTTTATCAGGCCCGCCGCTATCGCCAGCCCCAAACCGAGACCTTGCTTAGAACCATTATCGGGGATATCAACCCGGTAAAACGGCTCGAATATGTACTCCTGGTATTCCTTAGGAATGCCCGGGCCGAAATCCTGCACGCATGCCGTCACAAACTGCTCATCTCTCTTCAGTTTAACCAGGATCGTTTCTGATTCTGGAGCGTATTTGATGGCATTCGCCAGTAGATTCGTCAGTACCTGGTTAATACGTTCCCGGTCTCCATAAATCGTTGTGCCGGTCTGTCCCTCGATGACGATGGTTTGCTGCTCCGTCGTCAACTGGATATCTGCCACGACCTCGGCCACCAGGTCATCAAACGCGAACAGGCTCTCGCGCAGCCGCAGCTTTCCACCCTCCATACGGTTGATATCCTGCAAATCGTCGATGAGGCTGGTCAGGCGGTTGACCTGCTGGTCCAACCTGGCTGCCAGTTGCATACCCTGTGTATCCCCCGAACGCTCACAACGCTTACCGAGCAATTGCGAATATCCCTTGATACTGCTGAGAGGTGTCTTAAGTTCATGCACAACCATACTGATGAATTCGTTTCTTCTCGCCTCGCGCTCGTCACGAATCATCTGCTCGCGCAGCAGGCGCTGGCGTTCCTGTTCAGCTTTGCGTCGCTCAATCGCATAACGTATCAGGCGATGCAGCAACTCTCCTTGCAGCAGATCCTTCGTGATATAGTCATCGGCGCCGGCCTGCAATGCCTGGATGTCGATACCGCCTCCACTCGCGCTCGTCAGAAGAATAATGGGCAGGTCATATCCTCGCCTGCGCGCCTCTTTTAGCAATTCGATGCCGCTATTTGCCCCCAGCCGGTAATCGATCAGGCAAATATCGTGATCCTCACGCAACATGTGCGCGAGTCCCTCTCCAGCATGCTGCTCCCACTGGATCTTATAGCGGGTGGATGAAACCTTGGCGAGAACTTTTTGCAGGAGGATAAAATCTTCCTCGTCGTCCTCGATGAGCAGGATGCCCGTCGATTGTATGTCAGTAGGCACCTTTGTTCTCCTCGGGAGGCAATGTTACAATTTCGAACCAGTATTTGCCGATCATCTGCATGACCTCGATGAGGCGTTCAAATGTTACCGGCTTGGTGACAAACGAGTTTACGCCCAGCTTGTAAGAACGGTAGATATCTTCCTCAGCTTTCGAGGTGGTGAACACCACAATGGGAATATCGTTTACATCTGGATGCGCTTTGATCTCTTTGAGCGCCTCACGCCCGTCCTTGCGCGGCATATTCAAATCGAGCAGAATAACGCCGGGGCGGGGCGCCTTCTGTTTGTCTGCATAAGCCCCTCGATGAAACAGGTAGTCAAGTAATTCCTCGCCATCCCGTACACAATAGAGTTCATTGAGCAGCTTTCCCTGACGCAGGGCTTTTTGCGTCAGCAGGATGTCATCTTCATCATCGTCAGCCATCAAAATCACGATAGAATCTCTGCTTGCCATACACTCTTTCCTTATCCATTGCTTAGAGGTTTTGTGGTCTGCCGGAGCGGGAGCGTTACCAGGAATGTTGATCCTTCTCCGACAGTGCTTCTCGCGGTAATAGATCCGCCGTGCCGTTCGACAATTTTTCGTACAACTGCCAGGCCGATGCCCGTCCCTTCATATTCTCCTCGGCTATGTAACCGCTGAAAAACGGTGAAGATGCGATCAAGATACTTCTCATCGAAGCCAATCCCGTTATCTCGAACCGCAATCACACATTGCTCTTCGGATGCCTCTGGATTCGCTTGCCATTCGGCAGAAACGAAAACGTGGGGCGGAACGCCGGGACGGTGAAATTTTAACGCATTGCCGATCAGATTTTGCAGCAACTGGCGCATCTGTAATGGGTCGGCCTCGATAATGGGCAGCATATCGATCTCGACGGCCCCTCCGGTTGCCTGTAGAACGGCTTCTAGATCGATGATCACCTCGCGTCCAATCACGTTCAGGTCGACCTCGGTAAACGGCAGGGCCTTTGTGGTGACGCGAGAAAACATCAAGAGATCATTGATCAACACCTGCATGCGGGACGCAGCATTGCGCATGCGGTCCAGGTAAGTCTTACCGTCGCTAAGGACGGAACCGTATTCTTCTTCCAGCAGATTGCCAAAGGCCTGGATTTTGCGCAGTGGTTCCTGCAAATCATGCGAGGCAACATAGGCAAAGTCCTGCAACTCCTGGTTGCTGCGCTGCAATTCGGCGTTCAACTGCCGCAGCGCCTCGCTCGACTCTGTCAGGGCCGCAGTTCGCTCAATCACCATCTGCTCCAGATTCGCGTTGAATTCCTGCAGTTGCCGGTAGATGTGCGCGTTCTCCATGGCCATCGAGATGCGGTTGGCAAGCTCTTCCGCCATCGTCAAATCGGTAGCAGTATAGTGCCGCTTCGTTTCGGTTGTCACCAACGTGATTGCCCCTACTCCTCGTTCCTGCACCACAATCGGAACCGTGATCACTGAGGAGAAGCCTATGGAGCGAACCATTTCCAACTCCTGTTCATCTTTCGCCGCCGCCACCAGCATTTCATCTGGAATAAATGGGAAAAATTCAGATTTTCGCGTGCGTATCACGGCAGCTACCCCGCCCGGCGCATCGGGATCATACGGCACCTTCGCGCTTAATTCGTAAGCCCAGGCTACCTTCCCAGGATCGACATGCGCAATGACCAGCGGGTAAAGCTTCCCATCCTCGCGAAACAGATCAATACGGCACCAATCCGCGATCATGGGCACGGCATGTTGGGCCACCTGTACTAGTACATCTGGGTAATCGAGGGAGGAGACCAGCAGCTTACTGGCCTCTGTCAAGAAGCGCAGGTGCTGGAGCGTCCGCCGCAATTCGGTGATATCGCGATTGACCTCTAAAATCGTCATCGAAGCGCTCTCGGGCAGTTCCAACACGATCCAGCGGCTGGCAACCACGACAGGCTCTCCATCACTCCTGCTCTGCTCAAGCTCGCCTTCCCAACTGCCCTTTTCGCGCAGGGTTTGCTCAATCTCCGCCAGTGGCAGGGAGGGTTCGGTCTTCAGCACGCTGTGCACATCCTTGTCCTGAATCTCCTCTTCAGACCAACCGTAAAGCCGGCTGGCCCCAGAATTCCAGAACAGCACGCGACCGCTTTCGTCGTGAACGATAAACGCATCGTGCGAGGCCTGCAGGAGCAGCGCGAGTTGCTTCTCTGTAAACCGGCCAGAAAAGGAGGGAGCCGAAATCCCGGGCCAGGAGGCATTGGTACTGCTCTGAGATGGTGAACTGGCAAGCACAGGAGCAGCAGGAAGCTGATTGCTATCTCCTTTATTTACGGTCATAGATAGTTCTTAACCCTTTCCAGAATGTATAGTAAGAAAAAGGGAAATTTTCTTTTCAGGTGTGGCGCTTCACCGGGTGAGGTGGGTCTACCTCTACGATTCTTGCATGTAGTATAAAGAAAACTTGATGTGTTGGCAAGAGGGGCCATCTGCCATCCACTCATAATTCTTGCAGCGGGCCTACGGCCCGTCAGGACGGGAGGGGAAGCAAGCGGGGACACCCCGCACCCCGGCAGGGGTGAAACCCCTGCACCCCGAGTTATGAGT
>Ga0209061_1001758_pt1 | contig 32551 bp, 26 predicted proteins | sample Coa_R1_10_FD_187157 | JGI IMG/M metagenome (GOLD analysis project Ga0209061, IMG submission 187157) | Surface soil microbial communities from Centralia Pennsylvania, which are recovering from an underground coalmine fire - Coalmine... | ecosystem: Environmental > Terrestrial > Soil >... | reverse complement strand
GTTTTTGGTGAAAATCTCTCTTGCTCTAGCTGCCATGATTTCGAAAGGAGAATATTTTCTCATGGCAGCACGGTGTCATACGACACCTTGGCCATAAAGCGTACGGCCAGATAACTTGACATCCTCAAATACTTGCCCCAACCAACATCAGTATCAGCGTGATTGCAAGCAGACCCGTAGAAACAGAGGCACCCATTCTCAATCGTCCCTGCAATCGCGTCGTTTCATTAGGTGAATTAGCAACTCCACTTTGTGGTGAACTAGTTGTGCTCGTTGTGCCTCGTTTAAGGACGGAGACGAGTTTCATACCTGACGGGTAAACCACTCCAGCGCCAAAGATGAATGCGATCAATCCAAGAATGGTTCCTGCTTCCACGTAAATCAATCCGGATCCGCTCGGAGCCAGTGAAGTCGTGGCTTGGGCAATATAACCAAACAACGCGACGCCTGCGATTATTGCTGCAATAGCACTCGCGAGAATGAACCTCACGTAACGCGGTATCGCTGAGACCAAGAATTCAGCTCTAGCACTGGCCTGAATGTTTTGAAGTGTCGGAGCGATAACTGAAGAAAACAATATCCCGCCACCAAGCCAGACGGCTATAGCCCCGACGTGAATTATCAGCAGAATCAGAAAAATGAAATCGGCCAAACCTAACTGTCTTTACTCCAGGCTGCCAAGGTTTCTTATCCCGTTATTAAGAGATGAGCAAATTTTGCGGCAAAGTGCCTGATTGAGCAAGCAATAATGAAATGCGGGGGGTGGGATTTGAACCCACGAACCCCTAAGGGACGAGGTATCCCATTCTCCAATCTGAAATGAGAAAAACCTGAGCTTCGCGTACTCGAGAATCTTTGAAATGCCAGAGCTCTCGCGCCGTTGACCAGGCTGGGCGACCCCCGCGCAGAACACCAAATTTGAACTGAGCGCTTTAACGGTTTTTGTCTAATACAATCTGGGTTCTTACTGTCTCTCATACTCTGTAAGATCTTTGATACCAGCCTGCATGAAAGCCGACTTCCTGTTGTTGCAGGACTCACACTTACCGCACTGCTTTTGGCCATCGAGGTAACAGCTCCATGTTCGGAAAACTGCATCATGCAGGAGATCATACGATATCTTTAGCATCTCGCTCTTACTCAATCCCGCGATTGCAGGGCTCCAGAACTCCACTTCAGGATGAGTTTTAGATTTGATTGCGTCGATGTCCCCTAGATTGAGTGCTCTCGACAGAAGCATCGCGAACTCGGGTCGGCAGTCGGGATAAGGCTGGTCTGAAAGGTGTGCCCCGTACGCAACCAAGCTAGCTTTCCTACTGAAGGCATACGCTGTCCCTATTGTCAGGAATATTGCATTTCTTATCGGAACAATTATGCTACTCTGGAAATGTGAAGGCATTTCCTTTGTTTCGTCCGTAAGTACATTTGTAGATCCGTAGAGCTCCTTCATGATAGAAATATCGATGACTTTGTGTTCGATTGGCTCGAACCGTCGTCCGACTTCTACCGCCCGCTCAACTTCTCTCTTGGCACGCTGTCCATAAATGAAGGTCAGCAAGTAGAGATCTCGTCCCTGCTTCTCTCTTAGATAGGCCGCCACGCCGCAGCTATCCAGGCCGCCGCTGACAATCGCTACTGCGCTAAGATGATTAGAATCACCACCAGCCATGTTTCAATTCAACCACAAATATGACATCATGGCAAGAAATTTGCCCTCAAGAAACTGACAATTGAATTGGAGCCGATCGAAGAAAAATATCCTCGAGCAGTCCTCTTCTGATTAGCTTCACTTGTTCAATTCTTTTCAATATATATGCAGTAACATATAAGGCCCATAATCTCGTTCGAAGGTTCGCCAATTGTTAGCGTTGATTGTCTTGGCGCTCTCTGTCACTAGCCTTTTCTTTAGTCTTTTACGAGATGATCATTGCCATATCTCTACCAATAAGCTCTGCCTGAATAGATAGTAAGAGTGAAGAATAGGAAAAGGGCTACCTACTGAAACCGAATGAAAAAAGGGGGAAAATTGGAAACCTGTCGTCCGCTCCACCCATGAGCTCGCTTCTTCTTGCAATAATATTCGCTTTGAGTTTCGGAACATTGATCTTGTATGCGGGTTCCTTCTTCGCCGTGTCACTCATTGTAGTTCTGATCACATGTACGATTCTTGCGGCAAAGAGAGAGGACATAAAGGCGTACGGTCAAAACAAAACAGTTGTTGCTTTCACCGCCGTTCTGACGATTTTCGTGGTGTTTGCCACGCTTTCTTTCGGTGAAGCGATTCTTGGAGATGCCACTTTCGATTTCTTGGTTGGCTTGACATTCATCTTTCTTGTGGCCTTTATCGCAGAAGCTAGATTGCACCCTAGAATAGGGGCCGCATGACTCTCAAAAATGAGGCAAGTCAAGTAGTCCTATGGCGGTTTGGCCGCGGACGTTTGCTGCATCCTCGTGGTCGTCGTCACTGCTCGCGAGCGGTAAATTGACGCAACCACAATTATTGAAAGAACGAATGTGACAAAGAGCAGCCCTAAAGCTATTGGGATTGTGTACGGGAAAAGTTTCCAACCTCCTCCCTCAGCGTTCGGATTATTCAAGATAAGATACTGAAAAGCTGCAGTCCTTGACGGCCAGCAATATGAAGCACCAAGACACATCTTTGTGTAAACGTCTACAGCGAGCGAAGCGACATAGACTATCGGCCATACAATTCCGGCGAGAGTAACAAGAGGCGCATTCAGCGGTTTTGCCAGAAGCAAAATCGCGGCAATCAGCGTAACCGCAGCAATCACCCAATTCAAGTCCCAGTGCAGAGGCACCTGGCTCAGATTCGTATCATAGATTCCCAGGTACACATTTACGGCAAACACGCCAAGCATCAGTATACCGCCCACTCTTGCGATTCCACTGGATATCATCAATTCGCTTTAACCTCCTTCTGCAACACTCTTTTGCCTCGAAACAGGAACGAATGCAGTACTGTGATAAAAGCAATTTGCTGAAAATTGTTCGTGTTAGTGTGCCCTCTGTACACCCATGCTCCATTTCTTCACCCTTTTGCCAAGGACGCCATATTTCAATAGACATTTGTTCCAGATCAGCGTATCTACCATAGAGAGTATCAACGTGACCATAGTTCCCTTGAGGATGGTCTTGAACCTCTTTGTTCTCCAGGCTTTGAAAGCCGTGATCGCGAACTGCATGGCAAAGTTAAGCAAAATCAACAAAGTGCCAGTGAGCAGGTCACCGTTGTAGACGCTATACGCCAAGTAACCTATGAAAAATGGCGTCCAGAGGCCCTGCATGATCCCGAAGACAACAGTGAAGGTAAGCGCTCTAGATCTGAAAATCTTCTGACCGTGAGCGTGAAGACATTCGAAAAATCCCCCGTACCACCGGTCTAGCTGGGTCCTATATGCCTTGAAATTCTCCGGCTCGTCTGTGAATGCAAATGCGTTCTTGGTGTAGATTGTTTTGTATCCTCTCTCAATCAGTCTCCATGTCAAATCCATGTCCTCGACGATGGTGTCGAGAGGCATTCCTCCTAACTCTACGAGTATCTCCCTCTTGTATGCCGCGGCGCATCCTGCTAGAACGATCATCCCATTAATTGACTCCTGCGCTCTCTTTTCGATCTCATGGCCGTAGATGTACGCATAGGCTCGATGAAGCATAAAGGGAGACGAATTCCCCCTTTCGGTGTAGGGTATGACGTAACCCGTAGCTGCTGCAGCTCCATAGAACCTGAGGGCTCGAATCATATTTTCGCAGTATTTCTCGTGAAGGTAGGTGTCCGCATCTATGACCATAACAATGTCTTCGGTCACATGGCGTAGTACGTAGTTTATTCCTCCTGCCTTCCCTCGCTTTACGTCGTTTTTCACGAGGATGACGTTAGGAAACACGGCAGAGTATCGCCTGACAATCTCTGCGGTCCCGTCAGTCGAAATATCATCAACAACGAAAATCCTGGCTGGCATCTTCGACTGCTTTAGGCAGGATCGAATCGTCTGCGAAATCATTCTCTCTTCATTGTATGCCGGTATTACGATTGCGAAAGTGTAATTGACATAATTGGGGTCAACTGTCATGTGGGATTTTCTGTGAACTAACCTATCCACCGCTGACATGCCGATGAGGGGTGAGGATGGTGAGAGCGGGAGGGGGAAACCCGGAGACATGCCCAAGCTACTATTGGTTCACCACTTTATTGTTCGTCCGTTCTAGGGAGCGGAAGCCACAGGCACTTTATAATACCAAAGGCAAATTGGATTTATCTCGTATGAATCAATTGTAAGTAATGGATTGATCTTTTTTCGGGAGCATCAAATCAGCTGCCTTATCTTTAGATTCTTCTTCTACTTTTTCCGGTGCACGGGAGTGCGCGCAAGACTGGTTGAGAGATAGGCGCCCCCAATTCTACCAGATCAGTCGGAGTTGTCTCACTCCCTGTCAGTTGGACGCGCAAGGTAACGAGGGCTCTAGGGCGAAATTTTTCGGAATTGTCGCAGCTAACAATTGAAATGATTGTCAAGGGAAAGGAGAGCACAATTCGTCGAAGACTTCGCCCCTTCCTTTCGAAAAAAAAATTGCCAGATACGATCATTTTATTTGCCGTTCTAGGTTTTTCAGCCGCCATAGCGGCATCACGGTACATACTAGTCTCTCAGGCGCATTCGCTTGAGTGGGATAGTGGATCCTTTCTTACAAACGGCGGCGTGTACGCCGGCTATAGCCAGTATTCGCAGTCATACGATCCGACTCGCCCTCCATTCGTCCCGTTCCTAATCTCTCTTGCTTTCAGGTTGACCATGCCGAATGTCGCCGACGGCTACGCGATTTCCGCTGCTCTATACTTCTGCGGCATCATTGCCACTTTTCTTGTCGCAAGGCGCATCATGAATCCACTCCTAGCAGGGCTGGCGGCGGGGAGCTTTGCGCTCGCTCCGAAAGTATTCGAATGGTCTGGAATCGCGGTCTCGGATGTAGAGGGGGTGGCCGTCGGAATGATGGCGCTGTCAGCGCTGATATATGCTTGTGAGAAGAGCACGAAGCTTCTTCTGGTCGCTTTGCCATTGATGGTGCTCACGCCTCTGACCAGATACTCGATGGCAAGTGTCTTCATTGCTGCTCTAGTATACCTTGCCGCCTCTCGCAATCTTGGAAGATTACTCGATCACTTTGAGTTCTACTATGGATTCGGACTTTCCATCCTTGCCTTTGTCTTGTCTGGCATCCAGTGGATTTCGTATCCATTTGTCAATCACTTCGGGCTTTTGATACTGTTTCCATCACCAAATGTCGTCAACCCGTTTCACACCAATTTAGGCAAGTCGTTCTACTTGGTCAATTTCAGTTCAGTCTTGGGGGTAGGAGCTTACGGAACGATCCTCTCTGTGGTTTTTTTGATTTCTTCTAGCTATGCCCTACTTGCTCTCGTTCCTTCAAGCCCACTAAAGCAGAAGGCACATCCACTGGTATACGCGATGATTTCCTGGTTTGCCGTGATGTTTGCCTATTACAGCCTTGTTTGGCCATACGATGACCCGCGGTACTCCATCGAATTCCTAGCTCCAGCTATGCTGGTTACTTTCTGGGGGTTTTCGCAACTCTCGCACGCCATTTACTCCGCGAGGAGGAGGATTCCATTCAGGACGTTGGGTTTCGCCACCTCACTTCTTTTGATCATAACGATTTCGGCCCCCCTTGCATTCGCAGCGGCACAATCTGGGACAATCGTTTATGAGAACACGCCTCCACTCGAGGGAGCACTCAACGCTGGTTTGAGGCAAGCCACAACTTGGCTTTATGCAAATGTTCCGCTGAGCGCCAAGATGGAATCCAACTGGTATACCCTGATGTGGTGGTATGCTCCCGAGTACAACTTCACGCCCGCCCCTCTTGCTTATCAGATTGGATCTCAGGCGAGTTACATCGCATGGTTCCAACAGATAGTCAAAAACAGGATATCCTACATAGTCTACGTTGATCCGTCGCAGATTAGAATTCCCGCCGGTTTTACCGAGGTGTTTCGCTCCACCGTTGGAAACGTAGTTGTATACAGGATGGCATTTTCATAAAGACTCTGCTCCAACCTGAACGTCCTGAATTTGAAAACTACATTACTTCGAGGAATTCACATTGGAGTTTCTCGGCATCAACCTTCAAGAGCTGACCATTACCGACTACTTCCCACCGCGAGTCCAATATCCTCTCTTGGCAAACAATGATTGCGCCATCCACCTGCGTATAGTAAAGTGTGTAGTAGTCTTCATTGGAAGAACAATCGCGGTATGCGTAAAGCGACTTGCCATCAGACAGAAGAAATGTCAGGCTGCTGTAGTCATAGACCTCGCGTACGGATTTTACCTGTTCAGCAATGGCTTGCACTACGTCTCCGTTGCTCAGATCTAGGCGTTCCATCACTGAATGAAAGAACCACTGGCTGTCTGTTCTATCCCTCAGATTCATCCTTCTTATCGTGCCGTTGTGCGCGAATGCCCACTTTTTGAAAAGGAATGGGTGCGTGTTTTCGCGAGTCCGTTTCGAACCGCTTGAGGCTTTTCGCAGGTGCGCAAGAAGCGGGGAAGAAATCGGTTTATTTTTCATACGGTCTAGGGCAACATCATATTGTGGGTCAATTGCGGCATTGTTAGGCTCTCTTGCAATGTATTCTGGAAGGGAGTTGTTCCAGACGACCATTCCCCATCCGTCAGTGTGACCAGATCTGGATTTGGGCAGGACACAGCCTGACATTGCAAGGTTCCTGAAAGCTTTCAAAACATTCAGGTCAACAACGCCAGCTTCGCCCGGCACAATTCCTAGCATCCTGCACATCCCTATCGCACCACCCGCAAAAGTTGCTGTTGTCTTGTTGGTAGAATAAGTTTCGGTCCATGGCGACCGCATGCGGGGATTCCCTTCATCGGCTCTTACTTTTCCTTGCAAGCAAATCCTTAGGGCTTCCTTCCCGTACTTACGCCTCACCGCATCTTTGACCCAGAATAATGAGGCGATGTCGCCTTAAGAAAACGACCCGGTTCGCCTTTATCTGGTTCATACCCGAATAGGTGTTATGATTCAAGATTTCCAGCTTAACACAATCTCTATGCGTTTGTTATCCTTCCCCTTGTTTTCGGTCCTGGAGATCTTGATTCTTCCAACTTCGCCAGTGTTCGCGACGTGCGTTCCTCCATCTAGTTGCGAATCAAACCCCACGATCTCCACGATTCTCAATTTTTCGAGGTCTTCGGGAAGGAGGTTGGCAGATAGCCTGTACAGTTCTGGTTTTCTAAGCGCTTCATCCCTGCTGAGCCAGAATGAGCGGACTGGCCTATTTTCATCTACTATGCGATTCATCTCAGATTCTATGATTGAGACTTTTTCTGGGCTGAGGTCGGAAAGCGTGAAATCCAGCCTCGCCCTTTCCTGGTATATTTGGCCTCCAGTTATTTTCGAGTTGAATTTGTGGTAGACAACTCCTGACAAAATGTGTAGGGCTGTGTGGTGACGCATGTGGATGTACCTCAATTTCCAATCTACGATTCCATGGACGCTTGCGCCAAGAATCTCTTTTTTGTCAGTTTCACTTAAAGGGGTCCCAAGAACGTGAATTGTTCTTCCTCCCTCTTGATCCTTCTGTGAATCAATGACCTGAAGCTTCCGCTTTCCATCTGATGTGACGAGCCACCCTTTGTCCGAAGGTTGCCCGCCGCCTCGGGGATAGATTGCGGTTCTATCCAGCACCACCGATTTGTAGTCGGGAATCTCGACTATTTTCGCGTCAAATTCCCTGAGATAATGATCGTTCAGGTAAAGGAGTTCTGTCATTTCTTATCCAGCTTCATTCAGTGGCAAAATGTGCGGAAATCATTTCCCGAATTTCCACTTCTTTATCGTTTGCTGCCGAATTCCTTCGTCCTTACTCCACTTCACCTTAGGACCTACTTTCAAAAGCGCTCCCCTGCCTCTAGGCGCTCGAAGAATAAATGCTGATATAGGCATGTTTGCTTTTCTTACCTTTTGAGAAAACTGGCGTATAGATGAATTGGCTACAGCATTTGGAGTTGAACCAGAAGTCTACCGTGTGCTGGTGTATAACCAGCTCACTGCTGAAGAGGTTGCCAAGGCGAACATCGACATAAGGAAGGTGACATTCTGGGACATTACGGCGAGTGTACCCGGCTCGACCGCGGTGGACGCACCCCATATTTCCGTATACTGGTATGGTCCCGAAGTATCAACGGAGATGGGCAGGGTGATCCATTTGAAGACTTTGAAGCTTGACCCCAAGTACGCAGAGCCAATCCGAACCGCTGTCGGTTCCAAAGTCGGCGGCACTGCCTCCGAAAAGGAAGGGGGGGTCGAGTTTAGAGATTACACCATGAAGATAAATTACGCGTCGCTTGTCGACCTCGCGAAGACAATACAACAGGCAGGAAAGGTGGCATGCGAGACTACAATTGAGTACGAGATGGTAACAAAGGAGGAAAAGGCAAATTCAGGCCTCCCAAAGACCAAAATTCTCGGCGAGAAGGCCGCGGAAAAGTAAGATCCACCTTTTTCTCTCGTAACCCCCCATAGCATGCTCAACATTGCGCAACGTGCCGCCTCTTTACACTAGAGCTGGTGGGCATCCAGCTCCTTTAGACAAAATCATCAAAGTTAATGCATATATTCATGTCCTGGCTGCCTCTGTATACACGAGACGAGGGATTTCAATAGTCAAAATGAGCCAAGAAAGTAAGGTTGCTGCGAGCCGACCCGGCTATGTGTCTGGTCTGATCAGTTTTGTGATGGCTGTCATCATCGCGATACTGCTCGTCATTACAATGATCTCGCCTAGTCCCTCGAATGTGGCGTACCCGGCTCTAATCCTGGCAGGAGGCACTATCGTGTCAGTGATACTTCTCGGCTCCATATTGGTTAACAGAAAGCGCTAGAGAAAGCCTGTGAGGCTCTTCTCTCAATGAGTCTACTGACCGACGATTTAACTACTGAATTCCTTTCGCTAACTTCCTCAGGAAGTGCGATGGCGATTTACTGGATTTCCGAGACTTTTCAGGGGATATCGGCATTAGTGACGTGTTGTCGCCCTTAGATTTCGAAGCCAAAGCATAGTCTACTTAGTTCATCTTAGGGCAGTCGAGTACAAAAGTGCCGGAAAATCGAAAGGAGTTGATCGGAAAGTTTGTTCGAATCGAATTCACTGATCACTTCAGATTCGAGAAAGTCTCGAAAAGGAAACTCTTGGTTAACTTGAACAAGTACGCACAGAACTCCGCCGTCGGCGACGTGCTGGACATTACGGATGATTTCATAGTCCTTCGAAATTCTTGGAGCGATGCGCATGAATCAATTGCCGGAATAGCCATCTTCATTCCCTCCATCATCCGTGTCACGGTGCTCCGTGAAAGTCCCTACAGATCTAGTAACCCTAGAAAAACGAAAGAGACTAATGGCCATATGCGATAAGAGCGGATTGAAAAGACTGTAAATCTGTGTCATGACATAGATGGAATGACAACAAGAATTAGAATGCAAAGAAAAACGGGTGGAGAGAACGACACACCCCCTCAAGTTCTCTTTCTTTTTCCATATGATGTTCGCATAGATCCGTTCCATGCTGTCACTTTTTTTGAGATGGCTCAAATATCTAACCATGTAGGAACCTCCTAGATTGTGGCGTAATCTCTAAGGAAAGCTTTTAGCTTTCTAGACCGTCCTTTAGCATATGCCTCTAGGAATGTCCTGGCACGATTACAACGAGTCGTTAGTCGAGAGAGGAAAGGGTACTGTTCGATCTCGGATTTGCAAGCTCTTGGAAGAATGAGCTGGAATCCATGAACGAGGATAAGGTGGGGAGACCGTTTGACTTCCCCGACTCCTACATCGAGTTTCTAGGATTCATCAAGGTCGGGTTTGACATTCCATACAGGATGGTCGAGGGAGCTATCGATGCCCTATCAAAATACATCTCGTTTATCAGGGACATATGTTTCTCTCAGATCAGGAAGAGGATAGTTCGTCTGATGAAAGGAAAGAAACCCTCAGAAATGATTTCAACCGAAGAGGGCGACAACAAGGAGCCTATCACAGCGATCGTCGATTCAACTGGTCTCACCACCACAACCAAAGGTGCTTACATTGAAGACAAATGGAAGAAGGAGAAGAGGAAGTTTCTGAAACTGCACATTCTGGCTGACAAAAAGACTGGGAAGATCAAGGGGTTCCGGGTCACTTCCGAGCGCACTGGCAATTCAAAGAAATTCGTTCCGCTCGTCAAGGAGGCATCAAAAAAGAAAAGCAAGATCGCAAAAGTGTACGGTGACACCGCGTATGATGCAAGAAAGAATTTCAACATGCTGGACGAGCTTGGAATAGAACCTGCAATCAAAATCAGAAAGAACGCGAGAACACTGTCCAGAGGCTCTCCCTTGAGAAGAGAGGAAACAGTCCTCACAAAGAAACTCGGTCTCGAAGGGTGGAAGAAATTGAAAGATTACTGGAAGAGATGGATCGTCGAAATTGTATTTTCTTCGTTCAAAAGAGTGCTCGGAGAAGCTCTCCGATCAAAGAAATTCCTCTGTCAGAAAGCTGAAGCCTCTCTGAAAGTGATGTTATACAACAAGTTCCTTTCTGTGTAGCGAAAGGCCCTGCATCAATAAGATCAGAAATGAACAAAGGGAATTGGGCCACAGACTAGAAATCTCCCAACTGATTTATAATCTGAGAATGGTTCAGAGAGAAATACCTCTCAGCGAACTCTTCAAGAGCACCCCTGACAGGAGGCTCGTTCACAATATTTTGGAAGTCGTAACGGTGAAAGATTACTGGGGGAGTCTACTAAAGAGCAGGGATGTGTCGTACCTCGGGCTCATTTACCGAGTGCCACCGCGACTGTGGAGGGGCCTCTCGCAGACGCAGCGGGAACTACGTGAAGTAGATCCAGAACAGCTCTACGCAAAACAGAGCACCTTTCACGTTACGGTCAAGGGGCTCGGCTATCTTGAGGAAAAGCTTGATCACGTAAAATACGAAAAAGTCATGCAAAAGATTTCATCGATAATTGCAGAGTTTAAACCGTTCGAGATTAGAATCAAGGGCCTGGGGGTGTTTCCGACTTCAGTTTACGCCTCAGTCGAAGATCAGTCTAGCAGATTCAAAGCGATGAATAATAGAATCTGTGAGGAACTGCGTGGTGATGTGGAACAAAGCGAGTACGACGGCGATGCGTATGTACCGCACGTAACGCTTGCCACATTCAACAGCAGCGACGTCAAGAATCTGTTCGAGAAAATAAGCTCTCCTGAAATGAGGGACAGAGATTTTGGCACATGCGCTGTATTTGAAATTGAGGCGGTCGAGGTCAACATGCTTCTCGCCTTGGGGCCCGAGGAAACTCAAGAAGGCGCCTTCACATACGTCAGATCATTTCACTTAGGTTAGGCGCTACTAATTACATCCAGGCATTACTAGGCATGAGAGGCTGCCAGGTTATGCATTGCCCTCAGATCTTTCTCAAATTGGGTGATCTCGTCGGGCACCTTAAGTGAAATCTGATCTTTGAGGGAAAGTCCCTTGGATTTCTTCTCGTTCCAAACTAGACTGTTGAATTCCGTAATCTGTTTAGTGTACCTTGAGTCCTCAGTGCTCCATTGCGACAAGTCCGGGAATTTCTGCTCGTGAATGCTGCTTCCGTTCCTTGAATAAAGTCGCAGCCATAGCTCCTCGGTGATGAAAGGACAGATTGGCGCCAGGAGCAAGAGTAATGTCTTGAGGCACTCGTGAAGGGTATACCTTGCGGAATCTCTTTCAGTTTCGCTGAAGCCCTCGCCGTAGGCTCGCCCCTTGGCAAGCTCCACATAGTGTGCCGCGAACAGGTTCCAAGTGAAATCCCTGACCTTGTTCGAAGGGATGAAAAAGTTGAACTCCTCGTAGCCCTGGATGCACTCTCTAATCAAAGTAGCCAGTTCGGCTAGGATCCACCTGTCGCTGGGAGTGAGGAGGTCATTGTGTGGTCTCCCCTCAGGCAATGGGAAACCTCCTATGAACCTAGAGATGTTCCACAGTTTGGTGAGGAACTTGCCTGGCGTGGCGATCTTTTGCTCAGAGCAGATGTAGTCCGAGCCCACGCTGACCTCTGACGCCGTCCACAGCCTGAAACTTTCTGCCCCGTACTTTTCCAGCATCGCAATCGGGTCAATCACATTCCCCTTGCTCTTGCTCATCTTCTCGCGTCTCTCATCGAGCCCCCAGCCAGTTATCCAGACGCTGTCCCATGGGACCTTGCCAGTCACCTCCCAGCAGCGGAGTATGCTGTAGTGAAGCCAGGTCCTTATGATGTCCTTTCCCTGTGGCCTCATAGAGGCAGGGTAAGTTCTCGAATGAAAATGCTCGTCTCTGTGATATCTTGTTACGAAAAGCGCGCTGATGCTGGAGTCCATCCAGGTGTCGAACGTTCTTTCATCACCGACAAATTCGATTGACCCGCAGGCTCCGCACTTTGGATTTCCGGGAGGATCCTCCTTCCATGGCTGATAGTAGGGGCCCGGCTCTGGCAGAAAAGGCGTTCCGCATTTCCTGCAATACCACACAGGAACCTCAGTCCCGTAGAATCTCCTCCTAGAAATAGGCCAGTCGAGCGCGACGTCAATCCAGTTTAGGAGTATCGTCCGGTGCATCTCTGGGTAAAAGCGCAAGCTCTTTGCGATTTGATTCAGCTTGTCCTTGACCTCTACCACCCTGAGATAATACTCCTTCATCGGGATTATCTCGATAGGAGTCTTGCTACGCTCGCAGGTTGGCGTCCGGTGCGCAATCTCTTCGACCTTGTCGAGCAAGCCTGCCTTCTGAAGCTCCTCGATCATCCTTGCGCGGGCTTGTTTTACTCTAAGCCCCTCCAGAAAGTCACCTGCAGACTTTTGCATCCTGCCGTCTTCGCCGATCGCGATGATTTCCGACAGGCCTAGTTCTCTGAAGAGCTGGACGTCGGTATAGTCCCCATAAGAGCAAACCATGACAGCGCCAGTGCCAAACTCTGGCTTTGCCGAGGTGTGTGAGATTATTGGCACGCTCCTGCCGTAAAATGGAAGAATTGCCTTTCTTCCGACAAGAGGCTTGTACCTCTCGTCCTCTGGATTTACGATAATTGCTTGGCACGAACAGATGAGCTCGGGTCTAGTGCTCGCAATCGGAATCTCCAGACTGTCGGCTTCTAGTGCGAACTTGAAGTAAGCGAGCTTCGTGGGAAGGTCCGAGTAGATTATTTCAGCATCTGCGATTGTCGTTCCGCAATCAATGCAATAGTTGCTAGGCCGCGTCCCCTCGTAGACGAGCCCTCTTTTCCACTGTTCGATGAACGTTGCTTGTGTCAGCGCTCTGTAGCTAGTCGCGTCTGTGCGGTACTTGTTGTTGTAGTCGGCTGAAAAACCCATCAGCTTGAGCGTCTGTACCATTTCCTGCTCTAAATCGTCTAGCGCGACGCTGCAGAGTTCGAGAAACTTTTCCCTGGGCGTCGTCCGGATGCTCACGTTGTACTTTTTTTCGGTGTAAAGTTCCACGGGCAGTCCGTTTCGGTCTATACCCATTGGGAAGAGTACTTCGAAACCTCGCATCCTCGCGGACCTCGCGATCATGTCGATCTGTGCGTAGTGAGAGGCTCCACCCACGTGCCAAGGTCTGCCTGATGGGGTAGGGGGGAGGAGTATCAAGTACGAAGAGAGGTTTTGCAGAGTCTACGTTGAAGCGGCCCAGCAGTTCCTGTTGCTCCCATTTTTTGAAGATCTTCTGCTCAGCTGATTTGTCCCAGGATTTTTGGTCTTCAAGCGGATTCCTGTAAGCTGGCACGGTTGGAACCTTGCTACTTGAATGCTCATTGTTCTGTTGTTGCGTCTCCTCTGTCATTCTATTCTTCTGAACCTGTCTCTCTCTAAAGGAGTTTAACTCGTTGCGAGCATTTTCGGATCGCTACGCAAAATATGGTTGCTATGACCTGTATCTGAGGAGTGCGGCAATGCCACCAAAACTCTTCAGCATTGATCCATCCTCGGTCTTTGCAGAGATTACTTCAACATTTGCCCCCGAGTCGATTGAAGCGTCGGCAAAGTAGTCCACGATGTCCCTCTCAGTTATGTCGACCTCGTTCGATCCGCACTTTGGACACGTAAGCAGGCTTTGCTTTTCCGAAACAATCTGTGACCTGTGGGCAAACTTTTCGACTACGTTGCCGCACTTTCTGCAGATAGCTTTGAGATATACCGTGTCGATGTCATCCGTGATCAGTATCGTATCGACTGCTGCCTTCTTCAGCGCCACTATTATATCCTGTATTCCATAGATTGCAAGCCCGTTCTCGGAGTTTACCTCGCGAAGGAACCTCTGCACGAGCTTCCTCTCTTCTACCACCCTCACATTCTCGAGGAGTTTTCCGGACTTTTCGATTGTTTCCCTTACGCCCTCTCGGCCCGCATAGCCTGAATCGAGTACGCCGATTATGGCGTTCTGCAGCCTGTAATCCAAGTACTTGTCCTTTACAAACTCGTCCTTCGTTGGCCCGGGTCCGCTGACGATCAGTCCTTTCACCTGGTACTGCTCCAAGAAGACTTTCTTGGCGTGGTCTGCGAGCCTGTTGAAATATTCGGTCAGCTCCATTTCACGCAGCCGCTCGTAACGTCTTGCGCTTTGCCCGCCTTTGCGGGTCTTCCCAGAGACGCCCGAGCTTATCGTATCGACGACGTCCCACACGTCCCCGCTTACAATCCCGAGACCGGCTTCGGTTGCGTCGACGGAGAGGATTCCCACAACGTCCTGCTCCCTGAGCATGTCTCTGAGAGGGTCTAAGTGGAAATGATCGTCGCAACGGTAAAGGTAAGTAGTGACAGGTTTATGTGGAAGTACCTCGTAGAGCTCGATCGTTTCGTTTCCAGGTCCGCCCGGTCCGGGGATCGCGCCGCAGAAAATCACTATCCCGTTCTCGGGAGTTCGATTGTAAAGTCTGAGCCTGGCCATCGTCTTGGTTAGGGCATCCTGCACGTGATTTCTTGTAGTGTCAGACTTTATGTTTGAAGCCGTTCCGCTCTCTTCTCTTAGGGCGGAAATGGCTTCGTGGACTGGCTTCTTGGGCGGAAGATAGAGCGTTACAAGTTCTGTTCCCCTACCCGTCTTGTTTGAAAGATCCGACAGTAGCTTACGTATCCTGTAAAGTGCTACCGAATCAAACTTCTTGCTTGTATTGCGGCTGCTCAACAGTTAGAATCACTCAACTTCTTCTTTTTATTGTCGCGTACGTATTCACTTGACTATTTTCTGCTACTACTATTGGCTCCACTCCTCATCACAGTGATACGACCTTCGCCTGTTCTAGATCTCACGTTGCCGAGTTTACCAAGAAGTAACGCTCAAAACAAAAAGTAGAACGAATATCTTGAGGCCAAACATCGGAACAACAGCTTTGGCGCAGGTAGCAGGTGTGTGTGGAGAGTGTGCCTCTACTCGCACTCTCCCTTTCGCTAGCTCACGCTAAAAATCGAGCCCGCAAATGAGGCGGAGGAGTAAATTGTGGTGAGCAATGACATTCACTTCGAGGTACCAAGTGGGTTTGCGCAGCGAGAGAGGAAAAAACCGTAAGTTGGTTCCCTTGGCTCTCAAACAGGTTCAAAGCCCATTGGCGAAGAGTTATCTTGTATTGAGTGGTTTATATTTAAAAAGGATACGCCGATTTGGTAGGAGCAATCTATCACTATCCAATTTTTTCTGCGAGTGTCGTCTAATCCGTTGTGGTTGTTCTTCGATGTCGGCGAGACCCTTCTCTCCGAAAGCTCATTTCACAAAGCTAGGAATAACGGGCTCTTTCAGATCCTGAAAGCCCGTCGCGGTGATCTAACTGAAGAGAGCTACAATGTGGCGTATAGGGTGGCTCTCCTTTCGAGACCTGGAGGCGAGGCCTCGAGGGTAAGGGCGATTGCAAAGCAGGTTCTGAAAACAGAGGAGAAGGAGTACTATGATGCGGTTCGCGAGTACTACGAAAAGTTCGGGAACAACCTGATCAAGAGATTTGAGGAAGACCCAAACAGCATGTTCCGGCCTTATCCCGAGGTCAGGCAGGTACTGGAGTATCTTGCTCCGCGGTACTCACTTGGGATCATCGCAAACCAGCACAGAAACGTCAGAAAGCACCTGGAGAATACCTGGAACCTCGGGGCATACTTCAAGTTCATGATACTTTCGGAGGAGGTAGGCTTCAAAAAACCCGAAACTGAAATTTTCAACCTGGCCCTTGACAAGGCGAGAATCGAGCCCGTGGATGCTTGGATGATAGGCGACAGGATTGACACAGACGTCGCACCCGCCAAGTCGCTTGGGATGAAGACGATTCGCGTGCTCCACGACTCTGAGGTGTCAGTCATTCCACCCAGAGGACAGGACGAGCTTCCCGATTTTCAGTTCAGGGACCTGCGCCCGCTGCTCAACCTGTTTTAGCCGACTACTCTGCAGGTGGGTTTTGTGGTCACTTGCCGCTCTCTACCTTGCAGAACCTGTTTATGAATTCGCTTGAAAGTTCTAGAGCATCCTTGAGATCGCCATCTTCGATGCCCGGGACGCCGCACATCATCAAAAGGACGGAACGAGTCTCTTCTGTCACCTTGCTATCGTCCGAGTCCCTGTACGGATAGAGAGCCACAAGCTTACCAGAATTCTTGTCCTCGATTATGATCTCCTTTCCACTCAGCATCATCGGATGATCCATTCCGATGCCGAGGAAATCTTCGCCTGCTGAGCTTCTACGCATGAGCAGAGCTTCCCTGTGTATCTTTGAGAGATCAAAAGCAGCAATCGCGACGTAGCTCTTCGCAGAGGCTAGGTTGTAAGAGTCGACCAAGGTGTTCACGGTGGGAAGTCCTTTGCCCGAGACTATGCGCCTAACCAGCGCCTCTCCTGCCGGCCTGGTCTTCGTCGGGTCTATACCAATCTTCCAATAGAAATCGCGGTACGCCCTTATTATCCTCTGATCTTTAACCTCCTCTATTGAAGCCACGCTGTCACGAATTGATCTCTCGACCTCTGCCTTGAATAAATCTAGCTCGGGCTTGCTCTTTCTGATTGTCACGCTCGGCAACTCGAGTTCTACCACCCTGAGGCCGGGGAACGCCTTTTCAAGTTCTGGCTCTATCTTCATCATGGGTGAGTGCGCCACGGGTACTCATCAAATTATGACCCGTTCCAAGTTGCAGGTCTTTCAATGATTTTATAGTTCTCTTTGGGATGTGGAAAAAATACGCGAAAGAAAATAAGAGAGCGACCACCACCTAGATCTTTATCGGATATGGTGAATTATAGGCGAATTGGAGACCGAGCAAGCCGTCATGACAGCTATTTCTGTAAGAGAGTATGACCGCGGCAGAAAAGCGGAGATGGAGACGATCCGGCGGATTGTCGACGCCGGCAGAATGTCCGCAAGCGCGATGAACAAGCAGCCTTGGTTTTTCATTGTAATCAATGAGGCCGGAAAACTCAAGGAGGTTGCAGACCTGACGCAGACTGGAAAACACATCGCCGGCGCATCGTTCGCAGTCGCGGTTGTGACAGATCCGTCAAACCGCTACCACGAAATAGACGCAGCCAGAGCAGTCCAGAACATGGTGATAGAGGCATGGGACCTCGGACTAGGCAACTCATGGGTCGGAAACATGGACCGCGAGAAGATTAAGCAGGTGTTGAAGGTGCCTCCGAACTTGCATCTTCTTACAGTGCTCCCGTTTGGTTACCCAACACGAAAGTACAAAGGCCGCAAGTCACGCAAACCATTCTCGGAGACGGTATTTCTGGGCGCCTATGGCTCCCCATTTCCCTAGGACCGAAGTCCTATTGCTGATGGTTTTGGAACTCTTGGTAGCGTGTTAGTTTGTGGATTCTTCTGGAAATGTAGTTGAGATGTTTAGCTATCCGCTTCATTCCTCCCATTCAAGAAGCGTGAGTTGCTCCTTCTCAATCTTGACTAGACCCGAGACCCTGACTCCGATTAGGCGAACCTTCTTGCCGGAGCTTGCGAACTCGGAGAGGAGTTTGTCGCACTCCCGCTTTAATACCTCAAGGGATTCTGTCGCAGCGCTCAGCGACCTGGATCTAGTATGCGTCTCAAAACCCGTGAAGCGTACCTTGATTCCCACATTTTTGAACATGTAGTGGTCCCTCTCCGCCCTGCCGTGAACTTCAATTGCAACGTCGAACATGACCTTCCTTATCCGCTGGTAGTCTCCCTCATCCTCCTCAAAGGTAGTCTCCCCGGAAAGGGAGACCGGATCCCAGTGCTCCACGACTTCGCTCTCATCGATTCCCGAGGCAACCCTATTCAACCAGAGCGCACTCTTCTGACCGAACCTGGCAGAGAGGGCTTCCAATTCGACGCTACGCAGATCACTGATCTTGTAGACCTTGAACTCTGATTGCAGGACCCGCTCGGTGACCCTGCCTACGCCCGGGATCTTTCCCACCGGAAGTGGAGCGAGAAACTCCTGCACGTCCTCCGGGAAGACGATCGTGAGGCCGTCGGGTTTGTTCATGTCCGTCGCGATCTTCGCGACGATCTTGGAATTTGCCACACCGATTGAGCAGGTGATCCTTTCCTTTTCAATCACCGCTTTTTTAATCGACCTGGCGAGTTCTGTTATAGCTTCTTCGTCGGAGCCTCTGACATCTCCATCGACCCTTGCCGCAGCTGTTTCTTTCCCAATGCCTGCTGGTTCCCTACTTTTGAGCTCGAAGATCCTGCCAGTAACGTCCATGTACGCCTCGTCTATGCTCACCTGTTCGACCTTGTCGGCAAGCGGCCTGATCAGGCTTATCACTCTAGACGAGACCTCCCCATAGAACGCAAAGTCGGGCCTGACAAATACCGCTGTGGGACAAAGCTCCCACGCCCTAGAAATTGGCAGGGCGGAATGGATTCCGAGCTTCCTCGCAGGGTAATTGCACGCGATGACTACCCCTCTCCCCTTCCCTTCCTTGGGGTCTGCCCCAACTATAAACGGAAGGTCCCTAGGAAGTTCGGGGCGTCTGCTGAGCTCGCATGAAGCGTAAAAGGAATCCATGTCGACGTGAAAGATCACTCTATCGAACGTCCTACCACTCCCCTGTCTCTTTGGAGGCGCCTCAAAATCGAGCAATTCTTCACTTACAGCACGGGCCGATTGTGAAGCCGATGATTCTTTTGCCGCAAGTGTGTCCGACAAAGGTTGCTCTCCCTATAGCTATTTCTTTTGATTCCTTATTTCAACTGCTCATCTAGCATACAAGCTAGCTTGCTTGCTTGCTTGCAACAGTTACAGCGCCATCTGTGTATTCTTTGCGGAACCACGGGGAGAGAGCTACGAAAAAAGAAGGGAGAGAAGAACGCGGGGTGCATATCATGGCCAAAGAGTTGGAAAGATCATTCACTTGATCTGGTTCACGAATTCCCTTAAAAGGAGGGGAAACAAGGTTCGTGTGATTTACAAGATTTGCAGGGCGGCGACGATTTTCCTGGCTCGCGGCCCCCAATGAGGGAGCGCAGGCGCATCTTTCCCTACATTATTCTGGCTGTATTCTTGCTTCTGATAATTTACATCGCCTCCACGGTCTGGCTCAACTGGACCGTCCTCGAATCGATGTACAGGAGCAAGGCTGGTCTTGACTGGTTTAGCATCAACTTTTACGGGGGCCTTACATTTGTCATTGGCGGATTTCTAGCACTTCTCTTCATCAATCCCTTTCCGCGGCGCAGCGACCTCGCCGAGGCATTCAACGCGCTCATGGGATTGCAGTATAGGCAGGTGTCCTACGGGGGATATGGCGGTCAGACTCCTACGAGGAGGATACGGCCTATGTACATTAGACCAAGCATGCTCATCTGGGCATTCTGGCAGCTCGTAAAGTGGGTGATACTTTTTGGAATATTTAGCCTCGACAACGGGTTTCCGGGGCTCGGCAATCTCACAATCGTCGCCTCGATGGCGAGCAAGGGGTTCGGCAATCCCGCACTCGTCTGGAGGATAATCATACTGCCGCTCTTTCCGGCGTCCGGGCAGCAGCTCATAACCCTCATCCCCACGATGGAGATCCAGTTCCAGCTCATCACCTACATAGTCACCGTGGTCATGATAGTTCTCGCGCTCAGATTCTTCCTCAAATTCGTAAGGGACGTCGTCATAAGAGCGGGTGACAAATGGATCAGGGACATCTTTGTCGCCCTAACCGCGGTTGTCTTCTCGATTTTCATCGGCATCCCCTACTGGGGGATGGATGTCACAATTCCCTACGAGTGGGGCGCTGTCGCGACGGTCCTGGTCGCGTTTGCAGTACTTGCGATATTCTTCCAAATCAAGTCTACAAGAGAAACGATACCTCTCGCGCAGAGGCGCAGGGCGGGCGTGGTCGCCGCGACGATTATTATAATAGCTCTGCTCGTTTTCAACCTCGGAGCCTTTACGTACTACAGGATCAACTTCAACAACAACTACATCGCATACCAGTGGGACCCGCTTGTCTCAAAGCAGATCACGGTCTCGCGCTGGGCCGCCGGAGTCCAGAATGTGAGCTATACAGACATCGCCCACATCCCACCGGGAAATGCCTCAAAGACTCTCTCGCTCATACGTCAGTGGGACAGCAACTCCTCACTCGAGCAAAGCCGTAACAACATAGGAGTGAACTGGCTGCAGCTCGTTGCGCCACCGGAGATTGTGTACGTGTACGGCCACGAGTATTGGGCGACGCCCACCACATTCCAGTACCCGGACCCAACCGACTGGGTTTCAACCCACCTCATATACACCCACAGTTCTAAGATCATAGTTATGGACACGCACACCGGTCAGTTTGAGGACCCGACGCAGGTCTTTAAGCTGAAGAGCCAGCCGCTGATGTACTATGGCGAAGACAACTTTACCTATGGTGCGGGCTTTGCAAATGACGTCTACGTTCACGTGCCCGGATACCAGGAAGTAGAAAACGTGAGCTATTCTGGTGCGCCCGACTACACACTGTGCGGTGCGCAGAGAGGGATCTGGTTCCTCGAGCAGTTCCAGCTCGGGTTCGCTCTGACTCCGCCGCAGGACTGCATCCAAGTGCTTCACGACAGGGAGGTCTTTGGAAGGGTGCAGAATGTACTTATCGCGGGGCTGAGTGAAGACCCCTCTGCCTATCTCGTGACCGATTCCGCGGCTGGGGGGAACAGCCTCTACTTTGCGGTCCAGGTCTACATAGACTATCCGCTTCATACCGGATTCGCAGCGATTCCCTCCGGCCCTGTTCCGTATTTGAAGTTCTTCGGCGTCGTCCTCGTCAATATTGCGGACGGCTCGATGCAGGGATACACCGTGGCCCAGCCTGATGGCTTTCTGGCCTCGTTCTACAAGGAGTACTATCCAACCTGGAAGGCGCCACCCGCCTGGCTACAGGCGCAGCTCCGATACCCGGAGGCGCTCCTTGGAAACTCGCAGAACTTTGGACAGCTCGACGCCGATTTCGTCCTGCACGTGAACGACCCGTTCACATTCAAATCTGGCTCGGACTTCTTCGAGAGGCCGTCGAGCACGCAAGTCCTGTACATACCGTTCGTGATCGGGAACAACGTGTCGTTTGCTGCGGTGCAGCTTGTAGAGTTCCAGCAGTCCTCAGGGAAGAACCTCGCCGGGCTATACGTGGTCTACGGCGGAACGCAGTTAGGGCAGACTGACCTCTACCAGGCGAATGCGACGGGAGGGGGCACGTCGATACCGCTTCTCGGACCCACAGCAGCGATTAGCGAGTTCTCGACCGACCAGGCGACCAAGCAGCAGATCACGCTGACGCAGGCAAAGCAAGGGAACATTCTGCTCTACCCGATCAACGGGCACCTTTACTACTTCATACCCGCATACATATTCCAACAGTCGGGCTCGAGCGTCGTCGCGCGCAATCCCTTCATCGACGTAATCGATGCTCAGAACGCGAGTACTCCAGTGCGCCTAGTTCAGACAAGCGCGATAGCTTCAAACAACTACGGATTCAACGTCTTTCTCGGGAGCAACTCGACGCTGCGGGCCCTGTACGCCATGAAACTTTTTACTTCGCAGGGCGTGACACTTTCCAACTCTACAATCACAAATGAAAACATCGTGGACAACCTCGGGACGGTGCAATACACTTCCGACGACCAGAATGTATCTGCAACGTTGTTCATTAACAGTTTCATAAACTCGTACTTCAAGAACACGACCTTGACTCAGGGTAAAGTGGCTTTCAACAGCGTATTCTACTGGTCGCCAACCAGTGGAACCATTGATTTCGGTTTTCTCGTAGCAGATCAGGGAGTGACGAAACTCTACACATTCACTTTGGTTGTGGGACAGTGAGACGTGTCGAAGCAAGGCCTTTGTGAGATCAAGAAAAGATGAGAGAACTCTTACCTTCGAAGCAATTAGTGAACTAGTATTACAACAGGGCTTGACAGGAAGAGAGCATCAAAGAACCATGCCTTCGAAGATGGCAGACGAGAAGGATTTCAAAACTTGGGTCAAAACCAGATGGATGGCCCAGCCCTTCTACATCGGGAACCACAAGTTCGAAAAAACGCGTGATGGTTCGATTAAGATCGACAGGGCGATATTTGAAATCGAGGAGGCCGAAGAGATTGCTAGACTTTTCTTTTCCCGAAACCCAATTTCACAACTTTCTGCTCAGGTCGCGATTTGGGAGAGGAACGGAACTCTCGTGAAGGCAATTCTTCTCGGCACAATCATCCTTCTTGTGATAGTAATAATCTTCGTCAGACACTAGAAGATTTTCCTGGAGTTATAGTGCGTATTTGTCAGCTGCCGGGAAACGTCGTAGAGCACGCTCCTCAATTGCTGAGGAAAAAGGAAACTCTAGAACAACAAACAAAGATCTTTTCGTCATCAAACTCTCAGGGAGTCTATTTTTCTCGGACAAGTTCGGAGAATTCGTTGACATGATAAAGAAGGTTCTTGCTTCCAGTAAATCCATTCGTCTCGTGCTGGTCTCTGGAGGTGGTCTTAGGGCAAGGCGATACATCGAGGAGGCAAAGAAGCTCGGTGCTGATCAGGCTACGATGGACGAGATTGGAATCGAAGTGTCTAGGATCAACGCCATGGTTTTGATCAGTGCTCTGGGCAACGTCGCATATCCAATAGTCCCGGAAACGCTCGCAGATGTGGTTCGGGCGGTTGAGGTCGGATCTGCTCCGGAAAGAAGGAGAGTCGTAGTATTGGGAGGCCTGCATCCCGGGCAGAGCACAAACGCGGTCGCCGCTCTTGTCGCAGAAAAGCTGCGCGCCGAGAGGCTTTACAATGCAACCGACGTTGACGCAGTCTACACAGAGGACCCACGAAAATCAAGCAGGGCGAAGAGGCTATCAAAGGTCACTACAAAGGAGCTTTCGAGCATTCTTGGTGGCGAATCACTGGCCGCAGGTGGCTACGACCTCATGGATCCAATTGCATTGAAACTCATCGAAAGGTCTAGCATACCGACAACAATCCTTGAGTGCGACCCAAAGACGCTCGCCGGAGCTATTCTGAAAAGGGCAAAGTATGGGACGGAAGTAGTAACCCACACCTGAACACTGTGCAGGGTTTAATTTCCGCTCATTCATTTCAGTTCATGTAAATCTAGCTCGTTTTTCTCCGCGGACTGGAATCTCATGATTGCAGTTTCTTCCTTTGCAAAAGTTTCAGCTAATCGAATTTGTTTATCTAGTCGTAGAAAGGAAGTAAATTCTGAAGTTCTCCACTGGACTACACGTTTGTGGAGGGGTAGCGAAACAACAACATACACGAAGGAAAGCTGTTCGCGCAAAGCCTGGTCAAACGCGGCGGAGTCAACTTTTCACCAATGAGAAGTTGCGCCGATACTCAAGATCACCAGATGCTTTCCCTTTCCAGAAGGTTTCTGGGAATGCGTGATCCGCTCCTTTAGGGGTTCATGGGTTCGAATCCCATCCCCTCCACTACCGCATGGGTAAATAAATAGGCCTACGAATATTCAGCAAAGTTAATGCTGCGAGCTTAAGCCGATGTTTTCGGGCTCGGAAAAGAATCTGAGACTCAAGACCAAGAGAAGGATGGCGAGGCGATGACGATGTTCAAGGGTCCCCATCCGTCTGGGTATACACTCGACCACAATCAACGATTTCTGAGGTACTTTGTCTCAATGAAAGCAAATCAGAAGACGCCACCCTTTCTCGACTTTCTGAAGAATTTGTGGAAGCGACTCGAGAGGATCTGAAGTGGCCAGAAGCAAAAGTCGCTGCTTACTTTCTGACGACAAAAGAGAGAGTCAGGCAAGGGAGATTTCTCCTGATCTACGCCCAACCATCGAAATCCAATCAAGATTCTGCTCGGTATGAACTATAATGCCCTAACCTGGAAAAGGCTCGACAAGATTCTCCCGCCAATGCGCCGTAAGCCCTTCAAGGGCACGGCACTCCACAGAGAGACTCTCCGTACTCCTTGTAGCTGTCTAGATCGTCGAACGGAGCCGATTGTGACAACAATCACGAGCGCAGGCCTCCGCAATGGTGCTCGAGACTAGTTCAATGTGGAAGATCTCGAGCCCGCGTACTTGCGCGGGAATTTAGTAGAAAGAAAACTTACAGTCAACTGCGCGAGCCTGAGGAATACGTGACGCGAATCACACCCTAAGCGTACAACTCTTGGTTGAACTACTTAGGAAAGTAGACAGGCAGGAGAAGAAGCGATTGCAGAGAGCCCCCTTCTTCGAGTAATCTGGATCGGCGACCGAAAGGGTGTTGCGAAATCTTAGTGAGTCTTAAAAAAGGATTCTGCCTCCGTACATAGTCAATACAGGCCTTTAACAATAGAAGATGTTTTGATTCGTACTCCAAATTCTAAGGATTTCTGAAGAATAGGGCGATCTGTCCCCCCATGTGGTCCCAAATACAACAATGATCACTTCGCTACCTTCGTGACTCTTCACACATATCTTCAAAGGATCTGGCAAGAGAAATATTTCTACCAGCCACACCGTGTTTTTTCGGCTTTTGCAGCTGCCTGAAGATCAAGGCCAACGAGGCAAAAAGACTGAAGATGCACACTTATTCTTCATAAGCCTTGGAATTATAGAAAAAGTATGTTTGGTGTTATGAGGCCAATATGCATCAAGATGCTTGCTTTTGTGAAGTCGTAGTCAGCGGGAAATCCTCCTTAAGTCATTAGTCGAATTGCCTCATAAGTTGGTTCTGTTTTCGGCTGCCCCTACTACCATGTAAGCATATTTTAGCTGCTTTACGCCAGAGAGTTTTCTAATGCTCTGCTCGAGCTCCATGATTTTCCAAACTTTCCCCTTCACGAGAATCACATTGAGACAGTTCTCTTCATCAAGATGCAAGTGTAATGATGAGATAATTACAACCCTGTGAAGGTGTCCAATATCAGTTATCTTGCTATCAACACCGTGCACATCGTGCTCGTAGAGCATTAAGATTGTGCCCGTGGCAGTAGATTCGGGATCGACCTTGAGTTCATATTCGCTTATCAGGTTTTGGATTGCAATTTGCAGTGCTTTTGATCTCTCCTCGTAACCCATGAGCTTAGTGATACTGTCGAACTGCTTCTGAAGCTCGGGCTTCAGCGAAAAACTGATTCTAGAGACCCTCTCCTTTTGAGTTGGCCTTGCCAACCTAATTCACCTTCTCTTCCTCTACGTTTTGGTAACACCATAATCGATTCTGAGGTTAATCAGTATTACTAGTAGAACAATATTTATTACCGCATTTCTCTGTTTTGCACTTGAGTACTAGAGATTCTAAGCGGAGGGTATTTTGCATTGAAGGAAGCGGAATCAAGTTCGTCACCACGAACTTCGACTCTGGGTCTTTCCAGTGGAGAGAAAGTTAGGATTGTAATGCTTTACATTCCTATTATTGTGGTTACGGCTCTCGGATTTGTGGCATCTGCGATTGTTGGGAACATGTCTGTTGTCCTTGCAGGATTGGGAATCGTCGCCTATGTCTTTGGCTTGCGTCATGGCGTGGATGCAGATCACATAGCTGCGATCGACAATACAACTAGGAAACTAATGCAGGAAGGCAAAAAGCCACTAACGGTTGGGACATTTTTCTCATTGGGTCATTCTACTATCGTGGTAGGATTAATCGTGGCTCTTGTTCTCTCAACACGAGCTGTCGCCGGATCGATACCTGCCCTTCAGAACACAGGCGCGATTATCGGCACAGCCGTATCCGGGACTTTCCTCTTTATCATAGGGCTGATCAACGTGATTATTGTGCTGGGTATCTACAAGATTTACAAAGAGTTGAGAACTGGCCGGCTGAATGGCGCTCAGCTCGAAGAGCTTCTAAACAAAAGAGGTTTTCTCAATCGATATTTGTCGCCGCTCTTCAAAATAATTAACAAGCCTTGGCAGATTTACCCTATTGGCGTTTTGTTCGGCTTAGGTTTTGATACAGCAAGCGAAATTGCTCTAATTGCTATCAGCGTCGGTGTAGGGGTATCTTCTTCAGTTCCTCTCTGGATGATTCTTGTTCTCCCACTAATGTTCACCTGCGGAATGGTTCTAGTTGACACAACTGACGGAGTTACAATGCGAATGGCGTACGGATGGGCGTTCATGAAGCCCATAAGGAAGATCTATTATAACCTAACCATCACAATAATTTCAGTGGTGGTAGCCTTTCTCATCGGTGGTGTCGAAGTTCTTCAGGTCTTGTCGGGTGAGTTCAACCTGACAGGAGCTTTTTGGAATTGGCTCAACGGGTTGGATTTCGAGAGTCTGGGATACGGAATTGTTTCGATCTTCGTAATATCGTGGCTCATTTCCGTCGTGATATACAAGTACAGGCGGATCGAAGAAGGCAGTTTCCTCGGCAAACAGCCGGGCTCGGCGAGCAACCCTAGATCTTCCCTCTGATCCGACGTGTCCCCACAGGATGAGTTACAATTTTCTCCTAGATTGAAAGTTCCTCCGAGAGTGACTCACCTTTGGCTTCCATAGGTTTTGGAATACTAGTATCCCGTTTTTGTAGCCGAATGGTTCCCCTGAACCTCTTTGCTTGACTCGACTCAACTTCCTATTTTCCTTTGTTTCGGGAATCCGCTCCCTTTCCTCTCGCGGTCATCTGCTAGCTATTTTGTCACTATTCCTGACACCTTACTCCGAAGCGCAATCTGCCTCAATCTTAGCTCCTATCTTTCACTGCTGCTAATTCCGACGCCTAAAGTTGGGATTGAATACGAACCGGCGCCTCGGTGCGAGTTGATACCGCGAGACAATCTGGGGATGCAGGGACTCCCCGAGTTGCTTCCCGTTCTGAACTACTGGATCACACACCCGTTCCTTTGTTTTTTCCGTTCCGTATCACTGGCCTTCTGTCCTAGTAGCTCTGGAATCTTTCTCACGATCTCCTCGCAGACTCTGCCCCTTGATTTTAGAGGACTCCCTGCTGTCGCTTCTGACTCTAGCGCCGCAGAATCTGCCATCCTCGACACCACCATACTGTCACTCTGATTCACGGTGATCCTCAAAACGGAAGAAGGGCGTACCTCGAGCCACTGTGCCTCAGGCTCTGTGTCTTCTCCATCTACATGATTGCCGTGTCGACAACATTGCTGCTCCTCCACCCTCCAACACCCCTTCTCCCGATCCTTTCCTATTATGTCGAGACAGATTAGTGGAGGGTGTTTTGGCCGTTTTCGTCGTTCAGGGCTTGACTTGTACTGTAGCTCTGGAATTCCTCGTGCTCCCAGTCCTTGTAGGCAAAAATAACGATGTGTTCGGCGACGTTGTTCCTCAAATTGACGATCGTGAGTAGCACGGTCGATATCCTGCCTTGGATTACAAAATTGATCTCTGGCAGGACGTCCTTTCTAGTGATGGTTCTCGAGCGGACCCCCACATGTCTACCATTTGTGTTGTTCTTCTGTGCCGACGGGACCAGATTGAAGGTCTTCACCGAATCTATACGGTGGATTTCTGCAGTTGCTTCTCCGGGAGAAGAGTCGTGATAACGTACGGCTCATCATGACCCCAGTCCACATGTACGCCGAAACTCAGCTCCTTGGACGAGTCGGCAGCTCTCTGCTGGATGATGTTTCCACAAGCTAGGGCTTCATATCCCTGGGGCTTTCTCTGCATGCGAATTGAATTCATCTCTATTCGAGTCCATCCTCCTAATTGAAAAACAGCGGGGCGACGGGTTTCTCTAGATTTCTGTCGAGCCATGAAGAGAAGGATCATCCCCGCCTATTTAGGTCCGCCGCGCATTCAAAAAAACAAGAGCTTCTGCTCGTCCTTCAGCTTCCTGATGGCCTCGCGCATTTCTGGCAGACTTGCTTCACGTACTTTTTGGGGAATCATCAAGCCCGAGGTTTGCTCAAAGCTCTAAGATAAAGAAAATTTGCAGGCAACAGAATGAGCCTGTACTACGTCAAATACCATTCCTTCCATACCCATTTTTAGGGGCGAATCCCAAGAGCGATGACGTAACGCCGTAAAGCCTTCGATGGGTAGTGTGATTTGCACATGAAATCGAACTCTCACAAATGCAGCTAATACTGGATGCGAGATGTGGGATTTGAAACCATCACCCTGATGCATCCCGCCTCCTCCATACCTATCTTTCGATGAAGCAAGTGAGTATCACAGTTGATAATCGTGTTCATATCTCAAATCGGCAAACCTTCCATTAGATCTCGTGCGCCACGATGTCTTCCGTCATAGTTGACGATCTCGTTATTTTCTTCTCATTAGTCCACTATACACAACTAGTCGTTGTGTTCTTGCTGCGTCCTCTGGCGCGTGCCGCTTTCGAATCGAAGATGAATCCGGTGTTTAGCATCCTTCTGATTCCTCTTGTCAGCTTTGGGGCTCTAAGAATGCGTCTTGGGATTGACGCAGGACGTCTGATAGCGGGATTTCCAATGATTCTCTACCTTGGTTACGACCTGTGGTTTCGCGAAATAGCACGGAGGAAGCCGTATCATCATCCGCAAAAATGACCCGTCGGCCTTGCTGTCTATTTAATGCTCCTTTTCGCTGAAAGGGTAGAGCTGAATTGGTACGCTTATCTTTTTTCGCAGCTCTAAGGCAACGTGCTGGTCGCAGCGTTTTTTGCCATGATAGGCTCGTATAGCTACCATTAATACAAACACAACAAAGAGGAGACGGCAAGGAGAGAACACGAGAAACTTGGCGAGATTTCAAGAGGCGCCTGAGAATTCCATACTAGTTCGCAAGACTGATTGGCGCGACGTATAGTTGAGATTTTGTCCTAACTCGATAGGGTGAAATCCCATCCCCTCCATCCAAACCCAAAACTGGGCAAGAATCCCAATGTGATGATTTGGAGCGCACATCCAACATCGTTGGAAACAAAACCACAGGAATTGATTGATAGTGAGAAGACATGAGTTCTAAAAGATGAGATGAAGACAGTGTGCAGGAAGTCTGAAGGAGTGACGTCCAGCATAAATTGTGATTGTCGGTATTGTACCAACCGCAATTGACGGCAGCTTCACTTTTATGATTGGCTTGATTAGAAAACACGTGCAGAAGGTGGAAAACTTGCGCTCACAATCAAATCAGAGATCAGAGACGAAAGAGGGCGAATCCCGTGATCTCTTCGTGTATGTAGATGGAAAAATGCTAGCAAGAAAGGATGCGTCGGTCTCAGTCTGGGATAACGGGCTACTTTACGGAGACGGCGTCTTCGAAGGCATCCGCTCTTATGACGGAGTCGTTTTCAAACTGAAGGAACACCTTGATCGATTGTACGAGTCCGCGCATTACATCAGGCTGCGAATTCCGCTTACGAAGGCTCAGATGTCGGAAGCCGTTCTACAGACATTGCGGAAGAACAAACTGTCCAATGCCTACATCAGGCTGGTCGTGACTAGGGGAAGGGGGGATCTGGGCCTGAATCCAATGAATTGCTCTAATCCCTCAGTAATCATAATCACCGAACCCACCAAGGCAGGAGAAGACTTGATGTCAAAACCGATTGGAATCAGCGCTATAATTTCTTCAGTCCGAAGGGATCCCGTTGATGCCACGTCGCATGAAGTCAAATCGCTAAACTATCTAAACAGTATCCTTGCGAGGTGGGAGGCCATCGACGCTGGGGCTGGCGAAGCCAAAATGCTCGATACGCACGGATTTGTTTCAGAGGCGTCCGCGGACAATATTTTCATAGTTACAAAGGGACAGATTGCCACTCCTTCTACTGATTCCGCCATTCTGCATGGTGTAACGAGACTAAGAATAATCCAGATGGCTGAGGACCTCGGCTACATGGTGTCCGAGCGCAGAATATCACCGTTTGACCTAATCAGTGCAGAGGAGGTCTTCATGACCGGCACTCTGGCCGAAATTGTGCCAGTCCTAAAAGTGAATGGAAGAAGCATCGGCATCGGTCAGGTGGGACCAGTGACTTCGAGGATTCTCGCAGAGTTCAAGAAGGTAAGATGCAGACCCAGTGAAGGAACCGTGATTTATCCGTCGGATCGTGGAGAGGCTGATCCGATGTCCCGTCCCATCGTGGACCTTGGGGCCAATTCCGAAAGATAAAGTGCAAAGACTCGGACATTACCTCGCTCTCGATTACTATCGTCTCGATGAACAATAACCTTGCCCTGCGAAAGGGAGGTAATGAGTTGCACTACTAGGAATTTGCACCAAGAAAAGATGTCCGAATATAAATTTGAGTGCAACGAGCAGCGAGGCATCGTCTTCGTTTCTGTAGATCCAAGCTCGGAGATCCGCGCTGAGGGATTTCCAAGGTGCAAAGCGACCCTAGAGTTCCGAGGTGATGGGTACAAGGCTTTCTTTGGATGGATCCAGCTCGTGCGATCCACCGACAATACTACTGAAGGGAAATAGTTCGAGATGGATCCCTTCTTCAGATTCCAGGATTTTCCCTCTCCCTACTGTTTCTATGGTTTCAAACCCACACTTTTCGAGGCGCCTTCGCGCCAGAAGAAGAAACCCATTGCTTGGCTTGCGCATAGCTTCCTTGCTTTTACGCCACCTGATCCTGAGCTCTTCCAGGATCTGAAAAGTCGGAGGGTAGCTTGTTTGCTTGGGTTCTCCTGGGATTTGATATCGATTCGCAGGGAAGGATAATGTTGCGGCCGATTAACAAACTAGGTGGTGGCGATTGGAATGATCATCTGGTCTTACTCCGCAGGAATTACTCGACTTGGCGATTCGACGAAGCGACCAACCTCGGTTGAAACTTTGAGAATCTGGATCGTACTTTCACTAATTTTCGGATCCCTAGTCGGATTATCCAGCAAGAGAAGAACGCGAAGTCAGTATAGGTCTATGTCTAGGGATTGACCTGAAAACTCGATGAAAAAGTCTGACCTTCTACGGTAACCTTAACCTGGAACGTACCCGGGTCAGAGTTGGAGCCAATAGTCCAACTTACGGAAACTTGGCCGCTGGGACCCGTCTGCGTGTTGAATGTCTTCTGAGTTGCCCCCGAAGCGTATGTGACTAGCACGCTAACTGGCGCATTCCCGATAGCCGGACTCGTTGCCATGTATATCGTCTGGGTGTTCCCTCTAACTATGGGATTATGAGCATACGTAATCTGAACCATTAAGGGTTGGCCGGCAGCTGTCGCATTTGCCGTAGTGTAAATCGAACTTGATGTGGCAGACGTTGAGGAGAAAGTGGATGAAACTATAGAGCCTATGTAAAGCTGCCAATATCGAACCCAGTCAGTCGCAATCTCTTGCTGGGCATCCACTAGTTTCAACTTGCCGTCGCACACCTGCGAATTTAGGTAATTCTCTAGGGAATCTTTCTGATAGGAAGTGTAGGCGCCCTGATGTGACTGTGCCCAAAGGTTGAAGACAGATGTGGGGCTGCCTCCCAGCTCCAGCGGAATAAGGTGGTCTTCTTCATAGTCGCCAAGATTTGTGTCGGTGTACTTGTAGTCCTGGATGCTTGCTACCTTGAGCGGTTCGGTGTAGCTCACGGGCGGCCTGACCGTCGAAGTCCAACCAGAGACGCATATTGTAGAGTAAATGTTGCTCTGGGTTACGTTGGAATTCGTAGCGCCGGGAGTGCAAGTCGGATCCGGCAAACCGTTCAGTGATATGCAACTGGCTTTTCCATCTTCGAGGTCAGATGCTGATTGAAGACTGTTGGTTGACGATGAGGATTGAGAAACGCTGGTCGTCGATGTGAAATTCGAAGTACCTGTTTTACCAGATAGAGCGACCCCAGCTCCAACTATCAGGGTTAAAAGCAAGGCAATCACAGTGATGAAGGCTGTTTTGCCTATTCCGTGTCTTACTCTTAACACTCTACTACTCATCTATTTTCAACGGATTCGACAGTAAACAGGGGAAAAAAAGTCATCTTCACAATTCAATTCTTAAAATCTATTGGGGTCGCAACAGCGGTACCGTCAAGTTAAGCCCAGTAAGATAAAGGGTTATGGCCAGAAGGACTGATCTCTCATGTTTTTGGTGATGACAAACACGGAAGACGAGTTCCTCCTAGCCACAACGGTTAGGAAGATATTTTG